>Ga0315550_1000347_pt1 | contig 28077 bp, 20 predicted proteins | sample SalMarSW160190MG_2_FD_203100 | JGI IMG/M metagenome (GOLD analysis project Ga0315550, IMG submission 203100) | Salt marsh sediment microbial communities from the Plum Island Ecosystem LTER, Massachusetts, United States - Salt Marsh Sediment SW1601-90 ... | reverse complement strand
TTTTTATAATAGCGCGTCCTGCTGTTCTCCAAGGCATCGTGTTCCGTCTGCACCAGGTGAGCAATCACGTTCCATGGCCGCTGCTCCGCACGTGTCCACTTGACGTACACTGCCCAACTCAGGTAATCCACGATCTGCAAGTAAGGATGAGATTTGGAGGCGTGCATCAGAATATCGTAGCGCTGGCCAGGAACCAAGTGGTCTTTGAAGTTCTCTTTGATACCCTTGAGGGTTGCCTCCCGTACTCTACGTACTGGAACGTTGTCAATGAAGACAACGACGTGGTCGAATGAAGATGAAGGCTCGTGGGCAAAGATGGCGGCAAACAGGTGCTGGCAGGCGAAAGGATAGAACCTGCGCACATCGTACAGCGCGGGATTGAGCTTGGCTTTTTCGATGATTACGGCGTGTACCGCAAAGTGGTTACACGCACTGATGATGCCGAATACACCATCACGTACCCATTGCCGATTCTCGGCAGCGTGGAAATACTCCAGGTTCTCGCCTCGGGCAATGACCTCGTGTTTGAAACGATGTAGTTCGATGACCGTCGGCACCACGTCACGAGTCACCAAGCTGGTGACCACTAGGTAACGGGTTCCACTCGGCGAAAAGTCAAAGTTGCCTGATTCGTCAAGGAAGAGATACAGTGTCATCGCGGCAACCTTACATCTCTATTCTGGCATCTCTCTATTCCGTCGAAATGACCACCAAGACAGGCCATCCGCAACAGCAACTGGGACATTTGCCTGGCTTGCAGGGCCAGTAGCAGGCTGGCCTCACTCAGCGCTACTCTTGTCTCCAGCCATGACTCCACGCCGCATCGCTGCCGTCTCAGCGACGACCAAAATGGCGCATCTATTATACTCCAAAATCCTTGTTCCGCCATACCCTGAGCATTGTCCTCTGAGCCTCTCTATGCTATCATACGCCTATGCTGCGCAAACTCATCACTCCAATTTTTATCACGCTTCTGCTATTGACGGCCTGTGCTCCAGCCACTCCCCCTCCAACGCTCGCTTTCACGTACGTCCCCACGTTCACCCCGATCTTCGACCCAACCCAGGCGCCGACGCCGACGATCACCCCCATCCCACTCCTGGAGCTGACCGTCCACTGGCCCGCAGAGGTTTCGGCGCTGCGACCGACGCCCATCGAGGTGGAAGTGGTTCCGCCGCCCGGCATCGCCGCGTCGGCAAAGGTCAGCGCCAAGGTACTCGACCCCCACTTTGCACTCTACCAGAGCTTTATCCTGGGGCCACAGGACGGGAACCTTTACGTCTCAGCGGACCTGCTCCGGCTGCCCCTCGAGCCGGCCCCCGGCGATTGGTGGCTGGTGCTGGACGTCGAATCTGAGCTGGAGGCGGAGGGAAGTAGAACCAAGTCCTTCCAACCGGCCCCTGTCCCTTACCGCGATCTGACCGGCTTGCTGCCCGCGGCCGCAGACTTGCACGTGCCGCAGGATTTGATGGAAGTACAGGCGCAGGGCGATATGACGGCCGGAGGACGCGTATGGCGCTACAAGGGTGATGACGACACCTCACCGCATGGCGAGGTCGCGCTGTGGTGGGCTCCCGGCCCGCACAAGCCCCTGTCGCTCAACACGGCGGTCGTCATGCTGGAGGCGACCTATGAGACCGACACGCCTGCCGCGACGAGCACCGAAGAGACGGAGTGGCAAGGCCAGACGGCGTTCCGCTTTCAAGAGACGTGGCCCGGCCCCGAGGGTGGCCCCTCCGAGGCATTAGTCGTACAGGGGCCCGACTACTGGCTCTACGTGCTGCGGATACGAGCGCTGGGCGGCAGCGACATCCCCAGGCTGATGCGCGAGGTGAGCGAGACGTTCGCGTTTAGAGAGGAATGAAACGTGATGCGTAATGCGTAGAGCGTAAAAATCCAATTCACGTATCACGAATCACGAATCACGCCCCCTAGAAAATCTTGATCGGCGTGCCGACCCAGTAGCTGCCGGCGACGAAATCGTCCTCGTAACCGCCGATGGGGTATGTCCAGCGGTAGATCCAACGCGCCGCCTCGCAGGAGACGTTCAGGCAGCCGTGGCTGCGCTTGACGCCAAAATCGTTGTGCCAATACGCCCCGTGGATGGCCGTGCCGATCGTGTCGAAGAAGCAGTTCCAGGGGATGCCTGGCAGATCGAACATCTCCACTGTCGGCCACGGATCCTCCGGCTTCATTGGGCGGTTGGTCATGTGGCGTGAGGGCTGCTTGAGCAGCGCCGCCATATCCCCCGTGGGGGTAGCCAGATCCACGTTCACGACCTCGGTAAATTTCTCCCCGTTCTCGTCCTCCCTCTCGACCTCCACCGCCTGGATTCCCACGCCCGAGGCGACGAGGGTGGTGTACACGAGCCGCGATCCTTCGTAGCAGTACAGCCGCTGCTTGGCCAGATCGACCTCGATGCGCTTCTCACCGACAAAGGGATGGATGGGCGCCATCTCGGCGCGCGGGATGCGGCGCACGTCCCGCGCCAGGATCCACTGGTAGGGCGGCTCCTGCATGGGGAACTCATCGAACGTCTTGTACCAGCCGGTGCCTGCCGCGTCCACAAACGCGTCCACAATGTGGTAGACCGTGCCGCCGTAGAAGCGATAGACCCGGTGAGCGCTTGTGCTTGGCTCGAGGTAAGCCTCCGTCCACGGCTGGCACACCTCCCCCCAAAACCCCCACGCTCCCACATCGCGGATAGTGGGCTGCGGCGGATAGACGCGCACCGGCAGCACCCAGGCGGAGTGAACGTAGCCCAAAGGGGTTTCGTACCAGCGGTCGTTGTGAGCGCTATAGGGTGCGCGCACCTGGCGCGTGATCGAAAAGGCTTGGTCGCGGTAGCGGGTGTCAATCCGAGCCGAACTGGTGGACGGCTCCTCGTAGAAGGCGAGGGCGTGGATCGCCCGGCCCATCCACACCCACAGGTCGCTATCTTCACTATTGGTGGAAGCTTGCGCAGTCGGATAGCGGGCGCGGGCGTGGAAAGTGGGCGAAAGCGCCGCAGCAGCGACACTGGCCAAGATCATCTTGAGCGCGCGACGGCGGGTGATTTTCCGGGTCATATGATTCCTCTGTGAATCGCATTATAGCATGTGTGGCGCGCCACCGCCAGGGTAGGGGCGACGCATTTCTACAACCGTGCCTCGCCGCATAGAACACCTCATCCCACGCGCCGCTCTTTGGCGTCAAAGCGCCTTTAGGAAATGCGCCGCCCCTACCGATCGCCCGCCTGCAGCGCGGCAGCGATGGCCTCCCAGGCGGCGGGATCCTCGCCGCCCAGCCGCCACACGGCGATGCCGCCCAGGCCGTACTTTTCCACAAACACCAGCCGCGCCCGCACGCTGTCTCCATCGGCGTACCACACCGTATGGCGTTGCCCCGTCCCGTCGCTGTAGGTAAACCACGGCTCGGTCACCTCTTGCCGCCAACCAGATTTGCCCTGCCACTGGCGGATCGTACCGTGGGCGTTAAAGCGCTGTTGCGCAGTCTCCCACGTCACGCTGGTGCAGCCCCCACCGCCCCAGTCGTGGCCATAAAAATGGATGCCCACATAGACCTTGTTGGGCGGCACGGCGGAGGTGGCGTGACGCATCACGTCCTCCATCCACCACAGCGGCGCGATAGGACCGGGATCGGACGAACACCCGCTGTAAGCGTAGGTCATCACGCGGAAACGATCTACGGCGGCCCCAATGCGCTTCCAGTCCTGTGCCTGCGGGCCACGCCACGAGCCCGGCTCGTAAGTCTTGGGGTGCACGGTGACGGCGAGCAGCTTGCCGTGGGTGTGCAGCGTCGCCGCCAACTCTTCGATAAAGTGGCTGAAATCGTCCCGATCGTCCGCTCCATTCAGCGACTCGTAGTCGATATCGATGCCGTCGTAGCCGTGGGCCAAAACCTCGTCCAGCAGCACGGCCACGTGAGCCGCGCGGCGGGCCGGGTCGTGGATCATCGCGCCGACGGGCGCGGCATCCACGCCAGCGCTGTCGTAATAGTTGTTGATCAGCGGGATGACGAGCGTGCCTTGAGCGTGGGCCTGCTCCACCAGAGCCGCATCCCGCGCGCCAGCGTAGGGATTGATCGAGCCATCGCCGCCAGCGTCAAGCTGATACCAGACCGGAGAAAGCTCCTGGATGTACGCGCGATTCGCCTCCCACGAGCCGCGGGCGCGGTCACCGTCCCACGAACTGGGCATCCAGGCGGCGACACGGTTGAGCGGCGGTGGCGGGGGAAAGAGCAGCGAGCTCTGCGCCAGGTAGAGCAGGAGCAGGGCCAGCGGGCAGGCGAACATGGCGATGAGCAAGAGTGTGCGTCTCTGTCGGCGCATCGCCCGCAGTATAACACGGAGAGGGTGAGGGAGCAAGAGGGTGTAGAAGTATGGGAGTATGGGAGTGTAGGAGTGTGAAGCGTGCTACTTTGGCACGATCTCTGCCGTGAGACTCACCTGCGCCCTGACCACGATCTGCCCCAGGCTGATGCTGCCATCCTCCAGTGTGATCGCTCCCTCAGCGGCTAGATCCTGCACCACGTTTTGAACGTTCGTCCACTGGTTCCGGCCGCCCCACCCGCCGAAATAGCCCGAATATCCAGAATCCTCGCGGATGCCGGTCACCTGCCCCACCCGCACACCGGCGGATGCCGACATCGCCTCGGTTTTTTCCAACGCCGCCCTGACCGCCAAGTCGCGCGCCCGGTCGCGCAGCTCGCGCAGGTTGGTGACGGAGAACTCGACCCCGTCCACCGAGGTGGCACCCGCCTCCAGCGCCGCGACCAGCACCGGCTCCAGCTTGGCCACGTCGCGCAGGGTGACGGCGATGGTGTTCCGCGCCCCGTAGCCGCTGATCACGTTGCGGTCATAGTCATCGTAGCGAGGTTGGAGCGTGAGGTTGGCGGTGGCGACGTCCTTATCCGCGACGTCCTGTGCGCGGATCGCGGCGAGGACGGCCTTGCTGCGGCGTGCGTTTGCATCTCGCGCCGCGCTCGGCGTAGAGGCGAACATCTCCACACTTAGGATGACGACCACGCGGTCGGGCTGCACGCGGATCGCGCTGGAGCCACTGACGGTGATAGAGCCACTGGGTCGGACGTCACCAACGCTCGCGACGGCGGTTCCCGCCGCGGGCGCGGTTGGCCTGGCGCTGTTCCAGTTCAAAAGTAGCAGGCCGGCGACGATGACGAGGAGCACGGTGTTGAGAATATTTCTGGTTTTCATAGGGTACCTCCGTTTAAAAGCTTGCAAGTGTGCAGGTTAACTCGCCCATTCGCTGATTCGCTTATTCATCCATTTGCTCCCCACACATCGGGCAGTGACTCAAATCGACGTCCGCCGAGACATAGTGCTCGGCCCCGCAAGCGGAGCAGCGGTGGAACGGCTTGGCATCGCGCCCGCAGGCCGGGCAGAAGGCGAACACATCGTCCAGCGGGCCGCCGCAGTGCGGGCAGTAGCGCGAGGGCAGCATCGGAGTCGGTGGCGTGGGTATCGTGCCTGGACTCTCCGTCGCGTTTACCTCTACCGATAGCTCGGTCGCCGACTGTTCCTCCGGCGGTGATATCTCCGTTAGTTTCTCCGCTTCGTCCGTCTCGCCACTAGGACCTTCGGAGGATTCTCCGGGATCTGTTTCGTCAATTGCAGGCTCGGGAGGCCGCTGCCGGGCCACGGGCAGCATAAACGCGCCCACCAGCAGCAGCCCGCCCGTGGTGAAGAGCAGCCCACGCAGTTGGCTCATCGCGCCCAGCGAGAACAGGCCCAGAAAGACCACGCACAACAGCAACGTCTGCAGCCATGCGCGGCGCCAGCCGATGACACGCCCCAAGAAAGCGATCAGCAACCCGGTGACGATGAACAGGGCCAGGGCCGCGGCCAGTGGGAGCTCAAACACGCCGCTGAGGAAGGTCAGTGCCGGGTAGAACAGGAAGAACCCCAATCCAGCCAGCAGGTAGTGCTGGAGCGGCAGTTGGATGCCACTCAGCCGATGCAGCCCGGCCAGGCTGGCGACGAAGAGCGTGACCAGTAAGGGCGAAGCCAGAGCGAGTCGGCGCATCGGTTCGCGCAGCTGTTCCACCCGCTGGAGAAAGCTCATGCGGGTGGGCAGTTCGACCTGGACGTCGCGGCCGGCGATCAGGGCATCATAACGCCACGCGAATTGCTCGCCGTTCTCGGCGTCCTCAAAAGCGGTAGTAGGAAGAGAATCGTCCGGCACCTCGCTGCCGCTGAGACCCCGCACGGTGATCGCTACGTCCAGATTCTCCAGGCGGCGGTTGTGCTCCAGAGCGTAACGAAAGCTGCCCACGCCCCGCGCCCGGTAGCGCACGACGACCTCGCGCTCGTCGCCGGACGCCATCTCGGTCCACCAGGTGATGTTGTTCAGGCTGTACTGGACGCCAGAGGGCTCCTCGCCGTCCACCAAAAAGTAGACCTGGTTGAGGGTATCCAGCCCGGCAGGGAAGGGAAAGATCAGCTCAAGGGTTGTGGTAGGCACCGCGCCAGTGTAGCCCAGCGTGTACGTACCCTCAAAGTCAAGGTCGTAGACGGTGGTGTTGAATCCCTCGACTTGCTCGTAGCGAGCGTTCAGCGCAGCCCGTACCCGGCAATCGGTCGCCCCCATCGTGGCGGCGACGCCGGGAGTGTCGATCTCGTTAGCTTCGAGGACAATCAGCTCATCGCCGACGAAGCCGCGGTAGAAATTAGAGACCGGCGCGGCCTGGGTCAGGCGCAAGCGCCCGTGGACGGCGAGCGCCTGTTGCTGATCGGGGGTATAGATCTCGGCCGCAAAATCGGACGTGACGACGATGTAAGCGACGATGAGGATGCAGAGAACGAGCGACAGAACGATACTGGATAACCGACGTTTGATCATAATCTACCTCCACTCACTTCAATTTGCCCGCTTCTCCCAACGATCGCAGGATCCTGGGGTCTGAGCGAGGATCAAGCCACATGAAAAGATCGGGCGATCCAGGGTAGCCAAGCTGTATGCGGATCGTGCGCTCATCACTTGGGATGAGCACGATCGCGACGCCATCAAAGCTCTGAGAGGAAAAGGGCATCCAGAACGCGCCGGCATACACACGCTGAGAGCCAACACAGACGACGAAAGGTCGGCCACTCGTGGACACCGTATCGGAGAACGCGAGCATCCGCTCGTAAGCGGAAATGGTCAACTCGATCTGGTGCGATTCCCACGAGTAGGCCACAATGTCACCGGCGGACAGGATGGGAGTGGTTTCCAACTCTAGGTCTTTGAGTTCGATCCCTGATACCTGTACGGCGGATGTCTCCAGATTGACCAGGTAGATGGCGAACGTATCATCCAGCGACGGGCTCTCCAGCGGGACATAACCGCTCTCCGCGACGACCGCCTGGCCTTCGCCTGTAAGCAGCCAATCCCGCAAGGTGACAGCGGTGCTGTCCCGCGGGGTGTCTTTCCGCACAACGGCATAAACCTCGGTCGTCAGCGGGTAGTTCCGGTCGGCGATGTTGGCCAACGTCGGTGCCACACCGTCAATGGCGATCAGCTTTACCTGTGGGCTGGGCAGAATGAACACGGCATAATAGTAGACGGAGTAACCGATGCCCAGCCGATCCTCGCCGACGGCGTTTATCGGTCCCATCATGGATTCTAGAATCATTTCCGGTGAGTCCACCATTGGGGTACCCTTCATCACCAGCTTTTCCATCAACTCCTGGCTGCCAGAGTTCCGATTCCGCTGATAGGTGATAATAGGTTCTCCATCCAGATCTCCCTCCGTCCAACGGGTGATCCTACCCGCGTAAATATCGCGCACAGTTTCCAGTTCCAGGTCATCCACCGGGTTCCCAGCATTGACCAGAAACACAAAGGCATCCAGGGCGACGGGGCGCACATCCAGCTCCACGCCGTTCTCTCGGGCCACCTGCAGCTCGTCTTCAGAGGGTGGACGCGCCACCAGGATAAAATCGGCCTGCCTTTCGATCAGGTTTATGTAGGATCCGTGGGTACCTTTATGGTCGATGTAACCGATCTTGTCTGCAAGCTCGACGTCATCGGCGCGCGCCATATCTGGGCTCACCACCCTTTCACTCCAAACACTCTCGATCCAGACACACGGCACTCCCAATATCTTGCACGCGATCATCTTTTGCAGAGGAAATGCGGAAGTAGAGCCGTCGCCCCGAGGATAGTCCCGCGCGATGGCAGCGCGCAGCGATTCGACGTCCGGCGTGGGGGTTGGCGCGGGCGTGGCAGTGGGCAGAGGGGTAGCATCAGGCGCCGTCGAGCGAGTCACAATGGGAACCGTCGCGGGGGCAGGTGTAGGAGAAGATACAGAGAACAAGCTACAACTGACGAGCGTAAATGCAAGCGTCGTGATTCCCGGAATCCATCTCTTGTTCATGGCCGTTCACCTCAACTGGAATGTCAGCACCAGTGTAGTCGGGAGATGTGGCAGCTCTGTGGCAGAAATGAGTCAGAATGTGGACAAACAGGGGAATCAGAGAGTGGGCGGAAGTGTGAAGCGAAACGCCGCTCCCTTGCCAGGTTCGGAGGTCGCCCAGATTTGACCGCCGTGGGCCTCGACGATGGCCTTGGCGATGGCCAACCCCAGGCCGGAGCCGTCGGAGCCCTGACGGGCGCGGGAACGATCGCCACGGTAAAAGCGCTCAAAGATGTGAGGGATCTCGTCTGCGGGGATGCCGGGGCCTGTGTCGGTGACGGTGACATCTCGATCGCCCACTGAAACGGTCACACGCCCTCCGGGTGAGGTGAACTTGATCGCGTTGTCCAGCAAATTGGCCAGCACCTGGTGGATGCAGTCGGCGTCGGCCCGGACGGACGCAGGGCCATCCGGCAACTCGGTCGCGATGGCGATCCGCTTCTCGCGGGCGCAACCCGCCATTTGGGCGACGGCGCGCAAAACGCAGGCAACCAAGTCAGTCGAAGCCAGATGCAGGTCGAGTCGCCCGGCATCGGCGCGGGTGAGCAGCAACAGGTCGTTGGTCAGGCGCGTGAGCCGCTCCGTCTCGACGGCAATGGTGTTCAGAAAACGATCCCGCACCGCCGGATCGTCGGTCGCGCCCGCCTGCAACGTCTCGACAAAGCCCTTGATCGCCGTCAGCGGCGTGCGCAGCTCGTGCGAGACGTCGGAGACAAAGTTGGTGCGCAGCCGATCAAGCTGGCGATAGGCGGTCACGTCGTGGCCCACGGCGACGGCCCCGCTGACCTCACCGTCCTCGTCGCGCAGGGGTGTGGTCAACAGCTCAAAGACCTGTGCCCGAGCGGTGATCTCTGCCACCTGAGGCTCGCCATCCTCAAGCGTGCGGCCGATGGCCTCGTGTAGCGGCTGGAGCGCGGCCTCCAGCAGTGCAGAGGCCGCCGCATTGGCCAGGACGATCTCGCCCGAACCATCGGTGGCCAGGACGGCGTCGGCCAAGCCATGGAGGATGGCCTCCCGCTGGCGCGCCTGGGCAGCCAGCGCCTCGTAGGCCGTCGCCAGGTTGGCGTTCATGGTGTTGAACGCCGTACCCAGACGGTCCAGTTCGTGGGTAGAGGCCGGGGGAATGGTGGGAGCCGCTTCGCCGCGCGCCAGCTTCGAGACCGCATCTGTGAGATGGCGCAAAGGACGGGCCAGTCCGCGCGCCAGCAGCAGACCTGCCAGCCCGGCCAGCAGGATGGCCAGCGCCATACCGCCGAGCACCTGTGGGCCAAAGGCAGTCGGCAACAGAGTCAGGCTGAAGCGAGGCAGCGGGCTGGCGATGTAGACGACGCTGTGGACGTGCCCTCCTTCGGACCCCTCCACAGGGGAGGGAGTATCGTCGGAAGCGTGTACGGGATAGGCGGCGTAGAGCACGCGACGGTCGGGAGCCCAACTGTAAGCGCGCACAGCCGTTGCCGGTTCCCCCGTCAGCGCGCTTTGGATCTCGGGACGCTCGAAAAGAGGAATGGCAGCACTTCGGCCGCGCGCATCCTCCGCACGGATGTCAAAGTTATCCCAGAGCCTTCTGTAGCGACCTTCATACCACACAGAGGGCACCTCATCCTGAGCCTCGGCGTCAGCCGTCGCTAAATCGAGGATGACCACACTTTCCTCATCGATGACGCGGGTATGATAGCCCGGCAGGACGTTGGCGCTCTGCGAATACTCCTCTCCGATGATGCCTGCGGTAGTAACATCGTTCGCCTCTCCCGCTTCAACGACCTGCGCCACGCGCTGCGCCTGGGCCAGCAGGTTCTCGCGCAGCACGTCGAGGAAGGCGCGGTCGAGCGCAGCCCAAGCCAGCCCAGCAGCGATCCCCATCGCCAGCAGGACGACCAGCAGATAGGACGCGATCATGCGGAAGCAAAGAGACTTGAACATCACGAGACTATTGTAACACGGGTTTGTGTCAGAAGCGTGTCAACGGATGAAATGGATTTAACGGATGGGGAAGCTGAGATTCTATTTTTCCAGGCGGTAGCCGATGCCGCGGACGGTGGCGATAAGGGCTGGATCGCCACCCACCTTCCGTAGCTTGGCGCGTAGCCGCTTGATGGCGCTATCGACGGCGCGGGTGTCGCCATAATAGTCATAGCCCCAGACTTGGTCGAGCAGTTGCTCGCGGCCGAGGGCCTGGCCGGCGTGACGGGCCAGCGTATCCAACAGGTCGAACTCCAGGCGGGTCAAGGACAGCAGCGCGCCTTCGAGCTGCACCTCGCGGGCCAGGGTGTCGATCTCCAGCGGACCGACGCGACAGACAACCGAGTCCTCGCTCCCGGCCGGCCCAACCCGGCGCAGCACCGCCTTGATTCGCGCCAGCAGTTCGCGCACGCTGAAGGGCTTGGTGACATAATCGTCGGCGCCCAACTCCAGCCCGACGACGCGGTCCACCTCCTCGTCGCGGGCGGTGAGCATGATGATCGGCACGTCCGGCGACGCAGTCGCCGCGCCCTCCCGCCGCAACTCGCGGCAGACGTCGAACCCATCGGGGCCGGGCAACATCAGGTCGAGGACGATCAAATCAGGCCGCTCGGCTCGCGCCAGCCGCAGTGCCTCGTGGCCATCGCGAGCCACCAGAACGCGGTAGCCGTTTTGCCGCAGGTTGTATTCGAGCAGATCGATAATAGACGGCTCGTCATCTACGACCAAAATCTTGTGCTCCATACAACGAAAATTGTACACCGATGTCAAACCAGAGACAAGCGGTTTACAGGTCTCGGAAAGTGGGGTATAATCCGCCAAGTCAAGGAGGCAACCGTTGAAAGCACTGATCACCGGAGCGGGTGGATTCGTCGGCGGGCATCTATGCCGATACCTGCTGGCGCACACCGACTGGGAACTGATGGGCACGGTCTATCCCCAGCCGGTCGAGACCCAGCCACAGGAGCCGCGGTTGCGCTTGCAGCACTCGGACCTGCGCGAGCCGGAAGGCGTGCAGGCGCTCTTGGAGGAGGTCAAGCCCGATCATGTCTTCCACTTGGCCGCGCAATCCATTCCCGCGGCATCCTTCGACAACCCCTGGGACACGCTGGAGACCAACATTCGCTCCCAATTGAACATCTTGCACTCAATGCGCATCCTGGGTCTGCACGCGCGCGTTCTGGTGGTCGGTTCCAACGAGGAATATGGATATCCACAGAAAGGGGACCTACCCTTCACCGAAGAATCTCCTCTGCGTCCGGCCAGTCCCTACGCGGTGAGCAAAGTGACCCAGGACCTGATGGGCCTGCAGTTTCACCAGGCGTACAAGCTGGACGTCGTCCGCCTGCGGCCTTTCAATCACACCGGTCCGGGACAGTCGCCGCGTTTCGTCGTCCCGGCCTTTGCCAGCCAGATCGCGCGCATCGAGGCAAACCTACAAGAGCCGGTTCTGAAAGTGGGCAACATGGCGGCAGCGCGCGATTTTAGCGACGTGCGCGACATTGTGCATGGCTATCACCTGGCTGCAACGAAGGGCAAGCCGGGGGACGTGTACAATCTGGCGTCGGGACAGCCGCACAAGGTCAGCGCCCTGTTGGATACGCTTCTGAGCTTTACGGACGTGCACATCCGCGTCGAGACCGACCCGGACCGTTACCGGCCGGTGGACGTGCCCGTGGTCTATGGCAGCGCGGAAAAGTTTTACCAACTGACCGGGTGGATGCCAGAGATTCCCTTCGAGCAGACGCTGGAGGACACGCTCGATTATTGGCGAGAGCAGGTGAAAACAGAAAAGGGAGGATAGACTCATGCGCAGTGACCAAGCGAAAAAAGGCCTAGAACGTATGCCCAACCGGGCGCTGCTTTACGCGACGGGGGTAACGCCTAAACAGATGGACAAGCCCTTCATCGGCGTGTGTTCCAGCTTTACCGACCTCGTGCCGGGCCACATCGGCATGCGGAGCCTGGAACGCAAGATTGAGTGGGGCGTGGCAGCGGGCGGCGGCGTGCCGTTCCTGTTCTCCGTGCCCGGCATCTGCGACGGCATCGCCATGGGGCACACCGGCATGCACTATTCGCTGCCCTCGCGCGAGCTGATCGCGGACATGATCGAATCGATCATCCAGGCGCACATGCTCGACGGCCTAGTGCTGCTGACCAACTGCGACAAGATCACGCCGGGGATGCTGATGGCCGCCTGCCGGCTGGATATCCCTACCATCGCAGTCACGGCCGGCCCGATGCGCTCGGGCCGCCACGAAGGGCGCGCGCTTTCCCTGGTGCGCGATACGTTCGAGGCCGTCGGCCTGGTGCAGGCGGGCAAACTGGACGAGGCCAGAGCGTGCGCGCTAGAGATCGAGGCCTGCCCAGGTGAAGGCTCCTGCCAGGGACTGTACACCGCCAACACCCTGGCCTGCCTGACCGAGGCGATGGGTATGAGCCTGCCGGGGACGGCCACGGGCTTGGCCGGCACGGCCAAGAAGGCGCGCATCGCCCAGATGGCGGGCGAGCGCGTGATGGAGCTGGTATGCGAGGGGATCACCAGCCGCCAAATCGTGACCCGCGAGTCGCTGGAGAACGCCATCCGCGTCGACATGGCCCTGGGCGGATCGACCAACACCACACTCCACATCCCCGCGGTGGCCCACGCCGCCGAGGTGGATATCACCCTGGCCGACTTTGACCGGTTGAGCCGTGAGACGCCACAGCTTGCCTCGCTGCGACCGGGCGGCGACCAGATGATGGAAGACCTGGAATGGGCCGGCGGCATCCCAGCGGTGCTCAAGAACCTCCAATCGCTCGTCAACCGGGACTGCCTCAACGTGGGCGGTCAAACGGTGGGCGAGATCATCCAAGCCACGCCCACCGGCGACCCGAGCGTCATCCACACCATTGAGGAGCCCATCGCCCAGGAAGGAGGCATCGCTGTGCTGAAGGGCTCGCTGGCGCCCGACGGTGCCGTGGTCAAGCAAGGGGCGGTCGTGCCCGAGATGATGCAGTTCACGGGCATCGCCCGCGTGTTCGATAGCGAGGACGCGGCGATGGATTACCTTTTCGCGGACAAGGTGGTAGAGAAGGACATCCTCATCGTGCGCTATGAGGGGCCAAAGGGCGGGCCGGGGATGCGCGAATCGCTGGCGCTGACGGCGGCGGTGACGGGGTGCGGCCTGGGCGAAAAGATTGCCATCGTCACCGACGGGCGTTTCTCCGGCGGCACGCGCAACCTGAGCATCGGCCACGTCTCCCCCGAGGCGGCCGAGGGCGGCCCCATCGCCCTGGTGCAGAATGGCGACCCGGTCAAAGTCGACATCCCGGGACGGACGATCGATCTGCTCGTCGACGAGGCAGAGATGGAAAAGCGCAAAGCGGCGTGGCAGCAGCCTGCGCCCAAGTTCAAGCGCGGGTGGTTGGCGCGGTACGAGCGGTTGGTGACGAGTGCAGCGAAGGGGGCCGTACTCGAGCCGCCAGAATAGACAAGGAGTGGGCTAATGCCACGAGCTTTGATCACGGGCATCACCGGCCAAGATGGCTCCTACCTGGCCGAGTTTCTGCTGGAACAGGGGTACGAGGTTATCGGCATGGTGCGACGCACCAGCACGGTGAACTTTACCCGCATCCAACATATCCAGGACCGAGTCACCCTGGTCCAGGGAGATTTGTTGGACCAGGGGTCGCTGATCTGCCTTCTCCAGGAGTATCAACCGGAGGAGGTCTACAACCTGGCGGCCCAATCGTTCGTGCCCACGTCGTGGAACCAGCCGGTGTTCACCGGCGACGTGACAGCGCTGGGCGTCACGCGCATGCTGGAGGCGATCCGCACGGTCGATAGAAGCACCCGCTTTTACCAGGCTAGTTCGTCGGAGATGTTTGGCAAGGTGCGCGAGGTGCCGCAGAAGGAGACGACGCCTTTCTATCCCCGCAGCCCCTACGGCGTGGCCAAGGTGTACGGCCACTGGATCACGGTCAACTACCGCGAGTCCTACGACCTGCACGCCACGTCGGGGATACTGTTCAATCACGAGAGCCCTCGCCGGGGGCTGGAATTCGTCACGCGCAAGGTGACGCACGGCGTGGCCAAGATCAAGCTGGGACTGGCGGACGAGCTACGGCTGGGCAACCTCGAATCGCGCCGCGATTGGGGCTACGCCCTGGACTATGTGCGGGCGATGTGGCTGATGCTCCAGCAGCCGGAGCCGGACAACTATGTCATCGCCACGGGCGAGACCCACTCCATTCGCAAACTGTGCCAGGAGGCGTTCGGCTACGCGGACCTAGATTGGCAGGAATACGTGAAGCAGGATCCGCGTTTCATGCGCCCGGTGGAGGTCGACATGCTGGTGGGGGACGCCAGCAAGGCCGGACAGGTGTTGGGCTGGGAGCCGAACATCTCGTTCAGGGAGTTGATCCGCTTGATGGTCGATGCCGACCTGACATTGCTGAAAGAAGAACACGGATTATAGCAGGGGGAAGACATGGGAACCACGATTCGCTTTGGCACCGACGGTTGGCGAGCGCGCATCGCCGAGGACTATACGTTCGATAGCGTGCGCCGCTGCGCGCAGGGTTTCGTCACGTACCTGATCGATCAAGGCAAGGCAGGCGCCGACGTAGTGATCGGCCACGACAAGCGCTTTGCCGCCGAGCACTTTGCGGCCGCCGCCGCCGAGGTGATGGCCGCCAACGGCTTTCACGTCTGGCTGACCGATGGTTCCGCCCCCACCCCGGTGATCTCTTACTCGGTCGTGGAGCGGGACGCCGCCGGAGGCATCAACATCACCGCCAGCCACAACCCCCCCTGGGACTGCGGCTTCAAGGTGCGCGACGAAAAAGGCGCAGCGGTGGCACCGGACGGCCTGAGAGAGATCGAAGCTGCCATCCCAAACATCGCCGATGTCAAGCGAACGGCGCTAGAGGACGCCGAGGCGGAGGGCCAAATCGAGATTTGGGACCCGGCGCCCGCCTACCTGGACCACATCGGGCAGCTGATCGACGTCGAGCCGATCAAGGCGGCCGGGCTGAACATCCTGATCGAACCAATGTGGGGCAACGGCATCGGCTGGTTCCCCCACATCCTCGGCGGCGGCAAGACGCAGGTGACCGAGATCCACAACGTACGCAACCCTCTCTTCCCGGAGATGACGCGCCCGGAGCCGATCCCGCCCAACGTGGACGTCGGCCTGCAAAAGACGGTCGAGATGGGCGCCGATGTGTGCCTGATCATGGACGGCGACGCCGACCGCATGGGCATCGGCGACGAGAACGGCGTGTTCATCAACCAGTTGCAGGTATACGGCCTGCTGGCCTACTATCTGCTCGAGGTGCGCGGCATGCGCGGCCCCATCGTCAAGACCATCTCCACGACGTCGATGCTGGAGAAATTGGGCCGGATGTACGACGTGGAGGTCTATCGCACCGGTGTGGGCTTCAAGTACGTCGGCCCCAAGTTCAACGAGGTCGACGCCCTCATCGGCGGCGAGGAGAGCGGCGGGTACGCCTTCCGAGGCAGCGTCGCCGAGCGAGACGGCATCCTGGGCAACCTGTACTTTCTCGACCTGATGGTGCGCATGGGCAAGACGCCCTCCCAACTGCTCGCCCACCTGTACGAGAAGCTGGGGGCAACCTATTATTACGACCGCATCGACACGCGCTTCCCCGGCGAGAAACGGCCCCAGGCCAAGGCCCGCCTGGACGCAGCCAAACCCGAGACACTGGCAGGGATGAAAGTGGCAGAGATCGTGACTCTCGACGGCTACAAGTACGTCCTGCAAGGCGACAAGGGCTGGCTCCTGATCCGCTTCTCCGGCACCGAGCCCGTCATCCGCGTCTACTGCGAGACCACCGATGAGGATCTGGTCAAGCCGCTGCTGGAAGAGGGATTGGAACTGGCAGGGCTGGCATAGGAAGCAGGGAGGCAGGATTGATGACGCCGACGCCCATACCAGAAGTCGCTTCATCTCCCACAACGGAGCCGCCCTGGATCGTCCTCGTGGTGATAGGACTCGTTGCAGTGCTTTTCGTCATCGGCCTGATCACCGGCCAGGTACGTCTCACCCCTTCAAAGACACGTCAATCTGCCAGGCGGGGGATGCTGACGATGGACGCCGTGCTCTCCACGCCGGAGAAACAGGCAGCTATCGAATACATCCGCGACGAAGAGCACCTGATCGAGATCGATCAAGAGCGCAGCGGCGGTAACGGCGGCGACGATGAACCTGATTGACTCTCACGCCCACCTCGACTTTTCCCAGTTCGATGGCGACAGAGAAGCCGTCATCGCGCGCGCTCGCCAGGACGGGCTGGTCGCCATCGTGAACGCGGGCACCAGCCTGGAGTGCAGCCGGGCGTCGGTGGCGCTGGCGGACAGAGTCGACTTTATCTATGCCACCGTGGGCATCCATCCCCACGGCGCGAAAACGGCGACCCGGGCAGCGCTGGACGAACTGCGCGCACTGGCCAGCCATCCCAAGGTGGTCGCCATCGGCGAGATCGGCCTGGATTACTATCGCGACCTCTCGCCGCGCCCGGTGCAGCGCCGCGCCTTTGCCGACCAACTGGCGCTGGCGGCAAAGCTGGGGCTGCCGGTGGTGATTCACAGCAGAGATGCCCACGATGACGTGTTGGACATGCTGCGAGATTGGGCACAAGGCCCCCCCTCAGTCCCCCCCGCTGGCGGGGGGGATGTCCAGAAGGGACAGGGGGGGCGTATTGGCGTCCTCCACTCCTACGCCGCCGGCCCGGAACGGCTGGAGGAGGTGCTGGAGATGGGGTTCTACATCGGCATCTCTGGTCCGGTCACCTTTAAGAAAGCGGAGCGGCTGCGGGAGGTCGTGGCGAAAGTGCCATCGAACCGGCTGCTGATCGAGACCGACTGCCCCTATCTGACGCCGGAGCCACATCGCGGCAAGCGCAACCAGCCCGCCTACGTGCGCCACGTTGCCCAGACCATCGCCCACGTCCGGGGAGTGACGCATAGAAAGATCGCGCTGGCGACGACGGATAATGCCCGCCGTCTATTTGGAATCGATGGTTGATCTATCTATCGTCATCGTCAGTTGGAACGTCCGCGATCTGCTCAGGCAATGCCTGCATTCCATACTTGCAGAATTGCCCACCTGCAAACTTGAAGTCATCGTCGTGGACAACGTCTCCACCGACGGCAGCGCCGAGATGGTGCGGGCCGAGTTCCCCGACGTCCGCCTGATCGTCAACGCCAAGAATCGCGGCTTCCCGGCAGCCAACAACCAAGGGATCGCCCTCGCCGAGGGACGCTACACGCTCATCCTGAACCCGGATACGGAGGTCATCAGCGACGCGCTGGCGACGATGGTGGCCTACGCCGACGCGAATCCTGATGTGGGCGTGGTCGGGCCGCAGTTGCTGAACGAGGATAGAAGCATCCAGTCTTCCCGCCGCCGCTTTCCTACCCTGGCAACCGCCTTGTTCGAATCCACCTGGCTGCAACCCTGCGCTCCCCGCCGCCTGCTGGCGCGCTACTACGTCCAGGATCAGCCTGACGATGCCACACTCGACGTCGATTGGATCAAGGGCGCGGCGCTGATGGCCCGCCGGGAGGCCATCGAACAGGTGGGGCCGATGGACGAGGGGTACTTTATGTACTCGGAGGAACTGGACTGGTGCAGGCGGTTCAAGGACGCAGGCTGGCGTGTGATCTACCTGCCCACTGCCCAGGTCGTCCACTATGGCGGCAGGAGCAGCGACCAGGTGGTGACTTCGCGCCACATCCATTTCCAGACCAGCAAGGTGCGTTATTTCCACAAGCACCACGGACGCTTCGTGGGCGAACTGCTGAGGTGGTTTCTGCTGGGCAACTATGCCTGGCAGTTGGGGTTGGAGGGCGCCAAGTGGTTGATCGGCCACAAGCGGGCTCTACGGGCGGAGCGGATTGCCGCTTACCGGCAGGTGCTGCGGTCGGGATTGTTGCCTACAAAGGTTGCTCCCGCTGGGGACACAGAGATTCGCAGAGACTAGGAAGAGATTCACAGAGGATGAAAAAAAGCTCTGTGTTCTCTGTGGATTCTCCGAGAATCTCTGTGTAACTCAAGGTTACGGCTAGAGATTGTTCAATCGAGATTTGGAATGCGTATTGGGCTAATTACGGGCGAGTATCCACCGGATCAGGGAGGCGTGGGGGATTTTACCTGCGAGCTTGGAAAGGCGCTGGCGGCCCTGGGCCACGACGTCCACGCGATCACGTGCAAGTGGCAAGTGGCAAGTAGCAATCCGCCAATCTCCGATCTCCAATCTCCAATCCCCCTGCACCGGGAAATCGCGGGCTGGGGTTGGGGTTGCTGGAAGCAAGTGTTGCACTTGGCACAACAAGAACAGCTCGACGTGCTGAACGTCCAGTTCCAGACCGCCGCCTACGGGATGCATCCCGCGATCCACTTTGTCCCTCGGCGCAAGAGCAGGCCGCCGGTGGCGGTGACCTTTCACGATCTGAAGGTGCCCTACTTGTTCCCCAAGGCCGGCCCACTGCGGTGGAGAGCGGTAGAGATGCTGGCCCGACGCGCCGAAGGCGTCATCGTCACCAACGTCGAGGACGAGATCAAAATCTCCAATCTCCAACCTCCAATCTCCAGCCTAGTCCGCATTCCCATCGGCAGCAACATCGCTCCGCGCCTGCCCGCCGGCTACGACCGCGACGCCTGGCGCGCGCGGTGGGGGATCGGGCCGGGTGATCTGCTGCTGGGCTATTTTGGTTTCTTGAACGAGCGCAAGGGCGGAGAGGACCTAGTCGAGGTGCTGGCGATGCTGGCAGCGCGCGGATTTGGAGCGCACCTGCTCTTTATCGGTGGGCGAGTGGGCAGCTCCGACCCCACCAACGTGGCCTACGCCCAACGGGTGGGCCGCCTCATCGCCAAACGCGGGCTGACCGAGCGAGTGCACCAGACTGGGTTCGTTCCGCCGGAGGAGGTGTCGGCCAGCCTGGGAGCGGTGGACGTGTGCGTGCTGCCCTACCGGGATGGCGTGTCCCTGCGGCACGGGAGCATGCACGCCTGCCTGGCCCATGGGCGGCCCATCGTCACCACCCGGCCCGCCGTGGAGACGCCCGAGTTCCGCGACGGCGAGACTGTGCTGCTGGCACCCCCGGGAGACGTCGCCGCCCTGGCCGACGGCGTGGCAAAGCTGGCGAGCGACGCCGATCTGCGGGCGCGGCTGGAGGTGGGCGCCGCGGCGCTGGCACAGACGTTCACCTGGGACCGGATCGCTGCGCGGACGGCCGAGTTCCTGGCGGGGTTAGTAGGATGAGTCAGCGAGTGGAGCGCGCCCTCATCACGGCCATCGTGGCCGTGTTCGTCCTCCTGGGATTCACCTACAGCGTCGTCACCCCCACATTCGAGGCCTCCGACGAAAAGTGGCACTACCCGATGGTCAAGTACATCGCCGACAATTGGTCGCTGCCGGTGCAGGAGCCGGGCATCGAAACGCCTTGGCGGCAGGAGGGCAGCCAGGCGCCCCTCTACTATGCGATATCGGCAGCCGCCACCTTCTGGATCGACACGTCCGATATGGAAACGGTGCGCCACCTCAACCCGCACGTCGACGCCGGGGCCACCCCCGACGGCAACGTCAACCTGGTCGTCCACGACCCGGCGCGGGAGCAATTTCCTTGGCGTGGGACGGTGCTGGCAGTGCGCATCATTCGCTTCCTCTCCGTGTTGATGGGCGCGGCGGCAGTCGCGCTCACCTACCGCATCGCCCGCGAGGTGCTGCCCGGCCACCCAGATCTGGCGCTGGGCGCGGCGGCGATCCACGCCTTCACGCCGATGTTCGTGTTCATCTCGGCATCGGTCAACAACGACAACCTGGCCGTGCTGCTATCCAGCCTGGGCCTGTGGCTACTGATCAAAATCTCCAATCTCCAATCTCCAATCTCAATCCGGTCGCTGACTGGCCGTTATTTGCTTTTAGGCCTTGTGTTAGGACTGGCCGCCCTCACCAAATCCCAGACGCTGGCGCTGGCCCCCATCACGGCGCTGGTCGTCACTGTGCGGGCCGTGCAGCGACGGTCACTGAAAGAGTTCCTCGTCGGCGGGCTGGCGACGGCACTGCCACTGCTGCTGATCGCCGGTTGGTGGTACTGGCGCAATCTGCAGCTCTACGGCGACCTCTCCGGCGTCGGCATGTTCATCCAGATCCTGGGCCAGCGGGGCGTCCCCGCCGACCTGCCCCAACTGTGGCGCGAGCGCTTCAGCTTCTTCGCCGGGTACTGGGGCAACTTTGGCGGCATCAACGTGCCGATGGCAGCGTGGACGTACCCGATCCTGAACACTATCGTACCCATTGCCGCACTAGGTCTCATCGCAGCATTGGCAAAATCTCTAATCTCCAATCTCCAATCTCAAGATTCGCCCAGCAATCGCACGTCACTTGATATCCGCTATTTGCCCTTTGCCCTCTATCTCCTCTGGTCTCTCCTGGTTTTCGTTCCCTGGCTCCTGTGGGCGCGCGTCACCTGGTCATCGCAGGGGCGGCTGGTCTTTTACGCCATCTCTGTCTGGTCGCTGCTGCTGGCGCTGGGACTGGCGGGCTGGCTCCCGCGCCGCTGGGGGCGCTGGGCGGTGGCGGCCTTTGCGCTCTTTTTGCTGGGGCTGGCCATGGCGGCACCCTTTGCCTGGATCGCGCCAGCGTATGCGCCGCCCCAACCGCTGACCGACGCCCAGATCGCCGCCATCCCGCACCCGCTGGACGTCACTTTCGGTGATGCTATAAAGCTGCTAGGCTACGATCTGGAGACAGCATCGGTCGAGCCGGGCGGGCAGGTCGCGCTGACGCTCTATTGGCAGGCGCTGGCTCCGACCGAGCGGCCCTACTCCGTCTTTGTGCACCTGCTGGGCGAGGGAGATATCCCGATCGCGCAGCGGGATACCTATCCAGGAGTAGGCCTACTTTCGACGACGCGCCTGACGGCGTGGCTGGAGCCCGGCGACGTGTGGGCCGACCGGTACGTCATCCGCGTGCCCCGGACGGCCTACGCGCCTGACGTGGCACAAGTGGCAGTGGGGCTGTATAATTACGCCGACGGGACGCGCCTGCTTGCCAGCAATGGCGCAGCAAGCAGCGGCGCAGCAAGCAGCGGAGATCACGTCCGCTTTGGGGAGATTAGAGTAAAGGCGCTGCCCGGCGAGGTCCCCAACCCCATCTCTGTCAACTTTGGCGACCGGATGGCGCTGGTGGGCTACGATCTCGACCGGCGGATGGTAAAGCCCGGAGAGGATATCACGCTGACGCTTTACTGGCGCGGCCTGCAAAAGATGGAGCGCAATTACACCATCTCTGCCCAGCTCGTGAGTGAAGAACTGGTCAAGGCAGCCGAAGACAGCAGATGGCCGTTGGGAAACGACGCGCCGACGATGCTGTGGCAGCCCGGGAATCTGCTGGAGGACCCCAAGACACTGGCCGTGCGCGCCGACGCCCCGCCAGGCGTCTACGACGTGCGCGTCGCCGTGTTCAAGAAGCAGGACGAAGCGTTGGAGCACCTGCCGGTAATATCGGATCGCGGAGAGATGCTAGCCAATCACATCACCCTGACAAGTGTGCGCGTTCAACCGCCAGAGGGCGCCCCATGATAGATCGACATACACCACGCAAGCGATGGATAGATCTTGCCGTGTTGCTGATCTATTGCGTCGTGGCCGTGGGGATGACCTGGCCGTTGGTGGCCGAAATAGACGTCCGTCTCCCCGGCGACACCAAAGACACCCTGCTCCACTATTGGAACTGCTGGTGGGCCAAGCAGGCACTAAAGTCGGGACAGTCGCCTTTCTACACACGTTACCTGTATCACCCCGTGGGCCTAAGCCTGGTCTCCCAGAACTTTGCCTGGGGCAACATCGTCGCCTGGCTGCTGCTGGAGCCCCTGGTCGGCGGATTCGCCGCCTACAACCTATCTGTCCTCGCCAGCCTGGCCCTGTGCGGGTACGCGGCCTTTCTGCTGGCCCGCGAGCTGGCGGGAGACTGGCGCGCGGCCCTCATCGCCGGCCTGCTGTATCAATGCTGGCCCTTCCGTCTGTCTCAGTTGGACCACCCCAACCTGATCAGCACACAATGGATCCCCGTCTTCCTGCTGTTCTTGATCCACACGATACGCCTGGGCAAATGGTGGAACGGGGTGCTGACGGGCGTGTTCTTTGCGCTGGTCGGTTACACCCGCTGGCAGTTACTGGTACCGGCCTTTATCCTCGGAAGCATCTACGCGGCGTGCACGCTCCCCGGTCAGCGCGCCTCGTGGCGGCGCTGGGGGCCGGCCCTGCTGATCGCCGCCGTCGTCGCCGCCGCGATCCTCGCGCCGCCGGCGCTGATGCTGCTGACCCAACAGGAGGTGAGCTCTTCCGACTTGCTGCGAGAGGGCGAAGAGGCAGAAATGCAGACCGACCTGCTGGCTTACCTGACGCCCGGTCGCTCTCACACGATCCTCAACCCGCTGACGCGGCCGGCCTACGATCGCTACTACGCCGAGCGTTCCGAGCCGCGCCGCTTTGCCGCTTACGTGGGCATGTGTCCCCTGATCCTGGCCGTAGTGGGCGCTTTCAAAGCCCGCCGGTCTGGCATACCCTGGCTAGCGATGGCGCTGGCGATGATCCTGCTTGCCCTGGGGCCGGTGCTGCGCATCAACGGCCAGACCTACCCCAACGTGCCCATGCCCTACCGCCTGGCAGATCGGCTGTATGTGGGACGTGTGTTGCGCATCCCCGGTCGCTTCAACATGTTCCTGGCGTCGCCGATAGCCGTGTTGTCGGCCTATGGCGCCGCCAGTCTGCTGACGGCCATTGAACGCCGGGGCCAATGGCCGGCTGTGGCCGCATCGGGGGTGCTGGGAGGCATCATCCTGTTCGAGTACATCACCGTGCCCGTGCCCATGATGCGGCCCAAGACATCCGAGTTTCTCCACGAGATGTCCAGCGAGCCCGAGGCGTATGCCGTGCTCAATCTGCCCATCGACCTGGCCGCCTCCAAGGAATACATGTTCCAGCAGACGGTCCATCACCATCCCATCTTGCAGGGCAACGTATCGCGCCTCCCGCCGGGAACCTTCGATTACCTGGATAGCCATCCATGGCTGAAATCACTGCCGCAATCGGGCAAGATGCCTCCCCAGTCCACCGACGTGAGCCGTCAACTGAGAACCCTGGCACAGGATGATGTGCGGTACGTCGTTCTACACAAAAAGTCGGTGCGGTTAGAGCACTGGCAGCGCTATTTCTCCATTGATCCAAGTTTCGAGGACAAGCGCATAGCAGTCTACACTACTTCACCACGAGCCGGCAGCGACTTTGCGCTCGCAGAAGAGCTGGCTCCCGGCATCGGGCTGATCACCGCCACCGCCTCGTCCGGTTGTCTGCCCCCCGGCCAGCCGTTGAGCGTGGACGTTGGATGGGGAACGACGGCCCCTCCGGGAGAGGATTTGAACGTCAGGTTGGCCCTCGTCACGAGGGAAGGAGCTACGGCGGCGGAAACAATCTTCCCGCTCTGCGAAGGCTGGCCAACGGGAGAATGGCCGGCCAACGCCGTCGCGCGAGGGTGGTACCGGGTAGACACCGCTGAACTGCCCGAGGGCGACTATGACGTCGTGCTGGCCCTGGTAGAGCCGGCGGGCGCTGTCCGTGGCCAGTCGACGATCGTGGGGCAGACGGTGATGCGCAAAGAAAGCTGCGATCTGCCCCTGTCGCCGGAAGCCATCCCGATCAACGCACTCTTTGGAGATGGACTGCGCCTGTTGGGCTACCAACTCTCGCGCGATGGCGACCAGTTAACCCTCACGCTCCACTGGCGAGCGGATCAGCTCATCGCGCAGGACTATAAGGTCTTTGTCCACGTCATTGATCCGACGAACGATCTGCGGGTGGCGCAGGACGATTCCAAGCCTTTGCGATGGACCTATCCAACGCCCTTGTGGAACGCCGGTGAGGTGGTTGTCGACGCCATTCCGCTTTCTTTGAAAGACGCGCCGCCTGGCACTTACCTACCGATCGTCGGCGTCTACGTTTCGGATACCAAGGACCGAGCACCGGTGATCGACGGCTCTGGGCAACTGTTGCCTGACGCTCAGATCATATTGCCCGAAAAGATCGAGGTAGGGGACCTCGATTCATAGGCGGATACTACACGATGAGAGACAAGAAAAGGTCGCGCGCTTTCTGGTACAGCCTGGTTGTCATTTTTGTCCTGGCTCTCGTGCCTCGCGTGATCTATCCCGTCGCGCGGTTCATGGAATGGTACCCACGCTCCGTCCAGTTCTGGGAAGCGCTAGCCCAGGGAAACCTAGAGGATACCTACCAGCGCTACCACCCAGGCGTGACCACGATGTGGATCGCAGGATTCGGCCAACGGGTCTACGCGCTGGCGCGCGGTTGGTCCACACAAGAGCTACTCGATCCTCCCGATGGACCATTGGGCCCGCAGAGCCCGCCCGCCCAAGCGGCCGTCGCTACACTGAGCCTCGTCGTTTCAGGATGTATCGTCCTCACCTACATCCTGCTCCGTCGGCTGATAGGCCAGAGAGCCGCGTTCGCCGCCGGATGCCTCCTGGCACTAGATCCATTCTTCATCACCCACAGTAAAATCATCCATCTGGATGCGCTGATGAGTAGCTTCATGTTGCTCAGCGTGTTGCTCTTGGTCAGCTTTTTGAGAGATGACAAAACGATATACTTGATCGCCAGCGGGGTTTTCGCCGGCCTGGCGTTCCTGACCAAGAGTTCGTCGGGTTTTCTGGCCCCTTTTGCCGCGCTCTTAGTGGTGCTCGATTCGCTGTTGAAAGAACGCAGCGCCCGCCTCTCCTCGTGGCGCGGACAAGTCTGGCGGGTCATTCGGAGCTTGATCGTCTGGGGTCTCGTGGCTACCTGCGTGTTCTTCCTGGTATGGCCCGCGATGTGGGTCAAGCCGGGCGAAATGCTGGGCCGGATCGCCAAGAGCGCCCTGAAACACGCCGAGGAACCCCACGACCGCGCCGCTTTCTTCGCCAGACGATTGATCGATGACCCCGGCCCGCTGTACTACCCGGCAGTTCTGGCCTGGAAGACCACGCTGGTCACCTTGCCCAGCGTCTGTGCGGCCATCGTGTCGTTGGCAAAGCACTGGCGCGAAAAGAGCTCCAGGCCCTTGTGGTACATACTGATCTATGCGCTTGGGTTCTTGTTGGCAATGACGCTCGGCGCCAAAAAGCTGGCCCGCTACATGATCCCCGTCCTGGCCGCCCTGGACGTTCTGGCAGGCTGGGGATTGAGCCGGGCAGCGGATGCCGCACAAAGGCTCAAGTGGCCGAAAAAGCCAATCTGGATGCCGCCAGCGCTGATCGCCGTTGCACTGGTTGGCCAAGGGGTGCTGGTGCTGCGGCATCACCCCTACTATGGCACACATCACAACCTACTGCTGGGCGGCTCCCGGGTCGCCCAACACGTCCTCCACATGGGCGATCAGGGCGAAGGGCTTGACCTGGCAGCACAGTTCCTCAACACCTATCCCAGTGCGGAGCGGATGGAAGTAGGCGTCCAGAACATGGCCAATCTCATGTTCGGGAGCAACTTTTCCGGGCGCACGCGTCCCATCGATCGCCCGGTGGACTACCGCGTGTTCTTTATCAACAGCGTGCAGCGCGAGTTTCTCATCGGCCTGTGGGAGGATTCCTGGGAGGAATGCCAGCGGAGGGAACCTCTATGGTCTGCCTCTTTCGACGGGGTGCCCTACGTCTGGATCTGTCCGAACTACCCGTACGATCCGCAGGCATTTGACATCGAGCACCGGTTGGGTGTACAGTTAGGCGATCACGTGGAACTGCTGGGTTATGAGTCGAGTTCGGATCAGGTAACAGCGGGCGACACGTTCACAGTGACCCTGTTCTGGCAGTCGGATGGCCGGCTGGTTGAGGACTATCACGTCTTTGTGCATCTTCTAAGCATGGATGGCGACATGGTGGCCCAGCAGGACAGCGTGCCGGTAAGCGGCGCGCGGCCAACCTGGAGCTGGCGAGACGCGGAGGTGCTTCGGGACGAGCACACGCTCGTCACAGACGCCGACCTACCCCCTGGCACGTACACACTCTCCATTGGGATGTACGATTATGCCACCAGCGTTCGTCTGCCGGCGGTCACGCCCGATGGCAAGCACCTGCCAGAAGACCGCGTCGTGCTGCAAGAAATCCGGGTGATATCGCCCTGAGACACTAGACGAGACGTACCGATGGAAATATCCGACCATATCCGCTCCCAAGTCGAGACCATGCCCCACAAGGTGGGCGCCTACATCATGCGTGACGCCAACGACACCGTCATCTACGTGGGCAAGGCGTTGGACCTGCGCAACCGCGTGCGCTCCTACTTTCAGCCCTCTTCTTGGGAGAACGAAAAGGTGCGTTCCATCGCCTCAGACGTCGCCGAGTTGGAGTTCATCGTCACCGAGTCGGAACTGGAGGCGCTGATCCTGGAGGCGAACCTGATCAAGCAGCACCGCCCACGCTACAACGTGCGCCTCAAGGACGACAAGCGCTACCCCTACATCAAGATCACGTGGGCCGATCCGTACCCCAAGGTGTTCATCACCCGCCGCATGGAGCAGGATGGCAGCCGCTACTTTGGGCCCTTCACCTCCTCCGCCGCCGTCCACCAGACGCTCGATCTGCTGCGCAAGTCGTTCCCGTACCTGACCTGCAACCGCGAGATCACAGGGCAGGACGAGCGTCCCTGTCTGTACTATGACATCAAGCTGTGCCTGGGGCCGTGCATCGGCGCGGTGACCCAGGAAGAGTACCGGGCGATGATCCGGGGCCTGGCCCGCTTCCTCGAGGGCCGTAGCGAGGAGGTGCTGGCCGAGCTGCAGGAACGGATGCAAACCGCGGCCGAGAAGCTGGACTTTGAGCGAGCGGCCACCCTGCGCGACCAACTCCAATCCGCGCAGCACATCGTCGAGCGGCAAAAGGTCTTTTCATCGATCACGACCGATCAGGACGTGGTCGCTTTCGCCCGCGAGGAGGGCGACGCCTGCGTGCAGGTGTTCTTTATCCGTGGGGGCAAGCTGCTGGGGCGGGAGTATTTTCTGCTGGAAGGCACCCAGGACGAGGACGAGCGGGAGATCATGGCCGCATTCCTGAAACAGTTCTACGAGGAGGCCGCCTACGTGCCATCCGAGGTGTTGCTGCCAGCACGGATCGAGGAGGTGCTCATCATCGAGCAGTGGCTGAAGAACAAGCGCGGGGCCAAGGTGACGCTGCGCGTCCCCCGCCGGGGGCAGAAGCGAGAGCTGGTGGCGATGGCCGCCGAGAACGCCGCCGAGACGCTGGCCGCCCTGCGCGCCCAGTGGCAGGCCGACGCCCACAAGCACGAGCAGGCCATGGCCCAGATTCAGGAAGCGCTGGATCTGCCCAAGCCGCCGACGCGCATCGAGTGTTACGACATCTCCACCACCCAGGGGACACAGATCGTCGGCAGCATGGTCGTCTTTGTCCACGGCGTGCCGCGCAAGTCGGACTACCGGCGCTTTGTCGTGCGCGGCGTGCACGGGCAGGACGATTACGCCAGCATGCGCGAGGTATTGGAGCGCCGCTTCCGTCGCTGGCAGCGGGCGATCACTTCCTCCCAACCGGGAGGGATTCAAGACGGAAAGAGCTGGGCCAAGCTGCCCGACCTGCTGGTCGTGGACGGTGGCAAGGGACAACTGGGAGTAGCGGTCGAGGTGCTGCAGGCGTTC
>Ga0315550_1000345_pt1 | contig 28151 bp, 23 predicted proteins | sample SalMarSW160190MG_2_FD_203100 | JGI IMG/M metagenome (GOLD analysis project Ga0315550, IMG submission 203100) | Salt marsh sediment microbial communities from the Plum Island Ecosystem LTER, Massachusetts, United States - Salt Marsh Sediment SW1601-90 ... | reverse complement strand
AACACCCACACCATCGCCTTCGCCGACGCCACGACCAACGCCAACGCCGCAGCCCTCGCCAACACCCACTCCGATGCCAACGTCGACTCCAACACCACCACCTGCACCAACACCAAGGCCATCACCGAGCCCTGCACCTACATCGACGCCAACCCCTTTACCCACACCAAGGAACAACAATCACTTAATTAGTTCCACAGGGTCTGTTGTACATTAGCCTGTTAATCCCTAATGATAGAGATAATAGCGCGCTTTAATTGAGCCAAGAGCAAAGATGTTTTCGTTCTAAGAGCCATATGCACTCCAAGATCTGCGATGGTCCGATAGTGGCTGCAGGATTAACATTTGTAAAATACCTGCTGAAGGACTAGCCTTCACTGTAGCTGTATCAGTAGGATTAGTATTAGCTTTTGATTTTGAAGCAAGAACTAATTTACTGAGGAGACGCTTGGAGACTGTAGCATAGCAGTTCTCACATACAAACATGAAACAAAATCCGATTTAAACGAACTCATAGACACCTATTTCTAAGCAAAGGCCATTATTGGGGACGTAAAAGCCGATCTGAATAGAGAAGTCACTCGTCGTCTCGAAGTTAATCTCAGTATTTATAATTCATAAATGCCTTAAGATTAATATAATTTATATGTCGGTTGAATTGCTATGCGAAAGCGTATTCTAAGAATCCTGTTGCTCCCTGTGGTTGTCCTAATTTTCTTGATAGGTTGGGTTTTGTATTTCATAGGAGATAGACCTGAAACCAACAAAGAATCTGAGGGAAGACTCGAAGATGGAGTTCAGGAAGTAGAGCCGATTGCAGATAATGACAACATTGAAGTAGGTTTAATCGAAGAAGCATTGGAAAAGCAATTAGATTGACTGACGCTGCTCTCTTTGTTAAATCAAAATTAGTATGCGTTTTATCTTCGAATTCCTCTGGATGACTCACTAATATGTAGTTATGTTCAGGCGCTCTTACTCACCGTTTTGAATGCGAATGATTACAGAAAACGATTGTCGAAAATGAATCCACCCGTACTTCTCGCTAAACGGGTACGTTCCAAGGTCCATGAGCACATTGCCTCCTGCGGATAACTCACCCCACAATGCGTCTACTTCTTCCTTTGTGTCACAAGCGACAAGGAATGACACCGACGGATTTAATTTGAAGAATGGTCCTGCGCTGATAAGAGTGAAATCCTGCCCTGACAGTTCGATGGTGCCGATGTCAGTTTCGCCTGAAGGAGTGTTATAGATTGTTGTGGAATACTTTATTTTAGAATCCTCGAAGACAGAAGTATAAAATTTAGCTGCTTCTTTGGCTTCTTTGTCAAACCACAGATGCGCGGTAATCTTCTGTTTCATATTTCCTCACAACAGAATCGACAATTATCCTGCTGTGATATTTCGCGCGCTTAGCTTAAGGATCCTGTGACCAAGAAGTATTGCATCTTGCTTGAAGCAATGCTGCAGCTTACCGACTCTACCCTGAACAGATCAATTTGTTCGGATAACAAACCCATTGTCCCCCCTTACGGAGTATCGGATAAGCTTATATGTTATTGTATAAGCAACTTATTCTTCTAGAACAATGTTACAGATGTTACATTCTACACTGTTTAAATAGCTTGTTTAAAGTGAGAAGGGGAAGGAGTACAACAAGAAAATCAGTGTTGGGTTAAGTTTGATAATTCGCAACCGCTCCTTTCAGGGAGGGTTTTGATATTGACTACTGTGTTTGAGAAGGAAAAGATACAAGAAATTAGGAATCAATGGAAACGATTGTGGTTAGAAAGATTTGACGATAAACTTAGAGCTGAAGGAATGGCAATGACGGACTATAGTGCTCTATTTGTTGAAAAAGGAGCAATAATTTACGCGATTAAAAGCTTAGGCTTTTAAGCTTCAGAGAAATTCTAAAACAGCATCATATTATTGATGTAGAAAGGTATATCCCTCCTAATTTTCACACAGGTGACTGACTAAATTTATCAAAACCAACATTGCAAATCGAGGTTCATCGCAAAAAAAGGAAGCTAAAGCTTTTCTCGAGAAGATACATGAAAGAAAACAACGAAAAAAAGCGGCAGAGGCTGGTTGCACAAATAGAATGCGTTAGCACTAATAGTTTCTGGAATTATTTCAATGCTCAGTTTCCTATAAACAGTTGTCGGAGGGGGGCTCCACTTAAAAAGATACAGACGTAAGCTAGATATTATCGCAGATATTTTGCAAGTGGTCAGTGGAAAAGCTAATAAAACACAGATAATGCACCGCGCCAATTTAAACTATTGGATTTTACTAAGATATCTCAGCGAAATAATTGATGCGTCACTGATTTCCCTCGAAGATAGAAAGAGACTCTATGTATTGTCCGCTGAAGGACAATAATTTTTGGATTCACAACTAATACTCCAAAACTGCCAAGGGGATGGAGAAGGAATTATACGATTTTCGTGTGAAGAAGAGACTCTTGGAAAAAACGTGCGTTAACGGAGAATAATTCCTTGAGATAATTAATTGAAAGCGTCCATATTCATTTTCTAAGTCAACTAGAACAAGTCATTAACAACGTTTATTACAAATAGCGTATTTAGTTTATCATGGCTGAAATTTGGATTTTCAATAAACAGGATACTCCTTATAGACCCTGAGCGAATTCTTATGACCGATATTAAACTTTGTCTATTGGCTCCGGAGTTTTTCCCAAATTGGGGCGGCGTGGGGACTTATTGCATTGAATTAGCGAAAGCTCTAGCAGACAAAGTCGAGCTTCAAGTGGTCACTGTAGAAAGAACGAAGAATCATGTGCCAATTTATTCAAAAAAGGAAATGGAACATTTTTATGGAAATTCTGTTAAAGTGCATACAATTGCTTCTAGCTCCGATAATGATACATTCTTTTACAACGCAAAATTACAAGCCGCGATATTTCAAAAACTTCCATCAATTATTAAGGACAACCAGATAGATATTATCCACACAAATTTTCCGCATATGCCCGATCTTTTGCAAAAACTGATAAGAGGGCTTGGAACCCCCAATCTAACAACTATTCATACAACCATAAAGGGACAGAAAAACGGGACATTGGCTTCTGGTTTAAATTTTATTGATATGGATCGTTCTGAAAAATCGACATTGCTGCTTTATCCTCTTTTAAGAGAACTTGAGAACATGTATCTAAGGAAATCCAGCAATCTTATGACAGTTTCTTACTGGATGAAGAACCAAATTTTAAACATGTATCCTTTCATTTCTGATATGCATGTTATTCACAATGGTGTAGATACACAAAAGTTCTCCCGCAATAAAGCTTCCACATGTCGGCTTTTAGATAAAGGCATCTCCGGTCCAATCGTCCTCTTTTCTTCTCGTTTAACTGCGGCAAAAGGACTTCACTATCTGATTCAAGCTATTCCAGGAATATTGCAAGATCACAGGGACACTCATTTTGTATTTACAGGAGCGGGCTCAACGAATCTGTGGGTGAGCCTCCTAAACAAATTGAGGGTTAAGAAATCTTCCTACACGTTTTTGGGCTATGTTGATTATACGGAACTTCCCGGAATTTATGCTAAGTCTGATATTTTTGTTGTACCCAGTTTATACGAAAATTTACCCATTCGAATTCTTGAGGCAATGAGTTGCGAATCGTCTGTCATCGCATCTGAAATTTGTGCTATCCCAGAGGCCATAACTCATTTTGAAAATGGCCTACTATTTTCTCCGGGAGATGTTCACGAGTTGTCTGAATCGATCACTACTCTTTTATCAGATAAGGTGTTGCGCAAAAAAATTGGGGCAAACGCGAGAAAAACAGTTTTAAAGGAATTTGACTGGAGCATTATTGTAAGTAAAACATTGAAGGTCTATGAGCAGCTGTTGGCTAACGCAAGATGACCCCTCGCTTAATAGACAATCATATAATCTATTGAGGTTTGAAGGTGCTAACTTGAATATTTGTATGGTTACTAGAGAATTTCCTCCGCTTTCTGGAGGCATCGGATATTACGTCTACAATCTAGCCAGGAAACTAATCGAGAGAGGTCATTATGTTACGGTTGTGACTAGAGGATCGGCACGCAAAACTGTAAGAAGAGAAATAAATGGTATCGACGTTTTTTGGACTACCTTCTTTCCTCTTTATCCTTTTCACCTATGGGTTCATGGATATTTTGTCAATAAAATAATTAAATCTCTATCATCTGAAATAACGCTTATACATTTGCATTCTCCTCTTCCTCCGCTAATTTACACTCAAATTCCGATAGTGACAACCGTTCATACGCCCAGCAAAGTGGATGCCAGGTACCACGAGATTGTCGATTTCAGTTCTTTAGCTGAACGGTTGCAGTCCGGCATTTATTACCCTTACGTCGAACAGAGGTTGTTTGCTTTGTCCGACTTAGTCACCAGCGTTTCTTATTCTGTTTCAAACGAATTGAAAGAATATGGTTTAAATCCTAATGATGTGCAAGTCGTGGGAAATGGGGTCGACGAAAAAACTTTTATCCCCCTTCCGAAAAAAAATGACAAAGAAAAGTATGTTTTATTCACTGGTGTATTGCGAGCTCGCAAAGGACTATTTGACTTCATAAAGTGTGGTGCCGCCGTTTGCAAAGAAAGACCCGATGTAAGATTTGTTATATGCGGCGATGGTCCATTTTTGCCTCAATCGATCGAGATTGTTAGGAAAAAAAATCTTCAGGACAAAATAGTATTTCTTGGTCGTGTTAGTAGACTTAAGCTTATTGAAACTTATCAAAACGCCACAGTTCAACTTGTTCCTTCTCATTATGAAGGATTACCAACTGTTTTGTTAGAAGGAATGGCTTGCGGTTTGCCTATTGTGGCCACAAACGTTGGTGGTATTGGTGAAGTTATCGTCCATGGAGAAAACGGCTTTCTGGTTCCTCCACATGCACCACTTCGCATGTCAGATTATGTTCTGAAACTTTTAGAAGATGATCAACTTCGGGAAAAAATTGGTAAAGCTGCGAGAAAGACTATTATATCTAACTTTTCGTGGAACAATATCGCTGATAAAGTTCTTGAATGTTACAAAAGTGTATTATGACCGTTTTTCAGAAAAGCAAAGATTAAAAAGGTTTGTTTGTAATTGTTTTTCAATTCATTATGTGATGAAGCCGCTTTAACTGGACGAAGTGAAATATTTGAATGAATTTGTCTGTTCGAACCTGAAAAAAATTGGAATCATAGGAGGATCAGGATATATTGGATCAAACATTGCCCGACAATTGACTAAAACTTATGAGGTAAGTGTTATTGACAAAAATCCCTTACCAAAGGAAGTCGAAGGCCATGTCTCCTATGTAAAATGCGACATAACAAAATACGAAGAAGTGGAAAAAGCGCTACATAATTTGGATTTGGTTATTCATACAGCAATTATTCAAATCCCTCTGATTAATGAGAATCGAAGACTTGGTTACAAGGTCAATTTTTTAGGTACTCAGAACATTTGCAAATGCGTTGACGAATCTCCTTCAATCAAAGGTTTGCTACTTTCTGGAACATGGCATGTTTTTGGCGAAAAAGGACTGAGCGGGGATATCGATGAATCTTACGGTTTCCGACCTGACAAAGTCGAAGGAAGAGCCCGCATATACGCTTTATCCAAAATTGCACAAGAAGTTGTTGTGAGGTTTTATGATGAGATGTCAGAGAAGATTTTTGGTGTTATTAGGATGGGAACAGTTCTGGGGGAGGGTATGCCTCAGAAAACGGCTGCAAACATATTCATATCTAATGGTTTGAATTTAAAACCAATAACACCTTACAAAAACAGCATGTATCGACCCATGCTTTATGTGGATGTAAATGATGTGAGTCATTGTTTTCAAGTGTATGCTCAAAAGATTTTGACTGAAGAAATAGGGAAAAAACAGGGGAGTTTGGACCACGTTGTTAATCTCTATTGGCCGGAGCCAATTACCATACTAGAACTTGCCGAAATGACGGCGAAAATTATCGAAAAGCTAACTCAAGGCAAAGTTAAGCCTAAAATCGAAGTGGTTGATAACGGACAGCCTGCGATTTTTACCCCAAATGATAAGTTGAAAATTAAGCCCAGCATTAGCAAATTAGGTCAACTGCTTAACATAACCAAGCTAATCGAACCCGAAAAGTCTCTTAGAAGGCTTGTCTCGAACGCTACTGCAAGTAAGAACTAAGCTTGAGTCTAATCAAAGTATAAGAGTCATTAGTCCTCAAAACAGAACTTTTTATCTGTAGTGATAAATATGCCCGGCATCATAGCATGCATCAATAGATCTGATCAAAGACTACTTAGTAAGATTGCAAAAGACGCGGTAGCTTCAATGAGACATGATGATAATTTGGTCGTTGAGGAATGCTTTACGAACAAATGTTTTCTAGCTTCTGTTGAGCTTGCCGACTTGTTTAGAAAGAACAATCTCCTTTACGACAACGGAGAAACATTAGTTGCGGTTTCGAAAGGAGGTATTTTCAACAAGGATGAGTTACGACAAAAATTTAATATCGCTTCCAGTGCCTCAAGCATTAATGATACACGTTTCATTGTTGAGTTATATGAAAAGGTAGGTTGTGACTTCGTCAAATATATCAATGGTCTTTTTTCGGTCATAATTCTAGACAAAAAAGAAGACAGAGTTATCGTGGCGAACGACAGATACGGATATTTTCCACTTTTTTTCGGGGCAAATTCTGATCGTATGACGTTTGCTTCCGAAGCCAAAACGGTTCTTAAAGGTTTGGCTGAAATTCCCGAGTTGAATGAGGATGCCGTGCCTGAATTCTTCGCTTTCTCATTTCTTTTGGGAGACAAAACTTTTTTTAAGAAAGTTAAAAAGATTCCGCCCGCGAATCTAATGGTTTATGAAGGAAAACAAGATAAATTTAGTTTTACCCGGTATTGGGACTTTAGCTTGAAGACTTATGATCGTTCAATTCCTCTTGAGGATCATCTGAAGGAATTTAACAGATTGATGAAACAAGCTGTAAAACGGAGAGTAAAAGATTGTGAAAAAGTAGGAGTTTTTCTAAGTGGTGGCTTAGATTCACGTGTTATCGCTGCGTTTGTAAGTGAGCTTTCGATTCCAGTGGTCACCTACACATTTGGTGTTGAGGGTTGTGAGGAGCAAATAATAGCGGCTGAAGTTGCCGAAGTACTCGGATTGGAAAACGTGTTTTTTGACATACCTTCTACTTTTATTTCTGACTTTGCAAGGTCGATAGTCTACGCGGGAGATGGTATGATACGCATTCGCGATAGTCATTTTATTAGTCTTTTAGAGAGAATTCAGGGACAAGTGGACTGTGTATTGTTAGGGACTTTTGGGGGCGACCTTACCTGTCGCCCAGAAGGGAGGCTGCCTAACAAGCTGTTAAAGTTTAGAGAAAAAAGTCAGGTTATCGATTTTCTATTTAACTATTACACAAACATAGTTAGCAACGTGTTGCCTATCCACAAACAGGATAAAGCTTTTACGAGGTCTTTTTTCTCCAGAATTAATGGAAAAACTAAAGAACATTTTTTAGAAACTTTTGCAGAAATCCCTTTTGATTCAGCAACAGATATAGGCGACTATTGGGAGTATAGAAACAGGGAGCCTAGATATATTTTTCATGCTTCCCAACATATGAACTGGTTTCTCGACACTAGACATCCTTACATGGACAATGATTTGGTGGATTTTTTTGCGTTCCGATTTCCCATTAGTCTCCGAAGAAAAGAGATATTTGGCGTTACATTTGAGGACACGTTCCTTCAAAAAGCTCTAAACCTTAGATTTCCTAATCTTTCACACATTACGTGGCATGGCTTCAAAGGCGACTCTAATGTGCTTCAAGTTTTGGCTGTAAAAGGAGTGCGTGTTGTTCAGGAGAAGTTTGCTCGTTTATTAGAAAGAATCCTCCGTCGAAGAGTGACAACGAGTACTCTCGATTTCAGAGGATACGGTGATTGGCTTAGAACAGGTTCGAGAGAATTCGTATTGAATACTTTGTTGGATGAAAGGAGTTTAAAAAGACCGTACTTTCGCGAGGATTTTATAAGAAAAGTTGTAGCTGACCACCTCAATTATAGATCCGATAACAATCAACTTTTATGTGATTTGATTAATTTTGAACTGATGAATAGGATTTTCTTTGATGCTGTCGAGTGCGAAGATAAAATTTCTCTTTATCCTTCTAATAAAAAAACTGTAACTTGAAATGATTTAGCTCGGTGACTTCTTTTGCGTTTTGAACAAAATCGGTTACAAGGAAAAAAGCGGATAGTTTGGATTAGTTTTCTTATTTTTGATATTCTGTTCCACAAAACTTCTCGAATTGAGATGTTAAAACATTTATCTAAAAGAGGGTACGATCCTAATCTCTTTGGCGTTGTATCTCACAAAAAGCTTGAATTGAAAAACTCGAAAGTTGAGTTACAATGGGTTCCGCTAAAGTATGTACCCGGCTTGTCTCCTCTGTTGTTTGCGTTTTTCCTTCTCCTTTTTTTGCCTTTTTATGTTATTAAGCGTAATTTTAAGGTCGTTGTGACAGAACCTGGAGTCTCAATCTTAGGTTTTATTTGGGTTCCTTTCTTTTCTCGTTTCAGACGTTTTCAGATTGTTCTTGATATTAGGAGTACGCCTGTGGAGACCATAGGGACTAGTGGTCTATTAGAGACTATTTTTTTCAGGTTCTCGGTAGTTTTTGCTAAAAGGTTTTTTGATGGGATAACAATAATCACCGACTCAATGAGAAAAGAGATATGTGAAGAGTTTTCAATTGATTCGAGTCGCGTGGGGGTCTGGACTTCTGGAGTTTCTCTTGAATTGTTTAATCCTGAGGAAAATCGAAATAGCGGCGTCGAAATTCGAAAAAAATTTGGTTTGAACGGAAAATTCGTAGTTTTTTACCATGGAAATTTTGGAATCATGCGAGGTCTTGTCGATTGCGTTAAGAGCATTGAAAAGCTGAGTGACTTTCCTAATATTGTGTTATTCCTTCTAGGGAATGGTAAGGCTCTCCCTGAAATACGCGAAGCCATCGAGAAAGGCAATCTTGAGGATCGAGTAATAATTCATAATCCAGTAAATTATTTGGATGTGCCTAAGTACATAGCTATGTGCGATGTTGCAATAGTTCCTTTGCCTGCATTACCTGATTGGAGGAATCAGTGCCCTTTAAAGCTCTTGGAATATCTATCTATGGGTAAGTGTGTCATATTAACAGATATCCCTGCGCACAGAGAAGTTGTTGGCAGCTCGAAATGTGGTATCTATCTTCCTTCTTCAAATCAAAATTGGATTGCTGGGGGAATAAAGTATGCCTATATTAATCGCGATTTGCTCGAAGAGTTTGGATCCTCAGGAAGAGAAATCGTGAGGAACAAGTACACTTGGGATAAAGTGGCAGCAGATTTTGACGCTTATTTAGGAAATATTAAAGGTAGCTAAAAAAAATGGTTGCTTTTCCGAAATCCCGATTTCTCCTAATTTCCATGCTATTATCACTAATTTTGATAACTTATTCTTGGTTCGAAAGCTATCCCTTGTTCATGAATTCGCCAACTGATTTTATCTTTAATCATGTCTCCTTGCTCTATTGGATAGGTTTAGCAATTTTTCTCGGTTCTGGTTTTGCTTGGCTTGCAGTTTCCAAGAATAGAAGTTTATTTCTGATTATCTGTTTGGTTATGTTTTTTGCCATTTATTCGTTAAGGTATTTCTATCCCACAGTTCCTGGCTCAGACGCAAACACTTTTAGAGGGCTTGTTGAGTACACAATACAATTTCAGAATATGAATCCATTGTTGCCCTATCATATGTATTATCAGTGGCCGGCGTTCTTTGTTTTCAATAATTTGGCCACCGTGTTTACTGGGCTAGAACTTGTAGCTTTTGAATTTATTTTTTTTGCGATCCTTGGTGTTCTTTATGTTCTCTCTCTTGGCTCTTACTTTTCCTCCTATTCGAGAAAATCTTATTGGATTGGATTACTTTCCTTTGTCATAACAATGTACTGGTTTTTAAATTATCAATTCGCGCCATTTTCACTTGCTATGGGTCTTCTTTTTGTTCTTTTTATGATTGAAGCGAGCAACGCTGAGACATTTGGAGTTCCTGTTTGTAAGTTAATCCTTTTTTTTAGCATTTCTCTTATACATCCTTTTGCTGGCGTTTTATACGTTGTTTTTCTCGCGGTCATGTATGTTAGAAGCCGACGCACCGAATATTTGAGTTTATTTGTTCTTACCCTAATTATTTGGCTAGTTATTTCCATTTTTTTTACCAAAACCTTTTTTGAAACATCCCTTAGGCAGCTTATTAATCTGGGATCTGCAGAGTATCAGACGACTGTGTCTAGGACCTTCGCGAATAGAATTGCCCCCTCTCCACCTATTGATATGGTTGCCCAGTGGTTCTCTCGGTTTGTTGTAATTATCACAGGTGTTATTGCGGGTTTAGGTTTTCTCTTCCTCGTTTTAAAGAGAAAATTGCGTAAAATCGATGTCGCACTTTTTATTTCTGCGGGATTTTATGCCGCTGCGGGTTTTTTTCTGCCTGTTTTGGGTACAAGGGCTTGGTTTGCTCTGGCAATGCCAATTTGTTTAGGGGCTGTCTATGCTCTTGAAAGCAGACTGAAGACTCTTGTTAGCGTAATTTTCCTAATTTTGCTGATTCTATTTGTTTTTGTTCCTATGAGTGAGTCATTCATAGACTCTGAGGTATTCTATCAAACACAAGATGTGAGATATTGTTTGGATTTTGCGGTTGCCAACTTCAATTGGACTGCCCCCACTTCTGTGCTTGCACATTATCGTCAGATGAACTATTTGCAAGCTATGTCGGCGAGTTCCGTTAGTTTTGGAAATGATTTAAGCACGAGCTTTCCAGAGTACGTTCCATCGTTTAATTTAATCGTATACACTGAAGGCTTGGCAAAGAACTCATTTGAGTATAATTATTCTATTATTAACATTACTGAGGTGCAAATGTATAACCGGATCTACGATTCGGGGTTGTCTTACATTTTTATTAGGTCCAATGAAACCAATCCATAGGCTATTTGTTTAGGAGTATTTCTGCGGTGTGTGGTCTAAGTGTTATCAAGTCGGAAATTGATTGTCCTTCAAATGTATTGTATGAATTTTGAATTTTCACCGTGTAATCAAAATTTGTAGGATTTACGAGAATTTTTGATTTTGTGAAGTCTCTAGCGTATACATGAGTTCCTGAAATTTTATAGTAATTTCCAAGCGGCTCGCCAATCTTTACCTCAAAAAGTCTATCAACATATTCAGAATCATAGAAGGCGTAGTTCATGACATAATGTCCTTTCAAACCGACTGCCAACAGAAGGGAGCAAAAACCGTATAAGGCGTATTGTTCTTTCGTGCACCCATATGGAAGTTCTGGCTCCTCTTGATCGTAAGGTGCTGCGTTATAACAGACTGGAATAAACATTTTGTTGTTTTTTAAGAAGTTTTGTTGCAGCCAGGTCACAAACTTTATACTGTTCAGCCATTCACTTTCCGTTTTCCATTTTGGGTCTTCAAGAGACATGAGCCAGCACTCACTTTCGATGCCTTCGATTTCCGATTGGGTTAGAAGATCGCAATAATTTTGGTAATACTTTTCGTTAAAGAATCGTTCTCCGTCGAAAATCCCATTACCTACGATTTTTTTATCACCAATAGTATTTTTTATTTTATTAACTAATGATATCACTGCATCTTTAAAGTCACAACTCGTGTATGGTTGTCCTGTTCTAGGATTTCTGGCTGGGTTTGATGAAGCATCCCACAATATCTCTGTGCTTGGTAAGCAGTTGTCAAGAAAAACTCCGTCATACCCATAAGTATCGATGTAGTTCTTTATCCAGTTTGCAATCCATTCTTGATAGTTTGGATTTCCTAAGTCAACCATGGTGTATCCGTATATTTTGCTTTCAATCGGAGTGCCATAGTTATCTCTCAAGATCCAACCATTTTGAGCAAATAGGTTGTACTCATCGGGCGTTCTACTGTAGACGGCGCGTATATTGCGATAGATGAGGCAGATTATCTCCGAATTTAGCGCGTGTATTTTTGGGACTCTGAATGCGATTTCGTAGTGACTCATGCATACGTCAGCTAACTCTGCTATTTCTTGAATTGACCATTGGTTTGAGGTGTCGAATATAATTCTTTCAATTTTTAAATCTCCATGCTGAACTGTACCAGTTGATTCTATTCTTGGTGAAGAGGAAATGGCACTTTTCGTGTATGAGAAACCGGAAAAAGCGGATAGGATTATGGTCGCAAGTAGTAGGATAATCAGTAGTCGATTCATCAATGTCTCGCCTCGAGGAGCCTCTGGGACAACATATTGAATATTACGATAAAATAAACATATCGCTGTACTTGTAGAACACAAATACAGGACCTCAATTGTGAGAGATCCAGTAAAGAAATAATGTTTAATATTTACTAGTTAGAAATAATAACATAGGTGGGCTGGAGAACTGATCCTTAACACGGTTTTAGATTTAGCGCATTCCCGTCATAATTTATTCTTAGATTATAAAACCACGAATCATCTCCAGTTGAAAAAATTTAAGAGACTCTTGTTTTTTGCTTATAATTATGTCCCTTTTTTTAATAAGAAATTGAAAAACGCCGGTTTGACGCCGGATGATATTAGAACGCTAGATGATATAGAAAGGATTCCTTGTACTACAAAGGCTGAACTTCAGCGGACTTCAATGAAAGAGCTAGTTGCCACAAATGTAAATTTTGCGAACTGCGTCAAGAATTTCACGAGCGGATCGACTGGATATCCTTTAATAACAATAGCCGGAAAGAGGACAAACGAATTTGATGGATCTATGTGGCTTCGGGCTTCTTTACTTAACGGCATGCGCCTCCGTGACAAGATGATGACCATAAAAGATCTATCTGCTCATCCATATGAATATCGAAGCGCATTAGAGTACATTGGACTTATGAAAAGAAGATACGTTTCCGTTTTTGATGATTCCAGAAAAATGCTTGCTTATTTTAAAGTTGAACAGCCGAATATTTTGCAAGGATACCCTTCGTCTTTTATAATCATGGCGTCTTTCCATAAGAGTCTTGTAGACATTAAGCCTAGATTGATTTTTACCCTTGGAGAGTTTTTGAATCAGATGGACAGGAAACTGATTGAAAACGTATTTAATGCAGAGGTTTTTGATTATTATGGCAGTTCTGAGCTCGGCTTGATTTCTTGGGAATGTAAAGAACATTTGGGTTATCATGTTAATGCCGATAATGTTATCGTGGAATTTGTCGACGATGAGGGAGAAGTTGTGTCGCAAGGTGAGCTAGGTGAGATTGTATGTACCAACCTGTACAATTATGAAATGCCATTAATAAGATATAGACAGGAGGACGTTGGCGCTGCTGTCTCTGATGAGTGTACGTGTGGAATTGCGTTTCCATTGATGTTGCTCAATGGTGGTAGAAAAGACGATTTCCTACATGCCACTAATGGCAAAGTGATCCCTCCAACTATATTCTTCCCATATCCATTTGAGGATGTTGAAAAAATTAGACAATTTAAGGTTATACAGGATCGAAAAAAACGAATTATAATCCAGCTAGCCCTGTGCGGTTCTATGGATTCTAGTCTCCTCGGCAAAGCACAGGAGAATATTCAAAGAGTTTTTGGTCAGGATATGGAAGTGAAATTTGAGATCTTGGACTCTTTTAAGAAAGAACGTAATGGTAAACTTCGGAAAATCATGTCACTTATTTAAGAAATTGATTTGTAAAAAAAGGAAGATAATGCTTTTACGTGTTCAGATGTAACCGTCGTCGATTATTATTGAATCTGCGTAGATTGCACTTGTGCAACCTGCATCGTTGTATGGTATCCCGATTCTGACTCCTGCGACATTGTGCTCTCCCGTAGTATTTACTGCCAGTGAAGCCACTTTTGCGCCATCCACATAAATAGCTAGAGTGTCTCCATAGCTGGATTTCGTAAACATCGTTTCGACCGTGTACCATTTATTTTGTTGTGGACCAAATGAGGCGAAGCTAGTTTGGGAGCCATACATACACGCCCATTTGGTTGAACCTTGATCGGCCTTGACACCGTATGATGCAATTACTGAATCGCTTGAATCAACGAATTGAATTGTCCATAACGCATTCCATTTGATAAGCGAGAGCCCACTGTCGAAATTTATTTTAGCACAAGCATAAATCGTTGCTGTGCTAGGGACTTCTTTGTAGGCGTAGCTTCTCGCGATTGAATATTGTCCATCGGTTCTGAATCTGGCACAGTAGTAACCTTCGTATACTGGAGCACCCCACGATGTTCTTGTCACATATGCAGACTCACCTGATGTTGTTGATAGCTTGTTCCACTTGCCAAAGTTACCTGATTCAAAGCTGTCTGAGAATGTGACTGCGGAAGACGGTGGAGATTCAGAACCTGATGGTGGTTGTGTGTTCACGCGTTCTAATATGCTACCGGTGTGTGGATACATGGTAATGCTGGAACTCAATGTTTGTCCTTCGGGAGTTCGATATGTGCCGTCGAGATAGACTGTGTATGCCGTGTAAGTTGGGTTTACGAGGATTTTTGTTTTTGTGAAGTCCCGGGTGTATACATGAGTCCCTGGAATAATGTAGTAGTTTCCGGTCGGTACGCCTAATTCAATTTTAAACATTGATTGTGGATATTCTCTGAGCATGTAACTTCCGAAGTTGATGTATGTACTTCCGCTTTTGGTTGCAGCCAGTAGGAGGGAACTGAATCCGTATATTGCGTATTGCTCTGCTGTAGCTCCGGATGGTAGACGTGTGCCCCCTCCATCATATGGTTCGACATTTTGCATTGCAGGAATGAATATTTTTCCGCGGGATAGAAAATTAGTTTCTAGCCAAGATGCGAACTTTACATTTTCTAGCCATTTGTCCTCCGAATACCAGTAAGGATTATCGTATGTCATGAGCCAACCTTCACTTACTACGCCATCGATCATGGAATTGAGTAGAATGTCGTCGTAGTCTCGCTGGAAGAATCTTTCTCCCTCGTAGACCCCGTTTCCAACTACTAGTTTGGCGCCTATCGTGTACTTAATTCTGTTTATTAATGCTATTTCAGCCTGTTTATGTTCCTCGTCTGTGTATATTCGTCCAGTTCTAGGATTGATTGCTCCAGTAGTATATGCGTTTGTCCCCCAAAGATTTTCCCCTGCGGTTGGATAGACTGAGCAGTCAAGAAACACGCCGTCGTAGCCGTACTGATACACATAATTGTTTATCCAGCTAGCAACCCATTGCTGGTACGAAGGCGATCCTTTGTCAACAATGTATTGAGACGGATCTCCCGTGCTGCGAATAAGATTGCCATAGGCGTCTTTGAGTATCCAATTATTGTTAAGAAAAGTTTGAAATTCCTGCGCATAATTGTAAACTACTCGGACGTTTCTGTAGAGTAGTGTTATCTGCGAAGATTTCGAGGATTCAATGCTGGGTATTTTGAAGCCTACCTGATAATGGGTAAGGTACAGGTCGGAATTTTCGATGACGACGTTATCAGGGTGGTTACTGGTCTCAAAGAATGCTCTTTTCATTATTAGAGTGGAGTCGGCAGCGCTTGCCGAAGGAACGGTGATAAAGCCTATTGAGTTTAGTAAAATTGCTGCGATTATAATTGCCAGTGTGATTTTCACCAACAGATTTGATAATTTGACTTTTCTATTCAGTATTCTGTTAGATCGAAAGTGTTTCCGATGGTTCTCTTTGGATGATTTGCTTCGTTCTTGGTTTGACATAGGTCATCATTTTTTGGAGTGAATCTCTTGTAAGCTACTTATATTACTTTTTGCGAAGAGCAGTATACTTGATAGTCAAGGTTTATATTTATACAGTCAGAAACAGAAAAATTTTCGCCTGAAAATTTGAATGATGAAATTTTTTTATCTTAATTCGATAGAGTTTCTAAAAAAGAACGTATGCTCCGTTCATGTCTTTTCAGCAATGAACATAAAGGATCCTGCCATGTTTATCCGGTTCTTTATCTTGTTGGTCTTAGCTGGATATAGAATTGAAGCAATTTTCCACCAAATTGCATAAACTGCTCTCAAAGGTGCAAGTATGAACCTGATTAAAAGTGGAGGCATTTTCGGAAAGAGCGCCATTGTCGCTTGCGCGGTCAATGCGTTCCATTCAGGATTTGTAGCTACTGCTTTGATTCTAAAGTTGCTTGCTTCAAGAGCGTTAATTATGCCAAGGTGTGTGAAATGATAATAACTGTTTCCGTGATGTGGCTCAAGGAATGCTACTGTCCCTATGAAAGTAGATCCTTCTCTAAGCACGCGATTTATTTCTGAGAGTGCGATAAAAGGGTAGCGTAAATGCTCGAGGACAGCTATTGATAGTACGAATTCAAAGGTTTTATCTTCAAATGGTAGAGCATGTGCATCCCCAAGTATGGTTGCTTCGTTCGAGTCAAAATCTAGGCCAACGTACTTGAATCCAGCTTTTTCGCATTCGTATCTGTTGCGTGTTGATCCACAGCCTAGGTCGAGCATCAAGCTGTTTAAGTTTTTGCTTTTTGGAAAATAGCTCAACAGTTCGGGAGTTATACAACCTGATCCTTTGCGTGAGACTTCAGTTTCTGCAAGCGGATTAATCGGGAGACTTTGCTGAACTATGTTATAATTAGGCACTGGTCTATCATCTATTTCAAAATTCATTGAATATGTTTTTTTCTGTTGCAACCTGAGATCAAGTTGCCCAAGTTTTGATAGAGGGTACGTGTCCTTACATTTCACGCATTTGGCTCCAGTTGCTGTTCTATTGAGAATGCCCTTGCAGTTAGGGCATCTGAGAATTGACCATAATTCATCCGTGAGCTTCTGTTCTTTAAAAGGCATCGAGTTCAAGTCTTTGTCCGACCTTTGGTTTGTCAGAATTGATCGTGTGTCATTTGCGTATTGCCTCAATTTCTGGTCGGGGTTTGAACCTAACTTTTCGAATTTTCGACGTACCTCTTTGTAAGCTGACATAAAATTTGTTCCCATTTTGAAAACCATTTATTTAGATTTTATCTTTTATGGGTTGCATATGTATTTCGGTTGTTTTCGCTTAAAAAATTATCTTGTCAAATAGGACTCCAAAATCTTTATTTATGAATCTATGTTACATTGTAAGTAGTTTTAAGGGGAGATTGGATAGATTTTTGGTTAGTGTGCTTGTTCGTTTAGAGTTAGGGCCTCGAAGGTTAGGAAGTGTTTGATTTTGATTAGATTAAATCGCAAAATCCGTTCCAAGTTTTTTGTTTTTTTCTTCGTTACGTTATTGGCAGCGGGAATTATTCCGATTTACAGTTTATTTGCTGCATTTCCAATGGTCAAAGCGGCTAGAGAACCTCTATCTCTCAAGTGGTCTGTCGAGCCTGGAAACGCTAGCACTATGTATGGTGCTTTGGCAGCTAAGCTTATTCCCGGAAGGGAAGGCTTACAGCTTGTTATTACTGGGGGTGCTGATCCTATTACAGAAGATTATACTGCGCAGGGCGACGTTTTGGCTTTGGACGGCAGTACTGGGGAGGTTTTGTGGAGAGCTTCCGGTTATCATATGGGAACCCATAATCCGTTTCAAATTGTTGACCTAGATGCTGACAATAATTATGAGATTATTATTGCGGATTGGAATCAAACCGTAGCCTTGAATGGAGAGGACGGCAGTCTTTTCTGGAAGGTGGATGCTAGGTCCGACGATCTTTTGCCTGTTTACGCAGATGTTGATGGCGATGGTTATCCTGAAGTTTTTGTTTCTTCCGGCAATGGTCCTTACGAAGGTTCTGATTGGATTTCGATGATTAGCCACGACGGCAATGTTTTGCGTCAGGCCTACTCGTGGCATCCCTGTTTTGGCGGATTGTCTATAGGTGATACTAATGGTGATGGCAGGTACGAATTATATCAAAGCGACAGACCAATCGGTTATAGCGAGCCTGATGATCCTAATGAGGGCGGCGGTTTGGGGCTTAGAGCTTTAGATGCGGCTACACTTACCCCGTTATGGAATTTTCCTTTTCCTCTTTCTAATAGTCATGATCCAATTCTTGTTGATGTCGATTTAGATGGGGTGCTTGATGTTGTAGCCTCAGATCAGGAGTCTAATGGCACTGTGGTTTTAAACAGTCAAGATGGATCAGTTTTGACTACTAATGGCGTTTACAGGAATAGCTGGACTGACATGGCTTCTCATTCGCAACCCACTGTTGCAGATCTTAATGGTGATAAATATCCTGAGATTATTTCTTGCGACTTTTCACAAGTGAAGATTTGGGATTTGTATAACTGGAAGCCGCTGCCGAGCTTCTTTGATGAGGAGGGAAATCCTTTGATTGCTCAAGAACCTCCGAAAGCGGCTAAAGTGATAGCTGGAGATTACTTGAATATCATAGCCGTCCCAGATCCTGATCCTACTAATCCTTACCAGAATCAACGTAACCGAGTTTACATTTACGAGTATAATCCTGACTCTAAAGAGTTCGACATTGTTCAGATACTTGATGGCTTTTATGAAAACGCTCGTAACTTTAGTTTGGTGGCTGATGTTGATGGGGATGGCTTTAACGAACTCATTTTAACTAGTACAGGAGGTAAAGTTTGGTGTTACGATACCTCCGTTCCCTCTGAATCTGGAGTTAGATCTGATGTTCAATTCTACAGCCAAATGAATAGGGGTGCAGGAGAAGCTATAAGCTATCTGGTTCCTACTGGTCCTGTTATAGCTGATGTCGCTCCTAAGGACGGGGTCTTTGGCGTTGATTTTAATCCAAGGCTTTCGATAAAAGTGATAGATTACCAGAGTAACAATCTAGATGTTAGTTTTAGTATTTACAGATCTGGCAATTGGCAGCTTATTAATCCACCAACTGAAGTTTCCCTTGGACTTTACTGTGTAGATACCGCGGGGATAGATGAGCCTGGAGCGACTTATCGGTGGCGAGTACAAATTTCTGATGGCGTAAACCCGATTTTCAAGAAAGAATATTCCTTTATCACTCGCTCCACTGAGCCTACACAAGGGGTTCCTGAACTGGTTTCTAGTAATGGTACAATTGTCTGTTCTGGGGTCAATACCGCAGATGTTGACGGCGATGCGGTAGCAAACATTTATTCTTGGTCTGTAAATGGTGAGCCATTTGCAAGCCTTGAGATGCCTTTTGATACCCGCACTTCCGCGAATCCCTTTGTAACGGAGCAAGTTTTCCTTGATGACTTTGAGGCGGGCTTGTCTAATTGGACCGTACTGAGTGGTGCAAACTGGGATTTATCAAATGATCAAAGATATTCTGGTTTTTATTCAGTGCACGCCTCAGCAGGAGACTCTACGCTGACTTTGCATAACTTGGATACGTCTAATATTGAAAGTTTGATTGTCTCTTTTTGGTACAGAAATCATGGCATCGAAACGATGAACCTGCAATTATGGGACGGTCTAACCTATAAGACCATAGTCAACTTGGGCGCTTCTAAACCAGATGACTCATGGCATTATTACACTCTTCAGACGTTTGATCCTAGGTTTTTGGCGACTGATTTTAGAGTTAGATTTTCGCCGAAGTTTATTGGTCAAGGTCAAGGGTTCTGGGTTGATGATTTTTGTGTGAGTAGATCGTTAAGTGTTAAAGATTATTCGGGTCGGGCTAACCATGGAACGATTCATGGAGCTACTTGGATTAACGATGGTGTTGTTGGGGGAGCTTACAACTTCGACGGTGTCAATGATTATGTATATGTGCCGGATGCCCCAAGTCTAGGCGGTGGAGGCGACTTCAACGAGTTAGGGATTGAGTTCTGGGTTAACCCATCAAAGTACGAGAACGACGCGCGACTGATAGTCAAGAAAGTACCTGCGCAAAATAACGGTTCCTACATGGTCGGGTTTCATTCTTTGAACTCGGTCAACAGCACTTTGTTTTTTGGAATCACAAGCACAATTGACGGGCAATGGCATGAAATCTCAGACCCCAATACGACCAGCATACCAATAGGCGTCTGGAGCCACGTTTTCTGCAGATACAAAAGTGGGGAAGGATTAAGCATCTACATCAATGGCACGTTACGTACTAACTCGCCTTTAACGGGAGCTGTTGGACTTGGACCGGAAAGTCCGGGCTCGATATATGGTCGACCAGTTTTCATCGGTTTCGACGGTTCATGGAATGATTGCAGTTGGTTCGCCGGTTCGGTTGATGAGGTTATGATTTATCCTGAAGCTTTGTCTTCTTCTCAGATTCTGCAACGATATCTCGAAACAAGCGAAGGTTTAAGCCTAAATTCAATGATAACGGCTGAGGAAACACGTAACAGCGGAACCTGGATTTGCAAAGTAACTCCTAACGACAGTTTTGGCGACGGCCAAACCTACACTACTAGTTCGTTGGATTTATCACAATCTCCATCAAAACCCACTTCTCCAAATTCGAACTCCGACTCAAATCAACAAGATAACACACCTACACCACAAACCGAACCCTCTCCTTCCCCCGTTCCTGAAGAACCTCGCCCATCTCCAACACCTGAAAATCCCGATAGCGACAAAGAATTTGACGATTCGGGTAAGGAATTCATGTATAAGATTGTAGCATTTGCAGTAGTATTGATCATAATTGCTACGGTCATGGCAGGCTTCTTTTTCGTTGTTAGAAGGAAATAATTTTCATTTGTCGAAGTATCCTTATCTTCACCTTCACTCATAAAGTTGGTTAAGTGTCAAATCTGCATGGCTTTGGTGACATGGAACGTCTGTTTGAAGTAAATTATCTGTGAAGTAAGTTGTGATATAATGGAAATAAGTCCAAAATTACCGCCGCCTTATTTAGATGGAAGTAATCTATGGTTAGCGGCGAAAGTCTCAGTTGTCATTCTTGGCGTACTAACGTTCTTCCTTAGAGATATGGCGACGGTTTTTTTGGAAGCATTTTATAGTTATACTAAAATTTATATTTTTGCTATACCTGTGGTTTTTGCATATTTGGTACTTCGCCGGCAGAAAATATTGCGCGTTGTTCTCAGTCGTGGTTTTGAATCCCAACCAAGGCGGCTGAGACATTTGTCTTCTGTTGCTGGCGCACTATTGGTGTTAACTGCAGTGCTGCTTTATTGGAATGGGTCCTATACTTCTATATCGCTTGAATATCACATGGTTGCTCTACCTCTTTTTTCAGCTGGATTAATCTTGTTCTTGTTTAATTCTCAAACTTTTCGCCTAATAGCGGTTCCAATCGTCTTTCTCTTTTTCTTAGTCCCTCCGCCGTCCGAGGTATTTGCATTTTTGTGGATTCTTATTTTAATTGGAATTCTCGCTTTCCTAATTCGCTCAGAAAAGAAATTCAAAAGTGCGCTTGATGTTAAGAAGAAAGAACAATGTTCTAAGTGTCATCCAATAATGCAAGGTGGCTTGAGTTACTGCTTAAAATGCGGAAGAACAATTAGCACTGTAACCAGAGGAGCTAAGAACGGAGTTACTAAACTAATCGTCGTAGTTATGGCTTTTATTTTGTTATTTTTAATCCAGGTGCCTTTTTTTGCCTTAACTAATAACTCCAATATGGTTGTATTTGATTCTCCAACAGGTCAGCAGAAAACAACATCGCCCTTGCCAGACATTTCTGGTTATACTTTACAGTTTTCGTATCGCGACAATGAATTTGAGGAGATTTCCAAAGTTGATTTGGCGTTAGCATATGTTTACACTCCGCAAAATGACTCCCTTAAAACCATATGGGTGTCTGTAGAGGTTTCATCAGAAGTTTATAGACTTCATAGGTGGGAGATAGATCTCATTAACAATCAGTTGAATCAAGGCCGATTGCCTAGAGTTTCTCAGTATGAATTGAAGGATGTATCCCTATTGCAAACTCCCGCTCTGACGGGTCGCTTTTTTGCTTTTCAATATACGACCACAGACCAGAAACAAGCTGTATTATATTGGTATGAGTCGGCAAGGTTTGCTGCAAACGCTACATCTGAACAGAAAGACGTTGGAATAAGTCTTATCGCATATCCAGAAAATTGGGAAGAACTTCCCGAAGTCCAAGCTGAGTTAGAGACGTTAGCAAAAAAAATTGTAGATTACTGGCAGCCAATTAAATTATCTTCTGTTATAAGCATAGCGATAACGCAAAATGGTGCTCAACTTGCCGCTATAACTACTGTTTTAGTAGGTATAGTGTTCATCTTCTATATACTTGAACTCAAAAAGCAGAAAAAAATTGGGCAAGATGTTTATCAAAAACTTTCACTTGGTAATAAGCAAATAATAGATGCAATCAAAAGCACTCGGGCAAGAACAGCTTCAACACTATCTACTATTATTGAAGCTTATCGACAGACAACTTCGAAAGATATTAGTGTCGATTATTTGCTAATTAAGCTTGAAAAATTGGAAAAATTAGGTATAGTCAAAAGTGAAGTGGATAACAATTATGGTGAGCCGATAATCGTATGGACATCTTGGGCATGATACTTGGTTCATTTAATAAAACTAATAATTACTTACTCTTTACTGTTTTCTAAATGTAACGAAGGAACGAAGGAACTATATGAGCATGGTTGAGTCAAGATTTACCTATTCTATTCTGCTGGTTGCCGGAGCCGTGCTCCTTTTTCTTTCAACGGTTTTTGTATCATCCATTCTTGCTTTTATTGGTCTGGGCTTAGTCTTTTGGGGATTGATATTTCCCTATATCCGTACAGAGGAATATGCAAGAAAATCCTTGCTTGACTCAGCATTACATTCCCAATCAGCGTTACTTAATCAAATGTTTATACGTTTGCAATATGAAGGCGAGGCAGTGTATTTGCCACCCAAATATTTTGCGGATCCTGACACTGTTAGAGTTTACGTTCCGATGAAAAAGGATCTTTTGCAAATTTCGGAATTAAGAGATATGCAGAAACATGAGCTTAATTCTTCAATTGACACTTCTGGAATCTTGTTGATACCTCCCGGTGCCGAATTAGCAAAACTTTTTGAAAAAATTCTAGGAACGAATTTCACAAGAATGAATTTGAAAAACCTTAAAACCCAAATATCAGAGCTTTTTGTTAATGAACTGGAAATTGCTGGAAAGATTGAAATGAGAATTTTAAATAATAATATTGTTGTTAAATTAGAAAATTATAGATTCTATTCGCTCAATGAGGAAGCCGAACAAGAACTTGGGTTAGGTTCTATACTTAGTAGTGCCATCGCTTGCGCAATAACAAAAGCCAGCGGTAACCCTCTTATAATCGAAAAGCAGCAAATCAGCGAAAGTGATCATCGTTTAATATTGAATTATAGCTTGCTGGGTGTGGGAGTTTAGGAATTTATGAGTTTTCCTCTTGGCATTTGGGACTTAAGTCTGTTCACTGCTATGATGTCCATAATACTTTTGTCCGCTACAGCGTTGCTATCTTCTCGACGTGGCAAGATAAACTTGCTAATAAATAAAAAGAAGCTGAGAAACGCGGCAATGGTTGTTTCTTTACTATTTTTAGCAACGGTGTTGATAAGAATAGCCAGTTTGGTTTAACTATTTTGAGCGTACTCACTAACTAAAACACCCGAAAAAAGCTCGATAATTCAGATCAAACTTCGACAATTGTTTTTGGCTGATTTAAATAAACTGACCCCCCCTTTAAAGCCTATCACGCGAGCGCGCGCATGTTTTCTTGCTTTTCAGTCTAACTCAAATTGTGGTTTGTTTACGAAATTAATGTTTTTGAGTTTAAAATCTGCAATTTTGTTGCAAGAGAAAAATTTGTTTTTCTCTTCAGTACCACCACGGTTTGACCCAATGCATAAGTTTTATTCCAAAGATGTTTTTTGTATAATCAGAAGGCGATCTAATGATTGATGAGTTGTCCAGGGAAATAATTGAAATTGTGAAAGAAAAGAACCCGCAAAATATACAGCAACTCATCGATATTGTGAAGTCGAGGCATCTTTTTACAACAGAACAAAGGATACTTGAAACTGTTTTGGCTCTTCAAGAAATGGGAAAACTAAGTCTTGAGGATCCGATTTTGCAGCCACCACAGGGCTCTTCAGAAAACGTCAAGATTTCAAAATTTTTGTGGTATTGGATAACTCTTACTTTTGCCTTCATAACGGTTTTCGCAATCCTCGTTGTTCCGGAATATCTGCAGATTTTTGGTGTTTTAAGGGTCTTTTTGGGATCATCGTTTGTTTTTTGGTTTCCTGGGTATTCTTTTGTGAAAGCGCTTTTTCCAGCCAAGAGTTCGAATTTGACTCCCGCAGACTTTGAAACTGCTGAAAGAATTGCTTTGAACATGGGAATGAGCTTGGCAATTGTTCCTATAGTTGGTTTATTTCTTTACTATACACCTTGGGGAATCAGTCTAGCCCCAGTAGTCCTTTCTTTAGTTGCATTTACATTAATCTTTTCTACCTTTGCCGTTGCTCGAGAGCGCCTTTCTACAAAAAATAAGGCGTCTGTGCTTAAACATCTCGAGTTGTGATGTCTGTTACATATATCAAAATTCAGAAATCGATATATAAGTATCATCAAAGAATATTGGTTAGACGTATATTAAGAAAAAAGAGTGATTAATCATGACTCAAAAAAACCTAATACTAATAGTTGCAACGGCAATTTTGTTATCTTCAGCTTTTCTTATAGGTTGTACAAATGCGGTTGATGGTGATCCATTAAGGCTACCTTCATCAGGGACGGTGATTATACTTGAAGCTAGCAATAGCACTCAGGCTTATTTCGATTCGACACTGAGAGATGTTCCCGATGGTTACGATGTTACAAATGCAACTTATCTCGGATGGTGCATTGACCGATCGGCCGAGATGACTAGGTTAACGCCTCATACAATAAATCTTTATTCGAGCTTCAGCCCGACCGGTGAACTGGCAAGCGAGAATTGGACTATGGTTAATTACGTCTTGAACCACAAGCAAGGCGAGGTACAAGACGTGCAAGAGGCAATTTGGTACTTCATCGACATGAACGGAACATATACACCCAAAAGTAGCGTAGCATTGGCAATTATAGATGACGCTGAAACCAATGGAAATGAGTTTGTACCAGCGGAGGGGCAGATTGCTGCAGTAATAGCATATCCCGTTTATGTGACGGATCCAACCCCTGTTCAAATTAGCATATTCGAGGTAACGGTATCTTCTGACGGATCAGGGCAGAACAATCCAGATGATGGATCTGAAGGCTCATCAGGGATTGTGAACAATGATGTTTTCGTGGCAATCGCTGTTGTTGTGGCTTTAGTTGCTGTTGTAATAGTCGCCTTGTTGATAATTAGAAGAAGGAGAAAGTAAATCACCTTTTTTCCCATATTTTTCAAGATTGACTTTATTTAAAGATATTTTACAACTCTCAATCTTCAGTCTTCTACGAAATAACTTGAAGTGCATTTTTGGTATGATCCAAATTGATATTTGCTGTTAACGATTTCAAAGTAATTTTATCACTCATTCTAATGTTCCGTTGATTGACCGTTAACGGTCAAAGATTGGACTTTAGATGGAAGATCAGACATAGGATCTTGAAATGAGTTATAGCTACGCTGCTTGCGATGCTGAATATGTTGATCATGTTTTCATTGTGTTTCTTTTTTGAGACTCTGTGAGGAAAATACTTTGGGAAGTTATCGTGGCAAACTAGATATAATAGCGAATATTCTTCATGTGGCTAGTCAAAACGCGAAGAAAACGAAAATAATGTTCCAAGCCAACTTGAGCTTCAAAGTTCTACAGAGCTATCTCGCTGAAATCACTGGGGCGTCACTAATTATTTTCGATATTGAAGGCCAATATTACAAAATCACGGACAAAGGACGCAATTTCCTAAATATATACCAAGAATACCTCGAATATGACAAACAAGTACAGAAAGAGATAAGTGAGTCACTTACCAGGAAGAGGCTCTTAGAAAGGAAGTATTTAATGAAAGAATAGCCTTGAGACTATACTTCTAAACTCAGCAAAAACCTCTGATTATGCACTATTCTTCGGTTGTCATAAAGACTACTGAAAAATGGCGTATTCATACCTCCATCTCAGTTTGAGACATGTTTTGTTTCGGCATCACGCACGAAAAAAATATTAATGAAACAAAGAAAGCTATCTCTGCATTGATGCAAGAAAATCCTTGCTTCAGAAAGTGAGATAATGAAAGGTGAAACAAGCAAGCACAAAACTGCAATTGTACTTCTTTTTCTTTTGGCAATTTCTCAGCTTATGCCAATAGGTCTTGCTGTTAACTCCGACGAAGCAAGTGAAGCTATAGGGCAAGCTGATCGCAATCTCGGTTCAGCCTATGTTGCGGTTGCCGAGGCTGAAAGAGCAGGAGCCAACACTTCTTCACTCCTGACTAAGCTTCAATTAGCCGAAAATCTCCTCTCTGAAGCTAATATAGCTTTTAGGATCGGAGATTATAATAAATCAAGCTCATTTGCGGTTGAGTGCACCCAAGCTACAAACGGTGTTGCTGAAGAAGGCGCCCGTTTGAAGCTGGATGCAGAAAGAGATCAAGTCAACAATTTTATTCTTATCGCGGTGCTATCAGTCGTGGGTGTAGTTTTGGTTTTGATCTTAGGACTATTAGGATGGCAATACATAAAACGCCTCTATTTCAAACGAATCTTAAGCACAAAGCCTCATGTGGAGGGCAAGTGATGAGTTTAGGAAATTGGAGGATAATTTACACTCTGCTGTGTGCTGTATTAGTTTTGATAATCTTATCCCCCACTTTGGGTTCTTTCTTTGGTTTGCCACAAGGCGAAAAATTTTCTCAATTATGGATTCTGGGTGAGAATCATATAGCTGAAAATTATTCCTCAAACGTCACGCCTAACAAAGATTACGCTATCTACGTTGGCATTGGCAACCATATGGGCCATTCCTCGTATTACGTCCTTTATGTAAAACTTGGGGTTCAGGGGGAAATTTTCCCAAACACCACAGCTGGAACTCCTAGTCCTTTATCACCATTATATGAATATAGGTCTATTATTGAAAATGGCGAAAGCTGGGAGACATCTATGCGCTTTTCATTTTCTAATATTGCTGCTTCTGGCGATCAATTGCTTGTTCAGACAATAAGGATAAATGATGTAGCCTTCAATGTCGACAAACTCGCTTCCTGGGAAGCTAACAATGATGGTTATTATTTTAATCTGTTCTTTGAACTGTGGTTCTATAACATAGATTCTCACATATTCCAGTTTCATAATCGTTTTGTGGAACTTCGGTTAAACATAACATCTAAACTATGAAAATTATTATTTTGTTTCATAATACAACTCAATTCTCATTTTTTGTTCCAGAGCCTGCCCCTGATCGGAAAAAAGCAAGGTTTCATCACCGTTTATCCAAGTTCAAAACATTAATAAGCCCTTAGACCAAAAGTTCAGTGGCGCAGTAGTCGCATAAGGCTATTTTGCATTTCGTGCAATACCTGAGTCCGCCGCCGACAGGTTTACCGCAAGCGTTACACGGATAACTTAGTAGTGGGGGAAGTTTTCCATGCATAGATTATGTCGAACAGTGATTTTGAAATAAAAAGGCGTTTGATCGAAAGCATCGCTCAGACCTTAGAGACTACGCAAAAACTAAAAGCTGAAGAAGGCGATCCTGAATAGAGGTGTTGGAGCTTGGCAAAGGTACCTGACCAATATCCTTTGGAGAAAAAAGTTAGCAATCTTGGCAAAATCGCTCAAATTGTTAAATACATAACCGAATCACGCTGCTATGATCTTGCTGTAAAGGCCAATATTATGCCAACCGAGTATGGCGGCTGTGAGGTAGGTTGGTGTGAATAGGTTACGCCGATTATTAGTCGGGTGAGGCTGGAAAATGCGGTGAGTTGGGTGAGGAGTAGGTAGGTTAGTGTTGCGGCTGTGATGGAGGATATTAGGATTTTGGCTGATGATTTCCAGTGTACGGTTACGCTGTAGCGTTTTTTTATGAAGATCAGTGATGCGATTATGCCTGGGATGCCTGCGGTTAAGGCTGTGACTATTAGGCCTATGACGCCGTAGTTTGAGATGAGGATGAAGCCGAGGGGGAAGCCTGCGGCTGCTGTGATTACGGCTATTATGAGGTTGAAGGTGGTTTGGCC
>Ga0315550_1000340_pt1 | contig 28267 bp, 26 predicted proteins | sample SalMarSW160190MG_2_FD_203100 | JGI IMG/M metagenome (GOLD analysis project Ga0315550, IMG submission 203100) | Salt marsh sediment microbial communities from the Plum Island Ecosystem LTER, Massachusetts, United States - Salt Marsh Sediment SW1601-90 ... | reverse complement strand
GAGCAGGTGTACAGGGTCATATACGAGGATGCCGGGCCTGCAGAGGCGGTGAGGACGCTGATGACCCGGTCACTCAAATCGGAATTCTAAACACCAAGGAAGGATTTCCTTCAACTCGAAAGCAACACCTTTTTACGGAGGACAGGATTAATTGGATAGAGGCTCGATAAAGGCAATACTGAGTTCGGTCAAGTCAGGCCGGATTTCCGTCAAAGAAGCTACGGAGAAACTCAGACACCTGCCGTATGAGGATATGGCCTTTGCCAGAATAGACCATCACAGGCATCTGAGACAGGGAATCCCCGAGGTTATTTTTGCCTCAGGCAAGACAGAAGACCAGGTAGTCGGCATCGCCCGGGCCATGCATGAAAAGAGCAGGAGTTTTCTTGTTACGAAGGCCACGAGGGAGATCCATAAGGCCCTCGGAATCAAAGACGCAGTCTATTATCCGTCGTCCCGCATTATTTCGGTCGGTGAAAAAAAACAGAAGAAGGGCGACGTGCTTGTGCTGACGGCGGGGACGTCGGACATTGCGGTGGCAGAGGAGGCTGCAGTAACGGCATCTTTCCTGGGAAGCAGAGTGCAATCCGTGTATGATGTGGGCGTTGCCGGACTCCACAGACTCATGGACAGCATGGGGAGCCTGGAAAGGGCGCGCGTGATCATCGTTGTGGCCGGCATGGAAGGGGCGCTCCCGTCGGTGGTAGGTGGAATGACGAATAAACCGATTATAGCCGTGCCTACCTCAACCGGATACGGGACGAGTCTGGGAGGACTTACCGCCCTGTTCGCGATGCTGAACTCCTGCGTGCCCGGTATCGCCGTCATGAACATCGACAACGGTTTCGGGTCCGGGTGTCTCGCACATAAGATAAACGTCCGGGTTTGACATTGAATCCTCCTCTGAACTATACTTTACAATAACCCCAGGGGGAGGCGGACGGCCTGAGAGTTTCCCGTGATCCGGGAAAGACCCCTTGAACCTGATACGGATAATACCGGCGTAGGAATTTGGGAACTGGAGGAAAAGGCGACCGTATCCCGGAGGGATGCGGTTTTTCGTTTTATGAGACTGAAGGTAAACGGCGACACGATCGAAATTTCCGGAGCCGGTAACGTCGGAGAACTGTTGCATGAGCTTGGAATTGAATCCGGAAGAGTCGCCGTCGAGGTGAACCTTTCGATAGTAAGAAAGTCGGAATACGGGAAGGTAAGGTTGCACGAAGGAGATAGCGTAGAGATCGTGAATTTTGTGGGTGGCGGATGAAAGGGTGCATTCTGTTTTGAGATTTTCTGTTAATGACGGAGATGCGGATGGAAGATAAACTGGTCATAAGGGGCGTGGAATTCAGGTCGAGGCTCTGGGTCGGGACCGGCAAGTACAAGGATTTTGAAGAGACCGCAGCCGCTGTCGAGGCTTCAGGGGCCGACGTTGTTACTGTTTCGGTCAGGAGGGTTAACATAACCGACAGGAAATCCGAGAACCTCCTCGATTACATCGACCCCGGAAAATACAAGATCCTTCCGAATACGGCAGGGTGTTACAACGTTGAAGACGCCCTGCGATATGCGAGGCTTGCAAGAGAAGCGGGAATTTCGGACCTGGTGAAACTGGAGGTTATAGGTGATGACAGGACACTCTTCCCCGATACCCTGGGCCTGCTTAAGGCAACGGAGATCCTTGCCGGGGAAGGGTTCATAGTGTTCCCTTATACCAATGATGATCCGATTATGGCGAGGCGTCTCGAGGATGCGGGGGCTGCAGCGGTCATGCCGCTCGGTGCCCCCATAGGGTCCGGCCTCGGCATCCGGAATCCATACAATATAAGAATAATAATCGAGACGGCGGTGAAGGTCCCGGTCATAGTCGATGCCGGTGTGGGAACGGCATCGGACGCTGCGATCGCGATGGAACTGGGCTGTGACGCCGTGCTGATCAACAGCGGAATCGCGGGAGCGAGGGACCCTGTTGCGATGGCCTCCGCGATGAAGCATGCCGTTATTGCGGGAAGACAGGCCTTCCTTGCGGGCAGGATATCGAAGAAGTTGTATGCTACGGCGAGCAGTCCATTCGAAGGAATGATTTAACCTGGAGTTGAGTGGTGCCCGGTGAAAGCCGGCATCATAAAATAAAAAGAACAACTACTGGGGAGGTAACGAGATGGAGGCTTATCGCTATCAGCAACTGGCCTATCTGGTCGTGCCTGTAATGCTGGGAATGGAGTTCTTTCTTTGTGCGAAAGAGGAGAAAAGGGGAAAAGAGGATACCTCTCTGGGTTTCTATGTCCTGGACCTGTTGGGGTTCATATTTATGGCGGTATTCCCGGCCCTGTTTATATTTACCATCTGGGCCTCGGAGACAAAAGCCTTTCCCCTGCAGGACCTTCCGATTGCCAGGCTTGACAGATATGCCGTCCTCTTCTTTTTTATGGGAGCATGGTGGCAGGTTTACCTTTTTGGTGCCTTGAGGGCCAGGAGAATGCAGAAGAAAGAGACCGGGAGGTTGTACCTCTGGGCACCCTTTCTGTTCCTTGGAGTTTACATTTCCCTTCTCGCACTATGGGTATCGCCATGGGGCCTGAAGTGGGTGTCGATTGCATGGTTCTTATTTGTATTCGCGGTGCTGAACTTTTTCAGCCCAAAGGCGATAGAACGCTCGATGTGGATTCTGGCGGTAGTTACGTTTATTCTGGAGAACATGATGTTCATCTGGTTCGACAGCCTTGTATGAGGATGCGGCCTCCGGCGCAGTAGGGGATGACGGACGCCGGCTTTAAATTATATCTGATTACGGACAGGAAACTTTTTAGAGACCTCCCGTCTTTCTTCAGCGCCATCTCAGAGGCCTTGAAGGGAGGGGCAAAGGCTCTGCAACTGAGAGAAAAGGACCTGGAGATAAGGGAGTTGCTGGATATTGCTTACAGGCTGAGAGAGATGACGAACAAACACGGAGCGAGACTTTTCGTGAATGACAGGGTCGACGTCGCACTGGCTGCAAATGCTGACGGGGTCCACCTGGGTGAGACCGGCATGCCCGCTTTTGCGGCCAGAAAGGTCGTCGGAAGGCATAAATTGATAGGTGTTTCGACCCATGGCATTGTGCAGGCGATGCAGGCCGGGAAGGACGGGGCCGATTTTGTTACACTGGGACCGGTATTCGAAACGCCGTCCAAGGTCCGTTACGGAAAGCCCCTCGGCGTTGATGTCATCAGGCAGGCGGCGGACAGGCTCTCCGTGCCTTTCTATGCTATCGGCGGGATTTCACGTGACAGGGTCAAAGAGGTAATAGAGGCAGGGTGTCACGGAGTTGCACTCATATCGGCAGTCCTTGCCTCGGAGGACATTAAAACGGAGACAGAGGAATTAATGAGGTTACTCAAATGACGAGAATGGCATTGGCAAAAAAGGGGATCATTACGGACGAAGTTAAATCTGTTGCTGCTGCGGAGGGGGTTGCCGCCGAAGGCATTTCCCATGACATTGCCCTGGGCGTTACCGTGATTCCGGTAAACAGGAACCGTAATATCACGCCGCTGGGAATAGGCAGGAACCTTCGTACAAAGATAAACGCGAATATCGGCACGTCGAAGGACAAGATTTCTCTGGAAGAGGAAAGAGAGAAACTGGAGGTGCTGGTCAAATACGGTGCCGATGCGGTCATGGACCTTTCGACCGGCGGGCCTATACGGGAACTCCGCAGCATGATGATTGAAAGGTCGCCCATAGCGGTGGGAACAGTGCCGATTTACGAGACTGCGGTGCGCGCAGTGGAACAGAAAGGGGCGATATCCAAGATGACCGCCGATGACCTCTTCGCGGTGATTGCAGAACACGCCGCCGCCGGGGTCGACTTCGTGACCGTTCATTCAGGGCTGACGATGAAGGCCGTGGAACGTCTGAGAAACGAGGGGAGGGTCCTGGACGTCGTGAGCAGGGGGGGCTCCTTCCTTGTCGAATGGATGATATACAACGGGAGGGAAAACCCTCTCTACGAACAGTTCGATCGTCTGCTCGACATTGCGCGCCTGCATGATATGACGCTGAGCCTGGGAGACGGAATGCGCCCGGGCTGCCTGGCCGATGCAACGGACCGGACCCAGGTCGAAGAACTTCTGACTTTGGGCGAGCTGAGGGACCGGGCCGTCGAAGGAGACGTGCAGGTTATTATAGAAGGTCCCGGGCACGTGCCGCTCAATCAGGTCGAGCTGAACGTGCAGCTCGAAAAGGAGATCTGTAAGGGTGCGCCTTTTTATGTTCTGGGTCCCCTGGTCAGCGACATAGGGATGGGATACGATCACATCACGGCGGCGATAGGCGGCGCCCTGGCGGGAGCTGCAGGGGCCGATTTCCTCTGTTACGTTACCCCGTCCGAGCATATTCGGCTGCCGACCCTGGAGGATGTAAAGGAGGGCGTGATCGCGTCAAGACTTGCCGCCCATGCCGCGGACATCGCAAAGGGCGTCAACGGCGCACTGGACAAGGATGTCAGGATGGCGAAGTGCAGGAAGGCCCTCGACTGGAACGGACAGATAGCCTTGAGCCTTAATCCGGACAAGGTCCGGGCTTTGAGGGCGGAAACGCCGCCCGCCGAAACGGAGGTCTGCAGCATGTGCGGCGAGTTCTGCGCCATCAGGACCGTAGAAAGGGCCTTAAAGAAGCTCTAGCCGCCATGGGGACGTCATCGCATGGAAGACTTGCCTCTTTGCTCCTGATAGGGCCGACCGGCGCCGGCAAGACACCCTTCGGCGATTACATCGAGAAAAACGGTATGGCGGGCAAGAGGTGCGTCCATTTCGATTTCGGCCATCAGCTCAGGTCCATCGCGGGCGACGATCTTACCCCGTCCGGCCTCGATCGCGAAGAGCATGCCTTTATTAAAGAAGTTCTGACCGGGGGACTCCTCCTTGAAAACGAGCACTTCCACATCGCCGGGAAGATACTGGATTCCTTCGCCCGGAGCAGGGACTTCAGACGAGAGGATATTATGGTTTTGAACGGCCTTCCCCGTCACGAAGGACAGGCGGCAGACATGGACGGCATCGTGGACATACAGAGTCTCATTGTTCTCGATTGCACACCTGAAGACGTCTACGAGAGGATCAGTAGGAATGCCGGCGGTGACAGGTCTTCAAGGGATGACGACGGGATTGAACTGGTGCGTAAAAAGCTGGAGATCTTCAGCAGCCGCACCGAACCTCTCATAGAACACTACGCGAAAGCCGGCAGGGTGATCTTCAGGATTAAGGTGGGAGTTTCCTCGACTGCGGACGAACTGTACTCCGAGTTCATTTCGGTGACCGGTCGCATGGCCATATGAAAAAAAAGGAGGACTCGGAAAGTCCTCCTTTGGTGTCAAACCCCTTGTTCGTCTTGTTCGTATTGAATCTTAGTAGCCGCCTGTTTTCTTCTTCTCGGGTGCCTTCTCGGGTGCCTTTTCAGGTGCAGCCTTTTTCTCCGGAGCCATCTCCTTTGCCGGGGTCTGTTCCGCAGCCGGTGCCGGGGACATTTCCGCAGCCGGAGCCTGTTCAGTAGTTGCCGGTGCCGGCGCCTCTTCCTTCTTCTTGCAGCCTACCAAGAGTGTAAAAGACAGAACTAGAAGCAGGCTGACCAATATGGCCAGGAATTTCTTCATTGTTGTACACACCTCCTTTCACTGTGGATTATGCAAATAGTCCTGAATTTCGACTTAGACAAATATAGTGCAAATATTATAACTTTATTTGCCGTCTGTCAATAAAAAATTGAAACTCCAATTCTTTCGCCGGACCCTGCCTGAACTAGCATTAATCATGCCAACTCAGATAACCAGTAGAAAGCCTGTTTTCGCCCGGCGCATTCCGCTTTTGAGGAAAGACTTCTCCGGGTGAGGAAACCCCGGGGCCTGCCCTCAGCCCTTGTTTCTCTTTTTTCGGCGGGGTTATAATCATGGATGAGACAGGCGTTGACGATTGCGGGGTCGGACCCGTCCGGCGGTGCGGGATTGCAGGCGGACCTCAAGGTGTTCCGCCGCTTTGGCCTATACGGTTTTTCCGCCGTAGCAGCACTCACTGCACAGAATGCCCGCGGGGTAAAGAGCGTTATGCCTGTGGCTGCCGGATATCTGAGGGACCAGCTCACTGTGCTCCTGTCGGAGTTCACGCCTCACTCCATGAAAACAGGCATGCTCTACAGCAAGGAAAATGTCGAGGCGGTTTTCAGAATAGTGAAGAAGTTTTCGCTCGGAAACCTCGTTGTCGACCCGGTTATCTTTTCATCGACGGGCAGGAGGCTGGCTGAAAGAGGCACACCCGAGGCAATCAGGAAGAGGCTGCTGCCGATATGTTACGTTGTGACCCCCAATATTTTCGAGGCGTCGGTGCTGAGCGGTATGCCCGTCAGAACGCTGAGCGACATGGAAGCCGCCGCGGTCCTGCTGAAGAAATGCGGTCCCGCCGGGGTCATAATAACGGGGGGGCATCTCGAAAAAGCGGCTGTTGATATACTGTATGATGGTGATTTCCATTATCTCAGAGGCAGGAAGCTGCCGGGCGAATTCCACGGCACAGGATGCGCCTTTTCAGCGGCCGTTGCCGCTCTGCTCGCACTCGGCCATAGCATGTTGGAAGCGGCCGTGATGGCCAAGAGATTTGTGAAAAGAGCGATAAGAAGATCTTTCGGTTCAGACACGGGGATGAAATTACTGGACATATGACCAACAGGGGAAGGGCCCCCCTCTTTTCCCGAGGGCGGCTGTAAACAGATGTCGAAGGCGAACAAGACCTTTTATCAGTGCCAGTCCTGTGGCTATTCAAGCGCGAAATGGCTCGGGAAATGCCCTGACTGCGGGAACTGGAACAGTTTTGCAGAAGAAAAATCCTTTGCCGGCCGGCGGGAGGGGGATTTCCGCCTTCCCTCTTCCAAGACGGAGCCGGTTGCCCTTAATGTTATCCACGGCAGCTCGGAAGACAGGGTACCGACGGGATTGGGGGAGTTTGACAGGGTGCTGGGGGGGGGCGTAGTCCGCGGTTCCGTCATCCTTGTAGGAGGGGACCCCGGTATAGGCAAGTCGACGCTTCTTCTTCAGGCGTTTTCCGGTCTGGCCAGGAAATCCGGCAGACTGCTCTATGTGTCCGGTGAGGAGTCCGCGCAGCAGATAAAGATGAGGGCCGACAGGTTGTCGGTCAATTCGGAGGCCATCTACCTGCTGGCGGAGACTTCACTGGAAGGGATACTGGAAGCGGCCGGCGGACTGACGCCCGGTGCCATGGTGGTGGATTCCGTCCAGACGGTCTTTACCCCGGAAATACTTTCCGCCCCCGGTTCGGTGGGGCAGGTCAGGGAATGCGCCGCCAGATTGATGATGTTTGCGAAACATTCCGGCATACCGGTATTCATCGTGGGACATGTCACGAAGGAAGGCGCCATTGCCGGCCCGCGGGTGCTGGAACATATCGTCGATACGGTCCTGTATTTTGAGGGCGACAGGGGACACACTTACAGGGTCCTGAGGACGATAAAGAACCGTTTCGGTTCGACAAACGAGATCGGGATTTTCGAGATGTCCGACTCGGGGCTCAGAGAAGTAGACAATCCCTCCGAGCTTTTTCTGTCGGAGCGACCGGGAAATGTCCCCGGCTCCACGGTCGTCGCGAGCATCGAAGGCACGCGTCCCCTCATGATCGAGATGCAGGCCCTCGTTTCACAGTCGAACTTCGGCATGCCCAGAAGAACGGCGATCGGAGTGGACTTAAACAGGGTCAACCTGCTCATTGCTGTGCTTGAGAAGAGGGCGGGAATGCACCTGGGGGGGATGGACGTGTTTCTGAATGTCGTGGGCGGCCTGAAGATCCCCGAGCCGGCCGTGGACCTGGGCATAATCGGCACCTTGTCGTCATCTTTCAGGGACCTCCCTATTCCGGCGGACACCTTCGTATTCGGCGAGGTGGGTCTTTCGGGTGAGATAAGAGGGGTCGCCCAGGCCGAAGCGAGACTCAGGGAGGCGTCGAAGATCGGCTTCAGGAAGGCGGTAATTCCCGCCGGTAACGCCCAAAAGATCGGGAACAAACAGGGTCTGGAACTGGTGGGGGTGGCAGATGTGGAAGAATGTCTTGAAGCTCTTCTTGGCTAGCATTTTCCTTCTGGTCTCGTGCGCGCCGGTGAAGGTGCAAATGCCCTCTTATGAGGGGAAGACCTTCCGGCAGGTCCTCTCCGGTATGAAGAATGTTTCCGGTGTTGAAACGAGATTTTCGATAGTCTCTCTCAGAGACGGAAGGGAGAGAAAGGGTGATGCGGCCCTGGACCTTGCACAAAACGGCGACATGAGCCTGCGAGTCTATTCTCTCGGTTTTCTTGCGATGGATCTGTCATCCAGGAACGGGAATGTGAAAAGCTCTCGTCCCATTGCTCCGGGCAGGTATCTTCTTCTCACGAGGGGGTTGAGGGCCTGTTTCTTCTGGTGGGACATGAAGGATAACACGCTGGCCGCACTTGGCGGGCGTTATATCCTTTCTGATGCATGGCGGACGGTATGGGTCGACAAGAGTACATTCCTGCCGGTGAGGCAGAAAGTCCATCTTGCTGACGGCAGGGAGATCGACATACGGTACGACCGTCCCAGGAGAAACGGCGATGTCTGGTTTCAGTCACGCATCAGGATAGAATATAACGGCTATTCGCTGACGCTCTCCGTCAGCCACATGTCATTCCAGAGCTCTTCCCATCACAGGCTGTCATCTGAAGGAGAAGAAGAGAAACGGAACGACTGACAGGGAACGGCAGTCAGTCCTCCAGCCCCAGGTCAATAGCTACGTTTTTTATTACGTCACCGTCAATGACGGGCTTCTTCAGCAGAAACCCCTCCAGAAGGGCATTGTCGCAGATAGTATTTATGAGTCGCGGGCTGCCTTGCGAGAATTGATATATCCGGCTTATTGCAGGCTCGGCGAATACAAGCCGTTCGCCCCCTGCCACCTTAAGTCTGTGCCTGATATAATCGCGTGTATTGTCTTCCGAGAAGGCCTGCAGCCTTATTCTTACCGCAACCCTCTGCTTTAGAGGCTCGTCCAGAGAGAGCACCCGGTCGAGTTCAGGAAGTCCGAAGAATACAAAGTTGACCATTTTGCCCCCGGGACTCTCCATGTTGAGCAACCCCCTGAACTCTTCCATAATCTCCCTGGAATTGAGCATCTGGACCTCATCCATCAGGACAACCGCCTTCTTGCCCTCCTCTTCGATCTCATTGAGTCTCTTATAAATCTGGCCGAGGAGCACCAGCTTGTCGTCGCTAGTGTTCATCACCCCCAGCTGTATCGAAAACTTCTTGAGGAGCCAATCGGAACTGACCGAGGAGTGGATGATTACGAGCAATGCCGCCTCGTAGTTTTCTTCATCGAGCTCTTCCAGCAGTCTCCTGGCCAGGGTGGTCTTCCCCGCACCTATATTGCCGATTACAACAGCGAGACCTTTCTTGGAATCTACGGCGTATTTTAATTTCGTGATGGCCTCCGACTGCTGCGGGTTGTCATAAAAAAATCTGCTTTCCACCACGTTGGAAAAGGGGTGCTCGGCCAGTTGATAATATTCGAGGTAGTCCATCAGAGATATGATACCCTGTTCTTTTTCTCTTTCGGCTTCTTTTCGTCCTGTTCGCCGAGCCTGGTCTTGATATCATTTATCCTGCTGGAAACATTCCGGAACCCGGCGTTCCAGCCGTAGACCTCCGTATATAAGGAGAGCGCTTCTTCCAACTGACCGTTTTTTTCATAGGCCGCGGCGAGATCGTATTTAACCGGCCAGTAGGATTCATCCTCCTGGGTGATGGAACTCATAATGTTCTGCAATGTCTCGATCGCCAGAGAATAAAGGGACTTTTCCACGTAGCAGACGCCGAGCATCGTAGACGACTGTATAAAGCGCTTCGAGTCATTTCTGGATATCTGGAATTCTTTTATCGCGTCGTCTACGAGACCCATTTCCTTGTAAGCTATCCCGAGGTTATAATGAGTTTCGAAGTCGTCCTCTTCAAGCTCATTTGCGAGTCCCTTCTTGAACTCCTCAAAGATGTCCATCACGTCGTCATCGAGAGTGGGCTCCGGCACTTCCTGGGCGTCTACAAGGTCCTGATCTGTGATGGCCAGATCTTCGTATTCGGCATTATCAGCTTCATGCCCCTCCTCCTTAACGGCAGTTCCATCGCCGGAAAATCCCCTGTCAGTTTTGTCCCGGGGAGGTCCCCCCCCGGTCTCGACGGCCTCCGGTCTTTCTTCACTGTCTGTCGGTTCGGGTACCTGGGCGAGCCTGGAGAGTTTTTCCTGAATGTTCTTGTCGTCCGGGAAAAGGCCGGCCATTTTTTTGAGAATGGTCTCCGCTTCGCCGGTGAGGCCCTGACTGGCGTAAAAATCGGCTTCAGCGATCTCTTCCTCGTAGTCCTCTATGGATGCCCCTTCCGCAGAAGCGACCGATTCCTCCTCGCCGGTCCCGGGCTCCTCCTGCAATGTCCCGGGGGCTGCGCCCGTCAGCCTGTCCGCCAGCCTCGGGTCTTCAGGGTAAATGTCAAAGGCTTCGTCCATCATTTCGTCGGCTTTTTCAGTTTCTTTCAGCCGCTTGTAAAGTTCATGGAGGATAAGGCACTCGGTGACGGCGAGTTCCCGGTCCCCCGTGTCTTTATAGAGGCTCTTCAGCCTGATATGGAGGTCTATGTTCTGAGGATCGACCGGTTTGAGACCTTCAAGCAGTTTTATCGCCTCACCGAGCAGGCCGTACCGGAAAAAGGTGTCAGCCTCCTTGAAAATCTCCTCAGGCGTCTTTCCCTCCAGGGACGGCTGCCCGGGAATTTCCTCTTCAGGTTCCTTCCTGAGGGAAGAAATCGTCTCCTTCAGTTCCGCATCCTCCGGACTTATCTGCAGTGCATCTTCATAAGAGCTCAACGCTTCCTCGGTCATGTCCCTGTCTTTAAGGGCATCACCGAGACGGACAAGCTCGTCATGGACCCTTTCGTCTTCTCCAGTCTGCCTGTAGAGCGATACAAGTTTTCTGCCGGTTTCAATGGGATCGATTTCCCTGAAGTCTCCCAGCAGTCTCGCCGCCTCATCATTCTTGTTTTCGACTATCAGGTTGTCAATTACGGGAAGGTATTCCTCCCATGCCTTTTCTTTCATGCCTTTCCTTACGTAAGTCTCCCCGAGAAGGCGCTTTGCGCCCAGATGTCCGGAATTTATGTCCAGAACTTTCCTGCAGCCCTCCTCTGCCTCGTCCGGGAGGCCGGCCTTCAGGCAAAGCTCCGCTCTCCTGTAAAGCACATCGGTGTCCTCGTGAAAGAGCACAGCAGCCTCCCTTATCTGCTCAACGGCCTTTTCAAGCTCTTCCCACTGTTCGTAGAGATAGCTGATGCCCAATACCGCCCCTTTATTCAGGGGCTGGATGTCCAGGGCCTTTTGAAAGTAATCCAGCGCTTTCTGGAAATCACCCTGTTCATCATACGCCCCGGCAATAAATATGTATTCTTTCGCTGCAGAGGGAGTGAAGCCCTCCCTCAGGAAGATCTCCGCGACCTTATTGCGTAAGGGGATGTTCGACGGCGAAAGGGAAAGTATCTTTTCATATATATCCAGAATTCTGTCTTTTTTACCCTCCTTGGAGAGGGCGTCGGCTGCGGCGAGATAGTACTTTATCGCATCGGTCGTAAGCCCTTTTTCCTCACTCAGCTGTCCGAGGGCGAAAAGGGCCTCGTTGTCGTGAGGGTCGATGTTCAGGACCTTCTTATACAGGGCCAGGGCCTTCAGCGAGAAACCTTCGGTTCTGAAAAAACTTGCGGACTTATGGAAGGACTCCACGGCGGCCTTCCTGTTGCCCTTCTTAATATGGAGGTCCCCGATCATATTAAAGGCATTACCGTCAGGAGACTCCGCGACCAGCTTCTCCCACTCCGCAATAGCCTTGTCGATCTGCCCTTTGGCAAGGTATTTCTGGGCTTCTTTCATTACAGATGTCTTATCAGCCATTGTTTACCCCAAAAATATTATCCTACAGGAGCACGTGCGATGTCAAAAATGCTATTAATGAAACAGAAAACATGGAGTTCCCGGCATCCCCCAGACGCTGCTGCGGCAGTTTGACACTCTCCAAGGTTTTATGCTTTAATAATGCCGCCTTTAAGAATAACCCGGCGAGGTTAAAAAGGTAAAGGAGTCAGCGTGCGCTGCAAGCATAACGGACCTTCATCAAACCTCCAATCCTGCCGCAGGGAAAGTTTTTCCGTTTTTCAATATTGTCTGGAAGCCGTTGAAAGAACGTCGGGGTTGAGTGAGCCGGGTGCCGACGATGCGGTTACGGTCTCGCGTCTTCCCTTTCATCCCGATGGAGGTGCGTCTTAGGTTGGCCAAGAAACTTCTTGACAAGAAAGATATCGACAGGATGATCACGAGGATGACACACGAGATCATAGAGAGGAACAAAGGGACCAGGTCCCTCTGTCTCGTGGGCATCCAGCGGGGAGGGGTTTACCTGGCACGGAGGCTTTCGGCAAAGCTGAAGGAGATAGAAAGAAAGAATGTGCCGGTGGGCACGCTGGATATAGCCTTGTACCGCGACGACATAAACGTAAGAAAAGAGCAGCCCGTGGTGAGGAGGACCGAGCTGAACTGTGCCGTCGACAATGAGAAGGTTGTGCTTGTGGACGACGTCCTCTTTACGGGGAGATCAATCCGTGCGGCGATGGATGCGATTATGGATTTCGGAAGGCCGGCGGCGATACAACTGGCCGTTCTTGTTGACAGGGGGCACAGGGAGCTTCCGATCAAGGCCGACTTTGTCGGGAAAAATATTCCCACTTCGTTGAGTGAGACGGTTAGAGTACAGTTCGAGGAAGAGGGCGGCGAGGACAGGGTGATCCTCGAATGAGTCTGAAATCAAAGGACCTGACCGGCATCAAGGAACTTGATACGGAGGACATAGAGCTTATTCTCGATACGGCCGCCGGATTCAAGGACGTCCTGGGGAGGGACATCAAGAAGGTCCCGGCTCTGCGCGGCAAGACGGCGGTCAACCTCTTCTATGAACCATCCACTAGGACCAGGACGTCTTTCGAACTTGCCGCCAAGAGGCTCAGCACCGACGTGGTGAATTTTTCCGTTTCCACAAGCAGTGTCGTCAAAGGTGAATCTCTCAGGGATACAGCCCTGACCATACAGGCACTCGGTGCCGCCCTTATCATCGTAAGGCATCCATGCTCCGGCGCGCCCCACTTCCTGGCCCGTCATCTGGAGGCGTCCGTGATCAACGCAGGTGACGGGACGGACGAACACCCGACCCAGGCATTGCTCGATCTTCTTACAATGAGAGAGAAGAGAGGGGGCATCAAGGGGCTCGAGGTGGCAATAGTGGGGGATATCCTGCACAGCAGGGTGGCCAAGTCGAATATCTACGCCCTGCTTAAACTCGGAGCGGGCGTGCGGCTTATCGGCCCCCCCACACTGGTACCGTCCTGCATGGAGGAACTCGGGGTCAGAATCTTCAGCGATATGGATGCGGGGCTGGAGGATGTGGACATCATCATGATGCTCAGGATCCAGATGGAGAGGCAGGGGAAGGGTTTTTTCCCGTCAAAGGAGGAGTATTTCAAAAACTGGGGGCTTACGGCCCGGAGGCTTATGCTCGCCAGGAAGAACGCCGTTGTCATGCACCCTGGCCCAATGAACAGGGGGGTGGAGATAGCCTCTGACGTGGCGGACGGGCGAAGATCGGCCATACTTGAGCAGGTCACCAACGGGCTCGCCGTGAGAATGGCGGTCCTCTATCTGCTTTCGGGGGTGAAAGGGTGAGGGTCCTGATCGCTGAAGGACGGGTGATCGACCCTTCTCAGGGTATTGACGGCGTCCGCGACGTTGTGATAGAAGACGGCAAGATAAAAGAGGTGCGAGAACGGGGAAAGAGAGAGGGAGGGAAAAAGGCCGGTGGAAGCCGGAACGTCATCGCTGCGGAAGGTATGCTCGTTCTGCCGGGCCTCGTGGACATGCACGTGCATCTGAGAGAGCCGGGATTCGAATACAAAGAGACGATAAAAACCGGGACTGCGGCGGCATTACGGGGCGGGATCACCTCGGTCTGCTGCATGCCGAACACAAACCCGGTGAACGACAACTCGAGCGTAACTGAATTCATCAGAAAGCGGGCCATGCAGGAAGGCGCCTGCTCGGTATTTCCGGTGGGAGCGATCACCAAGGGACAGAGAGGAGAGGAACTCGCCGAGTTCACGATGATGTACGAAGCCGGGTGCATGGCCTTCTCCGACGACGGCAGGCCGGTCACGGACGGCATGATAATGAGAAGGGCGCTGGAATACTCGAAAATACTCGGGGCGCCTGTTATATCGCACTGTGAAGACCTGTCTCTTTCCGCCGGGGGTGTGATGAACGAAGGGCTGCTTTCCGTCACTCTCGGCCTGAAGGGCATACCCTCTCAGGCCGAGGAGATTATGGTGGCGCGGGACATCGCTCTGGCCGAACTGACCGGGGGAAGACTGCACATTGCCCACGTCTCGACAGCCCGATCGGTTGAAATCATCAGGGCCGCGAAGAAGCGGGGGATCGCCGACATTACAGCGGAAACCTGCCCGCACTACTTCAGTATCACCGAGGAGGCTGTCCGGAATTATGACACCAATGCCAGGGTGAACCCGCCCCTGAGGAGAAAGCGTGACGTTGAGGCGATAATGGAAGGCCTCCGGGACGGGACTATAGATGCGATCGCGACCGATCACGCACCACATCACATGGACGAAAAACAGCGTGAATTCGACCTGGCCCCTTCCGGTATTTCCGGACTCGAGACATCGATAGGCCTAAGCATGAGGCTTGTGGATGATGGGGTACTCAGCCTCATGCAACTGGTCGAGAAGATGGCCTTCAATCCGTCGGCAATCGCCGGTCTGTCCAAGGGGACCCTGAAGCCAGGTTCGGACGCGGACGTGACGATAGTAGATACAAAAACGGAATACTCTGTTGATGCCGCCAGGTTCGTTTCGAAGGGCAAGAACTCGCCTTTCGATTCGTGGGTTCTTCATGCGCGGCCCGCCGTGACTATCTGCAATGGAAAGGTACACAGATGGGAATGAGGGCTTTGCTGGTACTTTCGGACGGGACGGTATTTGAGGGAAAAGGCCTCGGGGCCGTGGGCGAAACTATCGGAGAGGTGGTCTTCAATACCTCCATGACGGGATATCAGGAGATCCTTACAGATCCTTCTTACAAAGGGCAGATCGTTACGATGACATACACGCAGATCGGCAATTACGGCGTGAATGAGGAGGATGTTGAGTCCGCCGGCGGGATAAAGGCGGAGGGCTTTATCGTAAAGGAGGCGTGTGATTTCCCGAGCAACTGGCGTTCCTCTTCCAGCCTGCCGGAGTATATGAAAAAGTACGGTATCGTGGGCATTCAGGGGATCGATACCAGGGCATTGACGGCCCATCTCAGAAACCACGGCGCGCAGATGGGCATTATTTCAACGGCGGACGCCGACCCTTCCAGCCTTCTCGAAAAGGTGAGGGCGCATCCCGGGATCTCCGAGCTCGACCTCGTCAGCGATGTGACGACCGGCGAGGCCTATGCATGGGAAGAAGGTTGCTGGAAGTGGTGCACGCAGGAAGTAAGAAGTCTGAAGTCAGAAGTCAGAAGTGCGGAAGCAGGCATAAATAATGGCCCTTCACATCTCACGTCTCGCGCCTCACGGTCTGTTGTCGTCTACGATTTCGGCGTCAAGTTCAACATCCTGAGAAACCTCGCCGAGGCCGGTTTCCGTGTAACCGTAGTGCCGGCCCGGACGACGGCCGAGACGGTGCTCGGAATGGAGCCCGATGGGATAGTACTAAGCAACGGTCCCGGCGACCCGGAAGCAGCCGGTTATGCAATAGAAAATGCCAGAAAGCTCCTGGGGAAGAAGCCGATCTTCGGGATCTGTCTGGGGCACCAGATACTGGGTCTTGCGATGGGCGGCACGACGTATAAGCTCAAGTTCGGTCATCACGGCGGAAACCACCCTGTCAAAGACCTTTCCACGGGCAGGGTCGAGATAACATCGCAGAATCATAATTACTGCGTCGATGTCGGGAGCCTGCACGGGCAGGTAAGACTTACTCACAAGAACCTTTATGACGGCACGGAAGAGGGGATGAGCCATGTCGAACTTCCGGTGTTTTCGGTACAACACCATCCGGAAGCCGGCCCCGGACCGAACGATTCCGCCCATCTCTTCAGGAGGTTCAGAAACCTGATCGAGACGGGGAAGGTATGACCGACGCGGAAAACGGCGATTACAGTATTGAGAAGACCGGCAGGGTGCTGGTTTTCAGGACGACCAGCTTTTCTGTAGATACGACCAGCGTCCTGCACACAGGGATTTACAACCGGGAGTTCACATCAGTACTTGCTGCGATGGCCGTCGCGGGATTGGTCTATACGCTGCTTGTCGTGAATTACGGCAGATCGTTCATCGCTTACGCGGCCTTTATTCTGCTCTTCGTGGGGGGATTCTCCTTTTTCAGGAAATTCGTATTCAGGTCCAGATACCTGGAGGCTATATTCGACAGGGACAAAGGGTCTGTAGAAGTCTCTGTCGGCGGGTTGGTGAAAAAAACGAGGGACCAATTTCCCCTCAACTCCGTCGGCGCCGCCATGATCGAGACAATAAAGACAAAGATAGAAAACCCTGACGGCGTGGAGTTTGTCGAGAAGATATCGCTTCAGCACGGCATGGCCATACCCGGTTTCGGGGAGGAAAAGGTTTCCTATCAGCTGAAACTGAAACTGACCGACGGGTCCGACAGGATCATTTTCACTACCGGGGAGATGAAGAATGCCCTGTCAGCACATGAGGCGATAAAGGAATTTCTTGAGCTTTGAGACTGCGTTTTTGAATCTATTTCTGATCCATGAGAGGTGAATTTGCCTAAGAGAGAAGATATAAAAAATATACTCATCATTGGTTCGGGGCCGATAGTCATAGGGCAGGCATGCGAGTTCGATTATTCGGGGGCCCAGGCATGCAAGGCGTTGCGTGATGAGGGCTACACGGTCATCCTGGTGAATTCCAATCCTGCCACGATCATGACAGACCCCGAGATGGCAGATGTTACCTATATAGAGCCGCTGACGGCCGATGTGCTGGAACTCATTATCGGGAAGGAGAAGCCCGACGCAATTCTTCCCACAATGGGAGGCCAGACCGCCCTCAATATTGCCGTGGAACTTTCCGAAAAGGGGATCCTTGAAAAATACGGCGTAGAGCTCATAGGCGCGAGACTCCACGCCATAAAAAAGGCCGAAGACCGGGAACTTTTCAAGGAGGCCATGGCCAGGATAGGACTGGAGGTGCCAAAAAGCGCCGCTGTCATAAGCGTCAAGGAGGGCATGGAGGCTATAACCGATATCGGGTACCCCGCCATTCTCAGGCCCGCTTTTACCCTGGGGGGCACCGGCGGAGGCATCGCATACAACCAGGAGGAATTCATTGAACTCCTGGACAAGGGGCTGAAACTGAGTCCGGTCAATCAGGTGCTTATCGAAGAGTCCGCCCTGGGATGGAAGGAATATGAGCTTGAAGTGATGCGTGATATGAAGGACAACGTGGTGATAGTATGCTCGATAGAGAATTTCGACCCCATGGGAGTCCATACGGGCGACTCGATCACCGTGGCGCCTGCGCAGACCCTCACCGATAGGGAATACCAGAGAATGAGGGACGCCTCGATAGCTATCATACGGGAGATCGGCGTCGATACAGGCGGCTCGAACATCCAGTTTGCCCTGAACCAGTACGACGGCAGGATGGTGGTCATCGAGATGAACCCCAGGGTGTCGCGGAGTTCCGCCCTGGCGTCAAAGGCGACGGGCTTCCCCATCGCCAAGATAGCTGCCAAGCTCGCCGTCGGACTCTCACTCGATGAGATAAGAAATGACATCACTAGGGAAACGCCGGCTTCCTTCGAGCCGACCATAGACTATGTGGTCACCAAGTTCCCGAGGTTCGCCTTCGAAAAATTCCCCGAAGCGGACCCGGTGCTCACCACGCAGATGAAGTCCGTGGGCGAGGTGATGTCGATAGGCAGGACTTTCAAGGAATCTTTGCAGAAATCTCTCAGAAGTCTGGAAAGCGGAAGCTACGGACTGGAGGAAGTGGATGTCTCACCTGACAGGATTGTGGCGCGGCTGAAGATCCCGGGGGTGGAAAGGTTGTGGCATGTGGCTCAGGCAATTCGCACCGGTATGACCGTTGAGGAGATCTACGAGTATACGCGGATTGATCCCTGGTTTCTGAACAACCTGAAACAGATCATTCAGATGGAAGAAAAGATAAAAAAGTCAGGAGTCGGAATGCAGAAGTCAGGAGTGAAAGACAACAAAGACAGCTCACTGTTGACGGCACTCATTCGTGACGCCAAGGGATGCGGGTTTTCGGACCGCAGACTTTCACAGCTCCTCGACGTTGCCGAGGAGGACGTGAGAAGATGGAGAAATGAACACAATATCCGTCCTGTCTATAAGATGGTGGATACCTGTGCGGCCGAGTTTGCGGCATACACCCCCTATCTCTACTCGACCTACGAAAGACCGTTTTACCGTGTAACGGGTAGGGGCGGGATCACCCCGCCCGATGCACCAACCCCGCATTTCGAGTCCGAGGCCAACCCGACGGACAGGAAAAAAATAATGATCCTGGGCTCGGGGCCGAACAGGATCGGCCAGGGTATTGAATTCGATTATTGCTGCGTCCATGCTGTCTTTGCGCTGAGAGAACTGGGGTATGAAACGATCATGGTGAACTGTAACCCCGAGACGGTCAGCACTGATTACGACACCTCGGACCGGCTCTATTTTGAGCCTCTGACCATTGAAGATGTCCTGAACATAATTGATGCGGAGAGGCCTGAAGGCGTGATCGTGCAGTTCGGAGGGCAGACGCCCCTGAAACTTGCCGTCCCTCTGGAAAGGGAAGGTATACGGATCCTCGGGACTTCGCCCGATTCCATCGATCGTGCCGAAGACAGGAAGAGGTTCAGGGAGCTGCTGGAGAAGCTCGGGCTGAAGCAGCCTGAGAGCGACACCGCCCTGTCGGTAGAAGAGGCCGTCGCGGTTGCAAAGAAGATAGGTTATCCTGTCATGGTGAGGCCCTCTTATGTCCTGGGCGGAAGGGCCATGGAGATCGTGTATGACGAAGATTCAATCCGTAACTATATGGAGCGGGCGGTGAAGGCATCCCCGGACCATCCCATACTCGTCGACAAGTATCTTAACGACGCTATTGAGGTTGATGTGGACGCCGTGTCCGACGGCACGGATGTCGTCGTCGGAGGGGTGATGGAACATATTGAAGAGGCAGGCATTCATTCCGGCGACTCTGCCTGTTCGCTCCCTCCTTACTCCCTGAGCAGGGAAATTACTGAAGAGATCAAAAGGCAGACGAAGGCGCTGGCGAAGGAGATCGAGGTAATAGGACTCATGAATGTCCAGTTTGCCGTAAAGAAAAACGAGATCTATATACTGGAGGTCAACCCGAGGGCCTCGCGGACGATCCCTTTCGTGAGCAAGGCGACGGGCGTGCCTCTGGCAAAGGTTGCGGCGAAGGTCATGTCCGGGAAGACACTGAGAGAATTGGGCATCACGGGGGAAAAGTCTGCCGCGCATGTGGCCGTCAAGGAAGCCGTCTTTCCCTTCGACAAGTTCCCCGGTGTGGACACGATCCTTGGTCCCGAAATGAAATCTACCGGCGAGGTGATGGGCATAGACGAGGACTTTGGAAGGGCCTATGCCAAGGCGCAGATCGCTTCCAATAACAGGATCCCCTTATCGGGCAAGATCGTCATCAGTATCAGGGACGAGGACAAGCCGGGGATCTGCGAAATCGTCAGGAGGCTTTTTGCCGCAGGCTTTTCGGTCATTGCCACGAGGGGCACGGCAGCGTTTCTGGACAATAAAGGACTTCCCGTCGAGGTAATCAACAAGGTCGCCGAGGGAAGGCCTCACATCGTCGATCTCATCAAGAACAAGGAGATAACGTTCGTCATAAACACGGTAAGCGACGCCCAGGCACAGAAGGACTCCTTCTCTATCCGTCGCAGCGCCCTTCAGTACGGTGTCCCCTACACTACGACGGTGGCCGGCGCCCGGGCAGTGGTCAACGCCATCGAGTCGATGAAAAAAAGGGAGATCAGCATCAAGTCGATACAGGAGTATCACCGGGAGGGATAGGTATTCCAGTTTTCGTTCCCTCCTGCCTGCCTGTTGCAATCATCTCCGAACTCTTATACTATGTTTTTAGTCGCGCAGGTCGGTTAACCGCTTTATCAGACGGTACCGGAGGTGCCTATGAGCAAGATAGATCCCAGGCTTTCCTTAGTCCAGAACGCCCCTATCGAGGGCAAGGTGGTCCTTGTGCGATTCGACCACAACGTCGTCAAGAACGGTCAGATCAGGGACCCTTACAGAATCGACAGGACCCTGGGAACCTTGTACAACATTGTCGAACGCGGCGGGAGACCGATCCTGATGACTCACATAGGCCGGCCGAGAGACAAGAAGAGCGGGGAGATTCACTGCAGGGAGGAAGAGTCGGTAAAGCCGATCGTCGAATACCTGGAGCGGAAGCTTCACATAAGGTTCCACATCCCCGAATTCCCCGTATCCCCGGGCGCGGGGATAACAGGTATAGATACTTCTATCAACCATGCCATCCGGGCCTTGCGGGAGAGGAGGATCGGCGGAATATATCTTCCTAATACCCGCTGGTTTCAGGCTGAAGAGGTCGAGGGAGAAATGAGGGACAAGTTTGCCCACCAGCTCGCGGGGCTTGCCGACATATTCGTCAATGACGCCTTCGGTTCCTGGCAGCCGCATGTATCTACATACGACATCACGAAGTACCTGCCCTCCTATGCGGGGTTCCTCATGCAGGAGGAGATCCTGAATCTCGACTACGTCCTGAGCCCTGCAAGACCCTTCACGGCAGTAGTAGCCGGGGCAAAATACGATACAAAGATCGGGCCCCTCTACGCGATTTACAGGAAGGCAGACAGGCTGATCCTCGGGGGGGTCATCTACAATACTTTCCTCTGCGCCAAGTACGGGGTCAGGATAGCGGGCGTATCCGAAAAGGATATCGAGGCGGCGAAGGAACTGGTCGACATGGACAGGTCGGCGGGCAAGATCGTCGAGATGCCCTATGTGGTAGAGTCGGACATCCTCGACGGCAAAGTGGAAGGCAAATACCGGACCCTTTCGCTGAAGGACTTCAAACAGGGCAACAGCTATGGCTACATCCTCGATATAGACCGGGAATCCTTCGCTGACAAGGCAGTGCTTGATGCCATACTTCATTCAAGCACCATATTCGTCAATGCCGTCATGGGGCTTACCCCTCATTTCTATGCCGGCTCCCAGGCCCTCGACGAGACGATCGACGGGAACTCTCATGCCAAGAAGCTTTACGGCGGGGGCGATACGCTTCAGGAGTTCAAAGACCTGTGTCCCGGCCTTTACCTTTCGGTGCTCGATAATGCACAATATTATTTTTTCACGGGGGGAGGAACGGTGTTGACAGCGATCGAGCAGGGGACTCCCTATGGCCTCAAGCCCGTTCAGGCGCTGATGGAAAACGGAGGCGCTACGGGTCATTTGTAGTGGAAACTTTCGTTCGCTGTTTGGTAAATGCTTATGCCGGAAGGAGAACAATAACCGGTTTTTAATGGAACCTATCTCAATAACTATTCTCGTTCAAGGCTGTCTTTCCCGCAAGCGAAGCGCGCCTGCCTGCCGGCAGGCAGGTCGGGAATCCTTCTGAAAACCAAGAAAGATTCCGGACAAGCCGGAATGACAGATTGAGACTGAATGAGGCTGGTCGTGTTAGTAATCTTAATCTTTCAAGAAGGAGGTCGATATGGCGTCGGTCAGGAGAATCGGTGTAATCACGAGCGGAGGCGACTGCGGCGGCCTCAATGCCGTGATAAAAGGCGTTGCGCGGCAGGCGCGGGCGCAAGGTATAGAAGCGGTTATAATTCCGAATGGATATGCCGGGCTGTATAACCTGGTTGATCTCAAGGAAGTGGTAGTGCTCACCGAGGAGAGGTCGGGTCGTATCGAGGCATCACGTGCAGGTTCGGAGGCCGGCCATTCCCGTGTAAAGATAAAGAAGATCAACGATCCGAACAAGTATGACAGGATCAAGGGCGGGCTGAAGAAGTTCAATATCGACGCCCTTGCGATCAGCGGGGGCGACGATACGGGAAGTGTCGTAGTCGACCTGGCATCCCAGGGTATACCCTGTGTCCATGTCCCCAAGACGATGGACCTTGATCTCCAGCCGTATAGTGTAGGCGGTGATTCGGCGATAAACAAGATAGCCGTTTTTGCCAGCGACCTTAAGACGACCGGGATGAGCCATAACCGTATACTTGTGCTTGAGGTCTTCGGAAGATACGTCGGCCATACCGCCTTCAGGGGGGGGATTGCTGCGGAGGCCGATTGCATACTGATCCCGGAGATCCCGGTGGACTTCAACCTGGTATACGATCATGTAAAGAACACCTATTTCCCGCGGGTCGAACGTAGCGATGTGAAGGCAGGGACATACGTTATTGTCGTTGCCGAGGGGATCAGGACCGCGAGCGGCGAGCTTCTCTATGATGAGTCGGCCGGCGTGGATGCCTTCGGTCACAAGAAGCTGGCAGGGGCCGGGAAGTATGTGCGGCAACAGCTTGAGAAGAGGCTTAAGGAAGATGGGGCAGTGAAGGACTTCATGCAGAGGGCCGGAATGTATGTTCCCGGTGTTTATGAGATTCCCGAGGTCAGGGTAGTCACCCCGGGGCACCTTGTGCGCTCAGGTTCATCCTCAGCCTATGACGTGAATTTCGGCTATAAGGCCGGTGCGGCGGCGGTGTTGCTTCTTCTCCGGGGCAAGACGGGAAACACTGTCGTTAATGTCGACGGGAGGCGGATCGATTATATTCCCACTACGGAGGCGATCAAGAGGAGGGAGGTGGATCTTCAGGAGGTCGCATTGTTCGAAGACCTCGGGATCTGTTTCGGGAAGAAACCCTCCGGGTATGAGTATGAGTTTTCGGAGGTAAAGGAAAGGATAGGGAGACCTTTCTGAGTGCCATAAAAGGCTTGTTTCCGGGTCTGGTTATTTGACTTTTCTTTTTTGTATTCTATAAGGTAAAAGTTCGGGGCGTAGCGCAGTCTGGCTAGCGCACCTGCCTTGGGAGCAGGGGGTCGGAGGTTCAAATCCTCTCGCCCCGACCAATACTCCCTTTGATTTTAAAGCATTTGTCTTGCTGAATCCCCCTAAATTGGGTTGCATGGCAGTTGCATGAGCGTTATTGTTCATCCGCCCCCCCCAAAAGCTGCAGTGATACTGTCAGTAAAGTACGTTTGTCTTTACTCTGCCCATGGCAGGTCAGCCTTCAACTTCCCTTTCCCTCAAGAAAATACGCTCAGAATGACTTCCAGAAAAGTCGACTTGACCTCCGGACTGTCCCTTAATCTTGATTTACCTGCTGCTGTATGTCTTACTCGTTCGCAAAATTCATTGATAAGGAGCGCTAAATGAAAGTTTCCATGATGACAGGACTTCTCCGCGTTTATTATCAGTGTGCAGCCTGAAAAAAATCAAACTGCTTGAATACCTTGTCGTAGACGATGAGCAGGGGATACATAATATTTGCAGGTCATGCCGGGATGCCATTCTTCAGAAGTTGCCCCCCAACAGGACTGAAACACTTCCGTTATGGATGAGCCAGGAAGAAAATCGCCTCCTTGCCCCGCGGCACCACGTCTCTGACAGTCCCCACTAATCTGCTTCGTTTGCCATTTTTAGAAGAACTTACGGCACACTTTCACAGTTTCTTTACGGAGCACCTATTGTCTGGTTTCGTGAGTCCGCCTTGACAAGGGTTTTTTTTTCTGGAAAATAGGAGGAAAAATAGGGAGGCGCTTATGAAAAAGAGATTAAATTGCTGGGAGTTTAAGAAATGTGGGAGACAGCCGGGAGGAGAATACGAACGTGATCTCGGAATATGTCCCGCTGCTGTCGATAAAAGACTTGACGGAGTCCATGGCGGAACAAATGCGGGAAGAGCTTGTTGGATACTGACTGGCACCATGTGCGGTGGAAAGGTCCAGGGCTCATTCGCCAAGAAGTACGAAAACTGTGAGCTATGCGATTTTTATAAGGCACTGAAAGAGGAAGAAGGCCCCTCGTATGAGTTGGCAATAGTCCTTCTTAAGAAATTGGGCAAAGTTTACACAGTTGTGGGCTAAATGCAGTTTATTCCCTGGAACTGAGCGAACGCTTTATCTGATGCACGGAGAGCCAGAGCAATCGGCCTTCGGGGAAGCCCCAATGTCGGGGGCGCACTCCTCTTTGAGGAAAATCAAAGGGGGGGCGGCTGGGATCGGGGATAAGCCGGCCCCCCTGAACGACGGGTCACAAAGGGATATGGAGAGCCCCGCCGTCATGGCGTATGCTATTACACGGTATCTCCATCCTTTTTCCCGGGCCGTGTCCCCGCATCTCCATGTTTTTTCTTATAAGCCCGAGTAAGCAGCCCATCGGCAACACTGCCCCCAGGTCGGCCTCTGTGAGCTCCTCACGGCACCAGTCGGTAGGCTCGATGCACCAAGTCCAGAAGGGCGAGCCGGCGCGGCGCTCACTGCGGCTGCCTTCCCCTGATGAATATGGCGCCCTCGTGTCAATCTTCTCTCCGGACTGCCGGACTGAATGAATTCCAGCCTCCCAAGCCTCTCGCCTGTGGAGCCGAATATTTTACCGAGTATAGTCCATTTGACCGAATTTGGTGCACAAAGAAAACCACGGTAGACAAGAATTCTTTGCTTTCAATCCCTTTGGAATCAGACTCGGAGGTTCAAATCCTCTCGCCGCGACCAAGCCGTTTTAATTGTAAGCCCTGCCTGCGCGTTGCAATCACCCTTTATCGCGTGGTAATCTTAACGTGAGATGCACTCTCTGTCTCCATCAGCGGCTGTCGAAAGACCTTCTCTTCTGTCGTGTGGTGCCTGAGTCGTGGAAGACAAGGATAAACCTAAAGAGCGGCTTATAAGGGAACTTGCCGAAGCCCGAAAAAGAATCTCCGAAATGGAAGCGATGGAGAGTGAGCTCGTTCAATCTCAGAAAATGGAATCGCTCGGGCTGCTGGCGGGTGGGATAGCCCATGAATTCAACAACATTCTGACGGCAATCGTCGGCAATATCGTTCTGGCGAAGATGTACGCAAAACCCGGGCTGGAGGTTTTCGATATCCTGACGGAGGCGGAGAAAGCCTCCCAGAGGGCCGAGGAGATAACACAGCAGCTCCTTACCTTTTCAAAAGGGGGGGGCATATTCAAAAAGCTGGTATCATTGAGGGAGATCATCATAGATATGCTCGGTCGAGGAAAGGACAACACCGGGACAAGGTATGAATTTTTTCTCCCCGATGATCTCCATGCCGTTGAGGTGGACGAAGGGCAGATCCGTCAGGCCGTAAACAACCTGGTTACAAACGCGCGGCAGGCCATGCATGGGGAGGGCAGGATCAGGATAAGTGCGGAGAACATTCCGGTGGCGCCCGCGTCTCCTTTGTCCTTGAAGGAAGGGGATTATGTCAGACTGTCGATCGAGGATGAGGGGCCCGGGATAGACGATTCCAATATCGAAAAGATCTTCGATCCATTCTTCACAACGAAGGACAGGAGCAGCGGGCTGGGTCTCACCGGCTCCTTTTCTATCGTCAGTAACCACGGCGGGTGTATCACGGTGGAATCGAAGCCCGGTTCAGGGGCGATCTTCCATATCTACCTTCCGGCTGCCCGCGGTAAAGCAAAGGTTCCTGATGATGGGGGGAAGAACCTTTTCTCTGCCAGGAAGCGAATCCTTATAATGGATGACGAAGAGATAGTCAGGACCGTCCTTGACAGGATGCTGCTTCAGTGCGGCTGCGAGTCGACTTTCGCCAGGGAGGGGTCCGAGATGCTCGACATATACCGGAGTGCAATGCTCCAGGGGCATCCTTTTGATGCCGTTATCGTGGACCTTGTGGTTTCGAAGGGCATGGGGGGCAAGGAGGCTGTGGGGAAACTGCTTGAAATTGATCCGGAAGCCAGGGCGATAGTTTCCAGCGGTTATTCAGACGATCCTATCATGTCCGACTTCAGGCAGTACGGCTTCAGGGGTGTGCTGGCCAAGCCCTACAGGTTGTCGAGACTGAACCAGGTTCTTCGGGAAGTAATTTCTGAAAAGAACTCATTAGCCGGATAGCTGCAGCAGTGGAGCTTACCCTTTGGCGACGGATCCTAAATGTTTCGGTACTTGACGTCTGAAAGGAGGACAAAGGACACGGTCAGGAAGAAAGACAGCGGGAAACCTGTAGAGGACATTATAAGAGAACTGAAGCGGGCAGGCAGAGTATCGGAAGATTACCGGGAGCAATCGCTCCGGATTCACGGGCTCATATGCGCCAAGTGCGGAAGAGAATTCGGGTACAAGGACCGTCACCTCCTGACCGTCCATCACAAAGACGGAAACCACATGAATAACCCGCCTGACGGTTCCAATTGGGAGAATCTCTGCGTCTACTGTCACGATGACGAGCACAGCAGGACTATTCTTGGCGACTACCTGAAAGAAGAAGATCACTGAGTTTTACGGTGAGAAAGCCAGAGGAAAAGACCGCCGGAATCAAGACTCCCGAAACATTTTGTCAGCTTCCCCGAATGTCGCCGATGCCGAACTATGGCGAAGCCCGCATCATACATGAGTATGACAGGGGCATCAATAAAAATGAGAATGTTGTTGACTTTATTGAAAAGTCCATTGCCAATCATAATCCTTTATTTTCAAGTAATTATGGTGCCTTTTTTTTAGGCAATCCGGACAAGTCTTTGCAATACAAGGACATATGGATTTCTTAACCGGACTTATTCACATTTGTTGTTAGTTGATTAAAAAGGATCTTGTTTGTCCCGAAGAAGCGGCCTTTGCCGATTGCTTTCCCTGCCTGGTCGGCATTACTATATCGTTGTTGAAATAGCCAGCGACATGGTTCGGTCGGATATCACTGAACTGCGCACTTCCCTTTCTTCTTGTAAGATTTGTGCAACCGTAAGGATGAGATAGCCTGTGGAAAAAACATATCGTGGACAGGAGGAATATCGTGAGTGATTTCAATGAATCGGCATGGGCGGAAAACAGATTTGCTGAAAACTATCTGGATAAAGCCGATATCTATATCGTTGAGCGCAGGAAAATGTTCTGGTTTGTCTCGTCTCTGCTCTCCCATTTTCTCCGGGGCAGGAAGGACATCAGGCTGCTGGATCTGGGTTGCGGGGACGGTGTCCTGACAGAGCAGCTGCTTAAAGTAAACAAGGAGATATCGGCAACACTGCTTGACGGCGGTGAAGCCATGATTCGCAAGGCAGAAGAAAGACTAAGGGGATACCCGAATACTTCTTTTATTCGGGCAACTTTCCAGGACCTGCTTGGCGGCAAGGTTAGTCTGGAGACCTATGACTTTTGCGTCTCTTCCATGGCGATCCACCACCTTGAAATGAAGGAAAAGGCCTCACTGTTTAAACTGGTGGAGTCATGTTTGAAACCGGGAGGCCGGTTTGTCGATGTCGATGCCGTACTTGCACCCTCCGAAGAACTTGAAGAGTGGTATTTTGTCATCTGGAAAGATTGGCTCGCAAACATGATGGACCGATACGATGTCACGGACGAAGCGCCTGAAGACCTTATTATACGCTATAAGGACCCCTCCAGCATGAATAAGCCGGACACGCTGGGTGACCAGTTGAGGGCATTGGAATCCGCCGGGTTTGTGGATGTGGACTGTTACTTCAAGAATGGCATCTTCGTGGTATTCGGAGGCAGGAAACAATAGGCTGTAATCTGAAATTACCCTGAGGATTATGGCACTTGTCACTGATATCGATATGCCCCTGTTGATCAAATGAGCATCCGCCGTTCATTCACGAATAAAGCGGGCAGGCATTATTGCTTAAGATAAAGCCGGGCTTAATTCAAAAATCGGGCAATAAAAAAAGTGGTGTTTGCTTCTTCTCATTCCGGCGGTTTGAACATCTTGTGACACTTTGCCCGAACTTCGTTAAAACAGGGCTTTACGTCCGTCAGTCCTAACCTGTGTTACCGGTCTGAGAAGAGCAAAACCACCACTTGGTGTGACCAGCCTTTAATTAACTTATAGTCCTATTGCAGCCGGATGTCAAGAATTATTTGTATTGCT
>Ga0315550_1000339_pt1 | contig 28287 bp, 26 predicted proteins | sample SalMarSW160190MG_2_FD_203100 | JGI IMG/M metagenome (GOLD analysis project Ga0315550, IMG submission 203100) | Salt marsh sediment microbial communities from the Plum Island Ecosystem LTER, Massachusetts, United States - Salt Marsh Sediment SW1601-90 ... | reverse complement strand
ACCTGCACGGTATTGATGGTTACGCCCAGACCCGATAGCGGATCGCCTTCCAATGCCAGGGTTTGGTCTGGTTCGATCAATATTGTGTTGAGAGTGTATAGCCCCTGCGGATCTCCCACCGTCCCGCCGCGTGCACCGAGAGTCAACGTCGCATCCGCATCCCCATCCGGGGCAAGGAGAATGTCGCTGATACCCTCAAGGGCGCCATGGATGCTTAATTCTGTGCCTTGTACGGTAAAACCGCCAGAGAGTCTGAGCGATGTCCCCTCCGCCATATAGAAACCAAAATGCCGCAATGAAGCATAAGGGTAGACAAGATCGCTGTGAAGGTGCAGTTGTCCAGTACCATCCCCGGCCATGTTCCCCGGGGAGAATAAAAGAAAGTCATCCGGGTTTGGAATCTCAAGGTCGCCATTTCGAATGAGCTCGATCGTGTCAAAGAACCATGGGGTGGATTCTGGGGCAGTCAACAGCGCTGGTTTGGTCGAACGATTGAAATTATCGACGCGTAGCTGCGTCTCACCCGTGCCTGCATCACGTAGATATATCGTTCCCGGCCCAGCGCTATCCCCCCGGCCCACTGCAACGATAGTACCTGTGAACTCGTTGGTACCTGACTGTATGGAGATCCGTCCACCCGCCCCAGAACCGCGGTAGACAAATGGATCATCGAACGTTCTGATCAGATAGGAATCCCCACCTCGAGCTTCGAGCCGCCCATTTCCCTGGAGAGAATTGGCTTCAATCCAGATACTCCCACCCGATCCTCCACCACCGATCGCATCAGGAATATACCCCCATCGCATACTCCCGGCGGAAAAGATTGAACCATCATTTATAAGTGTTGCAGCGATATCCAGCCGCACGATCCCCCCACCGCTTCCCCCGGAAGCCCGATCGGTATTCTCTGTTGCGCTGGCATCGCCACCGGCGCTTCCCAGATACATCGGTGCCGTCGCCAATCCATATCCGAGGCCACCCTGCGCACCTCCCGGATCGTCGCCACCGTAGCCGCCATAGCCGCCCCCCGCCACGTATCCGCCACTACCCGGACCTTCACCAGATCGAAAGCCCAGAGCAGTCGCATCAATGATCCCCCCTGCTTCAATCGTCAGGTTCTCAGCCCGGAAGAAGACGATGCCACCGGTGTCACCATCCCATGGGTGGGCACTGATCGTGCCGCCGTTTTCCACAACGACATCCCCAAAATAGGGTACTTTTTGAACAATGGCCTTGGCCGAAAAGCCACCGTAATCATTTTCAAGTGGCGCGTCCAGGAGAAGATGATCCGGGAGGACAACTGCGATCGTCCGTACCTCATGGGTACCCATGCCGTCACCCAAAACATTCATAATTAGGATCTCGTCTCCAACACCAAATCCCGGCATCGAGTAATAAGGAACCCAGGGATCACCAGCCTTAGCGAAAAGGCTTAGCACATAGCGCGCTTCATCTACAAACAGCGTTTCGCCATCCCCAACAGTCAACACGCTGCGCGGCTGAACATCAACCGCTTCAGTCGTGGTCATCGATTCAAAACCAGTCGCGGGATTCGATGCCGTTAATGAGGACGGACCAACCTCATTCCAGGTTATTAAAAATGAAGTTGAACCATTCTCTAGGAATACAATATCTGGATGACTGGCTGAACCAGGGTCGGTTTCGAGTATGATCGGCCCTGTAAATGATGCGAGATTCCAGGAATCATCGACTGCCAGTAGGGTAACTTCAACAGCTCGTGTGGCTTCGATGGGCTCGGGGATCCCCGATTTTCCTGGTGCTGCGCCAGGAGCGTGGGTTTCACCGGGAAAGAGCATGACGAGCTGAGAGGCTGCGCCTGGTAGGAACTCAACTGATGCGCTCGTGTCAAGGATCTGACCCTCCGCCCGAATAGAAATCGCTTTCGATCCAGCCTGTGTAGAGCTGATGTCTGCAGTAACCTCTCCATTGACATCGGTAACCCCTATCTCCCGCCATTCACCGGAGGCGATAGATGTACCATTCACAGCCGTATGCTCCCCTTCGATCTTTATCGTTACGGGTGTGTTGACGAATGGATCACCAATCGCATTTGCCAACTCAATGGTTAAAGCAGTTGTCGCGATCCCATCGGCTTGTGGAGTGATCGGATCAAACGAAAGATCTGTACCGCTGAGGTCCAAATAGGTTAAACGTTCGGTTGGAATCGCTGTACGGGGCGTTGATGGGGAGCTCCATTCAAGCCGGACCACGGCATCGCCGCTCCCCTCGAAGAAGGCCAGACGCACGTCGACAGGCACCCCTGCTTGCAAGTCAACCTGCCCTGAATTCTCCGCGCTGCTGTGGAATGTCCAATTATCGATGACGAGTTGATCGTCGATCCAGAGCCGGATGCCATCATCGGAGAGCGTGTAGAAGGTGTAAGTCTCGCTGTACAACGGCTCAACCACACCGTGCCACACCACAGAAAAGTTATCCGCATTCACACCAAGCATAGGACTTCCAGGCCAGAAGAAGTCCACTTGCGAATCGTAGCGGGTGGCGGCTACTGGAGGTTCAAGATTGAGGTTGTTGTAGTAAGTCCCTAGCAAGCCCGGGATGCGGTTGGACAGGATCTCTAACGTACGCTCACCATTGATCCCCGGCTGTGCAGCAACAGTGGCGGAAAGCGTTTGTACTCCCTCATTATTCCAGGTTGCCTGGAAAAACGACTCGCCTCCGGTTAGGGTGGTCGAGCTAGGAAGAACGGCACCCGTGTCGGATGTAGCGAGGATCACCTCCCCGTTGAAACTTGGGACGAGATTCCAATAAGTATCAACTGCGCGGACATGGACTTCCGTGCTCTGACCCCGCACTAGTGGATCGGGGTTCCCCATCTTTCCCGGTTCATCACCGGGAGCAGCTTGCTCACCCGACAGAAGAATCTGCAGCTTGTTAAGCGCACCCGGGCTAAAGGTGCATTCAAGCGCAGGAAGGAGCACGACATCTCCTGCCTTAATCAGGATGTCCTTCTGTTCAGCAAGGGTTGAGGTGAGCGTCCCATTGATGACGCCATCCGATTCGGTCAGCCCCAGCGAGGACCATTCGCTTGGGAGGGCTTCGATCCCTTTTACAGCATTGAACTCTCCGGAAATCTGAATGGAGACCGGGAGATCTGGAATTGGATTATCAGCTTCGTCCAGCACTTCAACGTCGATATATATTGGCGAGGCGCCATCTGCGATGGCGGCTGTATCTGAGCATGTGCGGTTGATGTGGCCGGTGTCCGGATAACGCAACACACTTTCAGGGATCACAGCTTTCGATGTAGAGGGTGAACTCCACTCGAGAATCATGCGCGCTTCACCCCCGCCCTCAAAATATTCCAAACGGATGTCGTACCAACCACCTGCTTGCAGCGCGACGCTGCCGGTGTCCTCCGCTGTGCCGTGGATCGTCCAATTGTCGATGAGCAGCTGACCATTGACCCACAAGCGGACACCATCATCGGAGAAGGTATGGAAGGTGTAGGTTTCGCTGAATTGCGCCTGGACCTGTCCGCTCCAGCGTACTGAGAAACCATCGGGGGGGAGGGATACATCCGGTGGATCGTATGCCCATAAGAAATCAACAGTATTGTCGATGCGGGATAAAACCATGGGGAGCTGCAGATTCGGGTTATCGAAGTACTCACCTTGGAGGCCGGAGACCAACGCTCGGTATGGCACCTGGATAGGTGTGGCATGCGCATCCTGGAACCCCATACCAATCAGTAGGAGGCAGAAGAGCACGGAGAACGCGACCAAGCGGTGAATCTTCAACCTTCGATTTCCTCTCTTTTGAAGGCGCTCCTCTTTAACAAGCGAAGGTTGGTTCCAAAGGAGTTTGGGTGTTTGGACCATGAACCCCCTCCATATGGTGATTACTTGGTTTAGATTGGGCATCATGACACCTATCTTCTGCGCTGCCTCCTAAGCATCAAGTCAGCTAAGGGTAAACTTGAGAGACAATGGATGAACAAGTATTGACAACCAAGGCCTAGATTGCCCTGGTAAAGATGCTTTATCCTTTGTGCGCCTTCCGCGTGGAATTAGTCCGTTTAGCTTTCTGCTGAGAAGGTTTTGAGTGCAGCATCACCCCCTCCAATAGCTACACTGGCTGATTGGAACAGTACCACAGTACTATATATAGGGGTAGTTGTCAAGTGAGTTACCTCATCGCCTTCCCTGCCCTACCCAAACCCATCCAAATGATTGGGAAATACCTTTCGCGCTAGTTAGCGAAGTGAATTCGACGATAGGTGGTTCGCTGCGCTTTGTGCAGATCTGGATCACCCCAAATAGACCGGGGTTATCTCCTCATTATCGCTCAAAGAAATTTTCAAAGAATCCTCGCAAGAATAAATTTCAACTGGTTGCCTCTGGAGAAACGCTTGATAATGCAATCAAAATACATCAAGATGCTAATATCTACATCGCTGAGCTTGAAAAACATAAGCAAATGACAATGACTAACCATGAGATGCGCCAATCTTATCTGCTTTGTTTAGAAGGGAGTTTGGCGGGCAATGGGGTCGAATTAATCAGTTGTGATGCGTTGAGGCTTCGGGGAAAAGAGTGTTTTCCACTTACCGCGCTCGAAGAAAGCCATATCTTGATTGTTCAAATCGCTAAGGAAGACTAACGCATCACCGTGCGCGAAAGGTTTCGCAAGTAACCAAGGGCCAGACCAGCTTCTCTTCCTTATCCCCCGCGAACCTGCGATTAGTTCACTTGTACGTGGTCAAACTGGCTGTTGTAAAGCTCAGCATAGAAGCCATTTTGAGCCAGCAATTCCTCATGTGTACCTTGCTCGACGACATCACCTTCGTCCATCACCAGGATCCAATCCGCATTACGGATGGTGGAAAGTCGGTGGGCGATGATGAAACTGGTGCGATTCTGCATCAAGCTATCCATGGCCCGCTGGATCAAGATCTCCGTCCGCGTATCGACTGAACTGGTGGCCTCATCCAAAATCAGCATCCTGGGATCCACCACAATGGCGCGGGCGATGGTTAGCAGCTGTTTTTGACCCTGTGATATGTTCGTGGCCTCCTCATTCACCACCAGGTTATACCCCTCAGGGAGCGTGCGCACGAAATGGTCCACATGGGCGGCTTTGGCTGCAGCGATGACCTCATCGTCACTGGCAGCAGGCCGGCCATAACGGATATTCTCCATAATCGTGTCGTTAAAAAGCCAGGTATCTTGCAGCACCATGCCAAACATGCAGCGCAAATCCTCACGCCGGTAATCTTTGACGTTGTGCCCATCGACCAGGATCGCTCCGTTGTTGACATCGTAGAAGCGCATCAGCAATTTGACCATCGTGGTTTTGCCAGCACCCGTCGGACCTACAAGCGCGATCTTCTGCCCGGGCAAGACATCGGCGGAGAATTCCTTGATGACGATTTTGTCAGGGTTATAGCCAAATTGAACGTCCTGGAACTCCACATGGCCCTTAACCTTATCTATCTGGACAGGATCATCGACTTCGAGGATCTCCTCTTCCTCAGCCAGGAATTCGAAAACGCGCTCTGCCGCGGCAGCGGTTTGCTGGAGAACATTGGATATATTGGCGATCTGCGAGAGCGGCCGAGTAAAGGAGCGGACATACTGGATGAAAGCCTGAATATCTCCAAGGGTGATTGCATTTTGGATAGCCAGGTAACCACCAAGGATGGCGATCGCTACATAAGCCAGGTTTCCAACGAAGTTCATGATCGGCATCATCAAACCAGACAAGAACTGGGATTTCCAAGCCGAGCTGTAGAGGGTGTCATTAATCCCGTCGAAATGCTCGACACTCTTGGCTTCCCCGTTGAAAGCTTTCATCACCAAGTGCCCGCCGAACATTTCCTCAACATGACCATTGATATGACCCAGGAAATCTTGCTGCTGTTTGAAGTATTTTTGCGACTGTCGTACGACCAGGGCAATGATGGCCATCGATAGAGGCATGGTCAGCAGGGCTATTAGAGTCATCTGCCAACTGATGGAAAACATCATGACCAAGACACCGATCACGGTTACCACTGAGGTGATGATTTGTGAAAGGCTCTGGTTGAGCGTCTGACTGATCGTATCCACATCATTCGTGATGCGCGAGAGCACTTCGCCCTGGCTGGTGCTGTCGAAGTACTTAAAGGGCATGCGGTTGATTTTTTCGGCAATATCCTTACGGAAACGATAGGTTATATCCATCGATATGCCGGACATGATCCAGCCCTGGATAGCACCAAACATCGAAGAAGCGAGATACAACGCCAGGGTGATCAGGATGATCCGGCCAATATAGTCGAAATCAATCCCCGAGCCGGTCCCGGCAATCTGCGCCATCACACCTTCAAAAAGCTTTGTGGTCGCCTGACCTAAAATCTTGGGGCCAGCGATGCTGAAGATGGTGGAGGCTACTGCGAAGAGCATCACGATCACGATGGCAATCTTGTAGGATCCAAGATACTGGATCAGGTTGATCATCGTGCTCTTGAAATCGCGCGCTTTTTCGCCCTGCATCATGGCCATGGGGCCATGGCCTCGGCCCATGGGACCACGCCCTCTCATGGGGCCTCTTGTTGATCTGGGATCAGAGGATGAACTGGAAGTATGCTCACTCATGCTAGCTCATCCTCGCTCAACTGTGACAAGGCAATTTCCTGGTAAGTTTCGCAGTTCTCCATGAGTTCGTGGTGTTTTCCCTTTCCAACAACCCGCCCTTCATCAAGGACGATGATCTGATCAGCGTTCTTGACCGTGGCCACACGCTGGGTCACGATCAGCACACTGCTTTCTCCGGTTTTCTCCTTGAGCGCCCGGCGCAGTGCCGAATCGGTTTTGAAGTCCAGGGCTGAAAAGCTGTCATCGAAGATGTAAATGGGCGGTTTTTTAACCAAGGCACGAGCAATCGAAAGGCGCTGCTTCTGCCCTCCTGAGACATTCGAGCCGCCCTGGGCGATCTCAGCCTCAAAGCCCTCCGCTTTAGAAAAGATGAATTCACTGGCCTGGGCGATATCAGCGGCTTCTTTCAGCGTTTCACCGCTGGCATCTTCATCAGCGTAACGCAGGTTACTTTCAATCGTGCCTGAGAACAGCATCCCCTTTTGCGGAACGTAACCGATCGTATCGCGCAGATCGCTCTGTTTGACTTCGCGGATATCGATTCCATCAAGATAAACCGCACCCTCGGTAACGTCGTAAAAACGCGGGATCAGGTTGACGACGGTGGATTTTCCGCAACCCGTGGAGCCGATGAAGGCTGTAGTCTCTCCAGGCCTGGCGGTGAAGTTGATATCGTGGAGCACATCATCGAGCGCCCCTGGGTAGCGGAAGGAGACATTACGGAACTCGATTTGGCTGACGACTGGGTCCTTAAATTGTTTGGGGTCTTGCGGGTCGGTGATGACCAGTTCGGTATCCAGCACATCGGCGATGCGCCCGCCTGATACTGCTGCCCTGGGTAAGAAGATGAACATCATCGACATCATCAGGAAGGCCATCACAATCTGCATCGCATACTGCAGGAAAGCCATCATGTCGCCCACCTGCATGGTCGCTTCAGCGACCTGATGCGCACCAACCCAGATGATGCCCACGGACAATCCATTCATCAGCACCATCATTACGGGCATCATGGTGACCATGACTCGGGCGACAAACAGGCTGTTGTCGGTTACATCGCGATTGGCTTTGTCAAAACGACTTTCCTCGTCGTCTTGCTTGTTGAAAGCGCGGATGACCATCATGCCAGAAAGGTTTTCACGCGTCACCAGGTTGAGCCGGTCGATCAGGCTCTGGATAATTCTGAACTTGGGTAGGGAAATAGAGAATACGGTCACGATCAAGCTCAGTAAGGCAACCACGGCAACGGCGATGATCCACCACATTTCAGAACTCTTATCGATGGCCCGGATGACACCACCAACGCCGATGATGGGTGCATAGAAGACCATGCGCATGATCATGAAGATGACCATTTGAACCTGGGTGACATCATTGGTTGAGCGGGTGATCAGCGAAGCCGTTGAAAATTGATTGAATTCAGTGCTCGAGAAGCTCTCCACTTTTTTAAACACGGCCTTGCGGATATCACGCGCCGCCCCGGCGGCAGTTCTCGAAGCTAAAAAGCCAACGGAGATCGTACACGCTCCACCCAGTAGTGAGATCAGCAGCATTGTGCCGCCGGTGCGCAGTATGTAGTCGGTTTGCAGCTTAGCGGTATCCATTCCGAGTGCCTCATACTCGGTTTTGACCGCGCTAACCGCCATCTGGTTGATCATGTTGTCACCCAGGGCAGCGAACATCTCATTTATCGCCGAGCTCATCTCTGCGAGCTGCTCTGCCGGCATCATACCCAGCAGTTCAAAAACATCCATGCCAGGAGGAATCTGAGATGGATCGAAGTCAAAACCCTCCCCCAGAGGTGGAGCTTTGGATGGATCCGCAATCATTTGTTCGATCCCGGAAACCACCACCAAAGCCTCTCCCATGATGGGATTCAGCAAATCGATTTTGGCTTGATCTACTTCTTTGAGCACGTAAATCGATTCGTCTGCGAGCGCAGGGTATTCCTCAAGATAGGGGTCCGCATCGGGGGAGGCTGCTTCCACCAGAATGTAATTCTCCAGCACGAGCGCCTTTTCCTCGGAATTCATAAAGATGAACAACCTGTCCATCTCGTTCTGCCGGATCGCCATGGGAACAGCGTTCTCCACCCCGCTCTGCTGGATGCCATTATTGACAATCTTTGACAGATAATCGGGCAACGCCAGGTCGGCGTTTGCCAGGACAAACAGCAGCACGATGGATAAGATGATCATAAGTACATAAGGTTTTAAAAATTTGATCAAACGCAGCATATTGGGGATGCTCCTTGAAAGGACACTTAGCTTTCAATCTCGATGGGTTGCTCGATATTTGTGGCTTTATCAATCAGAATGTTCAGCGCCACCATGATGGTTTCTTTTTCGCCATCAGACAACGTCTCTGTTAGATCATCCAGCCACTTCTGCCGGGCACGGATTCCTTCTTCAAGAACCCGGCTACCTTTATCGGTCAAGACAATTTGTTTGCCACGCCGGTCATTTGGATCCTCTGTGCGCAAGATTAATTCCTGCTGCACCAGACGCTCCAGCATTTGGCTGGCTGCGGCGCTCGTCACATCCAGATGATTGCCAAGTTCTGTGACACCACATATACCTTCACTATGGATATGGAACAAGGCTCCGATATGTGACATTGAGAGACCACATTTTCTTGCATAGCAGATGAAATTACGCATCGATCGGTGCATAGAAACGTTAATCCATTCCTCAAGCGTGGCAACAAACGGATCGGATGGCATAGTTCACCTCTCTAAATAGTTAAGCGAGCTAAACTATAAGGCAATCTTCGGAAAATGTCTAGGGGAGATTTAATGAATGTCGAGGACAAAGGAAAAGTCGAGAATCATGGAAACCATCATCACGGCTTCCTCGAGCAGCATCCTTGGCTCTTACAGCGTGCTGCGCGAAGCGGAAATCATAGCGGATTGGACTGTACTGCCCCCCTTAGGGGGGCGAACGTAGGGAAAAGAAAAATGAGATCAATCTCTTCCCTTCTCCTTCATTGATGTTGGTAGGATCAACTTGATATCTTCCCCCTGGATCCCCCAACCGCCTCCTCCGCTCTGCTTCGCCCCTTTCGGGGATGCTGCCCGAGGATCCCGCGCTTGAACCTCGAAATGCAACTGTCACTTTTACCCCTCGGAAGCAGTGTGCTGCCTAATACAATTTACCCATTCAGCGCGACCAACATCCCGTTATAAGATAAAGTTTGCAATCAGCCTGGAGGAGGAGGTAAATGTCTGTTTTTGAAGACACGACATTTAATGATCTATCCGATCAAACGCTGGCTACGAAATTATCCCAGCAGAACCCCGTTGTCATGATTCTCAACGGGGCTGATCTTGGAAAAAGATACATCCTCGACGACGCCTCTGCCGTAATTGGACGCAACCCCGAACAAGCCAACATCGTTCTTACCGACCGCGCCGTATCGAGCATGCATACCAGAATCGACTACAACGCTCGCAAGCGGCAGTTCTTCATCACCGATCTTCAAAGCAGGAATGGCATCTGGGTCAACTCCCAAAGAACCGACAATTCGCCACTCTTACCCGGCGACAAGATTTTCATCGGTACTACGGTCTTGAAATTCGCACTCGAAGATGCCTTCGAAGACAAATTTCACACAAGGGTCAATGAGCTCATGAATATCGACGAACTCACAGGCCTTCCGATTAAGAGGGTTTTCGATCAAAAGCTCAGCGTAGCGTTTGTGAAAGCAAAGCGACGAGGAAAAAACCTATCGCTAGCGATGATGGACATGGATGGGTTGAAGCGTATCAACGATACGCACGGCCATCAATTAGGATCACATTCCATCTCCGAATGCGGGAAGATCATTGGAGACATCATCGGGGAAAAGGGAACAGCGTGCCGCTATGGTGGAGATGAGTTTATGGCTTACATGCTCAATATGACGCTTGCTGATGCGGAAGCTATTGGAGAATCAATCCGGCAAAGAATAGCAAAGCATACTTTCAAGCTCAATGGGCATTCAGCATCCCCCACGATAAGCATCGGCGTCGCCGAACTCTCAAACGAGTTCGAATCACCTGACGAGCTCGTTAGAATCGCCGATGAAGCACTGTATCGAGCTAAAGAAGCGGGGCGCAACACTGTCTCCCGATAGAGCGCTCTGGACCCCAGATTGAAAAAAAACAGAGGGCTTGTTATTCCAATCGCTCGTCCTTAGCTCAATCGAAAAACCTTGAAGGATCTATCCCCTCCCAGTCAACCAATAACCCGCCGTAATTCATTATCCTTATAAGAATTTTCGCATTGTCGATCCCTATGAACTAACACATTCCACAATTTGGCAACGAATCACAATCGGCCCTTCCATGAACTGAGATCCTCCATAAGCGCATGCGAGGGACCGACCGGCATAGCCGTGCGTTCTCCCTTGCCATCTTGGATGGCGTAATCGCTGAGGACACGGAACCCGCGCTCTCAGATCTGGAATCCCATTGCACAATCCTTTATGAGGATGTGCTGTACAATTTCAAACCGCTTGAATAGGGCTCAGTGATTAATCACAGGTCCTGTAAATTGGGTTTTCACGCTTGGAAGGGATGAACCATGGATGACAAATCTAGTACTGGAAGCCAACCAGATAAACGTTTATTTGCTCTAGATGCATTACGTGGCCTCATCATGATCCTCATGTCGCTCGATCACGCCAACTGGTTCATTGCTCAAAAGCATTCTATCGGTGAGTACTGGGGTGGTCCCTACCCAGTCTACAACGATGCCGTGACGTTCCTCACCCGCCTGGTCACACATCCTGCTGCGCCGGGATTCGCGTTCTTGATGGGCGTGGGTATGTTGTTGTTTGCGGAGTCACGCAAGTCACGCGGGTGGAGCAAGTTGAAGATTTGGCGCTACCTTTGGATTCGCGGCGCCCTATTCATCGCACTGCAGCTGTTTGTGGTTAACCGCGCCTGGGCGCTTTCTCCCCATGGATGGGGCATTCAGATCTACTGGGGGGTATTAGCTTCATTGGGTGGCGGTATGATCCTGGGCAGCCTATTCGTCTGGCTGCCATGGCAAGCTCTAGCAGGGATCGCCGTGGCGCTTTTCATTGGGATGGAATTCACCCATCCCAACCCGGCTCAGTGGGGAACACTCGACGAGGTTCCGCTGGGTCTCTTGCTGGGATTTAGTGGTGGTACCCAGCGACTGTTCTCAAACTATCCTGTTCTACCGTGGCTGGAGCTGGTCGTCTTCGGGCTGCTCTTTGGGAGATGGTTGCTAGTAGATCGGAAAACCGCATACCGTCGAGCACTCTGGCTTGGCCTTGGTTTCTTGATCGCATTTGTTGTGATTAGGGCGCTGGACGGCTTCGGAAATATCCGTCCGAGATCGGGGGACTCCTGGATGGATTTCCTCAATCCGGTCAAATACCCGCCAGCGATGACCTTCACACTGCTTACAATGGGCTTCAACCTGATCGCCCTCTGGGTTTTCTCACAGGTGAAAGAGAGGGGCCAAGCTTTCTTCGCCCCCTTGGTAGTGATAGGACGTGTGCCGCTGTTCTTCTACATTGCCCACTTGTTCCATTATGCGGGGATATCGCGTTGGTTGGCACTGGAGGATGGTATGAGCATTGCCGGTATGATTCCCTATTGGATTCTCGATATAGTGATCCTGCTCCCGTTATGTTATGGGTATCGTCTGTTGAAGTACAAGAAGCCGTTTAATTCTGTGCTCAAGTATTTCTAGGAGAGTGTTGCCTTGATTTTCCAGCAGGCAGGGAACTCAACATGGGACCTGTTGAAGACGGTTAGCATCCAGTTGCCTACATAATCGGGGGATACCAGTTCTGAGGTATGCAAAGCGCAGCGGAGCATCCAGACGGACAGCCTCTCCGCAAGATATCAGGCTTGCGTTTCATGTCTCCCACGTATACATGGGAGACTGCAATTCGCGCCAGGCGCGTTGCCAGTCGACGAAGACCCCAGCAATTTTTTTAGGGTCGCGATTGGTTGGAGCGCCTGAAAACAGTTCTTCGTGCTCAGTGATCAAGCGAATAGGGAGGCTTGCTGAATTTGCCCCCCACCCACATTCCCAGCCAGAGTAAGCCAGCCAGCAGCAAGACAGCTATGTAATCAATAACCGGGATACGGATGATCTCGTTTAGATTAGCCCAACCTCTTTCGCTATAGACCCATAAGGCAAAACCGATATACGTGCCTAACAGACTCCACCGTATCCATTTCTGTAACTTCAAGCCATGCATCTGGGTGATTACCAGAACCCCACCAAACCCAAATGCAAACATCGGCCAAAGTTCGGCTCCCTGCATAATCGCAACGATCGTACCGTGAATGAGTACGCCGACCTCCTGGGTGAACATCCACCAACGGTTTACGTGTATGCGCGTGAAAAATAGGCTTCCCTGCAGGAGGAGCAAGAACATATATAAAAAGCCGATAAGATGTCCACTCGTGGAAAGGGTTGGGTGATACCAAAAGGTATAGATCGTAGCCCACGCGAAAAAGTAACCATGATATTTACGGGCAAAACGAATAACTTCTTTAGAAATGGGTAAAGGCTTGCCAAAGAACATTCCCCGGCGATTATTTTCCATCAGTAGCACCCAAATTAGCAAAATAGCTACGGAAGCCTGGGAGCTCCAGATGGAGACATCCTGCGCCAGTCCGTCATACCATAAGTGGGTCTGAAGCACATGCAGCAAGATGAAGAACGCGTTAACACCCAGTGCCAGATAGTTGACCTTGTGAAGCTTGGATGAATATTTCTTTACCCGCGTTTGGGCGTAATAAATCAATCCCCATAGTGAGAATTGATGAAGTAAATAGAAACCCCAAGCGGTTGCGCGTGTCCAGAAGGAGGGTTCAGGCAATTTCCAGTAATACCAGGATGCGCCTTGGTCTGGAGCAAGTTGTACTTGATCCAGGAGTGGTCCTAGTTGCCAGATCAAACCGGTGAATAGCAAACTAAAGATCACCCCGACCCATAGGGCGATAAGATCAGATCGGGTGGTCCTTTGTTCTTTTTCTGTGACGATTGACGAGGTCATTAAGTCATTCTCCCTATTCGAATGAAAATTGAACAGTGTTAGATTTATTTCCCGGTGAATCTAAATTAATATTGCTCTGACATTGAATGAATACTTAGAGCTGATCAAAACCTTAATAACGATGGCAAGGCATCAGCAAAAGCAGCATATTTGAATATGTATCCAGCTTCCAACAATCGTTTTGGGAATGCCCGCTGCCCATCGAGTGCGAGCGTTGCGGCCTCACCCAGAGCAAATCGTAGGGCAAATGATGGAATGGGAAGCCTGGAAGGTCTTCGCATTGCCATACCAAGCATCCGGGCGAAATCTATGTTCTTCACAGGACTGGGAGAGGAGAGATTATAGATGCCCTGAGTCTGCTTGTTATCAATGAAAAAGCGAACAGCATGGACAACATCATCCATATGGATCCATGAAAGATATTGTTGGCCATCGCCAATATATCCACCAACAAACCATGAAAACGGAAGTCTTAGCAGGGGGAAAATCCCACCTCGGTTTGTAAAAACCAATCCAGTACGAATAATAACTCGTCTTACACCCAAGGATTCTACGGGTCTGGTTGAGTTCTCCCATTCTCGACATACATCAGCGAGATAATCTTTTCCAGCAGGGTGATCCTCATCCACAAGCTCATCCTTCAACGGTCCATAAAAACCAACCGCCGATGATTGGATCAGCACTTCAGGTTTTTGCTCCGCAGATTGGATTACCTCAGATAAAATCCTTCCAGCACGCAGCCTGCTTTCCAGGATCTGCTTTTTCCGTTTAGCTGTCCAACGCATTTTGAAGAGGCTTTCTCCCGCAATGCTTGCGCCGGCTAAGTTAACGTTTGCATCTACATCTTCCATATGCTCGGCCAAGTCTCTCGCATTCCAGCCAATCGCTTTTGCGCCAAAGGGCAAATAATCCACATCGTCAGGGTTGCGGCTAATAACGATAACCTCATGGTTATCTGAAATCAGGCTTTCAGTCAGCGCTCGTCCAATTAATCCACTTCCACCAGCAATCATTACGCGCATTTTGGTTAATCCTTTATTTATGACTTGACCATAATCATTGAAGTTAACCAATCAATGATCGCAAGACCATGTTCGTCTAAATTCGTCTGCGCTGCATCGCGATAGGCGAGCAAATAATCTAGCAGTAACTCACCCGCGATATCATGGTTTGATATCAATCGCTCAACCCATTCCATATTGGATCCAACTAGAGATAAATCTCCCAGAGAAAGGGCAGCGATGATGTCTTGCGCCAAATAATCATTCGCTTCTTGGAAATATTCCCAGGGGATGGAAGGATCAAGCTGCTCTTTCAGTTTCTTCAGAGTCTGGATTTCTATTAGGTGTTTCTTTTCAAGAAAATGGGCAATGTTGGTAGCAAACCGATAAGGTTCTAACTCGAACTCGATTGGGGGCGTTGGCCCTGAGAGCAGATATTCAATCATCGAGATCGATCCCAATAAATCTTCTCCCAGATAAACGCCCGGGATCTTTTGACGTAGGTCTGGGGTATTGGTGAAAATCCATCCACCAAAGGCCAAGGGAATACCGAATCCCTTAAGGAAAAGGGCTGTATCCAATAATGTGGCAGCAGTAACCAGGCGCATGGATATCATGACGATAAGGTCTGGCTTCGTTTTTTCGATCGTTTCTTTTAATTGTCCCTTTGGAACATTTCCCCCAAGATAGATCACATTCCAACCTCGATAACGCAAGAGCAGCGTTGTTAAAAGTGCTGAGAAGGTGTGGTTTTCATCCCGGGGACAGCCAACCAAGATCGTTTCTTCGAGGTAGGGATTTGGCGCAGCCGAAATTAATGAGTGCAAACGACGGATGGCGAGCTCGGAAGTAAAATGCTCTTGTTGTACAGAAACCTCCCCTTGGTACCAGAGCGAACCAACTTTTGCCAGGCCAAATCGTAAAATGTCAATGCATACGGTTTCCATTGAAAATTGTGCAAAAGATTGTGTTATTACTTGTTCAGCAGAAGATTCATCAAAGTTCAAACAAGCTCGAATCCATCTGTTTTGCATATTGGCTAAGCTTTCTCTCTCTTGTCCAGCTTGTACCGGGAGAGGTTCTGGCAATGGACCCGTCGGAGATGAGGTTAGTGGATCTTCCCCATTGTTTTCGATCTCAAACCATAACTGGGCTGCCCGACTTATGCTCATGCCCTCCTTCTGCCGGTCCATCAGCCATTTGATTATTTCAATATCAAAATCTGAAAATAATCGATGCCCACCCTTGGTCCGTTCTGGTCGGGGCAGTTGGTAGCGTCTCTCCCAGGCGCGCAATGTATCTGCCTTGATGCCTGTTGCTTGATGAACCAGGTTGATATTGTATAGAGGTTTTTTACTGACGAATTGGCTAACCATGCTTCCCTTTCCCTTGCGTTGTCTGCCGTATTCTAAACGAAAGTCCATATATTGTCAAGAAATACGTGACAATATATTGACATTTTGGCGAATTTCATGTATATTTGGAGAATAAATACCGAGAGAGTCGGATCGCTTGCTTCTTTTAGCAGAGGATTCTTCTCGACAATCTATTGAAACGTGAGGTGGAAAATGAAGACTATAACGAGACGTCAAATAATCACGATATTGGTAACTTTACTCATGATCACGGTGAACGGCTTAGCCAATGCTTTGCCCCTAAATGGGCAGAGTACAGGCGAAATCTCAGACCGCTTTGCCATCTACTTTGTTCCCGCCGGGTATGTATTCTCGATTTGGGGGTTGATCTACCTAGCGCTTATCGCCTTCACGATTTACCAGGCCTTACCTGCACAGAAGGAAGATGAATTGCTAAGAAAGATCTCTACAGCGTATTGGATAGGAAGCCTTGCGAATGTCGCCTGGATTTTTCTCTGGCATTATGAATTCTTTCCACTTACGCTGATAGCCATGCTCACCATTCTGGCCACCCTACTCTATATTTATCGACAATTCTCTGGAGCACAATCTACTCTGGATAGAAATCAAAAGTTGTTCGTCAAATTTCCTTTCAGCATCTACCTGGGCTGGATTTCTGTTGCCACGATTGCTAACTTTTCCCAAGTACTTTTCTCATCTGGTTGGAGTGGTTGGGGTATATCCCCAGTAGCCTGGGCAGTAATCATGATCGTCGTAGCAACAGCCCTTGGTCTGTTGATGCAGTGGCGAGAGGGTGACACACCCTACGCTCTCGTCCTAGTGTGGGCTTTTATAGGAATAGCCATCAGCCAAGCCCCTACAGCTCTTGTGGCGAATACTGCCTGGGTCGCAAGCGCCCTAGTGGTCCTGGCGGTGATCATTCTTCCCTTCCGCACACGGATATTAGATTCAAGAGTGTAAAAAAATGACCATAAGAATTGTGACCGACTCAACTTGCGACCTGCCGCAACATGTGATCCAGGAATTAGGGATTACGGTTGTTCCACTTTTCATCAACATTGGCGACAAAGGCTTTTTAGATGGCGTGGATATCACCCGCAGGGATTTCTACACAAACCTCCCGAACTACGAGGTCCACCCAACAACGGGCACACCGGGAATAGATACATTCAATCGAGCATATACAAAACTGGCTTCTGAGGGAGCTACGGAAATCCTCTCCATTCATATTTCAGAGAGCCTGAGCGCGACCGTGGAAGTGGCCCAAACCGCAGCGCGTGAGTTTATTCAAGCACCTGTTACGGTACGTGATTCCGCCCAACTCAGTTTAGGAACCGGGTTTCAAGTTGAACTCGCTGGCCGAATGGCGATAGAGGGTAAATCGATGGAGGAAATCCTGGTTGCCCTGGATGATATTAAGCCCCGAACTTTTGTGGCAGCCAGCCTAGAAACACTCGATTACCTTCGTCGTAGTGGTCGAATGAACGCCTTCATGACCGGACTTGGCAGCTTATTGCAATTAAAGCCGATCCTTACCATGAAAAACGGACTTCCCGACTCGGAGCGGGTACGAACAGCCGCCAAAGCAGAAGCCCGCCTGGTGCAGATGCTCGAGGAGCATCAACCAATTGAGCGTTTTTCTTTGGTTCATACCAACGCCCCTGAAGAGGCAGATGCGTTTCATTCGCGAATTGTCGAACTAATCCCTGATCGCGATGTATATTCTATGAATATTACGCCGGTAATTGGAGCACACTTGGGTCCTGGGGCCGTTGGATTTGCGTTGATTTCAAAAAACCCGGTTTGACCACGATAATCTATGAGTTAAAATTTAATAATAAAGGAAGAATGACCCATGAAAAAAGAAGATCTACAATCAATCATCGCTCTACCCATCATCGTAGTGATAGGAGTAGGAATTGCATTTGCCGGCAGCCAGGGAGGCTATGCCGTCTATAGCATTCCTCTTTTTGCCCTTTGTGTGGCACTGGCCTTCGTCATCCAATGGGTTGCATTTATCCCAGCATTTCTGAAGAAGACGGAAGCATTCTTCGACCTCACTGGCAGCGTAACTTATTTAACCGTGGTTCTTACAGCAGTAGCGCTCAATCCAACAGTTGACGCTCGAGCGCTGCTGCTGCTGGTCATGATTTCGGTGTGGGCTATTCGGTTGGGAACCTTTCTGTTCAAGCGAATCCGCTCCGCCGGTGAAGATCGACGTTTTAGAGAGATCAAACGCTCCTTTGCACGGTTTTTAATGAGCTGGACATTGCAGGGTTTGTGGGTCACTTTGTCTGTTGCTGCCGCGCTTGCGGCGATAACATCCGTGACCAAGGTCGGATTAGGTATCTTTGCCCTGGTTGGTTTCCTTATTTGGTTGGTGGGTTTTGCACTTGAAGTGATTGCCGATTGGCAAAAAAGCAAGTTTAAGGCCGCACCAGAAAATGCGGGTAAATTCATTAATGTTGGGCTGTGGTCGTGGTCGCGACACCCGAACTATTTTGGTGAGATCGTCCTATGGATCGGGGTTGCAATCATCGCCCTTCCCGTACTCAGCGGTTGGCAGTGGCTAACGCTTATATCACCCTTATTTATCTACATTTTACTGACCCGTATCAGCGGTGTACCCATGCTGGAAGCCCGGGCCGATGAAAAATGGGGCGGACAGGTAGAATACGAAGCGTACAAAGCAAAGACGTCGGTATTGATACCCAAACCGCCATCAGAGTCGCGATAGGATGAAGGTCTGGAATCTTCCGGAGATATCCGCGATACGGATATAAGCAAGTCTTTCCACCCTTGTGTCCAAAATAGGCATACATTATTAGGAGAAGATCAATGCTATTACAAATTTTAAAATACGTGGCGGGAATCGCTACCATCCTGACGGGAGTAGTTTCTTTGTTTTGGCCTTTAAATGTCCTTGGATTCACTGGTCTGGAAATTAGCGGGGGTCGGGGGATTACAGAAATTCGAACGGTTTTGGGTGCGCTCTTTATTGGTTTGGGCGCATCAGTTCTCTATTTCAATAATCCAGAGACCTATAAAGTGCTGGGCTTCACCTATCTGGTTATGGCAATTATCCGAGTTATTTCAATGTTCGTCGACGACTCGGTTGTTTCTTCCAATATCATCAGCGCGGTAGTTGAAGTGTTCTTTGGCATTATCTTAATCCTGTAGGAGGTGAATACGAGTATGAAATTTGCTAAATTAATATCTGGCCTGGGAATAGTGGCGATGAGCGCGGTATTGATCTATGGATTTGCAGTGGGGAACTTTGGGATTGATGGTGCACAATTGCTCCAAAACCCGTGGGGCGTAGTCTCCATGGTTGATTTATACACTGGATTTACATTATTCTCCGCCTGGATCGTCTATCGAGAGAATTCTCTCGGACGCTCATTGATTTGGGTGGTTTTAATGATGGTGTTGGGATTTTTCACAGCCAGCCTTTACGCGTTTATTGCTCTTAATTCCAGCGAAGGCGATTGGAAAAAATTCTGGATGGGTCAGCGATCAAATGAGTAGACTCAAGGAGCTGCAAGAAGAATTCCAATCGGTTTTCTCAGGAAGAGGAGCAAGGCTGCTTGATTCGTTTTTTCCGCTTCTTTTTTTTCTGATTACAAATCCTCTGATCGGCTTAAACAATGCGCTGTTGGGATCCTTAGGTGTAGCTGGTTTGTTTGCTGTTTATCGGATTTCTAAAAAGGATAATCCGGTATATTCGCTTGGTGGCTTGGGTGGGGTATTGCTTGCCGCCGTATTTGTTAACATCAGCCGCTCTGAGGCGGGATTTTTCCTTCCCGGCTTAATTTCTGGAGCAGTTACGGTGATTCTGTGTGTCGTTAGTGTAGCCCTAAACCGCCCCCTCGTAGCATGGTCGAGTTACATTGCCAGGCGTTGGCCCTTGAATTGGTATTGGCACCCGAGAGTGCTGCCTGCATATAACGAGGTTACGATACTTTGGGCCGTGGCTTTTTCTGCGCGGTTAGTATTGGAATTCTGGTTTTTCCAACAGGAAGCTGTCAATGCGCTAGGGGCAACCAGAATATTCTTAGGGTGGCCTTATACGGTATTCCTGCTGGTCGTAAGCTATCTTTACGGTTTGTGGCGTTTGGGTCAATTGAATGGCCCGAGCATCGAGGAATTTAAGACAGGCAAAGAGCCCCCATGGGAAGGACAGAGGCGAGGATTTTAAATTCTTTTACGCTCGGTGTGAGCTCGCCGCTTAGAGTCGGGTGCGGAGATTCTATCCGCTGACGCTTCCGGTGTTTTTTGTCTGCAGTTAGCAGGTTAACTTCAATTTTTCTGTTGAGCCGCCGAGAGCGCCTTTGGACCCCGGGATTCAACCAGGTATTCAGGAAAATGACCCGCTTCCATCCAAATAGCAACCCTGCCGTGTGATGGCGGATGCCTGGCAGAGCATTGTTCACCGCTTGGCCCTAGCATCTTGGCGTTCCTTTCGAAAAGGTGCGCCCCGCTTATCAATTAGCGAAGGAAACCATGATGATACGTAACCAATGGTACGTTGTATTGGAATCAAAAGAAGTTGGCAGGAAGCCTATCGGTGCACTTCGCATGGGAGAGAAATTGGTGTTCTGGCGCGGTAAAGCCGGTAACGTCAACTGCGCGCTAGACCGATGTCCGCACCGGGGCGTGGCTTTGAGCGGTGGCAAAGTAGAGAATAACCATTTGCATTGCCCTTTCCACGGGTTTGAGTACGATGAGCTTGGCCGTTGTGTCTTAATCCCGGCAAATGGGCGCGGCGGGCATATTCCGCAATCCTTGCGTTTACAGAAGTATCCAACTTTTGAGGCTCATAATTTTATCTGGATTTGGTGGGGTGACGTGCCTCCCGACAATTTGGCTCCACCCATTTTTTTTGATAACCTGGATGATTCCTTTATTTACAGTTCCACCCCAGATTTCTGGAAGGCACACTATTCCCGAGTCATCGAAAATCAACTGGATGTAGCTCACCTGCCTTTTGTTCATCACAATACCATTGGACGTGGAAATTCCACGGTTGTGGATGGGCCGGTGGTACGTTGGGAAGGTGATATGAAACTTTACACCTATGTTTTCAACCGTAAAGATGATGGAATCCCCGCACGCAAACCGTCCGAGATCAGTGCAGAGAGTACGAGCAGCGTACATCTGGAATTGATTTTACCCAACCTCTGGCAGAATTTTATTAGTGAGGATGTGCGCGTATTGGCTGCATTTACGCCCGTGGACACCGAGAACACAATTCTATATTTACGCTTCTATCAACGTTTTCTTCGGCTTCCAGTTTTGGGAAAGTTGATCACCTTACTTGCCATGCCATCCAATGTCTATATTGCCCATCAAGACCGTCGAGTTGTTGTCACCCACCAACCCCAACCGAGCAGCATGAAATCAGGGGAAAAACTGATCCAGGGCGATATACCCATCATTGAATACCGCAAGCGACGCGCAGCACTGAAGGCGCAAGCGAAAGAGAAAGTCTAGAAAACACATCCTTCAACCACTGCCAATCGACCCTTCGAATGTAGATGTAACAAACGATCTGCGCCAAAGGATGAAAATCCATGCCAAAAGTTCAACTGAATGCCCCAGCCCCCGTTTTCAACTTGACTGATTTTGATGGGCAATTTATCAGCCTCTCCGATTTTCGTGGTGAAAAACACGTCTTGCTGGTGTTCAACCGCGGTTTTCTTTGACCATTCTGCCGCCGGCATATGGCGCAGTTGCGCCTAGACTACGAGAAGTTTCAAAACGAGAACACAGCGATCCTGGTAGTCGGTCCTGAAAACGCCAAAGCGTTTTCAAAGTATTGGCAGGAAAATGATCTGCCCTTCATCGGGCTGCCCGACCCCAAGCACGGCGTCCTAAAATTGTACGGTCAGGAGATCAAGCTTTTTAAATATGGCCGCATGCCGGCGATGGTCATCATCGACAAGCACGGTACCGTCCGGTTTGTGCACTACGGGCATTCGATGTCCGATATTCCTGAAAACGCGGATGTTCTGATGACGCTTCAAGCACTGAATTCGGAAGAATAAATTCAATGAAAGCTGTTTGGTGGATTCGGCGTGATTTGCGTCTTCAGGATAATCTGACGCTTGAAGAAGCCTTGAAATATAGACCGATCCTGCCGGTTTTTATCCTTGATCCCGTTTTACTGGCGGCATCGCCCCCTCGCCGAAAGAATTTTCTCTATAACAGGCTGCTTTCTTTGGATGCCGATTTACGCACGCGGGGAAGTTACCTGGTTGTGCGCCATGGGAAACCGACTGAAATATTGCCGCAGCTCTTGATCGAAAGTGGCGCCCAGGTCATCGTCGCTGAAGAAGATTTCACTCCCTATGCTCGTCAACGGGATAAGGCCATTGCCAGTGGTTTGCCGTTGAAACTGATCCAGGGACAACTGGTTCACCATCCGTTAGCGATTCACAAACCAAATGGAAGGCCATATGCAGTTTATACCCCCTTCAGTAAAACATGGAGAGCCTTGTTGCCTCGAGAGCTCGGTTTGCCGCCTATACCTGAACGAGTGCCAACGATCCCGAATATCGCATCGGATCAAATATCCTCCGGGTCACACGAATCGCTTTTTCCGGCCGGGGAGAACGAGGCTTTAAACCGGTTGCGGTCTTTTGCTGTTGAAGGGATCTATACGTATGGAGAAAATCGAGACCGTCTAGATCTGGAAGGGACTTCAGCGCTTTCGCCGTATATCCATTTTGGGATCCTGGGTCTGCGGACCGCGGTACATCATGCCCAGCAAGCCATTTTGGACGCGCCTGACAATAGCAGCCGTGAATCTGCACAGACCTGGCTTGGTGAGTTGATCTGGCGAGAATTTTATATCCATACCCTTTATCACCTTCCCCATGTGCGTAAGAGAAATTTCCGACCGCAATATGACCGATTACGATGGCGAAGTGACCTTGATGATTTTTCGGCTTGGAAGGAGGGTCACACAGGATATCCGGTTGTGGATGCAGCCATGCGACAATTGCAGTCTACCGGCTGGATGCATAATCGGGCGCGCATGATCGTGGCATCTTTTCTGGTTAAGGATTTGCTCATTTACTGGCGCTGGGGCGAGCGCTGGTTTATGCAAAACCTGCTGGATGGGGACATAGCTGCCAACAACGGTGGTTGGCAATGGACAGCTGGAACAGGTACAGATGCCGCTCCTTATTTTCGTATTTTCAACCCTCTCCTGCAAAGTAAGAAATTTGACCCCGACGGAACTTACATCAGAAAATGGGTGACCGAACTAGCTCACCTGGATTCAACGGTTATTCATGCGCCTTGGGAGAAACTCGTCGAAATGTCGGGATACCCGTCTCCTATTGTGGATCATAAAGATGCCCGGGAACGCACCCTAGCTGCGTATCAAGCCGTGAGGCGTTGATGACGGATACCCCCACCAATAAACGAAGGGGTACTTCAGACACGGAACATGAATCCTAAGGTTCAGGATGCTCTTTACATCTCATGGGCCAGCCGTCGGGAGAACTAATCATTGTGCTGCTCCATGGTTCTCTCAAGATCGTCCATGGTGAATTTCTCCAAGGTGATAATTTTAGCATCCTGTCGGAAATGCGGGGGTAGAATAGCCCTTGCATCCTCTTTACTATCCAGATCCACGACAAACCAGGCTTTATGCTCATCGTCATGGCAACCCCAGTCCGCGTTGGTTACGAAATGTGAACCCGATTCTAAAAAGACTCGGATAGCTCTCTCACACGCCTCTTTCTTATTCTCATGTGCAACTTCAATCAAAAATCTTGACATAAGGGACCTCCCTTTCGCATTATGAACACTCTCGCAATTTACGAGATGTTCGATATATAACAATGCCACTAAGACACAATTAGGACTTATATGGTCTAGATTATATATTATATGGCTATTTGCTGCAAGAGATGGGTTCGATTGTTGGATCAGCTATGCAATCTGAGACTGATTTTGTAGGAGTGCGAGGTCTCCTAACGTTGAGCAGAACAGGCTTCTGACAACTTGAACAATCGAATGCAGGCAGAGAATGCACATTGCTGCTCCTATGAGCAGGTGAGCCGTTTACATCAGATCCACTGATAGAATCCCAGCCTAGAAATTCGTAACGACAACCTAAGCCGTTCTCACCAAGCGGATGCCGTTATCCCCAGGGTATGTATCCATATCTCTACTTCGGAATGCAGTGCGCATCGTTACTGCATTTTCTTTGGCGCCGTAACTTCGCCGCGATCTCTGAACGAAAGAGCCCCCGGGAGCCTTTGCTGGACCAGTCGGGTCGATTGCCGGGGATGATGCGTAGTAGTGCGCGTCATACCAATCCCAGCACCACTCCCAACGGTTGCCGCTCATGTCATAGATCCCGAAGCTCGTTGGGTTTCAACTGCCCGACTAGTTGTGCTTCACCACCCGAGTTGTCAGCATACCAGCCCACCTCATCTGGATCATTACTGTCTGAGTATAGGAAACCCTGGCTCCCAGGACCGCCCCTCGCAGCATACTCCCATTCTGCTTCCGTCGGCAACCGGTTGTATTCGTTCAGGACATATGAGACGGTTTTGGAATTGGAGCCAAATCTGAGTGATATTCATAAAGATACTCTGCTGGTGTCCTTAGATCAAGTGAATGATGCGGACGAACGGTGTTGTAGAAGACCTCCCAATCCCGCAGTGCATCATTGACACTCTTCAAATCCAGCTCCCCCATGTACAGATCATAAAACTCTTCTGTATGGGTCCGCTGCGCTCGCTCTACATGCCCGTTGAGCTTGGGCGATCGCGGTGGTAGAACGAACAGCCGTATCCCTTTCTCCTGACAAGCCTGCTCAAATTCCGCCATGAACTCGCTGCCACCATCCACCTGGATACCTCGTATGGGAAAAGGGGCTCTCTCGATCAGCGTATCCAGAAACTTCTTGGCGCTGCATGTCCGTGGTGCTCCTATACGCCCCCACTACACCCCAGCGAGAGTCCATATCCCGAGCTGTGAATTGCTTGAAGATAACCCCGTGAAGCGGCCGCACATCCAGCGTATCCACCTGTACCAGATCCCCCGGTTTCTTCGCCCGGTACTCCTTTGGTTTGCGTGTGGCGTAGGGGCGTTCCAGGCGGCGCTTCCGTTTCGTGATCCCATTCCGGGGTGGTTCTCGAAGCACCCCACGGGCTTTCAATCGCTTCAAGATCCGCCCCACAGTCGAGATCGATGTGTGCATCCCTGCTCGAGCGAGAATCTTCCAAATCTTCTCTTTCCCCATCCCGGGATGCGCTTCCCGCAGCTGCAGCACGGCTTCCGCCAGCTCCGGGGTCCACTGGGGTCGGCGGACCCGTTTCGGGCGTCGATCTCCATCTTCAAGACCGATCAAGCCCTTCTCCTCCACCCGCTGCTGCCAGCGATACAGCGTCGATCGTGGAACTCGTAGAATTTCAGCCGCCTTCTGTGCAGCATAGCCTTCCGCACGCAAACGCTGCCAGGTATTCAACCGCCGTAGTCGTTGACGAGCTGCATCGCTCATCTCAATTGGGCGTCTTCGGGAAACATATTAGAATGAACTGGGTAGTCCTACTATCCGCATTGGAGCCTCCTGTTTGTCTTGTCCAGACTCAAGGATGGCTCCAATTGCTTTTCTTCGCTACTGTCTCACATCTATCTGAACTTATTCAGATGCTGTATCTAGTCGGGACGTGCCGCTTTGTCGCGAGAAGGGGAAAAGGAGATCGTTTCACCCGAGGAATCCGCCGATGATAATAACGAGGCTTGGGATGTAGCGCCCCTTCTGGACAACCGCCACAGTCGATCTCCGTACGAACGAAGAAAGCGGGAGAGCCAGGTTATAGTTCTTCCTCTTCTTCGTTCAGCTCCCGAATGGGAGAAAAGAGATTAGCTCCAACTTTCACAAATTTACCCGCTTTAACCCCTCGATGAACAAGACTAACAATGGAGTTCTTCGGGTTCTTCGCGTGAGAAACCTTGCCCGCTTCTCGCAGCTTTTTCAAGATCTGATCGGCATGGATGGGGCCATCGCTGGAGTCAATGATTGCAGCAACTGCTTCGGAGAGTGAGTGAACAGACAATCGTTCCGATGATGGCTGGCGCCCTACCGCAATGTTTCCCGGTGTCTGATGTAATCTCTCTTCATCTTTCAACAGCAGCCTGGCCGGAGTTCGAGAGAATTTTTCCTCACCAACCGGCTGCCGGCTTCATTATTGATAACGACCACTGCTGGGCAACTATGACAGACCCGTGAAACGCACAGGAGCGCCCAATGGCGCTCCTGATCCGGACATCAATACCCAAGTTCACGGCGTATAGCATCTACTACCGTCCCATGCGCAGCCTGAGTGCATTAGGCACAGGTTATCGTTGGCGGACCATGCTGCACACGCATCGACCACCGATGGTTCCTTGGTCGGCGCGCAGCTCCCGATCCTGGCAACGGTGCTCCGCCAGTTTAGGAAGGTGTTGCAAGTCCGAGGTGACGAGCCCTGTTGGACGCAGACCTGCAGTTGGCCGGGGCCGCCCGGCTGGCTGCCGGAGCAGTACACTCTCCCGGGGTACGTCGGGTGAATCTCGCACGAGTACCGCGTCACCCCATCATAGGCGGTGTAGGTTAAGTCTGCGCCGGGGATCAGCCAGTTCAGACCGGTCTCCAGAATGAAGTAGATGCGCTCCTCATCGTGGCAGCCGGTCGACACGATCCGCCAGGGTGTTGGGGTTGCCCTGCCTGCCCCGCAGTCCGGTATGGTCACTGTCCAGTCTTCGCACGCTTCCCCGGGGTAGCAGGTCCTGACCGTGTGGGCTGAACCCACATCGCCGGAGAGTGGCAGGCACTCCTTCACACCGACATCCGGGGCGTGACACATTCCTCCGAAGGGCTCGCCGTTTACGGCCACGCGTACCTCGTTGATGGAGGCTGGCGAGCCGCTGATTCGCACTGCCGGATAATAGCCTTCAAAGATGCGACTGCAGACCGGAACGACCTCGGTGACGCTCGGCTCCGAGCAGGTCGGTATGGTCACTGTCCAGTCTTCGCACGCTTCCCCGGGGTAGCAGGTCCTGACCGTGTGGGCTGAACCCACATCGCCGGGGAGTGGCAGGCACTCCTTCACACCGACATCCGGGGTGTGACAGAGTCCTCCGAAGGGCTCGCCGTTTACGGCCACGCGTACCTCGTTGATGGAGGCTGGCGAGCCGCTGATTCGCACTGCCGGAGCGCCTTCAAAGATGCGACTGCAGACCGGAACGACCTCGGTGACGCTCGGCTCCGGGCAGGTCGGTATGGTCACTGTCCAGTCTTCGCACGCTTCCCCGGGGTAGCAGGTCCTGACCGTGTGGGCTGAACCCACATCGCCGGGGAGTGGCAGGCACTCCTTCACACCGACATCCGGGGCGTGACAGAGTCCTCCGAAGGGCTCGCCATCTATGGTGAGCGTTGGATCGTCGGGGATGGCCGGCGCGCGGCTGACTCGAACCGCCGGTTGGTCTTCTAAGACGCGACTGCAGACCGCCTCAACTTCGACGGGACTCCTGTACCGCTCACGGAGGACACCTTCGGCGCTGATCAGGACAGCCGGGTTCAGTATGACCTGTACCTGGCTCAGGTCGCCGCTGATCTGCACGTGGCTACCAGGCACCCAGCAGCGCGGTTGCGTCTCCGGCTCCTGGGACGATTCGGCGGGAGGACGGGACGGCGGAGTGGGGTCGATAATGGCGGTGGGGTCGATCCGGAACCACGTGGGTTCGTCGTCGATCTGGAACCACGTGGGTTCGTCGTCGATCTGGAGCCAGGCGATATCGTCGTCGATCCGGATGACCTCATCACCGATGCCCACGACGCGGAAGAACGCGCCCGCATCCAGGGACCGCTCGACATCGTTTTCCTCCGCGGCCCCTTGACGGCAGGTGGCAGGCTCGAGCAGCTGTAGGAGTGGCATCTCGACGACGGGGAGCCCGCCTAGATCGCCGCTGAGGTCCACGCTGGCGCGCGGAACCCAGCAGCGCAGGCTCCTGAGGGAGCCGGGCGGGTCCGGCTGAGGGGAGAGCTCGTTCACCGTGGCGTGCGCGGGATCGGGATCAATGTTTGCCGTGGGATCGATCTGGAGCCAGGCGATATCGTCGTCGATCCGGATGACCTCATCACCGATGCCCACGACCTGGTAGTACTTGCCGGGAGCCAGCTCACCTACCGGATCGTAGCCGGTGCCCGGTCCGGTGTAGCACTCTGTCTCCGTGACGATCCCCACGACCGGCGCTTGGGTT
>Ga0315550_1000337_pt1 | contig 28343 bp, 22 predicted proteins | sample SalMarSW160190MG_2_FD_203100 | JGI IMG/M metagenome (GOLD analysis project Ga0315550, IMG submission 203100) | Salt marsh sediment microbial communities from the Plum Island Ecosystem LTER, Massachusetts, United States - Salt Marsh Sediment SW1601-90 ... | reverse complement strand
GATCGCGAGTTGGGTTATCCGCCCACCGATACAGCCGATCTGCGGCTGGGCGAGTTGGAGGAGCGGATCATCCGTTAAAGGAGCGCGTACACTCAAGGAGTGCGTACACTCAAGGAGTGCGTACACTCAAGGAGTGCGTACACTAGGAGCGCATATGCCCAAATTGTCCATCTCTCAGCGTGGCGTCGGCATGCCCGCCTCGGCCATGCGGAAACTGGAGCCCTTTGCCGACGAAGCCAAAGTGCGCGGCGTGCGCGTGATCCACCTCAACATCGGCCAACCCGATATCGAGACCCCCGCCGAATTCTGGGAGGCCATAGACAACTTCCCCGAGCGCACGCTGGCTTATGGCCCCTCGGCAGGCCGCCCCGAGTGTCTCGATGGCATGCTCGATTACTACGCCCGCTTCGATATCTCGCTGACAGAGGAGCAGATCGTCATCACCACCGCCGGCTCCGAGTCGCTGCTGTTCGCGCTGATGACGTGCGGCGATGCCGGCGACGAGGTCATCATCCCGGAGCCCTTTTACTCAAACTATGCCGGCCTGGCCACGATGGCTGGCCTGCGCGTGGTGCCCCTCATCACCTACGCCAAAGACGATTACCGACTGCCCCCGCGCGAGGTGATCGAGGAGGTGATCGGGGAGCGCACGCGCGCCATCCTCTATTCCAGCCCCGGCAACCCCACCGGCGTGGTCTACACTCCCGAGGAGGTCGCCATGCTGGGAGACATCGCGCGCACGCACGGCCTGTACCTCCTGGCCGATGAGGCGTACCGCGAGCTGTCTTACAACGGGCAACTGGCTACCAGTGCGCTGCACTTGCCTGGGATGGAGGAGCACGTCATCGTGCTGGATAGCGTCTCCAAGCGGTTTTCGGCCTGCGGGGCGCGCATCGGCTGCGTCGTCTCGCGCAACGAGGCGGTGATGGAGGCGATCATGAAGTTGGCTATGGCGCGCCTCTCCGCGCCGGTGTTGGAGCAGATCGGCGCCGCCGCCTGCCTGATGCACACCCCCGCCTCCTACTTTGAGGAGGTGCGGGAGGAGTACACCCGCCGCCGCGATATCGTCTACGAAAGAATGAACCAGATCGAGGGTGTCTACTGCCCCAAGCCGGCCGGGGCGTTCTACGCCATGGCCAAGATCGAGGGCGTGGACACAGAGGATTTTGCCCGCTGGATGCTGACCGATTTCGAGCAGGACGGCGAGACGGTGATGGTCGCACCGGGGTCGGGGTTCTATAGCACGCCGGGCCTGGGGCACGAGGAGATCCGCATCGCTTACGTATTGGAAACAGATTTGCTTTCCCGGGCCATGGATCTGCTGGCCTCAGCGATCCGCCGTTATCGTGAGGAACAAGCGGATAGGCGAATCAGCGAATGAGCGAGTGCCACTTGCATACTTTTGAGGAGGAGCCAAAATGACCAATACCTTACACGGACTGACGATCGCCTTCATCGGCAGCGGGACGATGGGAGGCGCCATCATCCACGCGCTGGTGACGAAGGATAAGGTGCCGCCCAAGCAGATCATCGCCAGCGAGCCGCTGCTCGAGCGGCGAGAGGAGCTACGGGCCAGCTACGACGCGCGGGTCACCGCCGATAACGCCGCTGCTGCCGGCGAGGCCGACATCGTGGTGCTCTCGGTCAAACCCCAGGTGTTGCCCGAGGTGATGCCCGAGCTGCGAGGCAAGATCAAACCCGAGGCGTTGGTGTTTTCCATCGTCGCCGGGATGCCCATCGCCACCATCGGCAGAGGGCTCGATCACGAAGCTATCGTGCGCACGATGCCCAACACGCCGGCCCAGATCGGGGAGGGGATGACGGTGTGGACGGCGTCGCCCGCGGTCACCGATGCGCAGCGCGCGCAAGCGCAGACCATTCTACAGGCAATGGGCCTGGAGGTGTACGTCGATCACGAGGACGCGTTGGACATGGCGACCGCCGTCAGCGGCACCGGCCCCACGTACGTCTTCCTGCTGATGGAGGCCCTGGTCGATGCGGCGGTGCACCTGGGTTTCTCGCGGCGTGAGGCGCGCCCGATTGTGATCCAGACGGTGCTCGGTTCGGCCAGATTTGCCCAGCAATCGGACAAGCACCTGGCAGAGCTGCGCAACATGGTCACTTCGCCGGGGGGCACCAGCGCCGAGGCGATCTACCAGATGGAAAAGGGCAGCATGCGCACGGTGCTTTCCAAGGCGGTTTGGGCGGCTTACCAGAAATCGCGCCTGCTGGGCCAGCGCGCCCAACAGCCGCCAGAGGCCCCATTGGAGGTCAACGGAAAAGAGTAGGGGTGAGGCATCCCGCGAAGATGCCGTGTCGAGTAGGGTGCTGTGTTCCTCGTCAGTCGAATCGTTTAGGGGATAGGCTTCTGGGGATGCCTCGCCCCTACGTCACGTGATCTCGGGGTCGGCTGTCCAGTCGTAGCCGATCTCGGGATCGTCGTGGGGGATGCGGCCTTCGTCGGTGCCGTCGTACTCGTGGGATACGATGTAAAAGACGTGCACCGGTCCGTTGAGCACGCGGTAGCCGTGAGCCACGCCGGGCGGGATCTTGAGCACGATCGCGGGCTGTCCTGCGCCCATCAGCAGCTCTTGTAGCTCGCCGCAGGTGGGCGAGTCGGGCCGCGTATCATAGAGCGCGGCCTTGATCGTTCCCACGGCCACGTACCACCAATCGGTTTGCTTCTTGTGGATGTGCCAGGCCTTGGTCACACCCTGGTAGGACACGGTATGGCTCCACTGACCAAAGCCCTCGGGGAAGATCGGGTCGCTCGCGCGAATGATCTCGCAGAAAAAGCCACGCTCATCGGCGCGGGTCACTATCTCCTTGATCTCGACGCCGTGGATCACGGTACGCTCCTTACTGCAAAGGGACTATTTGTTGTGGAACGGGCATCAGCAACAGGATAAAGAGCACAAACATAAACACACCAAGCACAACGCGAGGCCAGTCTAGCTTGGTGACGTCATTGAGAGGCGGTGGGTGGCGTCGATTCAAGGAAAAGTTGAGAAAGCTCCATAACAACCAAAAACCGCCGCCTGCATTTCCGCTAACCACAAGCCAACCACCCCAGGCGACCATTGCGCCGATGAGGATGTAGCCCAGTGTCCAGGCATGGCGACCCAAAAGTGCATAGCTGAAATGTCCGCCGTCGAGCTGCCCCACAGGTATGAGGTTGATCATCGTGACCAACAGCCCAGCCCAGGCGGCGTAGGCAACCGGACTTAGCCAAACATCTCGTCGCTGCCAAACATCTTTTTCAGCACTGGGCAAAATCTCTCCTTTTACTGCGTACTTGAGTCCCAAATAAAGTAACGAATCGCCTTCCTTCATGATCGCTGCGTCAGACGGCATGTCAAAATCAGAGGGCGTCCCAACATCGGAGAACGCCAGACCCAGAACAAGTAGGGGGATGGCGACGATCAAACCCCCTAAGGGGCCTGCGATGCCGATATCGAACACCGCCTTGCGATTGCGCATCGGTGCTCGCTGAACGATCACGGCCCCCATTGTTCCTAGTCCGTCCGGCACGGGTAGTGGGATAAAAAAGGGCAGGCTGACCGGTGAGCCGTACTGCCGGGCGACAAAGTAATGGCTCAGTTCGTGGGCCAGAAGGATGCCCATCAGAGTGGCTGCAAAAGGAATACCCAAATGCAAGTTTGTCAACGGCATTATGATCAGCACGTTCAAGTACTCGGCAAGCGTCTCCACAGGCCCAATCATGTCGTTGTATTGCAGCGTGTATACGGTGCCAGAGTAAAGCACCCCAAAAACTGTCGCCACAAATAACACCACGTTGAGCCAAATCCGACCAGCTTTGCTCTCGATCACGCCTTTGGTAGCCACAACCTCGTGACTATCCTCCGACCAATCGCGCAGCCAGGCGGTGTAGCCGGCATCGGCAAAGCGTTGAGATATTTGCTCAAAGGCTTCTTCTGCATCGCCGTGCAACTGACCGCGGAAAGCGATCGTTTCATCGGGCTGGCGCAATATCTCGTGTTGGTCGATGCGCATCACGTCGGTAAGCAACCGCCGCAACCGGGCGATCACTACCAACTGGTCAGATGCGGCAGACTCGGCAGATTGTGTCACTTCTTGTTCCATTGATCGCTCCCTTGTTCAATGGTCTGGATTATACTCGATACACGCGAAACGTAAAGCTTAACACGAAGGGCGCGAAAGCGGGGGAGCGGAACAAATTTCCACTCCCCCGCAACTTACTTGCCACTTGCAGACCTGCTATACCTCGCTGAACTCGCCCTCGACGACTTCCTCTTCGCCGGATGGCGCACCGGCCTCGTGTCCGGGCGATCCGCCGTTGCCGCCATATCCAGCCTGTTGAGCTTGAGCGCCGGCCGCTTGCTGCGCCGCCGCCTGCTGAGAGGCATACATTTGCTGCCCAATGGCGTAGCTGGCCTGCTGCAACTGCTCGATCAACTGCTTGATCCGGCCCGCGTCGTCGCCTTCCTTGGCTCGCTTTAGATCCTCGACGATTCCCTCGATGCGCCCGCGGTCGGAGGCCGACACCTTGTCGCCTAGGTCGCGCAGCATCTTTTCCATCTGGTAGATCAACTGATCCGCCGTGTTGCGGGCGTCGATCAGTTCCTTGCGCTTCTGATCCTCCGCCTCGTGCTGCTTGGCCTCGCGCACCAGCCGTTCCACGTCGTCCTCGCTCAGGTTGGTCGTCGCAGTGATAGTGATCTGCTGCTCCTTGCCCGTGGCCTTGTCCTGGGCCGACACGTTCAGGATGCCGTTGGCGTCGATGTCGAACGTCACCTCGATCTGTGGCACGCCCCTCGGCGCCGGTGGAATCCCCTCCAGGTTGAACATGCCCAGGCTTTTGTTATCAGCCGCCATGGGCCGCTCGCCCTGCAGTACGTGGATCGTCACCGCCGTCTGTCCGTCCGCGGCGGTGGAGAACGTCTCGCTTTTGCGCACCGGGACGGTGGTGTTGCGCTCGATCAGGGGTGTCATCACCCCCCCCAGCGTCTCCACGCCCAGCGTCAGCGGCGTCACATCCAGCAACAGCACGTCCTTGACCTCGCCGCCCAGCACGCCCGCCTGGATGGCGGCGCCAACGGCCACCACCTCGTCGGGATTGACGCCCTTGTGCGGCTCCTTGCCCGTCATCTCGCGCACCAGTTCCTGGATCATGGGCATGCGCGTCGCCCCACCGACCAAAACGACCTCGTCCAGGTCGCCTGCCGCGATCTTGGCATCCTTCAGCGCCTGCTCGAAGGGCACCCGGCAGCGCTCGACCAGATCCTCCGTCAGTTGCTCCAGCTTGGCCCGCGTCAGCTTCACCTGCAGGTGCTTGGGGCCACTGGCGTCGGCAGTGACGAAGGGCAGGTTGATCTCGGTCTCCAGCACCGTGGAGAGCTCGATCTTGGCCTTTTCCGCCGCCTCCTTCAGCCGTTGCAGCGCCTGGCGGTCGCTTCGTAGGTCGATGCCCTGATCCTTCTTGAACTCGTCGGCGATATAGTCGGTGATGCGCTGATCCCAGTCGTCGCCACCCAGGAAGGTGTCGCCACTGGTGGACTGCACCTCGACCACGCCCTCGCCCACATCCAATACGGAGACGTCGAGGGTGCCGCCACCCAGGTCAAAGACCAGGATCGTCTCGGCCTCTTTCTTGTCCAGCCCGTAGGCCAGGCTGGCCGCCGTCGGCTCGTTGATGATGCGCAGCACCTCCAGTCCGGCAATCTGGCCGGCGTCCTTGGTGGCCTGCCGCTGGCTATCGTTAAAGTAAGCGGGCACGGTGATGACAGCCTGTTTGACCTCCTCGCCCAGGTAGGCCTCTGCGTCCCGCTTGAGCTTGGCCAGCACCATCGCCGAAATCTCTTGCGGCGTGTACTCCTTGCCGGTCTGCGGGATGTGGATGCGCGCGTCGCCCGTCGACCCTTCCACGATCTTGTAGGGCAGAATCTCGCGCGCTTTGGTGACATTGGGATCGTCGTAGCGACGGCCCATCAGTCGCTTGACGGAGAACACGGTGTTCTCCGAGTTGACCACGGCCTGCCGGCGGGCGGTCTGTCCCACGGGGCGTTCTTTGTTTTTCGTAAACGCGACAACCGAAGGACACAGACGGCCCCCCTCGGCGGTCGGGATCACGACGGGGTCACCACCCTCCATGACGGCAACTACAGAGTTTGTCGTTCCCAAGTCGATACCGATTATTTTGCTCATACCATTTCCTCCTAGTAACTGATCCGTGAAGAGTGATGCGTGATTTACTAACGAAATGTGGATGGTCAAAATCACGCATTACGGATCACGCATCTTGATCAGATTCTTACACTTCTTTACCAATATACCCCACATACATCAGAAAAGTATAAGAGGAACATCAGTGTTTCATTAGATTATGCCCGTCGCCGTCCATGCTTTGACTTCTACTCAGACTGGGCTATACTGAATTTGCTAAAATGCACAAATCGTCGCCAACTACCTGCCAAGCGAGAGCCATTCGCCTAGGAGGCGTGCGATGAAAGACGAGCGCAAAACCAAACAGCAACTCGTAGCCGAATTGGTGGAGCTACGCCAACGGCTGTCAGAGACGAGCCGCAGGGTTGCGACATTGGAAGTGTTGGCAGCGGAGCACACGCGTGCGGAGGAACGTAATCGCGCGCTTTACAAGTTTTCTCCAGACGGTATTGTGACTGTGGGATTGGATGGTTGCATCATAGAGTGCAACCGGGCTTATGCCGAGATGTTGGGATACAGTCACGAGGAGCTTGAGGGGATGGTCTATCAGGATACCATACCCTCCAGTTGGCACGATTTATATGAAAAGGTTCGTCAAGAAGCTATGTCGCGCGGTTACTCGTACGAATTTGAAACAGCGTGCATCGGGAAGGATGGGGTCGAGTTCCCTGCCTCGATGCGCGTTTGGAGGATCGACGACGAGTCCGGCAATCCCGTCGGCATATGGGCGGTTGTCAGAGATATCACCCAGCGCAAAAAAGCGGAAGAGGAGCTCAGGCGCTACTCCGAAAAACTGGAGGAACTGGTCGAGGACAAAACGAGGACGCTAAAGGAAAGCGGGGAGAACTTTAGATCCCTGGCCGAAAACGCCAGCGATGGCATCCTGATCAGTATCACGGCCGAAGGGACCCACGTCTATGCAAACAAGCGGGCCGCCGAGATAACGGGGTACAGTGTCGCCGAATTGCTCAAGACCTGCATCAAGGAACTGACACACCCAGGCGAGTTCAAGAAGGTATTGAGCAGATACAGACAAAGGCTGGCCGGGGAGGGCGTTCCGGGACAGTACGAAACCATCTTCATCCGGAAAGATGGGAAGAACGTGCCGGTAGAATTAACGGCTGCGCAGACGACGTGGCATGGGCAATCTGCTGTCATGATCATTATTCGCGACATTACCGAGCGCAAGCAGGTGGAGGGGGCGCTGCGGGAAAGCGAGCGGGAAAAAGCGGCTATTTTGGGCAACATGCGTGAACACGTGATCTACCAGAACCTAGATATGCGGATACTGTGGGCCAACAGGGTCGCTGGCGAATCGGTAGGGCTGTCCTCCGAGCAACTGGTTGGAAGATATTGCTATGAGGTGTGGAACCAACAGGACGAACCGTGTGTTGGTTGTCCGGTAATTCATGCCCGCAAAAGCGGCCGGTCGTGTGAGGCGGAAATGGCCACCCCCGATGGGCGGGTGTGGCTCGTACGCGGCAACCCTATTCAAGACGCAGATGGCAAAGTCACCGCCGTCGTTGAGGTCACCCTGGATATCACGGAGCGCAAACGGGCTGAGGAGGCGCTGCGGGCAGCCGCCGACCGCCTGAGCATCCTGAGCCAGATTGACCGCGCCATTCTTGAGGCCCGGTCACCAGAGGAGATATCCAAAGCGGCCCTCAATTACGTCCAGAGGTTGATCCCCTGCCAGGTGGCCAACGTCGCGGTGTTCGATCCACAGGTGCACGAGGCCACGATCCTGGCGCACATTCCCCCTGGGAATACCGAACTAGAGCCTGAAACGCGCATCTCCCTGGCACCGTTTGGAAATATAATCGAGACGCTGCAACGCGGCGAGACCTACTTGATAGACGATCTCTTGAACTTCTCGCAGCCACCTCCAATCGTCCAAGCGCGACGGGCTGCGTGGGGGCGTGCTTTTGCGTGCGTGCCCTTGATCGTACAAGGTGAGTTGATCGGTGCCCTTAATCTGAGCGCGGATACCCCAGGATGCTTTGGCGAAGAACAGGTCGAGATCGCCCACGAACTGGCCAATCACCTGGCAATCGTCATCCGACAAGCCCGTCTGCACGAGCAGGTACGGCACGATGCCGAAAAATTGGAGCAGCGCGTGGCCCAGCGCACACGCGACCTGGAACGCCGTACCGCACAACTCCAAGTGGCCGCCGAGGTGGCCCGCGACGCCGCCACCGCGCACAACCTCGACGAACTGTTGAGTAGCGCCGTCGATCTGATCCGAGCGCGGTTCGGATTCTATCACGCCGGCATATTTCTGCTCGACACGCTGGGTGAATACGCCGTCCTGCGAGCAGCCACGGGTGAGGCGGGCCTCCAGATGTTGGAAGCTGGGCACAAGCTAAAAGTGGTTGAGGAGGGCATCGTGGGCCATGTCACCGGCAGCGGCCAACCGCGCATCGCCCTCGCCGTGGATGCCGACACGGCGCATTTTGATAATCCCTTCCTGCCGGAAACGCGTTCGGAATTGACCTTGCCGCTAAAGGCCGGAGATCGGGTCATCGGTGCCCTCGACGTACAAAGCACCCACGAGGCCGCCTTCGATGAAGACGATCTGGCTACTCTGCAGATCATGGCCGACCAACTGGCGGTGGCCATCGAGAGAACGCGTCTCTGCGAACAGACCCAGGCCACTCTTGAGCAGCGCCTGCGCACCGTTATCTCCAACGCCCCGATCATCCTGTTCGCCCTGGACCGAGAGGGCGTGTTCACACTTTCCGAGGGTAAAGGATTGGAAGCCCTGGGGTTCGAACCCGGCGAACACGTGGGGCAGTCGATCGCGGACGTGTATCATGACGTGCCAGAGATTCTCGATAGCATGCAACACGCATTAACCGGCGAGGCAGTTCCCCCAACTATAGCTGTGCGAGATGCCATACTAGATGTCTGGACCTCGCCGACGTATGACGAGAGCGGCGAGATCACCGGCCTCATCGGCGTGGCCACCGACGTCACCGAACGCAAGCGAGCGGAGCAGGCTCTGCGCGAGAGCGAGGAGAAATACCGGCTGGTGAGTGAAAACATCCCGGTGACCGTTTATTCGGCGCTGCCGGACGAATACTCCTCCAACCTCTTTCTCTCGGGAAGAATGGAGGAACTCACAGGCTATCCCCCTGGGCAATTCCTGCAGGACCCACAGCTTTGGTCGGCGGTTGTTCACCCTGATGATAGAGCATACGTATGGGAAAAAGTCGAGGAGCATCGCAAAAACAAGTGCCCTCTCGACGTGGAGTATCGCATCGTGACCAAGGACGGCACGGTCAAATGGGTCAGGGATCGGGCTACGCCCATGGTCGACGAGAACGGAGAGATACTCAGAATCAATGGCTTTATGGAGGATATCACCGAGTGCAAGCATCTCGAGGAGCAGGTGCGCCTGCAGGAACGGTTGGCGGCCGTCGGGCAATTGGCCGGCGGCATCGCCCACGATTTTAACAACTTTTTGACCACCATCATGCTTTACGCCCAGATTCTCCTGCGCAAATCCAGCCTGCCGCAGGAGCTGGCGCCGGTTGCAGAGACCATCCTCGAGGAGTCTCGCCGGGCAGCGGAACTGGTGCGCCGCATCCTGGACTTTAGCCGCCGCTCGCTCATAGAAACCCGTCCGGTTGATCTTTTGCCCTACGTAGAGGAAACTGCCGGTATCCTGCGGCGCACTTTGCCGGAGAACATCCAGCTCCTCGTGGACGTAGGCGCGGAGGCACACACCGTCAACGCCGATCCGGCGCGCATCCAGCAGGTGATGATGAACCTGACGCTCAATGCGCGAGACGCTATGCCAGACGGAGGAGAGTTGCGTATCGGTCTCTCCCGCATCGAGGTAAAGACGGGGGACGAGCCGCCCGTCGCAGAAATGACGTGCGGAGAGTGGGTGTGTCTGTCCGTCTCTGACACGGGTACGGGTATGACCGAGGAGGTGCAATCCCACCTGTTCGAGCCCTTCTTTACGACCAAAGGGCCAAAAGGGACAGGGTTAGGACTGGCGCAGGTGTACGGCGTCGTCAAGCGGCACGATGGACACATTGGGGTAGAGACCCAGGCGGGACAGGGAACGACGTTTCGCGTTTATCTCGCCCCTCACGAGGCGACGGAATTGGTGGAAAGTCAGAAACCGCCTTCGGCCCTGCCACAAGGGCAAGGTGAGATCGTCCTGTTGGTCGAAGATGAGGACAGGGTGCGCGAGGCTGGCCGTGAGATACTTGAATCGCTGGGGTATCGGGTGTTGGTCGCAGCCGATGGACAGGTGGCGATGCAAGTGTACCAGTCGGCAGAAAGAGTGGATCTGGTACTCACAGATCTGGTCATGCCGGAGATGGGAGGTAAGGAGTTAGCGCAAGAGTTGAAAAAGACAGATCCTCGCGTCAAAGTGCTGGCGATCACGGGTTACACGCTGGTAGAGAACGTGGAGGAATTGAAGCAGGCGGGGATCTTGGACATCGTCCAAAAGCCCTTTGAAGTGAAAACCCTGGCAGAGGTCGTCCGGCGAACCCTGGATGCAGGCTGAGAAGAGCTACTCTCCGGCTTTACAGGCCCTTGAGCATGTCTGCAACATCCCCCTCTGCTAGAACCTCTAGGCCGTGCCGGCGCAGGAACGCCGTCGTCACGCCCTGGCCCCCTCTCAACGTCCCACTGTGCGTTCCATCGTAGATGCATGCGCTGCCGCACGATGGGCTGCGCTGTTTGAGGATCGCTACGGAGATGCCGTGCCGTCGCACGACCGCCAACGCGCGCTCCGCCCCGCGCAGAAAGGAGTCGGTCACGTCGGCGCCCGCTGCCGTCACCACGCGGGCGCGGCCATCCCACACGTCGCCACCATCCCCGCCGACGATCTCGGCCGTCGGGCGAGGGATAGGCAGCCCGCCTGCCACCTCCGGACAGACCGGCACCACCGAAACGCGGGAAGCCAACGCCGAAAGCTCGGGCACCAGCCTCCCCCGTCCATCATAGGCACAGGGTACTCCCAGAAGGCACGCGCTAACGAGGTAGATGGTTGGCCGCTCCATCTGTGCAGTGGTGTGGCGACCAGCACTGGCAAGGTAACTTTCCCAATCAGCCATTGCAGCTCTTTGATGAGGTTCAGTAGATCCAAATTCTTGGTGTGCACATCCATGTGTTGACAAAAATCACTCGCGAAACCGTCATTCTGAGCAGAGCGAGGAATCTCCGTCCCACGTTGGGAGACTCCTCGCTCCGCTCGGAGTGACGGAAATTGGATCTCCTGAGACTGAAAAGCATTGTACTATTATGCAAACTGCCCGTCAACCACTGTTGGCACATTCGTCCCGGTGGTATAATACGGGGCACGCCCATGAACCGATTCTTGGCCCGAACCAAGCACCTGCGCCCGTTCCTGTGGCTGATCCTGCTGCTCGTCGTCGCGCTGGCCGCCCAGGCCACCATCGCGGCCCATCGGACCCGCGCCCGCGGCAGCCCCGGCGGCTTTCCCGCGCCCGTGGGTGGGGCCGATGTGCCCATCCTGGGCGTCAACGTGGCGCTGGAGCAGTACGATGACCAGGCGCTGGAGGCCGCCCTGGCGCGCATCGAAGCGGGTGGCTTTACCTGGGTGCGCCAGTCCTTCTGCTGGAGCCGGGTTGAGCCACAGCCCGGTCAGTTTGACTGGCGCGTGTCAGATCGCGTCCTGGCCGCGCTGGCGCGCCATCCCCACCTGCGGCTGGTGGCCGTCCTCGACGACGATCCGCCGGTTCCGCCCGATGATCCTGACTGCTTTGCCGCATTCGCCGCCGCGTTCGCCGCCCGCTATGGGGCGCAGGTGGACACCTACCAGGTTTGGAACGAGCCGAACCTGGCCGCCCATTGGGGCGGGGGGCCGGTCAGTCCGCTTGGCTACGCCGACTTGCTGGCTCGTACCTCGTGCGCCATCCGCGCCTCCGATCCCCATGCCCGCGTCATCCTGGCCGGACTGGCCCCCACCGTCGAAACCGGACCGCAGAATTTGAGCGACGCGCGCTACCTGGAACAGCTCTACCAGGCCGGCGCCGCTCCTTACTTTGACGTCGTCGCCGGCAAGCCCTACGGCTTTTACACCGGGCCCGAAGACCGGCGCGCCGACGAATCGGTGCTGAACTTCTCGCGGCTGATCCTGCTGCGGGAGGTGATGGTCCAGTACGGCGACGCAGACAAGGCGGTCTGGGCCAGTCACTGGGGGTGGAACGCACTGCCGCCAGATTGGATGGGCGCGCCCTCGCCATGGGGACAGACCGACGCGGCGACACAGGCGGCTTACACTGTGGCCGCGCTGGAGCGGGCGCGCGCCGAGTGGCCGTGGGCCGGCGCGATGATCCTGGAGCACTTTCAACCCGACGCCGCTTCTGACAATCCACACTGGGGCTTTGCGCTGGTGGGGCCGGACGGTGCCCCGCGTCCGGTTTACGACGCGGTGGCTGAGTGGTCCGCCGCGCTCCCCGGTGCCGCCCCAGTCGGCGGGTACCCGGCGCGCAATCCGTGGGCGAGCTACACCGGAGATTGGCGATTGGGGGATTTGGGAGCGGACGTGGGCTCCGGTGGCGACCGGGCGACCTTTCGCTTCGATGGGCCGTCCGTCGCGCTGACGGTGAGCCGAGGGCCGTACCGCGCCTTTCTCTACGTCACGGTCGATGGCGCGCCGGCCAACGCGCTGCCCAAGGACAGAGCCGGGCGCACTTACGTCGTGCTCTACGACGACTGGCCCACCGTCGCGATGGTGCCTCTGGCGACCGGACTTTCGCCGGGCCCGCACACCGTCGAGATCGTGGCCGAGGGCGGGCAGGGCCAATGGGCACTGGTGGATTGGCGCGTGGGACCCGAGCCGCTCCCTGATAGCGACGGCTTCGTCTGGAAGGTCGCGGGTCTCTCTACGGCAGCCCTGATCCTGACCGCGCTTCTGGTACGCGACCTGCGGCGGCTGGATTGGGCCGAGCTGAAGCACGTTTTCCTCGGTTGGCCCCAGTGGATGCAGGTGCTGCTGATGGTGGGACTGGTCGCCCTGCTGTGGATCGCCGCGGCTGCAAGCTGGGGTAGAGATTGGAGCAGCCCGTGGTTCGTCGTCAGCCTGGCGACGCTGCCGGTGTTGGCCGTGCTGTTTGCCCTGCGGCTCGATCTCGGATTGGCGCTGGTGGCCCTCGCCGCGCCGTTCTACACCCAGACCACAGGGATGCTCTATTGTGCGTTGAGCCTGCCGGAGGTGCTGATCGTGCTGTGTGGGATAGGGGCATTTTGGCGGAGGCGCAAAGGGGGAAAACCCGTCCCTCTCGACTGGGCCGTGCTATCGTTGATGGTGGCGGCGATCTTGACCGGGCTGGCCGCCGAGGACAAGCTGGTCGCACTATTCGAGTTGCGGGCGATTTTCCTGTTGCCGGCTCTGTACTATGCGCTCCTGCGACTGCACCTTGATACCCAGGCCAGGTGGCGGGTCATGGACGGCTTTATCCTGGGCGCCGTGGGGATGGCGGTGGTGGGCCTCGTGCAGTACGCACTGGGGCGCAACGTCGTCGTCGCCGAGGGAGGACTGCCGCGCATGCTGAGCGTCTATCCCTCGCCCAACAACGTGGGACTGTACCTGGGGCGAGTGTGGCCGCTGTTGATCGCCATCGCCCTGTGGGGCCGGGGGCGGCGCCGGATGCTCTACACGCTGGCGCTGCTGCCGGTGACGCTGGCGCTGGTGCTCAGCTTCTCGCGCGGCGCGCTGCTCTTGGCTGTGCCGGCGGCGATGCTCGCCATGGGCTGGCGGGCCGGGGGCCGCTGGCGCTGGGCGGCGCTGGCCCTCGTCGCGATTGGCGCGCTCGTGCTGATTCCGCTGCTGCGCGTGCCGCGCTTCGCCTCGCTACTTGACCTCGATCAGGGAGGCACCTTCTTCCGGCTGGAGTTGTGGCAAAGCAGTCTCACGCTGATCCGCGATCATCCCTGGTTTGGCGTCGGGCCGGGCAACTTTTTGGAGGCCTATCGCACCCGCTACGTGCTTCCCTTGGCCTGGCAGGAGTTTGACCTGGAACATCCGCACAACGTGTACCTGGATCACTGGACGCGGCTGGGCGTGCTGGGGGTGTTGGCAGGGGTAGTCTTACAAATCGCTTTCTGGCGAGCGATGCGCCGGCGGCCGAGGCGCCCCGCGCTGTCAAAGCGCCTCGTGCTGTCAAAGCACGCTGCGCTGTTAAAGCGCGCACTCGCCCTGGGACTTACGGGTAGCATGGCGGCGCTGCTGGCTCACGGCCTGGTGGATAACGCGCTGTTCTTTCCCGATCTGGCGCTGGCCTTTTTCCTGACCTTGGCGCTGGCGCAGTGTGACGCGGAAGTTGCGGCTATAGGTATGGCCGCAGCAGGTTCAGAATCTTGAGCAAGGGCGCGACGTCGTCCTCGTCGAACTGGGCCGACTTGTGGGAGTCGACGTCCAGCACGGCAACCACCCGATTCTCTTTCATCACCGGCAGGACGATCTCGCTCTTGGAGCGCGAGTCGCAGGCGATGTGACCGGGGAACTGCGCTACATCCGGCACGATTACCGGCTGCCCGGTGCGAACACAGTGCAGGCAGACGCCGCGATCCCTCAACACCTGGCAGGCAACGGGGCCCTGATAGGGCCCCACGTGCAATTCACTGTCGGAGGCAAAATAAAAGCCCGTCCACGAGTGGTAACTCATCTTGGCGTGCAGCACAGCACACAGCCTCGCCATCGCCGCCACCAAGCTGGGTGACTTGTCCTCGATCAAATCCTGCAACTGAGCGTAGATACGCTTATACCGCCCCGCTCTTTTTGGATCGACCAAGGCGACCTACCCGCTCTCACACTGAGACCACGAGCATTCGCGCGCGTCCAGTACCTCCAAGTCCAGCTTTTTCATCGCCGCGACCAGTTGACCCTGTGGCACGTCGGCGACCTTGATCGTGAGCCGGTAATGCGCCGGATCGTCGCCGTGCACCGTGCCCAAAGCCACGATGTTGCCTCCCATCCCTGCAATCTCACCCGCGATCTTGGCCAGGACGCCCTTCTCGTGTGGAACCTGGACGTTCAGGCGAATCCCGTCATCACGTCCGCCCAGCATCTCGAGAAAGACCTTAAAGATGTCGGTCTCGGTGATGATACCCACCAACTGATCGTCGCGCATCACGGGCACACCGCTGATGTTGTTGTCGGACATGATGCGAGCGGCTTCCTCCAGGGGCGTATCCTCCGACACGGTGATCACGTCGCGCGTCATCACATCGCCCACCTTGATCTTGGCGAGCAGGGTGTGGATCTCAAAGATGCTCAACGTGGTGGCTGGCGAGGGCGCAGCGTATATCAGGTCTCTTTCCAAGACGATACCCTCCAACTTGCCGTGTTTGTCAACCACCGGGAAACGGCGCACTTTTTCGCGCTTCATCAACTCTAGTGCCCGGCTAACGGGGGTATTCTCCGTTACGGTCACAGGACGTTTGGTCATTCTCTCGCCTACCAGCATTGCTGTGCCTCCTTAGGATTGGTGATAGAACCTCGACAGGGACAAACCCATTGTACTCCAAATCGACCTTAGCTGTCAATCGCGCCTTCACCCGTTCATCCATTCATCCGTTGACCCGCTCCCAAACTCGTGCAGCCAGCTCCCGCGACCGGGCGGTGATGGCCTCCTCATCCAGAGTGAGCAGCGCGCGGTCACGCATCAGCACGCGCCCCCCGCAGACGGTGGCGGTGATCGTCGACGCCTCGATGCCAAAGAGCAGGTGCCAGGGCAGGTTCCCCGCCGTCAGCGGCGTCGTGGGATGATAATCCAAGAATACCAGATCGGCCGCTGCATCCCGGCGCAATTCGCCCAACACCAACTCTGGCCAAAAGACGCGCGCCAGCCGGGCGTTGTTGGCATAGGCCAAGCGCATCACCACATCGCCGGGCATCGCGCGGGGATCGCGTTGGGCCAGCTTGTGCACCAGATAGGCGGCCTTCATCTCGGCGAACATGTGGTTGGAGAATCCGTCGTTGCCCAGGCCGACGTTCACCCCGGCCCGCAGCATTGACTCCACCGGCGCCACCCCCACGCCGTTGTTCATGTTCGAGCGTGGCTGGTGGGTGACCCACGTGCCGGTCTGGGCCAGCACCTCGATTTCCCCCTCGTCCACGTGGACGCAGTGGACGGCGATGGTGCGCGGGCCTAAAATGCCCGCATCGTGCAGGCGGTGGATGACGCGCTTGTCGGATCTGCGCAGCGAGTCCTTCTGGTCGGCCACGTCCTCCGCCGCGTGGACGTGGAAACCCAGTCCCAACTCTTTTGCGGCGGCGACGCAGTCGGCCAGCGTCTCTTCGGAGAGCGTGAGCGAGGCGTGCAGGCCGAACGAGGCCGCGATTTGAGATTGGGGATTGGAGAGTAGAGATTGCGCGAAGCTTCGCGCGAAGCGCGCGTTTTCCGCGATGCCGGCCTGCGCCCGCTCTGGTCCATCCCGGTCGGTGACCTCGTAACACAGGCACGTCCGCAGCCCGGCCTCCTGCACCGCCTCGGCGATTGTAGCCAGGGAGCCCTCGATGGCGTTTGGGCTGGCGTGGTGGTCGATCAGCGTCGTCGTGCCGTGGCGGATCGCATCTACCAGGCAGACCAGCGCCGAGTAGCGCACGTCCTCCAGCGTGAGCGCCTTATCCAGCCGCCACCACAGGGATTCCAGGATCTGGGGAAAATCGGAGGGCGCTTTGCCGGACACGGCCATCCCGCGGGCAAAGGCGCCGTAGAAGTGGGTGTGGGCGCAGATGGAGGCCGGTAGCACCAGCTGCCCTGCCGCGTCCCAACGCTCAGTTTCTGGGTAGTGGCTCAAGAGTTCAGCGCTGGTGCCCAGGTCAACAATGCGCTCACCGGCGACGAGCAATGCACCGTCCTCGATTAAACGGGGCTCGTCGCCCAGTGTGGCCAAGCGTGCATGTGTGATCAGCATTGACTGAGTCATTGTATTGGAAAACCGGAGGAAGGGCAAGTTCAATAAGAGTTTTTGGATTTCTCACTTTGGGGTATAATACAGGGCGTTTCAAGTGCCAGTAGCACCTCTTCTGTACAACGGCGAGGCTGCAAGCCGCATACACAATCTGGTGGAGATGACATGGAGCGGACGATTCTACTAATCGAAGATGATCCTCTCAGCGCCCGCTTGGTGGATCTGATACTCAAATCCGAAGGACACCGGGTCATCATGGCTCAGGATGGACTCCAAGGTCTTGAGATTGCCCAGAGGGTTCGTCTCGACCTGGTTCTGCTTGATCTGATGCTGCCCGGTATAGATGGCTTTGAGGTTCTCAGACGATTGCGAGCGGACCCCAAGACGGCTGATGTAAAAGTTGTGGTCGTGTCGGCCAAGTCGCAGCCGGCCGACAAAGAGAGGGCCGCCGAACTCGGCATCGATTACTATCTGACAAAACCTTATCGAAAGGTCGAGCTGCTGGAGGTGGTGCGCTCGCTATTGAGCGAACCGTAAAACACGCGCAATCTGACAAAAAAGGCCGACAGCGTGTGCTGTCGGCCTTAAATGTGGAGAGCCGGTTTATACCCGGCTCTCACTAAAAGGAGGAGAAGAAGATAGAAACCACCGCTAGCCCCAACTATATGCTACACTACTTTACCCCTCCAGACTTGACGCTAACCCTACACTAACCCTACGGAAACCCTACGCTGCTGGCGACCACAGATCACCAGATGCAAACAAAGGCGCTCTCATTGGAGCGCCTTGTGACATGTGAATTTGTTCTTGCACGAACGTGTTCGCGCGTAAGCGTTGGCTATGATTCATCAGGCGGTAGTGTGGGTAGCACGAAGTAAAAAACGCTCCCCTCTCCTGGCTTGCTCTCGACCCATGCCCGTCCCTTGTGTTTCTCGATGGCGGTTTTGACGATGGCTAACCCCAGCCCGGTGCCCAAGATGCCCGCCGTCTTTTCCGACTCGACGCGATAGAACCTATCAAAGATATATGGCTGGTCGGCCGGCGGAATGCCGATGCCGTTATCCGCCACGCGCACCACGACGTATTCGTCCTCCACGTCGGCGCTGACGGCGATCCACCCGCCTTCCTGGGTGTACTTTATCGCGTTACTGATCAGGTTATCCATCACCTGTCCCAGCACGCGGGCGTTGCCGTTGACCAGCGGAAGTGCTTGAGGAGGCTTCCAGCGCAGTTCCTGTCTCTTCTCTCTTACCCGCGTTCGGAAGCCCTTGACCGACGCCGTGATCACGTGCACTAAGTTGCAGGGCGCCATATCCAAATCGAAACCGGCTTCGATGCGCCCGATGTCGAGTAGGTCGCCGACCAACTCTGTGATTGAGGCCATGCTTTCCCGGACACACAGGATGAATTCCTGCTGCTGCTCGTTCAGCGGACCGGCCCGCGGCAGCAGTTCGACGTAGCCCAGGATATTGGTCAACGGGGTGCGCAGGTCGTGAGAGACAGTGGCTACAAACTCGGACCTGATGCGGTCCAACTCCTTCAGGTGCGTGATGTCCTGCATCACCAGCGCATAGCCAACGCCTTCGATGGGAGTGAGCTGCGCGTTAAATGTCCGCCCATTCTCCAGGGGCACCTCTCTACGCACGGCCTGGTTCTTTTCGTGTGTCTCGGTAAACATCTCGCGTAGCACCGGATGGGGCAGAACCATGCTGGCAGGTTGTCCGGAGAGGGTGACATCGCCAAGGCCCAATACAGAGTGGGATGCCACATTGCACAGCAGGATCCTGTCCAACTCATCGGTGACGACGACCGCCTCCCGCGCCTCCCGCAGGACGGCTTCCAGCTTGGCTCTTTCGATCTCGACGGTCTCGTAGAGGCCCGCGTTCTGGATGGCGATGGCAGCATAGTCTGCCAGGGCCGAGAGCAAGAACACATCGTGCTCCGAGAACGCGCGTCCAGGCTCGCGGTTGGCGACTCCCAGCACGCCGATAGCCCCGCGGCCGGGTACCCGCAGCGGCAGGTAAAGCAGCGCCTCGACCAGATACCCCGTGGCGATCTTGGTACGTTCACCGACGATGCGCACAGGGCGGTCGGACTGGACGGCGCGGCCGGCGATACTGTCATCCACACGCAGGCGCAGGTTCCGAGCCACCTTTTCATCCACGTTCTTGGCCGCCCGCAGGTAGAGCTCTCTGGTCTTGCGATCTAGCAACAGGAGCAAGCCCTCCTCAGCATTGGTCACATAGACCGCTGCCTCGACCACGCGGTTGAGCACCTTGTCCAGATCGAGCAGCGACGTGACCGCCTGCCCAATGGTATAGATGGTATTCAGTTCCTGGAGTTGGCGCTGCAGCTGCTCGTTGGCGGTCAGCAGTTGTTGGGTGAGTTGATCCCGCTCCTCGCGCAGTCGATTGGCAGCCAGGACGCGCTTGATTATCTTCTGCATCTCTTGGGGATTGATGGGCTTGACGACGTAATCGCGCGCCCCCAGCCGGAAGGCGTCGACAACCATCTCGGTGGCTTCGAAAGCGGTGGTAAAGATGACGGGCAGTCCCGGCTGCTGCTCTTGCAACGCCTTCAGCACGTCGAGCCCATCCATCTTTGGCAGCCGCATGTCGAGGATGACCAGATGGGGCTGCTTGTCCAGGGACAGTCGAAGCCCATCCTCGCCATCCCAGGCGACGATGGGCTGGCAATCGAGTGGCTGGAGCACCTGCTCGATCAGCATCTGTTGTGTGTCAGGGCTATCGTCTATGATCAGAACGCGCTTTTGCGACACGGGGCCTCTCCTGAATCCGCATTTAACTATACACGTTTTCGCGTTCTAGGTCAACTGCTGTCGAGACTGGAGAGAGCAGGTCTACCAACTTACGTTGCCTTCCCGCCGGGAAGGCGCGTCTTCCACGGGAAGACGGCATCCTCCGCTCATCAGTCGCCTTCAAAGTAGTAGAGAGACGGAATCTGCGCCAGCGCGCGCCGCAGCGCGGGCTTGAGCCGGTCGTAGGCCCAGGTGGCCTCTACGTCCCGCAACTGGGGCGTACCCAGCAGGTGCCTGACCAGCCGCATGGCGTTGACGCCCCCGCCCACGTCCTCACCCTCTCGCAGAAGCGCATGGACAGCATTCTCGACGAATGTCGGCGTTAATTGCGGCTGAATCTCCTCGACTCGCTGCCTCAACTCCTCGTAGCTCATGCTTCACCTCGCCAAGTCTCTTCGAGAACGAGTGTGTATCGCCCGTAACCGTCGATGTAGAAAGGTTGTTCCGTGGCGCCAGCTTCCATTTTCTCCAGTAGCGTCCGCGCTACATAGATCGTCAAGTCATCGGCGTCAAATCGAACGTACTGTGCCGGGTTGTCTGGCGCCCCCATCCGACCGGACGGGCCGTCGAAGAAGGTTCATCACCCCATGCAGATCAGCCGCCAGGCGACGTTCAGAACGCCGCCACGCTTGCGGATGAATTCCCGTGCCCAGGACGAAGACACCTCGGTTTTCACACCATCCTCCTCGCCGGCCTCTTTGCACAAGGTGAGCGTCTATCTCCTATGCCGTGCGGAGCCACTCTACGATCTCTTCCCTGCGCGGCACGCGCCCGGAAGGTTTGACCTCCTCCTCGTCGATCACCAGCGCGGGCGTGCTGACGACGTCGTAGGCCATGATGGCGTCCAGGTCTTTGACCTTGGTGAACGTCGCTTCGACGCCCATCTCGGCGGCCACCTCGCGGGCCAGCTTTTCCAGTCGCTCGCACTTGGCGCACCCCCCACCTAGAATCTTGATCTCCATTCCAATCTCCAATCTTGCGTATTTGCGCACTTGCAAACTTGCTACTTGACGAACAACCCGAAAATCAGTCCCGAAAGCGTGCTGAAAATCGTCACCAGCGCTACGTACACGGCCGTCTTTTTCCGGCCGATCACCGAGTTGGTGATCAGGATTGACTGCAGGCTCAGCGCCGGGTCGGCCAGCAGGTAGGCCAGTAGCGGCCCGCGGTGCATCCCCAGCGAAAGGAACGTCTGCGCGACGGGCACCTCGACCAGCGTGGGAAAGTACATAAAGACGCCGAACAACACGCCGACCAAGTTGGCCCACACCGTGTTGCGCCCGGCCAGGGTCTCGATCCAGGTCGCGGGGATGATGGTGCGCGCCATCCCGGCCACAAAGACGCCCACCAGGAGCAGAGGGATGATCTGCTTGACAAAGCGCCACGTTTCCCACAGCCAATCCTGCACCTCGTACACGTCAAAGCGCCTGATCGCCATCCACCACACGGCGGCGATGAGCGCGACCTCGGTGATCAGCTTGCCAGTGACGCCCACGCTCAGGCCTTGTCCTGAGCTTGTCGAAGGACCATCACTGGCCACGACCTTGAACGAGGCCACCACCAGCGTCAGGCTGATTAGCCCCAGCGCCGCGTACGTCCATCCGTTGATCCCTTCGTCCACCTTGTTCAAACCCAGCCAGGCGGCAATGCCGATGAGCATCAGTAGGCCGATGAGGAACACGCCGTAGACGCTCACCCCTTCGATGCCCAAGCTGGGGTTCGGGGGCACCACGCTATCCAGCCAGGCTTGGAACTCGCCGGCCCACGCGCCGGGGAGGGTGAACGTGGCATAGCTGTTCGTCAGCAGCCCCACCTGCAAGGTGCCCGCGATCAGCACGGCCAGCAGCAGTGCGAAAAAGGCCCACGTGCGGGCCGGTACCTGAGCATCTTGAGCAAAGGCTCCGCCGCCGTCTGGGGCGCGCGTTTTGTCTTCCCGTCGAAAGAACCAAGCCATCAACAGCCCGATGCCGATGCCGAACAGGGCCGAAAGCACGATCCGCGCCAGGGCGATGTCCATCCCAATCTGCACGCCGGTGAAGGTAATGGCCAGGATGTTGATCGCCGGGCCGACGAAGAGGAAGGTGAGTGCCGGCCCCAGCCCGGCCCCTTTCTTGTAGATGCTGGCGAACAGCGGCATGATCGTGCACGAGCACACCGCCAGCACAAATCCACCAAACGCCGACGCCGGGTAGGAAATCCACTTGGGGGCATCCCGGCCCAGGTACTTGGTGACCGCCTCCTTGGGGATCAGCACCGAAAGCGCGCCGGCGATGAAAAAGGCGGGCAGCAGGCACAGCAGCACGTGCGCCGCCAGATAGGCGGCCAGGCTGCCCATCCCGGTTTGTAAGAGCACCGCGAGATATTCCAAAGCATTCATGATTCACCTCTATGAGTTATATGCAATGCACTGCATATTCTACGCCAAAAAAGAAAGCCTACTCTGGCCGCGTCCCCACGACGACGTGCACGCAGCCCCACGGACCGTACTCCTCCCGCTCGACCACCAGCCCGTGCGCCTTCATCAAAGGTACCTCGTCTCGCATATAGTCGCCGAACGCCTCCCACAGCCGCGCCAGCAGGTGGGCGAAGAGGTTTCCGTCCGCTGCCTCTCCCGCGTCTACGATGATCACTTTTCCGCCGGACTCGATCATGCGCATCATCTCGTCCAGCGCCCAGTCAGCATCGGGAAAGGCGCTGAAGACGAAGGTGGAGAGCACGGCGTCAAAACGGCCATCGGGCCAGGGCAGGGCGTACGCGCTGCTGACGCACAGATTGGACTCGCGGCCGCGTGCAGCCAGCCGCCGCTTGGTCAGGCGCACCATCCCCGGCGCCCGGTCCAACCCCGCCATCTCGTACCGCTCGGCCAACTCCACGTGCAGTCGGCCGCTCCCAAAGCCGATCTCCAGCAGGCGGCTGCCCGGCGGCGGCAGATAGCGTAGCGCCCGCTTGCGCAGCCGGTGGGTGGTGTTCGCCGTGAACCAGTCAACGGCGTCGTACAATCCGGCGAGCCGGTCGTAGACGGGAGCCCAGAAGTGACGCTGTATCTTTTCACGCATCAGAGCCCTCCGGCGAGCATTTGGGGCACGGGCAGTTCTCCGGGCGCGTGGGCTCCCCCGCTGGCCCCAAGATCTCTTCCAGCAACCGAGCCGCCTGTGGATCGTCCAGCCGGTAGTAGACGAGCAGGCCGTCCTTGCGGTCCGCTACCATGCTGGCCTCCCGCAGCACGCGCAGCTGCTGGGATACGTAGGCCTGGGGCCGTCCCAGCACGGCCTGCAGGTGACATACGCACGCCTCGTCCCGCCGCAGCTCATCTAGAATCTGGAGCCGCGCTGGATGAGCGAATAAGCTGCAGAGTTGGGTCGCCTGGCGATAGGTGACTCGTTTCATCTTATCACTATATGCATTAGGATGCATATATTATATGACAATATTACCCCTTGTCAAGGGACAGGGGCAAAGACCTAAAGGTCTATTTGGGATCTTTAGGGTCTGACCTAGCTGATCATACCGGCTTGCAGGTGGCGTGAAGGTAGGCAAAGTCGCCGCGTGGGGGAGCCAGGTCGATGATCTCGACGATCTCGAACTCTTCACCGCCCAGCGTGACCGGATCGCCGACCTCCGGTGGAAGGTCTTGGTTGACGATCTCCCCCGGGTGTTGTTCGCCCACGACGACGTAACTGACCTTGTAGATCATACCTCTTCTCCTGCCAATCCCATCTGCAGGTTGCGATGGCGTAGCTTGAAGGAGAGATCAGCGGCGATGTTGCGCATCACGATGTAGCCGATGTCGTGATTCCCCTCGCACAGACCGACCAGGGCCTGGCGAGGGACGACAAAGAGCGTGGTGCCATCTTCGGCGCAGCGCACCGTCGCCGAGCGCGCTCCTCGATCGATCAGTCCCATCTCACCGAACACCTGCCCCCGGCCCAGGCGGACGATGGGGTTTACCTGGAGTCGTCCCGGCACGTCGGGTACGACGCCCTGGGAGACTTCTACCTCGACCATGCCTTGGCAGACGATATAGATCTCGTCTGAGGGGTCTCCCTCCTCGATGATGATGTCGCGTGCGTTGTAAACCTTCTCCTGACCTAGGTCGATGATCTGCTCGATCTGCTCGGGCGTGAGCGCGTAGAATAACTCGCTGCGGCGCAATAAATCGGTAACTGACATTGACATGCCTGCCTCCTTCTGACCTATGCGCACTTGGTACCCTACTTACATTAATGATATTGTACCATGAAAATGTCACTTTTGGCGAATCGCGCGAGCGGGCGGGGACGTTTGTGTCCGACGTGGCTCGAGGATCAGCTTTCGGGAAGGTGTACCCTGAACGTGACAAATGCCTTTCGCTCGCCCACGTGCTTGAACGAAACTCTGAATTGTGCTAGAATACGGTACACCTTTCAAGGGAGCAAATGGATGCCAAACGAGGAAAAGAAGTCAAGTTTCGAGGAATGGATGACCGAGGAGCGGGCGCGGTTGAAGAAAGGGTTCGAGTATGAGCCCAAACCTACCACCAGCCGCAACCCCAGCGCCAGCGGCGACGTGCTGGCCGGTCTAGGGCTGGGTGCGGCGGTGGTCGGCGGGGCGGTGGCGCCCCATCCCAACCCGGCGACTTTCGAAGGCGTCAAGGCCTCCGTCATCACCGACGCCCTCAAGTCGGATCTCACCAGCGATGACACCCAGGTACAGGTGAGCTACACCGACGATTCGACCGTGGTTACCCTCCTGCTGCAGCAAGCGCAAAGCTACCAGTTCCTACCCGCGCTGACGGTGACGCTGTTGGAAAGGGCTGGCGCACTGACGGTCACCTTGGGCGACCTGGACAAGAGCGTGACGAGGGGAGCGTGGACCTCCATCGGCGGGACGATTGTGGAACAGGGAAAAGGCTTGCTCCGCAGGCGGCGCGGCCCTGCTGGATTGCTCGACGCAGCCGGTGAATTGATCGAGGACATCGGCGAGGTAGCTGAAAGCGTCGATGACCTAGCGCTGCCCAAGCAGGTTTGGGCGGTGATCGACCGGGTGGGCAAGGCGGCGGAGGAAGGCTATCTGGAGGAGAAGCGACTGGAGGAGGAGGCGTTGCGGCGGCGGGAGGAGGCCGAGCGGGCGTGGACGCACTGTCCATCCTGTGGGCGAGCGTATCGTCCTGAGGAAGCCCAACACGTGAGCTGTCCCTCGTGTGGCGGGACGCGCGGGGACAAGCCGGATTGGCTGTAGAGTTGCCCCGCGGCCTTTTGGGCAAAGGCTCAACATCTGACTGACAAAAACCTGTAGTCACGGTTTCCAAACCGCGCGCGATTGCCGTGCAAAGCACGGACAAAATCGCGGCCACACAGTGCTATCAATGCCTAGGGGAAGAGAGGCAAGTTCGTCCTTGTAGAAGAGCCAACTTCCCCCACGCATCTGACACGCGTAGCGAGTGCAAGTAGCGGCGCTCAAGTAGCGAAAAGCGAAATGGGGAACACGAACATAGAGACAAGATGGATTGGCAGTATACGCCTTACGTGTTTCCTCTACTCATGGCGGCGACTATAGCGACGGTGCTCGCTTTGTTCGCCTGGCAGCATCGCGCTGCAGCTGGCATGATACCGCTCTCGGTGCTCATGCTGGCCATGGCCTGGTGGTCGCTGACATACGCCCTGCAGCTATCGCGCGCGGATCTCCAGACCAAGATCATTTTTTGCAACACTTCCTTTCTGGGCGTCGTCACCGTGCCGACGGCTTGGTTGGCCTTTGCCATCGAGTACACCGGCCACGGCCAGTGGCTGACCCGCCGCAGGCTCATTCTGCTGACAATCTTTCCCCTGCTCACAGCGCTGACGATCTGGACCGATGGCTGGCATCACTGGTTCCGTTCCCTGGTAGCGGTAAGCACCGGCGGGCCGTACCGGCTGCTGGATATCACTAACGGACCGGCGTTCTGGATGCATGCCGCATGTTCCTATGCCCTGCTAATGACTGGTGCGTTCCTCCTTCTCCAGGCGCTCGTCCGTTCGCCGCACGTCTACCGAGGACAGACCGTCGCCATACTGATTGGCGCACTGGCCCCTTGGATAGCCAACGTCGTCACCGTGGCCAAGTTGGCCCCATCGTTGCATCTGGATCTGACTCCCTTCGCCTTCACCCTGTCCGGCCTTTCAATAGGATGGGCGCTTTTTCGCTTCGGGCTGCTGGACGTGGCGCCGGTGACGCCGGACACCATCATCGAGAGCATGAGCGACGGCGTGATCGTCCTGGACGCGCAGGATCGGATCGTCGACATCAACCCGGTGGCGGAGGGCATTCTCACCTGTGTTGCTTCGCAGGTGGTCGGCCACCCGGCTCCGCAGGTTCTCTCCCGGTGGCCAGACTTGGTCGAGCGTTACCGTAGTATGGCGGAGACGAACTCTGAGATTGCCGTAGGGGAAGGTGTGGTGCAAAGATATTTTGACATACGAATCTCGCCACTGCGCGACCGACAAAGACATCTCACAGGTCGTCTGATCGTGTTGCGCGACGTCACCAGGCGCGTAGAAATGGAAAAGGAGCTGCAGCGAGCAAAGGAAGCAGCCGAAGCTGCTAACCGAGCCAAAGATGAGTTCATCTCCGTCGTAACCCACGAACTGCGCAGCCCCTTGAGCTCCGTTTTGGGCAGTGTCGGATTGCTGGAGGATGGCGACGCCGGGCCGATCAGCGAGGAACAGCGCGACTTTTTGCGCATCATCGAGGCCAACACCCAACGCATGGCCACACTGGCCTCCGATCTGGCCGATATCTCACGAATCGAGTCCGGCCAGCTTCAGCTAGAGATGCAGCCTGTTTCGCTGATTGAGGTTATAGGGGAGGTTGTGCAATCAACTCGCCTGCAGATGAAGCGCAAGGGCCAGACGTTGCTCCTCCAAGTATCCGACGACCTGCCCAAGGTATGGGCAGATCACATACGGCTGGTGCAGGTGATCACCAACCTGGTCAGCAACGCGCACAAGTTCACCCCTGAAGGCGGTAGGATTGCTATCCGCGCCACATGTGCCGCCAACCAATGGGACTCACAGGGAGCAAAAGATGTTGTGCACATTGCCGTGGAGGACAATGGCATCGGTATCAAGGCCGAGGACCTGGGCAAGCTCTTTCAAAAGTTCTCTCGTGTAGGCAACAGAGACGCGCTCAAGATCCCCGGGACAGGCCTGGGACTGAGCATCGCCAAGAACCTCGTGGAAATGCAGGGTGGGTGCATCTGGTGCGAGAGCGAGTTCGGCCAGGGATCGACTTTCCACTTCACTGTGCCGGTGGTGGAAGGGTCCAAAGCTTCGAAGGAATAGGCGATACCGCGCATTGACGCGCACTGCGGGTTTAGTTATACTGTAAACTAGGCGTGTTCCCAATTAGACCTGGATGCACCAGCGAAACGGCGGGTCAGAACGGTGAGGATGGCCCATAGTGAACTGGCAGCATGTATATGTATCGCCCCTATACGCGGCAGCAGTTGTGTCTTTTGCCCTCGCACTGTTTGCCTGGCGACGCCGGCCTACAGAGGGAGCATTGGCCTTCGCGCTGCTGATGGCAGCGGCCGCCGAGTGGGCGCTCGCATACGCTCTTAGCCTCATCAGCGATGGTGCAGCTCTCAAGCTCTTTTGGATCAGGGTGCGGTATCTGGGGATCGTCATTGTCCCGGGTGCATGGTTCACCTTTGCCCTCTTCCAAACCGGTCACGGGAAGTGGGTGACGCAGCGTAGCCTGATTCTGCTGACCATCGAACCTCTGCTTATACTGCTGCTGGTCTGGACCAATGAGTGGCACCGTTTGTATTGGGTTGACGTCACGCTGGAGCAAGTGGGCCCGTTCACACTCATTGAGGCAATCCCGGGGGTCTTTTACTGGGTTCACGTTGCATATTCCTACCTGTTGATCATCTGTGGCTCTGTTCTGCTCATCCAGATGGTCGTTCGCTCACCGCACCTGTATCGCTGGCAATCTCTCGCGGTGCTCTTTGGCGCAGTCGGCCCACTAATAGGTGACGTGCTATCCACGTTTGGCCTGCTCTCCTATCTCTCATGGTTGGATCTGACACCTTTTTTCTTCACCTTGACCGGCTTGGCGATGTCTTGGGCGTTCTTCCGGTTCCGGTTGTTGGACATCGTGCCGGTGGCGCGGGATGCGGTCATAGAAAGCATGAGCGACGGCGTGCTCGTCCTGGATGCGGAGAACCGGATCGTGGATATCAACCCGGTAACCGAGGGTATCATCAACCGCGCCGCTTCGGAGATCATCGGACAGCCGGCCGAGCGAGCCCTGTCCCAGTGGCCTGCCCTGGTCGAACGCTATCGCAGCGTACCCGAGACCCACACCGAGATCTGTGTGGGGGAAGGTGTGGTACGAGCCTATTTCGACCTGCGAATCTCGCCTCTGCGCGACTGGCGCAGACGACTCACTGGTCGCT
>Ga0315550_1000335_pt1 | contig 28473 bp, 25 predicted proteins | sample SalMarSW160190MG_2_FD_203100 | JGI IMG/M metagenome (GOLD analysis project Ga0315550, IMG submission 203100) | Salt marsh sediment microbial communities from the Plum Island Ecosystem LTER, Massachusetts, United States - Salt Marsh Sediment SW1601-90 ... | reverse complement strand
CTTAACATTGAAGGTATGACTTGTGGTCATTGTCAAATGACTGTTGCTAACGCTTTGAAGGATGTTAAAGGCGTTAAGGAAGTCGAAGTAAATCTTGAGACTAATAAAGCAAAAGTCCTTTACAAAGAAGGAAAAGTAGAAGTTAAACAATTAATAAAAGCAGTAGAAGAATCAGGTTATAAAGCAACTGTTGCTTAAAACAATAATTGACAGAAGTACAAATAGGATAAAGGTTTGAAAATGGCTGAAGAGTTGGAGAAGAGAACTATTTCGGTTGAAGGAATGCATTGTGCAGCTTGCGTTACTAGAGTTGAGAAGGCGTTGACCTCTGTTGATGGTGTAGAATCAGCTTCTGTAAATCTTGTTAGTCATAATGCTAAATTACTCTACAATGCTTCATTAGTCAAAGATAAATCAATTATAAAAGCAATCGAAAAAGCTGGTTATAAAGCATCATTTGATGTCGATCAACTTTCTTTCATGCAAAATAAACAATTAAAAGATATGCGAAATAGATTTTATGCAAGTTTAATTCTTGCTTTACCTGTTTTCATTTTTGCTATGGGACATATGGAACCATTTAGATCTTGGTTTCCTATTTTCAGTCATTGGTTAATGACTAAAGAAATCTTTACTGGTATGCTTTTATCTAATTTTCTTCAATTACTACTTACTACACCTATCCAATTTATAATTGCCTTTACTTTTTACAAAGCAGCTTGGAAAAGTGTAATTAATAAAAGTGCTTCAATGGATGTTCTTATTGTTCTGGGAACAAGTGCAGCTTATTTTTACAGCTTATTTGCTATGATTTATAGTTACTTTAACGTATTATATGAAGGAGCTGTTTTCTTTGAAACTTCAGCACTACTACTAACATTCATATTTCTAGGAAAATATCTTGAAGAAATAGCCAAAGGCAGAACATCAGAGGCTATAAAAAAACTCATAGAGCTTCGACCTGATACTGCAATTATTGAAAAGGATGGTAAAGAGCTAGAAGTGCCTATTGATGATGTTAAAGTAGATGATATCTGTCTTATCAAACCTGGAGATAGTATTCCTGTAGATGGAATAGTTATCGAAGGTCAATCATATTTGAATGAAAGTATGATTACAGGAGAGAGTGTTCCAGTCTTCAAAGAAAAAGGTGCAGCTCTAACAGGTGGTACCATTAATGAAAATGGTTTTCTTAAAATGAAAACAACAAGAGTAGGAGCTGATACTACTTTAAATCAAATTATTAAGATGGTTGATGAAGCTCAAACATCAAAAATACCAATACAAAAATTAGCTGATAAGATTTCAGCATGGTTTGTTCCTGCAGTGTTAATTATAGCTTTAATCGCATTTATCATCTGGTATTCACTGTTAAAAACCAACGTAGTCTCTCTTGCAAATCTCCCTCAAAATATCGCTGCTGGTATTTCCTCACCATTTCTTTTTGCTTTCTTAATTGGAATAACTGTTGTGGTCATATCTTGTCCCTGTGCTTTAGGTTTAGCAACACCAACTGCTATTATGGTTGGAACCGGAATAGGTGCTAAAAATGGTATTTTAATAAGAAGCGGAGATTCATTAGAAATAGCCAGAAAAACTAGTGCAGTTCTGATGGACAAAACAGGAACAATTACTGAAGGAAGACCGCAGGTAACTGATGTTCTCTCTTTCGATGAAAATTTCGATGATAAAGATATCTTACAAATTGCTGGCTCTTTAGAGAAAGGATCTGAACATTCAATTGCAAAAGCGATAGTTCAAAAAACTGAAGAAGAAGGAATTGCAGTTCAAGAAATTTCTGATTTCAAAGCTTATCCTGGTAAAGGAATAGAAGCTATGATTAAAAACACTCAATATCTCGTTGGGAATCGTAGGATTGCTGAGTTAATGAAAGTTAAAGTTTATGATAAAATCGAGTCCCAGATGGAAAGATTAGAGCAAGAAGGTAAAACTGTTATGATGATTTTAGATAGTAAGAAAATTATTGGTGTTTTAGCTATTTCTGATACTATCAAACCTACCTCAAAAGAAGCTGTAGAGGCTCTAAAACATATGGGGATCAAAGTGGTTATGGTCAGTGGAGATAATTTGAGAGCAGCAAAAGCTGTAGGACAACAAGTGGGTATAGATGAAATTCATGCGGAAGTTCTCCCAGACCAGAAAGTAGATGTTGTAAAGAAATATCAACAAGATAATCATATTGTACTGTATCAGGGTGATGGCATTAATGATGCTCCTGCTTTGGCACAAGCAGATGTGGGTGTAGCTGTTGGTTCAGGTACTGATGTAGCAATTGAAGCTGGTGATATTGTACTTGTAAAAGATGATTTAAGAGATGCAGTTACTATTATCGATTTAAGTCAAAAAACAATCCAGAGAGTGAAAATGGGTTTATTTTGGGCATTATTATATAATTCGATAGGTATACCAATCGCAGCTGGAATCTTAGTGCCTGCAGGATTTCTATTACCAGCTGTTGTCGCAGGTTTAGCAATGGCGCTATCATCTGTCTCAGTAGTTACAAATTCTCTTTTATTAAAAAGATACAAAAATCCTTTTGTTAAAAACAAACAAAAGGACTAGTATCGGAATTCTGAAATTCTTTCCTCAGTATGTAAGATATCTGCACTTATATTAGATTTTGCAAATAATTTAGATATGATTCCATAACCTATTATCATTAATATATAAAACAAGATAATAACTGCAAAACCATCAAAAACACCTGCTGCTGTTACAAATTCTGGTTCTATTAAAACTTCTAAAAATTCCATTTCTGGCACAATACCACCTATAATTGTTATTAACTTGAACACTGAAAGAACAACTATTAACATTATTCCAAGAATCTTGCTAATCTTATGTAAAATCTGTTTATTTCTTACTGAATCAAGTAGAAGTAAAACTGTACATACAAGTATTAATATTGTTGAAATTTCGTATAATAACATTGTAATGTTAGAAATCACTGCATATGAGATTTCATCTGTATTTCCATAAGCTATAAGATTATAATAATTCTCCAATATTGTGCCTACTCCTGCAATACTTTGTAATATCAAAGAAGTACCTATTAGAGTCAGAAGTTTACTTCTATCTCCTATAAACTTCGAAAAATATCTTTTAAATTCGTCATTTATGAAAATTGATCCTAGAATAATTAGTGTAAGCACTTCAAATCCTTTAACCACTGTAAGACAAGCAAAGATAGTTATATCATCGAGATAACCAGATCCATAAATTATCATCCTGAAAATGAAATTCGATGCCATACTAAGAGAAATAAAAACCACTGAAGATACCATGGGACCATTTAAATTAATTTTATTATGTTCTTGAATATCTCTATACTCCTTGTTAAAATGCTTCCTGATTATAATTAGTACTACTAGAATTGTACCAATAAGATAACAGGCTGAATAGAGTGACTGAATAGCATCAAGAGGAAGTCCTGTAAATTCATTTAGATAAATTGTTAAAAAGACTCCTAGTATTACAGATTTTGGTTTACTGTAGAAATAATTGTTTTCAATAATGAAAAATACTAATAGAACAAAAATAGAGCCTTTAAACAGATCATTAGCTAAAGAACTGAAGTTAAAGGATCTTAAAGACTTTTCTTGGATTGATGAACATATCAGTTGAATTCCGATAACAATTAAAGTTAGATACAGAGATATTGTTTGAATAGTATTGATAATTTGTACAATGTTACTTAAAGGATGGAAAGGTGATAAACTTCCCATATAATAATAGTATCCTGAATCTAAAGCAAATTTGTTTATATTTATGAGTACTTGATTAACTATTGCTGAACTTACGAAGACTATTGCACTTATTCTTCCACATCTGTAAATTAGATTATCTTTGGATTGAACAAGTTGTAAGAAACAAAACATAACTAAGAAAATCGCCATAGTTATTCTTTGCAATGCTATGAAAATTGAAAGGATTATCGAGTAAGTTAGGTATTCAATTTCAATTGCTTCAGAAAATATTAGTACATTGAACAGGAAGTTAAGTGAAACAAGTATAAAAAACATCAACAATAAATATCTCAATCTAGCCAAGATAGAAACAAAGTTAGAGCGATTTTCAACATTTCTAATGCCTAACAGTGAACTAAACAAAGCTGCATTACCAACATATTGTATAACTATATTTGAAATAGCTAAATTATTAATAAGGTCATAATTACTATAATTGTATTCATAAACAATAGTCGTATAGATACCTGAAGAAACCAAGTATAAAAATCCTGCAATTATTAAACAAATACCTACAAACTGATTTCTAATAGTATCGTCTTGAAATACTGATTTTTTAACACGTGAAATACCTAAAATTAGAATTGGAATGAATATAAATGCACTCCCTAAATAAAAGTTCCCACTGTAGAAAAAAATTGCTACTCTATTAGTTGTAGATATCCACCAGGATCCATTTACTAGATAGAGGAAAATGACTAATATAGAAATCCCTTCAAAAACATCATAAGATTCTGTCCTGTTTTTTATACTCATATCATTCATACAACTTCTAGGTTTACAAAAAATATAATATAAAATTTTCTCTTAAAATTAAGAAATTTTATTTGATTTTTTAGACATTTATTAATGTTCTTCAATGTCAAAACAATAATCTAACACATCTTACGTAAGCTATATGAGTGTTTCAACTTTAAATGTTATAATGATAAGTATATCTCTGGATTTAGCAAATAAACAGAAGAAAACATTCATAGACTATATTGGTTCTATAAATTTTCCTTCGGATTATTTTCCACACTTGCTTCCAGGGCTTGATTATACCACTTTTTTACCTTTTATTAGGTTGAAACCTAACAGATTATTTTTTATCTATTGGCAACCTTGCACTGAAAAATCATTGACTTTAGATTATCTGACTGGATTACGCTCTCGTTTAGTTGACAAATATTATGTCGGTGATATTATGAAGGTAAGTGAGTATTATATAACCGATTTCAAGGACAAAGAGACACATTTTCTCTCAGGATTATGGGATAATTTAAAAGAGCATACTAAAGGAATTTTCGAGTTAATTGCCTTCAGACATAATGATTTTCTTGTTTTACTTGATATTTCTACTACAGATAAAGATACTAAAGGAAAAACAATGCAAGAACTGAGAACAATTCGCAGTTCTTTAGAATTAGATTAGAGGTGATATGTAGGTGTCAACTAACCTCTCTTGGCAACATTTATATATTCCTCAACTATGTTTTGCAAAGAGAAAAAAAACAGGAGTCTCCTAAATGAATGTTAAGAAAGAATGGGTAGTTTTTGTTATTGTATTTTCTATAATGTTTACTTCAATTCCAAATTATAGTTCTGCAATTATTACATATTCCGATTATGGACCAGTAACTTCTGAAGCAAATAGTGGTGAGTATGTGATGGTTTTTATCCAAGATACTATATCAAATGAACAATCTATTTCTCAAGACATTAAATCTAGAACCATGAGGAAGCTTCCAACAGAATTTCAAATTGAAGAAATAAACGATACAGTAATCATAGATCAAACTTTTGATTTCAACGGGACTACATTTTATACTAATCAGACTGATGTAGTGATTTTAAATGGAATTTGCTACTTGTTCTTAGGTGCTGAAGACATGACATCACACAATGTGACATTTCTAGCATTGACTTCAGACAATAATGGTGTTAGTTGGAGCGAACCAACAATAGTTTACAACACTTCAGTAGTATATTCAGAAGATACTTACTTTAATTTTGATGCGATTAACTATGGAAATAAGTTAGTTCTAGCTTATGGATATGAACAAGAAGTAAATGTTAGTGGAGATATATACTTTGTTACAGTAAGTGATGTTCTAGAAATCAATCCTGATTCATTAGAAGTTACAAATACTTACTATGTGTCAAGTGGTTTTGGAAAGGATTTTGAGTTTTACACCTATAATAATAAACTTCTTGTTATTTACACTGAAGAACAAGGTCTGACAAGTTCAGTTCATTTTGAAGAGCTAGGAGCAACCTACAACACTGTCAGTTTAATAGCTTCAATTGATCCACCATATAACGCCATAACAGTTTTGAAACCCACAGTTACCTTTTGGTCAAATAGTTTTTTTGTAATTGCTCAAGACAATTTAACAGATGTAGTTAATCAAGCTCAAGGTATTATTAAATCAGAAACATTTTTGTGGGGAGTATCTTTCCAAGTCACTCAAGGACTCCTTGGTTTAGAAGAAGTCACTGGCACCAGACAAAATCATTTGATAATTAAAAGCCAAAGTAATTTTGATGGTTATTACCGTCGAGAACCTAGTTTGACAGTATATGAAGGTAGATTATTCCTAACTTTCATTGTTGGAAGAGGAGATAGATTCGGAGGAAAGGGATATCCTAGTGTAGCTTTTGCTTTTTCAGCAGATGGAAATACTTGGACAAATAATTTCATAGGTGATTATGGTCTCTTTATGAATTTAGGAACTTACTTTGTTATTGGTACTTTAGGTTTATTTGCAATTGTCTATCCATCATATTTGGTGTATACAAAGAGAATAAAGAGTAAAAAATAATCCTTCTTTTATTTTTATTTCAAAACCTATAAATAATGTTCTTACCTTTTCACAAATATGGCTAATGGTAATGGAATGTTCAATGTATTCCTTGTATTATTTGGTTTTTGTTTACTAGGTTTACCTATAATTCTAATTTCAGTAACTACTGCTCCTCCTAGTATTGATCAGTTTAATAGTTCGATAATAATTAATACAATTGATGGGGATCTTAATAGTGTAAATCTAATTAATTCAACTGCTAATATTAATGGTAGCTCACCTGATTATTGGATAACAATATCGGGATTACCGCAACTAAGCTATATCAATAACATATCTCAATTAATTATAGAAGAAACGAAATTTATGGAAAACTTTTCTATTCTAGATTATGATGGTTTAAGTGATAAGGTTCATGTTTTTGAATTAGAGATGACAATTCAAACTGCCCCTGTAACAGCTGATGGTGCAAAGAATTCTTATGCCAATCTTTTCGGTAATTCTAATGGAACTTTCTTAAGTTGGATGTGGAATATTGAAGATTGGAATGCATCTCACTACAGTCAACCAAATTATCCTTCACCTAGTATAAACAACACTCTTGAACAGCTTTATTTAGCAGAAACGATTGAATATGAAATTATCGTTCATTTTAATGCTAACATAGAAATTAATGGTGTACAAAAAACAACTCAGTTTTCTAGACTGTTGTATATTAACGATGACGATCTAGTAATATTCTTCTTATCTAACGAGAAAGATTGGGTTACAGTCAATTAATTTCATCTTATTGGAAGATGCTCGATGGAATGGCGTTTAGTAAATCTTGGAGAACAGAATTGGTTAGATACACAAGCAATCTATCACGCTTTAGCTCTTGTTAAAAATGAGTATCAGACACCTAATACCCTTATAATCACCTGGCCAGATCAACCGCTTGTTTGTGTTGGTTTACATCAAGTAATAGAACAATCTGTTGAACTCGATTATATTAAAGCTACAAAACTTCCTTTGGTTAGAAGAGGTACTGGTGGTGGTTCAGTTTATCTTGACAGTAATCAATTGTTTTATCAGATTATATGTGATAAACAAGATTATAATCAAAATCTAAAAGATTTCTACCAATTTTTCCTAACTCCAACCGTAAAAACATTTAATGATTTTGGTATTCCAGCTCTTTATTCTCCAATTAATGATATAGTAGCTGAAGGTAAGAAAATAAGTGGAAATGGAGCTGTATCTTATGACAGATCAAGAGTTTTAGTGGGAAATTTTATTTTTAGTTTTCCAGCAGAACATATGTCAAAGATTCTTAAAGTTCCAAATGAGAAATTCCGAGATAAAATTGCTAAGTCCTTGGTTGAAAGAATGGGTAGTTTTGAATATTTCTTAAAAGAAATTCCAAGTAAAGAAGAAGTCATGCAAAAATACCTTTTTAATTTTCAAAAAAACTTAGATATTCAATTCTATGAATCAGATCTTACAGAGGAAGAAAAGAAGAAAATTGATGAAATTAAATATATGTATCAACAAGAAGACTGGCTTTATTATGTTGAAAAAGACAAAGAAGAGTTATTTCAACAAAAAATCAAAAGTGATACATATTTTTCTTATACTGAGAAAAAATTTCAAGGTGGTTTAGTACAGCTTTTTGTCTATTTTGATGAAAATAAGATAGCTGATATTGTGATATCAGGAGATTTTTCGCTTTCTCCTCCCTATATCTTAAAAGATATCCAAAATTCTTTAATAGGTCTAGAAATCAATCAGAAAACGATTCTAACAGCATTAATAGATATCTTTCAATCCAAAAACATCGATTTACCAGGTATCTTGCTATCTGAGCTAACATGTCTAATTGTAGATACTTATTCTAGAATTCGCAAATAGTTCTCAAGGTTTTTTGAACACTAGTATGTTTTCTTTTTGCATAACATTATACAAACCAAAAATTATTTTATCTATATTTTCCTCGAGCGTATATCCCATATTTTGAAAAATATCTATCGTATATTCAACTGTGTTTACTTCTTTTTTATCAACAGTTGCATTTCCTATGACTATTGAACAATATTTACCTGCCTTGAGTACTCTGTCCATTTCTTTATAGCTTTGGATTAAATCTTGATTGTATAGCTCTATTTTTGTTTTTCCTGTCCCTCTAACTCCTATAAACTCCTCTTTAATTACGTTGGGATCAAAACCTAAAGCATCTAGTGCATGTTTATCATTTTCTACATAATTTAAAGCTATAGAGTAAGGAGGAGAGCAAATTATACCATCAATTGAGTTAGGTTGGAGTTGAAGTTGCTTTGCATCACCTTTCTCTATTGAAACATTTCCAAGTTTGAGGTTATACTCAGAGATGATTTTCTGATAATCTTTTAATGATACAACCATCTTCTCAACATTCTTTAGAAAAGAAACAGTGAAACTTTTTTTCTTTCTTCTTGCTCTATCGCTATGAGCAATTAAACTTGCAACTTTGAAGAAATTATAAACGTTTGAGTTGTCTATTTCTTCTATCATACTTTCTATTTTACTTATCTCTTCTTCATCTGTTGCTTTTTGTTGTATCTTCTTTTTCAAATCACCGAAATTTGTTTCAAATATTTTACTTATTTTTTCCAAATTTTCGTGTGCTTGTGTTTTTACTTGAGTTACTCTAGTACAAACTTCTGAGATATCTATGCCTTTACAATTTATCCCCAATAATTGCGCTTCTACTGCTGTTGTACCACTACCAATAAATGGATCTAAAATGCTTTCCCCAGGTTGGATTCGCATGATGTTAAGTAAAGCTCTAATCATTTGAGGGTGATATTTGCCTTTATAAGGGTAAATCCAATGTGTTAGATATTGATTAAGAGATCTAGTAACATTAGCTTTAGTGATTTTAGAATATAATGATGATTTCCCGCCTAGTTCTTCAAAATAAGCTGATCTCTCAAGAAATTCAGTTCCATCAGGTACAAAAGATATGTCAATATCTCTGAGATTATTATTTAACTTATATCTGATGTTAAATGCTTCTAATTCCTTCTTAGCTAATTCTAACTCGTAAATAAATTGAACATTCCAAAAAAGTTTTGCTGAAACTTTTAACTGTTCTTCAGAAGGCATTTAAGAATTCAATCCTTTAAGTGTAAAACATGCTAGTTTTATTTTAAACTTATTTCTCGATAGCCTAGGGGAAAAGTTTTAAAAAAGGCATATTCTGTTAAAATCCAATGGAAGAACTTAACATTTATTGGGGTTTACTAATCGCATCAGCGATAGTAGCTCTAGCTATGTTTATTTTATTGTTCTTTATCAGTGCTCCTTATGGACGTCATGTAAGGAGGGGATGGGGACCTTCAATTAATTCCAAATGGGGATGGATCATAATGGAATCTCCTGCGGTAATTATCTTTTCAGTCTTATTTGGTATAAGTGATCGCAAAATAGAATTGGTTCCTATCGTACTTTTTGTTCTCTGGTTATTACATTATGTTCAAAGAGATTTAATTTTTCCATTTTTCTTGCGAACAAAAAAACGAATGCCTATCTTAATAATGTTTTTTGGAATGATTTTCCAAATTTCTAATACTTACCTTCAAGCAAGATGGATTTTTCATTTTGCTGCTCCCACAGCATATACTCCTTCCTGGTTAAAGGATCCACGATTTATTATCGGAGTTATAATTTTCATTGTAGGATATATTATAAATCGTCATTCTGATTTGGTACTAAGAGAATTACGCAAACCAGGAGAAAATGGGTATAAAATTCCTTTTGGAGGAATGTACAAGTTTGTTTCGAGCCCTAATTATCTAGGAGAAATACTGATTTGGATTGGATGGGCATCGATGGTTTGGAATTTTGCTGGATTGTTATTTGCCTTCTGGACCATTGCTAATTTGGTTCCTAGAGCAAGATCTCATCATAAATGGTATAAAGAAACATTTGAAGAGTATCCAGAGAAGAGAAAGGCAATTATTCCATATCTATTCTGAATTTTTAAACTGGAAAAAGATCTTCTTCCATTATTATTCTGTATGAAGGAGAATAATACCTTTTATACATAAGAGAGTGAGATACCATTGGGAGTTCTATTGGCTCCGTTATTTCTGAAGCAATTGTATTGACTAATTCAAGCCACTCTATGACTAATTTTTCTGCTTCAACAGGGTAAGTGATCACCTTCTGATGAATCCATTCCGAAAACTCTCCCCATCTCTCAATAAAAAGATCCATAGTTGTAGGGCTATTTTTCTGTGCTCTTAACATCAACTTCCACAGTAGCTCTATATCATCACCAAATTGCTCTTTCCATGATCTAAGGTTGACTCTTCCTAATCCTGATTTCAGATCTAGAGTCTCTAGTAATTCATCAAAGTCTTTAGTTTCAGTAGCAGCTACTAGTTCTTCAGCTAAATAATGTTTAATGTGTGTATTATCTCCTAATTTCGAAAGGTGAGCCCACCCACAACTACCTTGATAAATAAATTTGTAAACATCAGTGAATTGTAATTGAGCATATTTTTTCATTTGAATAAATAGAGGTTGTTCAAGTATCTGATCCAAAGATAAATCACTTAAATAAATTGGAATGTGAGCCATTTCTCGAGAAAATTTCTCGAATTCAGTTTTGGAAGACATTTATACCTAGTAGATTTTTTATCAAATATGTAAATTTTTGCTCAGATACATTTTTTAGAGTACATCTTCAATAAATGACCTTGATCATTTTACCAATTTTTAGAAAGAAAAAATAATCTCTTTCCCTATTTCCTTTTCTTTAAATTTATATATGTGAAAGCCTAAAGTAGCTCATATGAGTGATGATGTAATTTTTTGCCCAAACTGCGGTCAAAAACACACAGCTTCTGGTCGCTATTGCGAGAACTGTGGTACTGATTTAGAAGAGTTAATTCTACAATATAAAGACAAGCAATTACCTATCAGATATCAAACTACAGCTCAAAGCGGTCCAACACAATCACAGCCGTCCTATCAACAATATAGAACAGATGATTATTATGATGAGCGACCACAAGGAGGAGGAGGTCGAGGATTTTGGGATGTACTCTTTGGAATCTTATTCTTCTGGATGTGTTGCGGTCCGAACTGTAATAGTGGAGATTGCAGATAAGATAGTTTGAGATAAAAGAAAATGTGAAGGAATTCAATCCTTCTTAGTTGTTTTTAGAATTTCATTCTTGGAAAATACTCTTTTACTAATTCGCGTAGTTTGTTTATTCTTATTCTTTGTATGATAATAGGTAAGCTTGTTACTACTATAAGAGCAAATAATCCTCCAATCCAATAATAGGTTGATTCTGTTGTAGTGGGTTGGTAAGTTGTTGAAGGAAAATCTTCTGGATCATTAGGATTTGTTCCTTGAAGAATCTCTTCCCCATCTTTGTAGCTATCATTATCGCTATCTTCATCATTAGGGTTGCAATTATAGATGTATTCTAAGAAGTTATTCAAACCATCATTGTCAAGATCCATCCAAGCATCATTTACAAGAGGATTGAGTCCATTTTCATTTTCCCAATAATCACTCATCCCGTCCATGTCAGAATCGTAATTATTTGCTTTTGTTCCTAAATTATATTCTTGAAGATTCGTTAGCCCATCTCCATCAAAATCTAATGAAGCATCATCAAATAAAGGATTAAGAGAATGAAAAACTTCATATCCGTCAGACATAGCATCCCCGTCGGTATCCCAATCCTGGCATTGAGTTCCGAATTTGTATTCATCCAGATTAATAAGCCCATCAGTATCTGGATCAAGTTTAGCATCGTCTAATAGAGGATCGAGCCCTTGTTCTACCTCATATCCATCAGGAAGCAGATCATTATCGCTATCATAATCGTATTCATCAGTACCATACACATATATTTCATCATATTCATTTAATCCATCAGAATCTGAATCCCAAATGGGAACAGGATCATATACATCTTCAAAGATCCAATATTTTCCTTCACCACTATAATCTAACCAGAAGTTACCTATACTACCATAATGCCAAATTACTCCTGTATTATCAGAAGCTTGTGACTCTATTGAACTTGCTAGATTATTGTTCAAGAACCAATTATGATAGATAAAATTTATAGATAAACATGCATATACTGTAACTGCAAAATAATCATTTTCGATGAAAAAATTACCTGTTATATTGAAATCCGAACACACTCCTAAGTAAAGGCCATTATTGTTGTCTATCCATGTATTATTATAAAAAGTGAAATAACTGGAATCAACGTATTGATCTCCATCATTATAATCAAAAACGTTGTTGAACACATCCCAATCAAGACAATTATGTATATCCATACAATTCCAGAATAATGTAAAATAATTATGATTAATTAAGAAAGAACTGCAATATTCAGCATAGATTCCTGAAGTTCCTCCTCCATAGAATTCATTATAAGAAATTTCAAAATGGCTACTACTTGAAATATAAATTCCAGTTGGAGTAACACCTGATAACATTTGTATGGTATTATTATAAATTAGAACGAAATTTGATGTAATACTCTCAATGTAGATTGGATATTCCGCTTGTATGTAGCAATTTCTAATCTCAAAATACTTCGTCACATTTTCGATGTAAACTCCATAAGAACCTACTTTATTAGTAATGTTTAGATTCTCTATCAAATATGGAGTACCAGCTGAACCATCTCCTGGAAGACCATAACCACCTGCACCGAAATCAGCATCAGAGGTTATAACCATAGGTTCATGAGTTATATAGGAATTCAATTCCTTGTCTAACTCAGCAGAAGGTATTTTTGTATTAACAGAATGAATTGTTATAAATGAGAGCAATAATGCTGCAGTAATTGAGATCGAAAAGATTGCCTTCCTTTTCATATAAACATCAAATAAACGATTATGAATCACTTATAATTAAACTATTTGCATAAAAAACGAAAATATTACTTAATTCCTTTCTTTGCTCCTTTTACATGTAAGGCTGTAGTTAAAGTTTATAAGATATACTAGTTGTATAGAACTAGGTGAATTCTATGAAAAGAAAAGATGTTCTTATATTGTTTTGTTTATTACTATTGATTCTAACACTCTATAATTCAAATACTACAACAAGTTTTCAACATGTGAATGATGCTAGCCTTGTAACAATACCAGTTAATTCGATTGAAGATTTTGAAATTTCTAGCAATACTGAGTTTACTTTATATGCTATAAGTGGAGACGGTTCAGAACTTGAACCTTGGATAATTAGAGACAAAGATGTTTATGATCCAACAGCTGATATTGGTATATATATCCATGGGACCACTGACTACTTTCAATTAGTCAACTGTACTGTTCGAGCGAATCGATATGATGTTTGTATAGAAGATGTAGCTCCAGATACTGCTACTGTTAAAAATTGTACTTTCAATCTAAGTGCTACCGGACTAGGTATTATCAATTCCCTAGGTGCTTATGTTAGAGATTGTCTCGCTTATGACTGTGTATCTGCTGGATTTGAAGCTGATAATGCTAGTGACATACTTTATATGTACAACGAAGCTTATAACTGTGATAGAGGTTTTGAGATTAAAAGTAGTTACAGTGCTGATATGTTTTGGTGCGAAGCTTATGATTCTGGTTATGATGATTGTTTTCATGTGGAAGATTCTTGGGATGTTGCTGTTCAGAATTGTATAGCTAATGGCGCAGTAGCTAATGGGATTTATTTTGAAAATTGTACAGATGGATATGCAGGTTTAAACAGCTGTTTTGATAATGTTGAACATGGCATTTCTATTTGGGACTCTCCAAACACTTTTGTAGAACTTAATACCTTTGTAAACTGTGATTTAGGGGTTTACGATGATGATGTAGAAGATTTGCTTTCTTTAGATGTACAATGGGATAACACAGTTAATGGTGAAATACTATTCTACGGAGAAAATCTTGTAGATTTTACATTTTCTGCAACACCTAGACCAGAGATAATTTTAGTTAATTGTACCAATATCATGATTAATGGACATAACGATTTTGCACAACATACTACTGTTAACATTTTAGTACACTTTAGCAAATCTGTCATTATTCAAAATTGTAACTTTATAGACACTGGAGTTGCATTAGCATTCTTTAATTCAGAAGACTTCAAGATAATAGGGTGTAGCTTTACTGGAGATGAAATGATTGGAGGAATGTCAACTTTCAGCTCAAGTAAAGGTTTAATTCAGTACAATAATTTTCATGATATTTTATATGCTGGTATTGCTGTAAATGACTACTCAAACAATATAACAATTATTGAGAATCACTTTGGAAATATGTATCTGTATGCAATTTCCTTAGACTATGAGACTGAAGATAACTATATTTATCACAACAACTTCATCAATTGTTCATCTTTCTATTCTAGTTATGGTGTCGACCAAGGTATAGACAATTTCTGGTACAACGAGACTCTCCAAGAAGGCAACTACTGGGACTCCTGGGTATCTGGACCGTATGACATTTATGGTAGCGCAGGAAGTCAGGACTTATATCCCTTAGGAGGTATTTATGTCATCCCAGAATTTACTATCTCTACAACAATGATTTCTATTGTTAGTTTACTAACTCTACTTTCCTTAGTTGTTATTGGATCAAGGAGAAAATAACTTTCTTCTCCTCTCCTTTTTCTATTTTGCTTTTACCCAAAATTCTTCATCATCTTTCTCAATTTTGAAAGCTAATTCTTTTATTTCTCCTTGACATTTTGGACAAGTATAGCTCTCTTCCACATAGTCTAACAATTCTCCTTTATGGAAAACATGATTACATGGCTTGATTACTGCTATGTCCTCATTTGGGTTTATGATTTTTGAGCAGAAATTACAATATAGTACTTTATTCCCACAACTGTTACAAACCAACGAACCTCCTTTACTTGAATATGTTATATCATACCCACAAAAATAACAATAGAACCTTTTTTGCTTAACTCGTTTTATAATACTTTTATGAATTACTAGAGTAATCAAACCAGCTATTAATCCAATCAGACCCATTACCATCACTGGAAACATTGCAACAAACAGTATCCAGAGATCTGAGTCGTTCCTAAAAAGTGGAATACTTATCCCAAGATAAGTTGCTAAAAAGAAAATTCCTATCCCTAACAGGAAATACCTGTAACTTGATACTTGACACCTGATTGAACAATATTTAGTGGAAATCATATTAGATCTTGGAAAGAAGCTTCTTTTCTGCTTTTTCGGTATCTTGATTCTTTCTCCACAAACTTGACAAAGTAAGCTCATCATTAATCAAATGAAAAAGCTATATTTTAAATGTAACATTATATGTAAGTGATTCTTTCAAACTCAAAGATTATGTAATGCTCACCTACAACATTTATAAGTTTAATTCTAATAAAACTATAATTGGTGTTTATTTGAAAATAAAACAAAGTTTACTTATTTTAAGTATCTCATTGTTGATACTGATACCTTACTTTCAAACAACAACAGAGATAATTACTGCAGAAAATTATGGATATCCTGAATCACCGGGTAATGTTATAACTGTAGATGCACCTATTTCCATTACTTCTGATGCTGAATTAATTTCACTAAATTTACCAGGTTCCGGCACTTATAACGATCCTTATAGAATTGAATACTTGAATATCGCTCTTTCATCTGGTCAAACTGGTATTTATATAACTGGACTAGTTGGATCGAATACCTATATTATGATAAGGAATTGTACTATTACTGGTGGTTCGTATGGGATTGATGTAGATAATATCCTACCTCAAAGAGCTAGAGTATGGAACAGTACTATTTCTAATGATGACATTGCTATTAGAATGACTGATACTAATAACACTGAGGCTATGAACAATACTATAACTAATTGTGGAACAGCTGGAATAAGATTTGATAACTGTAGTGAATCATTTGTTTATAACAACACTATAACAGATTGTTACAGAGCTATTTACGTAACCAATTGTATTCATATGTTTATTTACTATAATGACGCATCCGCTTGTGTACCTTATGGAATTTTAGCTGAAGATTCGGATGAAACTGTGATACAATACAATGTTATTACATCCTGTGATCGTGGTATAGAATCTTATTCAACTATTGATCCATATATAGGACATAATCAGGTAAACGATTGTTCTAACTATGGTATTATGATACGATACTCTGATTATGCTCGTGTGATAAGTAATAATTTCCATGCGTGTGGTCTTGGAGTTTATGATATAAATGAGGATGACTTATTGACTCTTCAAGTTATCAACAATTATATTGATAGTTCAATGATTAAATACGAAGAAAATCTCACTGATACCGATATCTTGACAGCAAGTAGTCAATATATACTCGTAAATTGTTCCAATGTTCAAATAAGTTCACAGAATTCCTTTGCAACGAGTCTTTATTCTGCTATAAATTTACATTTTTGTACAAATATCGACATCCGTTTTTGTAACATAAGCTATAATCACTATGCAATAAATTTCTTTTATAGCAACAATATCAAAATATATAATAACACATTGTATCATAATGTAGAAGATATAGCAGCTACAGGTTCTGATGGAGGTTTTATTAGAAATAATCAATTTTATGATGGACAATATGGAATACATTTTATAAATTCTGTAACTAACTTTGATATTTATCAAAATGCTTTCCAAAAGTTCTCCTATGGAATAGTATTCGAATTATGTACTGGAAATAGAATCTATCATAATACGTTACTTCAATGTACTAGCACAAGCTATGGATACGATGACACAGGAAACACTTGGTACAACACTACATTAAATCAGGGGAACTATTGGCAAAATTGGAATGGAACAGGAACTTATGCAATAGATGGAGCAGCTGGAGTTTTCGATATGTATCCATTGTCTGATCCTTATGTACCTCCTGTAATCTCAGAATATATTTTTATAAGCTGGTTTGCTGTGGTTTTCCTGACAATTATACCTGGATTAGTAATTTATCTGAAGAAGAGAAAATAATCTTTCTCTTACTTTTATTTTTTCAGCAATACTTATTATTCTCTATAATTTTTATTTGTTGATATGCTTGAAATTGTTTGTCCACATTACGGAGAAAAAATAATCCCTAATGATTATTTTTGTGATCACTGTGGCGAAAATCTAAAACATGAAACTACAAAACTAAAGGAATCTGAATTAGTTCTAGAAAATCACTATAATATCCATATAATAATTATCAAAGATTCAGAAAATCAAAAACCAACCTTTCGAACAACTAGTAAAACCAAATCTACTTTAATTATAGTAATGATTTTTGCTTTTCTTGTAATTATTGTTATGATTTTACCATATATTGCTTCTGATCTTAGTAGAACATGATTTATTATTCTTGAAATTGTGTTTGCTGCCATTCTCCTAACCTGTGGAGCTTTTCTTATATTTAAAAAATCCTCATGATTTATTACCAAGAAGAAAAATTAAAAATGAAAGAAAGGACTATCAAATTGTTAGAAATTATGTACAACTAAGACATGTATGGTGAAAAATTTATCCAAAGAAAACTTTGGCGATCTCATAAGTTTCTTTATCCACAGTTTTGGTCTCTTTTATCCCATCTAGAATTGGTACAGGTTTTACTTTAGTTCCTTGTAAAGATGTCATCATACCAAATTTACCTTGATGAACATAATCAATAGCTGATATACCAAATTTTGTTCCAAGTATTCTATCGAATGCTGTTGGTGTTCCTCCTCTCTGCACATGACCTAAAACTACTGCTCTTGATTCGATCCCCATTCGCTTTTCGATTTCTTTTGCAACTAGATCTCCGATTCCACCTAATCTAACGTTACCAAAATCATCTGTTTCTTTAAGGAGATGATCCCATTTTTTTTCTTTAAGTTGATAACCTTCTGAAACAACAACGATAGAGAAGAATTTACCTCTGTTCATCCTTTTCTGTATTTTATCAATAACATCATCAAGACTAAAAGATTCTTCTGGTATGAGTACAATATCTGCACCTCCAGCAATTCCTGCATGAGTTGCAATCCATCCTGAATGTCTCCCCATAACTTCAACAACTATACATCTATGATGAGATTCAGCTGTTGTATGCAATCTATCTATTGCTTCTGTTGCTATTGCAACTGCAGTATCAAAACCAAAAGTCATATCGGTCCCACAAACATCATTATCTATAGTTTTTGGCACACCGACTAAAGGAATCCCTCTCTCGTAAAGCTTTTGAGCTACTCCTAAAGTATCATCTCCTCCTATGACTATCAGAGCATCTAATCCTAAATCTTTGAAGTTTTTAATTGCTTGTTCAATTCCGCCTTCCTCTTTTTCAGGATTAGTTCTAGAAGAACCCAATATTGTTCCCCCTAGATGGAGAATACCAGAGAAGTTTTGTCGCGCCATCTCGATATAATCTAAACACATTAAACCTGCCCAACCATTCTTCAAGCCAATGAATTCATCTTGATAATGATCCATACCCTTCCTACCTATGGCTCGAATGACTGCATTGAGTCCTGGAGCGTCTCCTCCTCCGGTTAGTATACCAATTTTCATGGTTGAACATCCTCCAAACAGTTAAAAAACATACTGTATACGCGAAAATTAATGATTTGAATTCTAAAGTTTTAAATGAAATATTTTAAACTTTGTTTTAACATAATACTATCATATTGTTATTAAATGAAAACAAACATGTTGATTTGATATGACTGAAATTTATTGTCCTTCTTGTGGTAAAGAACATAAGTCTAATAATCGTTATTGCACCAACTGTGGCGCAGATCTAGAAAATGTAATTTTAAAATTCAAAGGTGACAAATTACCAGTCTCCTATAATAATGGGAAAACACAGAGAGTTCAAGTGGTTGGAACAGATCCAGAGAGCTATCAAGAATCAGTTAGAAGAGTCCCTAAGAAACGAACCAGAAATTCTTTTGGAGGACTAACTGTTCTCGTAATCATGGCGATAATTGCAGTTGGTTTAATATATTACTTCAATCCTGGTTTCTTTGATTTCTTTGGAATAGATACCTTTCATACGTTTTTGTATATTGAAATCGGTTTAGGGATTTTATTGATTGTGTCTTTTATCCCTATGATGATCACTTCAAATCGAATTCATTCTCGTGGAAGAAGCACTTGTACTTCTGGAAATAGATATTCTGGAGACACCAGTAATATTTTCTGGGATTGTTTAACGGCTTTTTTCTTTATTAGTTGTCTTACAGATTTATGTGATAGAGATTAAATCTCTAGATTCACTTTTTTTTAAGAATACTTTATAATCTGAAGTGAATATCTCTATTTTAGATGTTAAAAACATCTGAAAAGAAAAGATGTGAAATTATGGCAGTAAAAGAAATTATTGCAAGTGTTGCAATCTCGATATTAATACTTGCTCCAACTACTTATTTTGTTCTTCCACTTCTTTATCCTGATATGAAAGATGGTGGAACTGTTCAATTTGCTTATGAGGAATTTGATGATCGAGCATTTATTTTAGATGATGTTGATACTTTTGAGCTTATTAACCAAACAACGCTATCTATTACAACAAGTGGTAAATCGTTCTTATCTCTACTCTATGTCATGCCAGCTGTTTTTTCAATTGTAGATACTATGACAGGTGCAATTCAAATTGAAATAGCTCTTACAGTTTCCGGAATTGGAAATAGAACAACTAAAGTTGCTTATTATAGACAATTAGCTACTCCTGGATCTTATTCTGAAATTCCAGCAGATGTAACTATAACTTATGTAACTGGAGAATTATCAGCAGGAACTTATACTATAAGTGTATATTGGAAGTCTATTTGGCCTTCCTCTGGTGCAAATTCATTAATAACTAATAATCCTCCTAACTTTGACTATGCTAGATCAATAACGGTTGAAGAGATTAGAACTTAAATCTCTTGCTTTTCTATTTTAATATTTCAAAATTCTAGGGATTATTACTTTATTAAGCACTAATTTCAATATTTGATATTTCAAAAAAGATATTTAAAAAAAGAGAGAAGTTGGATTATTTCTTTCTCTTTAAGTATAATCCAAAAGATACTAAGAATGGAATTATTACAATTAATGCAATTGTTCTATATTCTGGAACTACTATTGGGTAATCAAACGGATCATTTGGATCTGTTCCTTCTGCTACTTCGACACCATCAGAAAAACCATCTCCATCAGAATCCCAGTTAAAAGGATCAGTGTTATAGATCATTTCTTCGTAGTATGAGAGTCCATCTTCATCTAAATCATATGTAAAAATATCAGCTTTATAATACAAATTTTCTAAAGTCCAATAAGATTCATAACCAGTCGTTCCATTAATCATTATTCTATAAATATTAGAATCTTCAGAATATATTTCGATGAATTTGCTTCTTGAATCAGGTTCTACACCTACTCTGAAAATTAGCTCATCTTTAGAATTATAAGCTAAAACTTCTAAATTATAATCATCGGGAGATGTAGAAATATAAAAACTTGCAAATATAATAGGTATTTCAAATGTAACATTAGGATTTAAATTGTGATTAAAAGCTACATGTATTCCTGAAACTGGAGGATAATAAACACTACCACTTGAAATCCAAGTTTGATATCCTGTTGAGAAATTTATATGTGGATATATGCTCAGATTATTGCTTGGAACATTCTCAAAATCTAGTGTAAATTCAAAGGTTTCTCTATATTCTTCAAAGTACAATGTATCTATTGCCCATAAGAGTGGATATCCCGTATCTCCCGTAATCCATATCCTATGAATCAAACCAACAGTGGAAGTTATCTCTACAAATTGATTTATGGCATTTGCTTCAACATCAACAGTTTTAACTAATACATCATCTGAATTAAACACCTTTACTTTATCATTATGATCCAAATATTGACATATGTAAAAGCTAACATATGAAACAGGATTAGTAAATATGATATAATTGTCTGTTTCTTGAGAATAAAAATTAAAATCTCCAGATTGAGGTGGATAAATCGGACTTTCAGATGCATTATTTGTTACATAATATTCTGAAAATGTTACATTCTCATATAGGTCTCCTAGACGTGTTCTATTAGCTAAATCATCACCTGTGATCAATTGGGCATTAAGTGATTCATGTTCTCTGTAACATAAATCATCCATAGTCCAATATGTATTAAAACCAGAATTCCCTGTTATAGTGATATTCTGTATTTTACCATATGTTGACTCTAAGGTTACATAGTGATTTAAGATTTCTCCACTTACATATTCTCTATCTAATAAAGATCCACTTTCACTATACGCTGAAAACTGCATATTATATGTATCTCCAATATTGATATAGAACGAAACAAACTCTACTTCAAAAGAGAAGATTATGAAAGGTGTTGGGTCATAGGTATAAACAATGATGTTTCCTGAATGTGGGGGATATTTTGGTGATGAGGTTGAATCCCATGCTGTATAACCTACTTCAAATGAAATTCCAGCATACTTCCCAGTAACTGATTCTCCACTGTTTAAATCTTCAAAATCTATTATATTTGGTGTAGGAGAAATAAATTTTAGATAACTAATGGAATCTATAGCCCACCAATTATTAAAGTCTGTATCTCCACTTACTGAGATGTTGTAAATTCTGCCTAAAGGTGAGTTAAATTCTACATATTGATTTGCAACGTGATCTTCAAGTGATTTTTCTTCAATTGATACACTCTGATTAGTATAAGCAGTAACCACAAAACTATAATTTCCAGGTCCTGTTGAGATGAAAAAACCTATCTTCTCAATAGGCATATCAAAAACAAACCAATTGTTGATTTCATAAGTATAAGCAACATTTTCACCAGATTCTGGAGGATAAGTAGGACTAGGTGAAGAGTTCCACGCTTTGTAACCTGGTGAGAATTCAACTCCAGGATAATGATTATCAATATCAGCTTGGCTTGCTAAATCATCAAAAGTAATATTTACACCTCCCGGAAATTTTTTGATTTGTTGCTCATTTGTTGTTAATCCGTTGTTGTTAAAATTTACTTTTTGATTAGCAGAGCTATTTAAAGCTGTCTTATTCAAAGAAAAACTTAGTGTTATTATAATAACTAATGTTATGGTATATTTTGTTAATTTCATAAAATGACCTCTTTGTTTGTTATTAAAAATATTTTTTTGATGTATTATAAAAATATATTCCAATTGAAATCATCGAATTCTTACTCCAATTAATTTTAGGAAAAACATTTTAATTTTTGTCCAAGTTTTCTTCTTTCACTTACTTTTGTAAAAGTTTTTAACAACTTGCTATTCCACAATATTTATCTTTAAAACAATAAATCCTTTTATGATGAAAGCTAGTAAAAGGATGAAAAACTCTAAGTTTGGCAGATATTACACTGTACCTTTTTCACGTAATAGAGATATTGTTGTTGATTTCATCACTATTGGTGATAATACTCTCAAAGTTTATGCTGTTGGTGAGATTGATGTTACTCTACCTCTTAAGAAAATAGCTGAGTTCAAAAACAAAGGGATCCAAATTTCCTTTACTGGGTATTTATCCTATGTGTTTGTTCAAACGATATTAGATCACCCTTATATGCAAGCTATAAGATGGAAAAGAAGAAAGATGGTTATTTTTGAGGATGTAGATCTTTCCTGTATTGTTGAGAAGGATATTAAAGGAAAGAAAGTTCCTGCTAAGTTACTTATAAGAAAAGCAAATGAGAAATCAATTTTAGAAATCACTAATATTCTATGGTCAGGCAAGTCTAAAACTGATGACAGTATGGTAGATAAAGAAGAAGAATCTGCAGCAGATTTGTTGCTTCGAATGCCAGGTTTTCTTAGACGTTTCCTGATGAACCGCATTTATAATAATCCATTTTGGCGAAGACAATTTCTTGGAACAATTGGTATAACTTCTGTAGGAATGTATGCAAAAGGAGGGGGAACTGCTATCCCTATTGCAATAGAAAATATTTCCATTAACGCTGGAGGAATAGAAAAGAAACCTGGTTACCATCGGAATGAAGATGGTTCACTGAATCTGAACAAAATTGAACCTCGAGATTATCTGTGGATAACTTTTAATATTGATCACACAACTGTTGATGGTGGACCAACTACTAGATTTATAGCAGATTTTAGAGAAAGATTAAGCAAAGCATATGGTTTGGATAAACCTAACGTTCAGGTAAGAAATGAGTCTAAAAAATAGTAAAGCATTTGTCTTAAGAATCATAAAAGAAAAAAAGAAAAAAAGAAATTTTTTGCATAACGTTGTTCACAAATAAATTGGTCGTTTTTGAAGAGTACTTGGATTTAGAAGGCTAATATAATTATTACATGTATCTTGCCAATTCCAGTGATTCCACCAATGCCAATGTTTAGGTTCAAGTAATTTAATAACTAATTCATAAGGATAAGGTTGAATATTGGTATTTTTATCAAAATCAGCTGGTAATCTTCGGTACATAATATATCTTCCATTTGAGGAATACATAGCTCCTTCATCATTATACTCTCCATCTGTTAGTTGAGTGATTTGAGTTCCAAAAGTGTCTATACTAAAGATGTGTTGATTCCCATCATTTGCTCTGTTACTTCTCATTAAGAATAATTGTCCATAGAGAGGATGATAGTTTTCCCAATAATTATTATATTCATCATCAATAACTATGCGATTATCACTTCCATCCATATTTATTGCATTGATATTACCATCGTTCCAGCTCCAGATAATTGTATATCCATCTGCTAAAACAAGTGGAAAAGTACGGTGAGTAAATTGTTTGATTTTTACCACATCTGAACCGTCAACATTGCTTGCGTACAGAGTTGTTGGATCATTCCAATAATCAGCATCTCCCCAAACAAGTTTGTTTCCTGTTGGTGACATTCCTGAAGTAAATGCAAAGTAGTTTCCACTAATTAATTGCCATTGATCAGTTCCGTCATTTTTACATGTATAAGCTTTGTACCAACCATTACCATTATGTGCAGTGAAATAAACTAAATCTGTTCCAGGTATAAATTTTCCAGCACCAACTGTTCCTCTATTTGTGTAAGCAGTATTCCACCATTCTGTTCTAATTCCGTTAGTGTATGTGAAAGTGATTTGTGTAAGGTTATCACCATTAAATCTTATCTTCCAGAGTTCATTTTTACCATAATATTCTGAAGGTGTACCTTCTTCTTTTCTAATCATAAAAAGAATCCAATTCCCTTGCCAGTCTTGTAACCCATCACTTTGAACGCCGGTATAGATTAAGTGTTTATTCAAAATTCTAGCTTGGTTTGGGTGTTTTTTTGCAATCCAGAGTTCTCCGTTCCAAGGTTGTCCATCAGGACAAGTTATGTAGGCAATTCTGGTTCCATCTGAAGACCAAACATAATCAGTAATATTGTCTTGAGTTTCTATAATACAGCATTTAGACTTATCTTTAGCTTCTACAAATCCAAAAGGAATAAATGGATTGATAATTAACAACGTGATGCAAAGCATTAGTAAAGCGTTTTTCTTTTTCATAATCTTTGCTCCAAGCTTTAAGTTATCTTAATAACATAATTAAACTTTGTGCATAGAAATTTTTTTTAGATTTTAATGTAATAGCCAATCTAATTATACAATTCTTCAAGATAACTAAGCTTTTTTTTCTATCTCAACTTCTTCAACATCTACCGTTTCAAAACTTCCTTCTTTGATGAAAAAGAGTAGAAATACTCCTACAAAATAAATTGCACCAGTTATAATAAAGGAAAAACGAAATCCATTGTAATATCCCTTAGTGTCAAGAATTCTCCCTCCTATTGGCTGACTCATACTATTAAACGCTGTAAAAGCTAGAGAATCAATTGCACTGAAAGTTGCTCTTTGATTTGAAGGTAATAAATCCATAACAATTGCATTGATAAGAGGCCATCCTGCGTTCATTAGAGCTTGACGAACTATGTAGATGATTATAACTAGAGCAAATGGAGGGAATGCTGCAAAACAGAATAATAAAGCTACAGCTAAAAGTTCAATCCAGAAAATAGCTTTAGCTCTCCCGATTTTCTTGCCTATGTACAATGCAATAGCTGAGAATATTGCTGTCAATAAAGGAGCTAGAGTAAATATCAAAGTTAAACTTGAAATCTTTACTACATAAGGTCCTGTTGGATCTTCAAAATATCTAGGTAAGAACGGTATCGCTATCCCAGCACCAAATGCTATGAGAAAATCTCCGGCTATGATGAGTATAGGTGTTCGATAGAATTTTAATTTCTCCTTAAAAGTCTTACAGTTTTTTAGTTTTCTAAGTATTAACTCATCTTTACGTTTTTCTTCTAATGATTCAGCTGTTTCTTCTTCAGTTTTAACATGAAATGATCTTTTATCATTAATAAAGAATCCAAGGAATGAAGTAACAATGATAACTATTGCACATATTCTAATAACTGGTAAAATCACAGATTCTTCATATTTATCACCTATGTATTTGAAGATAAAATACCCCGCTACTCCTCCTATCGCTGTAGATAATTGTTGTATAATAGCCATAATAGTATATATTCTCGTACGTGTTCCTTTTTTGGTGCAGTCAGCAACTAGAGCTGAACCTGCTGGAGCCATTAACGAAAAAGCTATTGACTGTAAAATTTGAATAAAATAAAGATCTAAAATTCTTCTTGCAAAAATAAAATATATCATTGCAACCATAAAAAAAACCATTGCTATCCAAATGAATGCATCTCTTCTCCATTTATCTGAGAAAATGCCGGATATTATTAATCCAATTATGCCTAATATACTTGACAATCCAAATATCAAACCTATTTGAGTATTTCTCAGACTAGCATCTGGTACCCATATACTAATCAAGAAGAACGTACTTAAGTAAAGAGGAGTTTGTACCAAAGAAAAAATAGCCCAACTTCCGAAATACAATTTAAGATTCAGATTCAAGTCTCTGATCAGAATCCATGAATCAGTAAGTGTTCTTTTGACTATTTTGCTCATTTAATGCAAATCTCCTTGTATTAGTATTCAGTGAATATGTTGTATATGATTTAAATGCAGATAACACCAGCGTTTTTAAACATTAACTTTTATTTCTGATAGTTTAAAGATTGTTCTATAATTATTTCATCTAAGATTTTCACTCCAGAAATTGAAGGTAATGCAGAAAATAAAAGATATTCATCAAGAAAGAATTTTATTTCCAGTTGTGATACTATCCTTTGACATGTCTTCAGTCTACTGCCCAAAGTGTGGAAAGGAGAATAGTACTAGTCAGAAGACTTGCGTTAGTTGTGGAACTAACTTAGAAGGTGTAATCATAGATTTTAAAGAGAAAAAGAAACCTATAACAGCAAATGATGAAATGTTAAAACAAGCTAAACCTAAAGATAAATTTGAAGAAGCTTCTCAAGCTGTACTTAAAATAAAAGAGAGAGGAAGCAAGAGAAAGAATCGATCAACTCATGAAACCTGAAGCTGAATCTCCTCTTAAAGTAATTTTTTCTAATGTAAAAACCAAAATAATCTTTGGCAGTTTAACAGCATTATCTATTGCTGGATTATTACTTATGTATCGATACTTCTATTTGAGACCTAACCGTGCTGTTTACTGGATAATTATTGTAGTCCTCTTAATGTTATTTGCAATCTCGTGGAATTTTCTAATATTTCGCAAACGAATTGTTAGATATGGAGATACAATTGTTGTTCAGACTTATGCAGAGAAAGAGAAAGAAAAAGGTATATGGAAGTTATGTTATTGGTTTACTACTGTTTCAACACCTGCTCAAGATAGATATTATATTGCAACTTGGAAAAATATGCCTAAAACAGATAAGTTACTTGTTCTAATGTTCATCCTCATTGATATTGCAATTGTAATCATATTTTTCTTATTCTGAGAAGTATCTTTTGATATATCTGAAAAGGTTCATTCAACATTAGTATCTAACTTCCTAATTTTTCTAAATGAATTTTATGCATAAACTCTCAGATTCGAGTTTTCTCTTTTAGCTGACCTATTTATCATGACATTTCGTTTCTTCGCGTTAGAAGGCTATTTCTGTTGATGAAAAAATCGTAAATTGACCAAAAAATTTGAATTTATGAGGAATGTAATAAGAAACATAATAAAAAACTGTTCACTTTATTATGGTCCAAAAATTGTTTTCATAGATTATCCTAATATGAAAATCATTTAGAAATATTTCTAATTAAATCATGGCTATTTTTACTTATTCAGCTATTTTTTTAAACATAAAAACGTTGTTTTTCTTTGGAATGTTAGAATTAATATGTCCTTACTGTAGTAATGTAAATACTTCAAGTGAAAAATATTGCTCTTTTTGTGGACAGAAGTTAGAGGATGCTAATAAAAAAATAAATATTGGTCAAGATTCGCAGGATGTAGAGATTTACGATCAGACTAAGCAGAAAGTAGTTCAAAGAATAACAGTCACTCCAGAAATACTGATGGAAAACTTTGTGTGCCCCAAATGTAGAAAACCTCATAATTCAGAAGCTAAGTTTTGTTTTCACTGTAACCAAGATTTAGAAGCAGCAATAATTGAATATAAAGAGAAACAATTACCTATAAAACTTAAAAAAGAAAGCCATAAATTCAGTCAACAAGAACTAGAGGAAATTAGACAAAGAAGGCTTATGTTTCCAGAAAAAGAGGATAGAGAAGCTATTGTTGCTAGTATGACTACAAAGAAAGGATTCTTCGTACGATTAATAGGTTTCATACTAGACATATTATCCGATATCAGTTGGTGATAATAAGCTAGAGTCTTACAAGATAACCTTGTGTAAAGATACATTCTTATGAAAGAAACTAGATGTGTTTCATCTTTGAATAGCTAATCTTAATAAATTCTGAATTAAAATGTACTTGAAGATTTATGATTCCTAGAATCGAATTT
>Ga0315550_1000332_pt1 | contig 28534 bp, 29 predicted proteins | sample SalMarSW160190MG_2_FD_203100 | JGI IMG/M metagenome (GOLD analysis project Ga0315550, IMG submission 203100) | Salt marsh sediment microbial communities from the Plum Island Ecosystem LTER, Massachusetts, United States - Salt Marsh Sediment SW1601-90 ... | reverse complement strand
TTCTACCATTATCATTTGATAAATCCGGGCGATATCGTCGATGACATTAAATGCCCCGTACTTTTCATATGTGAGGAGTACGACCCGTTTATCACGCCGGAAGACACCCTGCGGCTGTTTGAGGCTTCCGGCAATCCGGCTGATAAAATCTGGGAAGTCGCCGGCGCCGAGCATAGCCAGTCGTACCATACGTCCCCGGCGGAGTATATAAAGAGGGTGGATGATTTTATCAAGGGGTCCCGGGGTTAATGCCGGCGGGCGACATCGCCCGGTACGACGAAATGAGCGCCGACCATGTTCATCGTTTTATCGTCGCTTGCCTCGCAGACCTTCTTGAGTTCCAGGAGTACTTTGCCCGCCACCGTCTCTTCCCAGAACCAGTCCTGGAGCACCTTGCTGGAAGCAGATGACTGTCCCGGTTGCGCCGTAATGCCTTCGATGTAATACGACTTTAAGTCCTCGACGGCGTATTTCAACGTATAAACAAGGGGCGTGTCTTTAGCGGGGTTTTCCGGCTCTTCTCCCCTGGACAGGGCGTAAATAAAGTCGCCCAGTTCCTCCAGCGGGATGCCGCTGACGCCTACCGTGGTGCGTTTTCTCTTTTTCACGGCCATATCGTACCAGGGGCGCATGGCGGTAACCTCCCGGCGGAAGGCCGTCTGCAGCGGGTCGGTCTCTCCGGTATCGGGTGCGCTCCGGGCGAAGTTCACCGGACAGGCCAGCACCGTTATCTCGTCGTTCTCCGGCTCATCCTCGGGGAAATCTGCCAGTACCGGCGGAGGGCCGGGTGCTTCGAGCAGTTTTAGCACGGCCAGAAGGACCCGACTCTGAAAGGCGGGGTCGTCGGGCGCGCCGAGGGGATGACCCATCTGGAAAGACACCCACAATGCCCGCGGCGGTTTGATGGTCTCCGTGTGCGGCCGTACCAGGCTGATGCCGGTGGTCGGCACGCCGTTTTCTTCCAGATAGTGGCTAAGAACGCCCACGGCGCTCGTGCAGCCCGGTCAGACGGGCAGGAGCAGAGCGGCGTCTACCTTGTCTTTCTTAAGGAGGCCGGCGATTTCCGCCGAACACACCTCGAACTCCTCGGGCCGGTGGGCGCTGCTGACCGAGTAATGAAAATCGGCCAGGCTGCCGATGATGCCTTCTTTCTCCATCTCGCGCAGGCGGTCGAGGGGGAACACGACATTCCAGTCACGCTGGAAACCGCTGCGGTCGAAGCTGGCCGCGAGATGGGACATTACCAGGTCGTTGGGCTGCACATCACCCGGTATGACGCGGTAATAATCGTTAGGGTCAATCTGGAAAGGCCGGTCATCGCGCGTATGGAGTCCGGCGGTGGTGATTATTGCCAGTCGTCTTTGGTTCAGGGGCGGCCCGCCAACCCAGGGGCTGGTCTCAAAAGAAGGGCAGGGGAGACTCATCAGTATCTTTCTCTCTTCTTCGCTTACATCTTCCAGACGGACCATGTTGGTTCTCCCTTCGCGTTGAATATAATGCTATAGCCTGATTAAGTGTAAATTAGCATAATCGCTTACTACTGTCAACGAACGATATCTATCCTCCGGCTACTCCCCGCGGCGTGCCTCTTCCAGCTGTTCTTCCAGCTCTTCGAGCTGCTGCCACATGTGCGGCGGGACGGAATGCGCCGGCCACCTGGACTTTAACTCGGCTATTTTCTCCTCGATTTCCTTTACGCGGTCTGTATCCATATAAATTTCCTTAAACTAGTCCATGTTCGGTCCGGCTAGCGGCTGGTATCGCGATGCCTCTGCTACGTAGTCCCGCTGCTGCTTTTCACTCAAGGGTTTAAATCTTTTCGCGGCGTCGATAAGCATCGGCCAGAGCCGCAGCTCGCCCGGCATTACGGCGGCGGTGATGTCCTGGCTAAGCGTGTACCACAGGCTTTTATCGATTTCCGCCGCTTCGTCGAAAGGCTCGTACCAGGTGTTGTATCCTTTCTCGTTCGGGCCTTCGCGGGCCTGTTTGGCTATGGACTTGATAGCCATGACGCCCACGTCTTTCTGTCGGGCGGTTTTTAACAGCGGGCGGAAATCGTTCCATGCGAGGGGATGGGCGGCATGCACGCGGTTCAACGGAAACATAACGGTATCAAAGTCGAAGAGCCGCAGCGCCTCGTTTTGGACAGGGGGATTATGCCCGGTAATGCCGATATTGCGCACCATTCCCTGCTCTCTGGCTTCCAGGATTGCTTCCATCGCGCCTCCGGGACCCAGGGCGGTGTTCAGGACGTCCGGGCTGTCCACGCCGTGGAGTTGAAAGAGGTCGAAGTGGTCTACGTTCAGCGTCTCCAGCGAGCGATTCAGGCTTTCCCAGGCGCCGTTTTTCTGGCGTTCGTGAGTCTTGCAGCCGAGGAAAAATCGCTGGCCGTTCCTCTTAAACCATGAGCCGATACGCGCTTCCGCCTGCCCGTATACCGGCGATACGTCAATATGGTTGATGCCGTTATCCAGCGCGTTTTCCAGGGCGGCGTCGGCTTCTTTCTGACCGACCCGGAACAGCGCGAAACTCCCGAATATTATAATACTGCTCTCATGTCCCGTCCTGCCCAGTCTCCTCGTTTCCATATCGCCCTCCCGGCAATTCCTCTTAATTAAATGTTGACATATCGACCCGTTATTTTCAAATAGCTGGTATTACAGTCTCAAGATATCCGTTCTTGTTGACACACGCCTGCCTTTTTATTTACCCTCTTAGGTAACATGTGGGCAGATTTTATATTAGTGATTGGTTCCTATATCTTCGGCTCCATACCGCACCTGTCCCTGCTGGGAAAGCTCCGCCGGGTAGAGCTTGACGGTGATTTTCACGAGAATCTCTGGTACCGTGCGGGTAAGGTCTTCGGGGTTATGGGAGTGGTGGGGGAATTTATCAAAGGGGCCCTGCCTGTCCTGGTAGCTAAAGGGCTGGGATTTTGTCCGGCTACCGTGGCGCTAACCGGATTGGCCGCCGTCTGCGGCCAGATGTGGCCGGTCTTTTCCAGGTTCGACGGAGAGAAAGGCAATAGTATCGCCGTGGCCGTGGTAATTGCGCTGGCGCCCGTGCCGGGCCTGGTGGCGGTAATACCCGTTATTATCGCTTTAATCGTCAGGACCGTACCGCGGTTGATAGCCAGGTTCAGACAATCGGGTGATAAGTCAATCATCGGCGGCTCGTACAGTCGGAGCCTGCCGGTGGGAATGTTTATCTGTTTCCTGATATTGCCGTTCGTCAGCTGGTACTGCGGAGAGACGGTGGAAATAGTCTGGTGCTTCAGCACGCTTTTCTTGTTGATTATGACGCGGCGACTCACCGCCGGATTAAGAGAAGATTTGAAGGCACGGGGAGATATCGGTAGTATACTGTTAAAACGTCTGCTTTACGACCGCTCCACAGCCAGACGGCGATAGGAATCATAACAGTGTTTTACCAGTGAATCGGGCGCACTGTGCTCGAACGGTGACTATCTTTTTCCGCGGCGACGGTCAGGGTTAGACTTCTTCTTTGCCGTGATACTTGAAAGAGATTTTCACTTTGGCGCGGTAGCTGATAACCTTGCCGTCATCAATTTGCATATCCAGCTCCTCGATTTCGGCAATTCTCAAGTCCTTCAGCGTCTTGGACGCTGTCCCTACGGCATTGGCTGCCGCCTTTTCCCAGGATTCGGTACTGCTACCGACCAGCGTGATTATCTTATAAACGCTGTTTGGCATGGCTCCCTCCCCCCAAGGATGATTAATTATTATATACCAATTTTCAAGTAAATTAAAGTCTGGTAAAGTGTCGGCAGCCTATTTGATACTTAAAGACCCCGTGTTCTTCACAAAAAGGACGTAAGTGGCCAGGCCGGTGAGACAGATGACGGCTATACCCATATGGCATTGCGCAACCGGTCTTAATAATTGCATTTAAATGCAAAAATGCGTACAATTATAAACGGTATATCACTTAACCCTGTCCAGAGGAGGTGTTATATGCTGGATGAACTCGGTCAGAAAATCATCAAGGAACTTCAGGAAGATGCCAGGCAGAGTTTCCGGGAGATAGGCAGGAAACTGGAAATATCCGAAGGAACCGTGCGTAACAGGGTAAAGGGCCTGGTGAAAAATAATACTATGAAAATAAGCGCCATCCCCAATCCCGAGCAGCTGGGATTTAACTTCATGTGTGTTATGTGCATCGAGGTCAAAGTGGGGTCTGCCGAGCGGGTGGAGCAGCTGTTGATAAAGAGTCCTAATGTGTATTTCATATGTGGCTGCACCGGCACTTATGATATAATCGGGATTTTTGTTTTTCACACGCCGAAAGAGTTTGATGAGTTCGTTAAAAACGTAATCGCCAATATACCGGAAATCGTCAGGACGAGCACCTTTGTAGCTATGCATATATCCAGGAGTCCGTGGGAGCATAATCTGGATGTAACCGAGCTCTGCAAATCATAAGCATATATACAACGCTTATATAGATATAACCTCTTGAACTTGAGATGAGGTAATATGCCGCCGGAAAGAAAAAAATCTGGCCCCCGTGTGTTCTTCGGATGGTGGTCCGTGTCATTCATCGGCATCATATCCGGCCTGGGACACGGTTTTAATACTTACGGTATTTCCGTGTTCTTCAAACCTATCGCCGCCGAGCTTGAGATTAACCGGGCTTTCACGTCTTTAGCCGCTGGCATGGGACGACTTGAAGGAGGCATTACTTCTCCGCTGGTAGGCTGGCTGTCGGATAGATTCGGCCCCAGGTGGATAGTAATTTTCGGTATTCTTGTCGCCGCCGCCGGCATGATATTTATGAACTATATCACCGAGATATGGCAATACTACGTAGCCTGGGGTGCCATGATAGGACTCGGACTCAATATCGGCCTTACGGTTGCCTGCGACAAGACTATTAACGACTGGTTTATACGACGGAGGGGACTGGCGCAGGGTATCAAGTTCGCTACAGTCGGCATTTTCGGCATCGTTGTCTTACAGATAATCACACCCCTCATGGAATCGCAGGGCTGGCGTTTCACCTGTCTTATCTGGGGTATTATCATGTTCGCCAGTGTACCGTTCGCGTACATGCTGATAAAGCCGAAACGACCGGAATTTTACAACCTGCTGCCGGATGGTGCTAAAGTGAGCTTTGACGGTGAAGAAGACAAACGCGGTGTAATTGAAAGAACCGCCGGTTATGCCCGGGAGTCGCAGGAAAGGGATTATACGTTCAAGCAGGCCATGAAAACAGGTACGTACTGGCTGTTGATTGTGGGTTTCAGCGCGCATAACTTTATCGCCGGCGGTTTCAACGTGCATATATTCCCGTTTTTAACGGATATAGGATTTGAGGAGACCGTGGCGAGCGGCATGATGGGCATGATGATATTCTTTACCGTGCCGTCACGGTTTTTCGGCGGGCTTGTTGCAGACCATATTGCCAAGAACCGGATACAATATCTCCTGCTCGTGGCTATCCTGTTGCAGGTTATCGGGCTGGGCACTTACCTTATGTTTCAGAACCTGGTGGGGGTTTACGTGTTGCTGGTATGTCACGGCCTAAGCTCCGGGGCGGTAACGCCTCTGGTTATCCTGATTGTCGGTCGCTACTTCGGCAGGCAGTATTTCGGCTCCATACTCGGCATGATGATAACTTTCCTGGCGCCTATGGGGCTGCTGTCCCCGGTTTATTACGGCTGGGTCTTCGATACCACCGGGAGTTATAATATAGCCTTTATCACCGCGCTTATTTTCGCGGCGGTGGCGACTATGTTGATGTTCTTCGTACGTCCCCCCAAACCTCCTGTCGATGAGACCCCCAGCCTGACCTGGTAGGCATTAAACGGTGTTTCTGCCCCCCCCCCTTTCTACTCGTCCGTTCAATTGACAACATACGGCTTAAGCATTAATATTACACGGGAGTAGATATGATAATAGACCGTGAGGCTCTTCAAGTAAGAAGGCAGGCAATCTTAAGACGCCGCAGGACAATCTGGATAGCCTCTCTCTGCGTTATTTTCCTGATAATACTGTTCCTTAGTCTATATCAGTTTACGGACGTTATTTTCGGGCTGTCTGAAGAAGTGGAATCGGCGCCGCGGAGCGGCGATTGGAACATGTTCCGGCGCGACCTAAGCCGTACCGGTATGGTAGAACCGGGCGGCGATCTGCCTCAAGGCACATTGAAGTGGACGTTTTCTGCCGGTGAAGCTATTCATTCTTCGCCAACGGTGGTGGATGGTGTTGTCTACTTCGGTTCCAGGGACTACCGTATTTATGCCCTTGACGCCGCTACCGGTGAAGAAATCTGGTCATATAAGACGGGCAGCTGGGTGGAATCATCCCCCGCGGTTGTCAACGGTGTGGTGTATTGCGGCTCAAACGATGGGGAGCTTTACGCTCTGGATGCCGCCAGCGGCACGAAGCTATGGTCTTTCGATGCAAATTATCCTGTAAGGTCATCGCCGGCCGTGGCTGACGGCGTGGTATACTTCGGCTCCGATGATTATTATATTTATGCTGTTGATATTGCTACCGGAGCAGAAATCTGGAATTTCAAAACTGGAAGCAATGTAGACTCATCGCCGCTGGTTATCGATGGTGTTATCGTCGTCGGCTCGTTAGACGGCTCATGTTATGTCCTGAATGCCAGGAACGGACGACTTCGCCTCAACTTTGATACGAAAAATTCTATATTAGCGTCCCCGGTGGTGAAAGACGGGGTCGCCTACATTACCAATACCGCCGGTTGGATATATGCCATTAATTACCAGGCCAAGAACTGGCCTCTTGAACACACGATTAAATTTTACTGGAACGTGATGTATGTCAGGGGCGCCGCGCCGAAGCCTCCGAACGCTTCAGGCTTTGTCTGGCTACACCCGCTCGGGTGGGGAGTAAGAACGACTTCTTCTCCCGCTATAGCAGGCAATGTTATTTATCTGGGGGCTAATTATAACATGCTGGCCCTGGAAGTAAGTACCCAAGAAATATTATGGTCCTCTCAAACCAAGGATTTATTGACGTCCTCACCGGCCGTGACAGATTCCACAGTCTATTTCGGCAGCCATGATGGAAGCCTGTACGCTGTAGATAGAGCCAGCGGCGATAAGCTCTGGAACTATACTACCGGAGCTAAAATTACCTCTTCTCCCGCCGTAGCTGACGGTATGGTGTATGTAGGGTCTCACGACGGCACGTTGTATGCCTTCGAATAGCCTGTAAAAATCAAACGGCACCGGTTAATCTTCGGTGCCGTTTTTATTAAGGAATAAGCCTTAAATTTACTTCTTAATTATCCAGGGATTTCGTCGTTTGAATGTAGTCCGTGCCAAGTTTAGCGGTAAGCTCTTTCTCCCTTTTCTGTACTTCTTCAACAAATTTATCCCTGCCCAGTTTAAACCAGTAAGGCTCCCACTCTATATCGTTAAGATTTTCAATCAGCGAAGAGATGGTATCGAAGGGGAATGTTAAAATAAGCCATCCTTCCGGCATTGCCTGCCTCGCTTTCATGCTGAAGCCGAGGCCGCTGACGGTGTAATTCAACTCACCGCTCAAGTACGGGTGGGCGAATATCCAGGCGCAGGCAAGGCACGTCGACCCCTTGCTGTGCCACATCTTACCGTCGGAGAAACTGCTGGCCCGGAGAATGATTTCCGCTTGAGTGACATTGGCGGTAAAAATCAGCAGGTCGGGCTCGAAATTCATCTGGTCGATTTGGGCGCAGGATATATACTTAACGGAATCTTTAGCCATATGGGGAACGTAATCATAGATTCTCCGGTTGGCGCCCGGGGTCTTAAACATGGAAAACATCGGCCCGAGCTGTCCGCTGTACATGACCGGCGGGTAGTCCTGTATCCCCAGTACCTGCTCGCCGCACTGGATGTTTGCCGTGGTAATGTAAAATGGTTTACTGGTCTGGGCTTCCCGGATGAGTTCGCAAAGCGCCAGGAGCTTGTCTGTCGGCTCTAATCCCGCCGGCTTTCCCAGCGAATATTTAATGCCGATGGGCTTATGCTCGAAGTTGAATTTGCTGAATATCTCGTAGTCCTTTTTCGTTAAACTCATACTAACCTGCCTTTCCGTTTCCGATTATATCACGCTTGAGAAATGATATACAAGGAAGGTTAAAGTTATTGTTGATATCCTCGGCGGTAAGGTTTATAATAAGTGCGCCGTAAAAAATCCAGGGGTCGCTTTGCGATATAGACGGCAGGAATCACCCGCGCTGACTCTTCAGGCTTCGCTTGAATATTCGACTATATTCAAGGAGGATAAAGATGAACAAGCCGCTGCTGCCGGACAAAGTCGCCATTATCAATGGCGGCGCTACAGGGATGGGCAGAGCTACGGCCCTTATCTTCGCCGAGGAGGGCTGTAACTGCGTTATCGCCGACGTAAAAGAAGAGGAGGGGAAGAAGACCGCCGAGGAGGCCAGCCAAAAAGGCAGGGAAGCTATCTTCATCAAGTGTGACATCACCGATACCGCGCAGATAAAAGCCTGCGTCGACCAGACCGTCAGTAAGTTCGGCACGGTGCATATCCTGATAGGCAGCGCCGGAGGGAGCATTATCACGGGAAAGGCCCCGGCGTCTCCCCGGGAGGGCGAAAGACCCGCGGGGGGTGTGGAAAACACGCAGGAAGCTTATTTCGACCTGATGACGGACCTTAATTATAAAGGCCACGTATTTTTCTGCAAGGAAGTCGTGCCGTACATGAAAAAGCAGAAATACGGCAAGATTGTCCTTATTTCATCATTGGGCGTCTATAATCCCCCCGGCCCGTCCGTGGAATATCACGGGGCTAAAGCCGCCGTCATCGGGCTGGTCTATAACCTCGCCTACGAACTCGGTCCCAGCAATATCAACGTCAACGGTATTTTACCGGGCCCCATCAAATCGCCGTTCTGGGACCCCGTCCTGTCCATGGTTCCGCCGGAAGAAAGAGGCCCCATGATGGACCAGATGGGTAAAGATTCGCCTATGGGGAGAGTCGGCCTGCCGGAAGATATCGCTTATACCAACCTGTTCCTTTGCTCGGAATGGAGTTCCTACATCACCGGCCAGATGCTGAACGTCGGCGGCGGCATACCGTTGGGCAGGTACGACCCCGAAAGGGGCTTCGGGCGCATGGCGCGGGAAGGCAGACCGCCCCGCTAGAAGATATCCGTGAATAAAAGAGGCAGACTCTCAAGGGGGGCCTGCCTTTAACATCACCATAATTAACAATAATGGGTAAAGGAGTAAATAAAAATGGCAGAAAAAGAATACGCTCATCTTATGAAGCCTGCGCTCATCAAAGACCCGCCAAAGGGACTCTACGCCGAGCCTCGCATCTGGATGGAAGCCAGGGACTTGGAAGGGTTCAACGCGCAATTTTCTTACGGGTTCGTCAAAAAGCCCGGCACGTTCCATCCACTGGAGGGTATGCTGGTACACCCTTACGATGAAATCCTCGTCTTTGAAGGGACGAAAAACACCGATATCTTTGACCTGGGCGCGGAAATATCGGTGCTGCTCGGTGAAGAACAGGAAGAGCATGTCTTCAACGAGCCCTCGTGCGTGCTTGTTCCCAAGGGACTGCCGCACGGTCCGGTTACGGTAAAAAGCTTGGAAAGACCCATCGTCCATTATACCATCGGCCTGGCTGACGCTTATCAGGCGGAAGCTGCTTCACCGAAATCGGCCTCTGCAACCAGGGGCGATAAATACAGTAAATATATCAAGAAAATGACCACCAATTTCAAGTCCATGGGGGCGCAGGGGTCCCAGATGGCCGGCGGTGAACAGTACGGGTCGATCAAGGCCGCCAGTATGGGAGTGGGGCCGGGCAACGGCGACGAGGTCGTCTGGCTCTACGGCGAAGACCTTGAGGGATTCGATGTTAATTTCACTTGGGGATTCTACAGCCAGTGCGGCAAGTGGCACCGCGGCGGTGAAGCCCATTACCACCCCGAGGCGGAAATCCTCTGTTTCCTGGGTCTCGACGCGGACAATCTGGATTTCCTTGGAGCCGAGCTCGAGCTGGGCATGGGCAAGGACTATGAGAGACATATCTTCAACACGCCGACTATCGCCATCTGTCCCGCGGCTTTCCCCCACCTCCCCCTGATTACCAGGTGGTGTGATAAGCCTTACGGGTTTATCGTGGTTTGTCTAAGCGGCGAGCACGCTTCTCCCTGGGTGGAAGCATAATCGTCCCCGTTATATAAAACAGGTATTATTGGTGAGGGTAAGTGACCGCTGAGCCGGTCGCGAGCCCTCGCTGGTATTAATAAGATAATTATTACGGAGGAACAAGAACATTAAGTATCGTAAATTTGGCAAACTGGACTGGGAAGTATCCGTACTGGGCTTCGGGGTGATGCGTCTGCCTTCTCTCGCCGGCGACCCGGCAAATATAGACGAAAACGAAGTTTTTAAGATGTTCCGTAGCGCCATCGATGGCGGCGTTAATTATCTGGATATAGGTTATCCTTACGACCCTGTAAAACACGAACGCCTGGTCCGCCTGCTCGGCAGGACGCTCGGGGATGGCTACCGTCAGAAAGTAAAAATAGCCGCCGGCCTGCCGCCGGATTTCATCGATGCCTCTAAGGGCATCGAGCCTTATCTGGATAACTGGTTGGAATGGCTGCGGACCGACCGACTGGACTTTTTCCTTTACGGGGGGCTTGACCGCAATACCTGGCCCCGGTTGCAGGAGATGGGTGCGATAAATCTGGCGGAGAAAGCCATGGCGGATGGACGAATTGATAATATCGGTTTCGCCTTCCACGATTATTACCAGACGCTCCGCGAGATACTGGACGCTTACGATAACTGGGCCATCTGCCAGGTTCAATACAGCTATATGGATATAGACCACCACCCGGGTGTCGGCGGAATCAGGTATGCCGCCGGTAAGGAACTGGCGGTAGTGGTTACCGAACCTCTCAAGGGAGGGCGGCTTGTCAGGGAGCCGCCGGATACGGTAGCCGCCGTATGGGCGGAAGCCCCGCAAAAACGCCCGCTTCACGAGTGGGGACTCCGCTGGGTCTGGAGCCACCCGGAGATTGCCGTCGCGGTCGTCGATATGAGCAGCCTGGAACAGGTGTCGGCGGACGTGGCCCTGGCAGATACCGCCGAGTCGAATTGTATCACCGTGACGGAAGAAATTTTTATCAGCCGGGTCAGGGATACCTACCGGAAACTGAAACCCATCCCCTGCACGGCCTGTCGCGGCTGCATGGAATGCCACCTGGGTATCGACGTGCCCCGTATTTTTGAAATTTATAACGACGCCGTCATGTATGATGACATCGAGACGGCGCGCGCTCTTTACCGCCTGGAAAGGCATAACGCAGATATCTGCGACGAATGCGGCTCCTGCGTCAAGGCCTGCGGCTTTAAAATCCCCATCATTGACTGGCTCAAGAAAGCCGATAAGCTGCTGGCTGAATAAGGCTGATGCTGCCGGATTGGTGTAAAATCGCCTCTATGGTATACTGGAAAACGATTCAGCAACTGTCAAAGGAGATATCGTCATGGAGAAACAATGGTCGGAATTAACGCGCGAAGAGAAGCGCCAGGAGAGGCTGAAGGACTATCTTGCTCCGCCGGATATTAAATTCCGTGACGCTAAAGCGGAAAAGCTCTATAAAGAGAGGGCGGACCGGATGCTGAAGGTCATGATGTGCCGGGAACCCGACCGTGTTCCCGTATCGCTCCCGACCGGCAACTACCCCGCTTATTACGCCGGGCTGAATCTTAAAAAAGTGATGTACGATTACAAAGCCCTCCGCGAGTCCTGGGCCAAGTTCATGTATGATTTCAACGACTACATGGACAGCTTCATGGGGCCGGGCTTTGTATTTTCAGGTAAAATGCTGGAAATCATCAGGTACAAACCCTACAAGTGGCCGGGCTGGGGACTCGGCGACGATGTCAATACCTATCAGTTCGTGGAAGAGGCGTACATGAAGGAAGATGAATATGACGCCCTGATGAAAGACCCGTCTGATTTCTCTTTCAGAACGCTGGTGCCGCGCACGGTGCTCGCCGCCGAGGAACTTAAGAATTTCCCCAGCCTTAACTCGATGATGGGCATGACCATGATAATGGTCATGCCTTTTTCCCGCCCGGAGATGCGTGCCGCTTTCCAGGCCCTGATTGACGCCGGGGAGGAAATGGAGAAGTGGCAGAAAGAAATCATGCTCTTCAACCTGGAGATGATGGCCGCCGGGTTCCCCCCGGGCAGGGGAGGACTGGCGGTCGCCCCCTTCGACGTCATCGGCGACTTTCTAAGAGGGACGTCCGGGGCCGCCATCGATATGTTCCGCCAGCCGGAGAAGCTGCTCGAGTGTATCGATATGATTACGGAGCAGATTATCGAAAATCAAATATCCAGGGTCAACGCCTCCGGCGGTTTTAACGTGGGCTTTCCCCTGCACAAAGGCGACGATACCTTTATGTCCCGCAAGCAGTTCGAGAAATTTTACTGGCCCAGCCTGAAGAAGGTTATGGATGCCCTTATCGACGAGGGTATCATGGTGTCTCTCTTCGCCGAGGGGGCCTATAACCAGAGGCTGGAGTATATCGGGGATTTCCCCAGGGGCTGGGTGACCTGGATGTTCGATAAGACCGATATGGCCAGGGCCAAGAAAATGATAGGCGATACGTGCGCTATCTCCGGCAACGTACCCGCCTCCTTAATGATTACCGGCACGCCGAAGGAAGTTAAAGAATACTGCCGCGGGCTTATCGAGACCTGCGCTCCCGGCGGCGGTTATACCCTCTCCGGAGGCTGCACGGCCACAGAAACTAAAAATCCGGATAACTTCCGCGTCTACATGGAGGCCGCCGTGGAGTACGGTACGTATTAAGGCAGCCACGTATGAAGTAATGCCTGCTACCGGTAAACGCCGTATTCCTTGGTAAATTCAATCATGGCCTTCATGTTCTCCGGGTTGACTTCATCGGTGGAACTCCGCGGCGAAATTATGTAGCCGCCGTCCTTCCCGATGACGTCGATGAGTTTCTTACAGTGGTCCTTCACATCCTGGACCGTCCCCAGCTGCAGCAGCGAAGAAGGAACGTTCCCCTCGATGCAAACGTGGTCTTTCAGGATTTCTTTAGCCCTGAAAATATCAGTGGTATCGAAACGCGCCAGCATTTTCCCTTTAGGGAAGTCCAGCAGATATTCCAGTCGGGATGTGAAGTTGCCTTCGAAAAATATGCAGGGTGTCGCTCCCCGCTCGATAAGTCCCATCACAACCTTTTTAAACGTGGGCCAGTAGAAAGTATCGAACTGTTTCTTGGAAAGAAAGTCATCCGAGCCCCGCGTATTGGTCATGAACATCCTGATGTTGCCGTACTCGTTGGGCGGGGGCAGCGGTCTTTCGAGCGTCTCTTTCAGGATATATTCACAGAGTTCAATGAGCTTGTCGGGCTGGCGGAACATGTCGAACATGGTGCCGCTCATCCCTCGCATGGAGTGTGAAACTACGTCGTAAGGCGGCATGGCGGCGCCCTGGAAATACTGCGGAAAGCCCATGTCCAGTATCATCTTATCGAATTTTGCCATCTTGGAATGCCACTTTTTCATTTCACGGCCGGCCTTCTCAAGGGTGCAGACGGTTTTTATCAGCTTCGGTTCGGAAAAAGCCAGTGCCAGGAATTGTATGCCCATCGGGCCGGCGCCAAGGTCGGATAATTTCGGCAGCAGCGAAAGGCCTTCCATGTTCTCGCTGGTGCGGGACATGAACACCCGCAGCATGTAGTCGGACGGGTCGTCCATGTACCGGTCGAATTCATCCCCCTTCATATTATCGATTTCTACAGCCTGGTGCCCCTGGTAGGGCTCGACCCCGTATCCCGGCCATCTCATCTGCCTCGGATTGAGTATTTCCAGCGCCTTCCCGGATGTAAACGGCTGCGGGAAAATCATATCCGGCTGGAATACCCGCAGGGTCTTCTGGTACGCATCGTACCAGGCGTCAAAATCATAATAGGCGGCGGAACAGGGTATGCCGGTGTATTTAGCGGGGAAGTAGCCCATCGCGCAGATAATAGGAACCCTGTCCGGTGTCCTCAACTGAATGGCATCTGTTATTCTTTTATTACGTTCCTCGCGCAGCTGTTTACCCGTTTTTCCATTTTCAAGATATTCACCCATGTCAGTTCTCCTTCGGCTCTTTATCTGGATTGCTCCAATGTAACTCTGAAGTTAATGAAAAAATATGTTAAAAATATCACTCCGATAATACGTTAGGTTGATATTTCTTGCCGAGTAATTTATATGCTCTGGCACGCAATTTCTTGAGTCCGGTATCCAGTTCTTTTTTTTCACGCCCGGAAAGAGCGGAGAATATAGCCGTAATAGCGTTTTTGGTGGTTCTGCTGAATAACGCCCGTCCCTTTTCCGTGATAATTACGTCATACTGCCGGGCATCGGAAGCGCTTTTAACTTTATTTACGAGCCCCTGTTTTGCCATCCGGTCTACCAGCGTGGATATGGAATGGTGCTGGCGCATCGTTATAGCTACTATTCCCTGTATGGTTACCGTGCCGCCGCTGTGATGCAGTATATCCAGAATATGTGCCTGTTCCGAGGTGAGACCGTATTGAGCAAGCTCTTTCTTGCGGGAACGTGCGATTACAAACGTGGTATGGTTGAGTATTCTCCACAGACTAAAATCTATATCGTTGTCCCGGCTTGGCCGGTTATCGTTAATATTCAACTTGCCTTTATTGAGGGAAACGCAGGTTTTCCCTTGATATTATAGACGATTGGTGCTTGATTATCATCATGAAAAGTGCCGGATGGATAGCATGATTTGTTGGTGGAATTGTATCACATATGATATAATATTGCTATTATCCCACCTGTAGTACGGTCGATAAATTGAATATAAAATGAAGGAAAGGAATTGAGAAAAATGGCAGAATCAGAGTACGAAAAATACGCAGTAAGAACGCCCATTTATGAGGCCGGCCCCGGCATTAAAAACCGCCAGAGTCCCACCATGACTTTCATGAGCGAAAAGCAGGCGGGCGCCCCGTACTATATTGAACTCGGTTGGATTTACGATATACCGGACCCCAACCCGCATATCCACGAGCACGTCCACGATTACGATGAAATCGTTATCCACTGGGGCGGCGACTACAAGCGACCCCAGGTGCTGGGCGGCGAAATTGAGTTCTATATCGGCGGGCAGCCCATAACCTTCAATACCACCACCGGCATCTTTATCCCGGCCGGCGTTCCGCACGGTCCGCTGACCTGGAAGAAGTTCGAGTTTCCGCATATCGAGATGGCGATGATGCTCGGCACCGGCGACCCGTCCAAAGGGTGGGGCCAGAGCGGCATCAGCAAGGCCAAGACCGCCCCTCCGAAGAAGACGAAGGATTTCGACTACGAGCAGTACGTTATCCGCAGTCCCATGCGCGAGGCCGGGGCCAACTTCACCGCCGGCCGCCAGAGTCCCACGATGACTTACATGAGCAAAACACAGATTAACGTGGCAAACTACTATATCGAATTCGGGTGGATATGGGATATAGTCAAACCCGGCATCCCCAAGATGGTGCATGATAACTATGATGAAATCGTCCTGCACATCGGCGGCGATCCCAACGACCCGGAAGACCTGGGTGGGGATATGGAATTCGGCATGGGGGACGATTTACTCCAGTTCAACAAGAGCTACGGCATGTGGGTACCTAAAGGCGTGGTGCACGGCCCGCTGAACTGGCATAAAGTCCGCAAACCCTTCATCGAGATGGCAATTATGCTCGGCGCGGGGACGATGGCGGAGGGGTGGGGCGGCAGCTTCTTCGGCGAGGACGGCGTCCGCATGAGGTTCGATCAACGCCAGCAGCGCCCTCCCACGAAATAATCAGAAGATACAGCAGGATTTTAAATCTAAAAATGATTTTCCCGGCCTTTTCTCCAGGGGAAAGGCCGGGTCTACCTCTATAATGTTCCCCGGAAAGCTGGTTATATTTTATTAAAGGCCGATGAATAATCGGCTGTTTGGCGAGGAGCATATGAGGAAAAAAGAAGAATCAATGACAGTACTGGACCCCAGGGGCCAGCCCAGCGGCGTGTTCGGGCGCAGGCTTGACCCTGATTCACTCCCCTGGGCTATTCACGACCCCGAAAACCAGCCGAGAGATACGGCGGAGGCACTGGGCGCCCTTAAAATGGCGCCGCGCCTCGATAGCCTGGAAGGCAAGACCGTTTACCTGGTTGATACGGGATTTGCCGGCAGCGCGGACTTCATAGCAGAGGTCCAGGACTGGTTTACGCGTAACCGGCCTGATATTAAAACCGAGTTACGCCACAAGAAGACCAGCATGTTCACCGATGAACCCGAACTCTGGAAAGAGATAAAGAAAAATGGTGACGCCGTTGTTTTCGGCGTCGGAGGGTGAGACGGATGCTCGGCGAGTATCGCCGAATTTTCCCGGACGATGGAGAACGACTACGGCGTGCCCACGGCTCCCATCGTCACCGCACGTTTCGCGGACTATGTTCAGCGCGACAGCCGCAGTCATGGTATGAACCTCCGCTATACCTTCCCCCCCTATCCCGTCGGCTGGGTCCCCCGTGAAACCTTGCACGGCTACGTGGAAGGTAATGACCCGATTTCCGGCGCACCCCTCATGGAGGAGGTTATCCTCGCCCTCACTCAACCGCTGACGGAAGCGGAGAAAAATTACAAACCGGAAAAGAGACCGGAACGACCGCGCCTGCTCGAGCCGGCCACCGAGGCCGACTTCCACCGTCTCTTCCTTGAAAGCGGCTGGACGGACGGTATGCCTATCGTCCTCCCGACCGAAGAGCGTGTGGCGGAGATGCTTACCGGCACCGACCGGGACCCCCAGGAATTCGTCGGCATGATGTCCGTCACCACCCATGAGGAGCGACTCCAGTATACGGTGGAGAGAGTTGCGGTCAACGCCGTCATGGCCGGGGCCAGGCCGGAGCACTTTCCGGTCATCCTGGCGTTAGGCGCTTCGGGGCGGCCATCCATGCCCAGCTCGACTACTTCCTTCGCAAGCATGATGGTAGTAAACGGCCCCGTCCGCGATGAAATCGGCATGAACTACGGCCTCGGCGCCTTGAGTCCGGTCAACTATGCCAACTCCGTTATCGGCAGGGCCTGGACACTGATGAGCATTAACTTCGGGGACGTCCGGCCCGGCGCCACGTTCACGGCCAGTACCGGAAGCACCATCAATTACAACAACATGTGCTGCGCGGAAAACGAGGAGTTAAGCGTCTGGGAACCCTTCCACGTGCGTAAGGGCTTCAAGGCGGGAGAAAGCACGGTAAGTCTTTTCCGCGGTTGGAATGTCCTTGGCTTTAACACCGGGCCGGCCCAGCGGATGCTGCAGGTTATGAAAAATCTAAGCGGGCCCTTCGGCGGCGCGTTTACTTTCGTCTGCGACCCGCTGGTAGCCAAGAGTCTTAAAAATGACGAAGGCTACGACGACCCCATGAAACTTAGCGAGTGGCTCGTGAATGAGTTGAACCCGCGTTTCAAGCGCCCGGAGATGGTAAACTTCGTCATTGCCGGCGGGGAAATGAATCCCATGTGGGTTGTCACTGATTTCTCCTATTTCCAGACAACTTCCGTAGACCCGTGGATTCCCAAGGCCGGCATCAAGAAAGATAAAAGACCCTTACGGATGCCGGAGGCGGTAGTCTGCAAAGACGGTTCCTGCGGGATTTCCCACTAAACTCGATTAAAAATAAAGAATGCGTGGTTAATGGGAGTAAAAAGAATATGGAAAATATTGAGGGGAAGGTAGCCTTTATCACCGGCGGCGCCAGTGGCATCGGACTCGGTATTGCCAAGGCCTGCGTCAAATACGGCATGAAGGTGGTTATCGCCGATTCACGGCAGGACGCCCTGGATGAAGCGACGGCTTATTTCAAGGAAAACGGCGGTGAAGTCCATCCTGTAAACCTGAATGTCACCGACCGCGAGGCCTACGTTAAAGCCGCCGATGAGGCGGAAGCCGTCTTCGGGAAGATACACGTGCTGGTCAATAACGCCGGCGTAGGCTCCGGCAGCGGCCCGGTGGAGAAACTGACTTATAATGACTGGGACTACAGCATGGGTGTCAACGTGGGCGGCGTTATAAACGGCGTCATGACGATTATACCGCGTATCATGAAGCACGGCGAGGGAGGCCACATGGTCACCACATCCTCGACGTGCGGTTTTATGGGCTCAAGTAACTTCACTATCTACTGCACGACCAAGTACGCCGTGGCCGGCATGATGGAGTGTCTCGCCACGGAGCTTCAAGATAAGAATATAGGGGTATCGGTACTGATTCCCGGGCCGACGATGGGCAATCTCGGCCAGTCTTCATTTGAAAACCGCCCCGCCCACTTGAGGAACGAGGGGGAAACCTGGCCGCCCCAACCACCTCCCGGGCAGAAAGGTCGGCCCCGGCGGCCGCCCGGAGACTTCAGAATCGTGGCGATGGACCCGGTGGAGACCGGCGAGCGCGTGATGCGGGCTATCAGGCGTAACGACCTCTTCATCCACACCCACCCCGAGTTCCGGGATGGCTATATCGCGCGTCACAATGCTGTTATCCGGGCTATCCCGGACGAGCCCCCGAACGAGAAACGCCGCGACATCATCAAGATGATGGGGACACTGGCGTACAATCCCCTTTACGAACGGCAGACCACGCCCGGACCGCCGGACTGGGATACGGGCTGATATAAACCTGGCTATCCGCTGAAATTAAAGACCATATTGTGTTTAACTAAAAGTGACTTATAACTTGGAAAATAACGGGAGGAGATACAAATGACTGAAACAAAATATGGGAAGTATTTCTTAAAAGAACCCTGGGGAATACCTAACCAGCTAGATCCTGACGGGCCGGTATATATAGGAATCGGGCAGAAGGCTCCCGTAGAAGGGTGGGATGAGCCTCTTACACAGGTCCTGCGCCCCATTTCTAGACCCTTCAAAATGATACCTGAAGGGCATAGACATTCCGTTGCCGAAATCCTGTATTTTATCGGCGGCGACCCGATGAATTTTAAAGAATTCGGGGCTGAAGTCGAGTTCGTCATGGGTGAGGGTGAGGAAGCAGAAACCCATATTATCACCACTACCACATGGGTGTATGTCCCCGGGAACGTGATGCATTGTCCTCTGGATTTTAAGAAGGTGGATAAGCCGATTATGTTCGGGCATATTATGTTTGCGCCCACTTTTGAATCAACCATTGTCGGTAAAAAGCCTTTTTAAGGGGGCATACGTAATATAGCAGGCACAAAATAAAAGCAATTTGTCAGGAGCTTATCTATTGAATAATACGGGGCTGGCCGTGGCTGGCAGGGAATTGATATGACCGGCAATCCTGAAGGGTATCTGCTCCGCTGGAATCGACGATGCGCTATTGAATCAGAATAAAAGTGGAGCCGGGGGGATTCGAACCCCCTACCTTTTGACTGCCAGTCAAACGTTCTCCCAAGTGAACTACGGCCCCGTGGGCGCATTTCCAATTTAGCATAAATACGGTATGGCTGGCAAGAACAAACGTATACGGCTTGTTTATACCTTCGACCCCGCTGTTTATGCCGTGTTTACATCGGTCGTGCTATCCTTTTTATAGTTAATCAAGTTGTTCCCCAGCTTGGTAACCGCCCAGAAGACGGAGGGGTCAGGCCAGTCCTTAATAAATTTGAGGATTCGCCCGACCCCTTCTCTCTTTTCCGGCCAATCGTTGCTTATTGGGAAAAAATGGGCTAAAATTTCAGGGTAACCCGCAGGTTTCGGAAGGAGTTTGTCTATGAAAGTAAGGGCGTTTTTCTGGCTGCTTATTACTATGCTGACCGTAACGGGACTGATAATAACATCGTGCGGCGATTCGGAAGCGGAGCCTGCTCCAGCTCCGGCGCCGGCACCGGAGGTAAAAGTGATGAAATGGGACTCACCGCCGGAGATGGCAATTGATACCGGTAAGAAATACACCGCCGTTATAGAAACGGAAAAAGGTAACCTCGTACTGGAACTTTTTGCGGCAGACGTGCCGAGGACGGTAAACAACTTCGTCTTTCTGGCGCGGCAGGGTTATTACGACGGCACCACTTTTCACAGGGTAATCCCCGGCTTCATGACGCAGGGCGGCGACCCCACCGGGAAGGGCAGCGGTAATCCCGGCTATAAATTCGATGATGAATTTACAAAACACTGGCACGAAGCCGGAACTTTATCGATGGCTAACTCCGGAGCCAACACCAACGGCTCGCAGTTCTTCATCTGCTATACGGCCCAGCACGGACTCGATGGTAAACATACCGTCTTCGGCCAGCTGGTGGAAGGCATGGACGTCCTCAAGAACCTTACCCCCCGCAACCCCGCCGAAAACCCGCAGTTCGAGGGCGATAAGGTAATCCGGGTTACCATCAAAGAAGAATAGCCCTTACAGATCTACGCCGATGGCATGGAACAGCCCCTTGAGTCCGAAGTAACCGGCGTAGACCACGGTCATGCACTTGATTATCTTCCCGGCCAGGACGATAAAAATGTATTTTCTCAGGCCGAAGCGTAATGCCCCGGCCGCCAGCGCGGCCGGATAGAAGAAGGGATTGATCACGGAGGCCACGATGAACAGCGTCAGCGGCCCCCGGCGTTCCATGAGACCCAGCATTCGTTCGTAGGCGGACTGTATTCTGCCGTGCTTGCTGCTGCTGATTGCCCGGCCCGCCCCGTGGCCGGTCATGTAAATGGTCAGGGCGCCCACCAGTTCACCCAGCGCCGCCGATAAGCCGACCAGCCAGGTGTACTCCATGACCTTGCCCAGCGCAAAGACCACCGCCAGCATTGGCACGGGGATGATAATGGTAGCGCCGCCCAGGATGCTGATAAAAAACGCGCCTATGTAGCCGAATCCCTTGAGTTCGCGGAGCACGTCTCCGAAATAGATAATGGCCGCTGCCATGACTATCGTAAGGAGAACTCCGACGATTCCCATGACATAGGCCCATATGGCAGACTTCCTACCGGTTGCTTCTGCAGTGTCGGGGCTACTGGTGACATCGGCTGGCTTCTCTTCGGGTGCTTGTTCTGGCATAACGTGCCTATATTATACACGCCAGCGCAAGTGAGCGCTACTGCGGCATAAGCGGGAGGGGGAGGCTTTGCCCCCCTCTCGTAAATTATCGCGTTAAACAAGCGGGTATCAGGCCGCGGCTTTAGCCGGCGCCTTTGTCTTGAAGGTAAGTTCTTTTCCTTCTTTATTAAGGTCGACCCTGACCGTATCGCCTTCTTTTAGCTCGCCTCTAAGTATCTGGCTGGATAACGGATTCTCCACGTGTCGTTCGATAACCCGCCGCAGCGGGCGGGCGCCGTACACGGGGTCGTAACCTTCCCTGGCCAGCCATGACTTGGCTTTTTCTGTGAGCTCCAGCTTTAGCTCGTGCTCCGCCATCCGACCCTGCAGGTCCGTAACCATAAGGTCGACGATTTTCCGCAGCTGCTCCTCGCTTAGTTCATGGAAGACGATGATGTCGTCCAGCCGGTTGAGGAATTCGGGACGAAAGGCCTTCTGTATCTCCGCCATGACCTTTTTCTTCATGTCCTCGTAGCTCTGCTTTTGAGCTTTGGAAGCGTCTTTCTGGGCGGCGAATCCTATCTGGCTCTCGCGCTTGATGAGCTCCACGCCGGCGTTGCTCGTCATGATGACCACCGTATTCTTAAAGTTTACCGTACGCCCGTGACCGTCGGTCAGCCTGCCGTCGTCGAGAATCTGGAGCAGGGTGTTGAACACCTCGGGGTGCGCTTTTTCTATCTCGTCGAGCAGGATAACGCGGTAGGGACGCCGTCTTACCGCCTCGGTAAGCTGCCCGCCCTCGTCGTAGCCGACATATCCGGGCGGAGCGCCGATAAGGCGGGATACGGTATGCTTTTCCTGGTATTCAGACATGTCCAGTCTCACCATGGCGTTCTCATCACCGAACATGAACCAGGCCAGCGTACGCACCAGCTCGGTCTTGCCGACCCCCGTCGGCCCCAGGAACATAAAGCTGCCGATGGGGCGCCTGGGGTCCTTGAGTCCGGCCCGGCTTCTCCTTATAGCTTCGGAGACGGCGGCGACGGCCTCTTCCTGGTCGATGAGTCGCTCGTGGATGCGTTCTTCCATGTGGATGAACTTCTGGGCTTCGCCCTCGACCATTTGAGATACCGGGATGCCGGTCCAGTTTGAAATCAGCCTGGCGATGTGCTCGGCGGTTACTTCTTCGTCGATTCTCTCCTTCTGTAGCCAGGCGGTCTTGGCCTTGCTGTACTCCGGCTCCAGCTTCAGCCTTTCCGCTTTCAATTCGGCGGCCTGCTGGTATTCCTGCCGCTGCGAGGCGGCTTCTTCTTCGTTGACCAGTTGTTTGATGCGCTGTTCCAGCTTCTTTACTTCGGGCGGAGCGCTCTCGCCGTCGATGCGCGACTTACTAGCGGCCTCATCAATTAAGTCGATGGCCTTATCCGGCAAATAGCGGTCGGAGATATAGCGCTGGCTTAACCTGGCGGCGGCATCGAGGGCTTCGTCGGCAATTTTTATCTTGTGGTGCGCCTCGTAACGGGGTCTTAAGCCTTTGAGAATTTCAATGGTGTCCTCCAGGCTCGGCTCGTTGATGAACACCGGCTGGAAACGTCTTTCCAGCGCCTTGTCTTTTTCAATATACTTGCGGTATTCATCCACCGTGGTGGCACCCACACACTGCAGTTCGCCGTGGGCCAGCGCCGGTTTTAGCATATTGCTGGCGTCTATAGAGCCTTCGGCGGCCCCGGCGCCGACTACCGTATGAATCTCGTCGATGAACAATATTACCTCGCCCTGCGACTGCCGGACCTCGTCCATGACCGCCTTGAGCCTTTCCTCGAACTCGCCGCGGAACTTGCTGCCGGCCACCAGCGCCCCCATGTCCAGGGCGATTACTTTCCGCCCTTTGAGGGAATCGGGCACGTCATCGGCGGCTATCTTCTGGGCCAGCCCTTCGGCGATGGCCGTCTTGCCCACGCCGGCGTCGCCGACGATTACCGGGTTGTTCTTGGTGCGCCGTGTCAGTATCTGCATGACGCGCTTGATTTCCTCGTCGCGGCCGATAACCGGGTCGAGCCTGTCCTCGCGGGCCATCTCGGTAAGGTCGCGGCCGTACTTCTGGAGGGAGCGGTATTTACTTTCAGCCCGGGTGTCATCGACGCGGTGTCCGCCGCGCACCTTCTTGAGAGCATCGTACACCTTCTCCTGGGTAATCCCGCCGTTGTGAAGGATGTTGGCGGCTTCGCCCTTGGTATCGCCGACTATAGCAATAAGCAGGTGCTCGGTGCTGATAAAATCGTCCTTGAGTCTCTGGGCTTCTTCGTCGGCCTTCTGCATGAGATGGGCGATACGCGGTGTGGCGTAAATCTGCCCCGTCTGGTACGCTACTTTCGGTGTCCCTTCCAGGCCTTCTTCTACCTTGTTTCTTATTGCTTCTATATTTACTTTAAGTTCCTTCAGTATTTCGCCCACCAGCCCCTGCTGCTGAATAAGCAGGGCCAGTAAGATATGTTCCACGTCCCACTGGCTATGCTTGTACTGCATGGCCATTTGCTGGGACGTCTGTATGGCTTCCTGTGCCTGTTCGGTGAACCTGTCCTGCTGCTTCATTTTTATTTACCTCCCCGCAATTCATTAATCTCCTGCCGGGCCTGTTCCAGCTCGTTTTGCAGTTCCCCCACGCGCTCTATCATGCGCAGGACAACCTCCACTCCCGGCAGGTTGATACCCAAGTCGTCCACCAGGGTCTTGACTCTCTGGAGAACGGCTATATCCCTGTCCGAATATAAACGTACGTTTCCCCGGGAGCGTCTCGGCTCGATGATGCCGACCCTTTCGTAGTAGCGCAGGGTATGGGTCCGCACCTCCAGCATTCTGGCCGCCACGCTTATCACGTAGCGGGGCTCGGTATCGTATTCGTCTCTGTTCATGGTCACCTCACCTTACCATCAGGCCGGTCGCATCTCACTCAATTGCCTGAATATATCTTTTTCTTTGTCAGATAGTCCCGTAGGCAGGACAATACTGACTTTTGCTATAAGGTCGCCCTTCGCGGACTTGCCGAGGTGGGGCATACCCTGTCCGGAGAGGCGGAAGACGCGCCCGTTCTGGGTTTCCGGCGGTATCTTCAATGCCAGTTTGCCCTTTGGTGTCGGCACTTGGACTTCGCCGCCCAGAATAGCTGTAACCAGGGGCACCGGCACATCGACATGCAGATTATCGCCGCGGCGTTCGAATTTCGCGTGCGGTCTTACCGTTATCTTCAGATAAAGGTCGCCGCTGGTGCCGCCGCTATAACTCGGCTGTCCCTTGCCGGCGATGCGTATCCGCGAGCCGGTGGCCACACCCGCCGGGATCTTTACTTCGAGTCGTTTGATATTGGGCGTTACGCCGGCGCCGCGGCATGTCGAGCAGGGCAGGTTTTGAATCATCCCGCTACCTTTACACACCGGGCACGGCTCCTCCATCTGGAGGCTGATGGTGCGTTTGGTGCCGCTGCAGGCTTCCTCCAGCGTTACTTCGATTGGCGATTCCAGGTCGTGGCCGCGCCCCGGCTGCGAGCGGCGGTGAAAACTGCGACTGCGCCCGCCTCCGAATAACTCGTTGAAGATACTGTCCAGCCCGCCGATATCCCCCCCGAAACGGAAGCTTTCGCCGCCACCCGGTGAATACTGCCGGTGCTGCGCCTGCTGCCGCTCGGCCTGTTCAAACTGGTCGGCGTACTGCCATTTATCGCCGTATTTATCGTACTTCTTCCGTTTATCTTTGTCCGAAAGTACTTCATAAGCGGCGTTTATCTCCTTGAACTTCGCCTCGGCGGACTTATCGCCCGAGTTTACGTCCGGGTGATACTTGCGCGCCAGACGGCGGTAAGCCTGCTTTATTTCTTTATCGCTGGCGCTCTTCTTGACGTCCAGCAGGTCGTAATAATTTTTACCTGCCATAAACATACCCCATAATAATCCTGGTTATATTATAAAACTTTTCAGGTATATTGTCAATATATAATAAGAAAAGTTAATACAGGAATGTTAACTATATCAACGATTGTCGGTAATCTTACGCGCGGATTACGCTGGAAATGACTTTCTTTCCAGTACTATTTTACCAGTTGACAAGATGCCGCTATCATGTGTAATCTATGGGTGAGGAAAAACATGCCAGCTTGTCCTAATTGCGGCCGACAGACTATGCGAACCGAGGACTGGGTTTGCCAGTGGTGCGGGTATCCGCTTATGTCGAAGGCTTATAAGAAGATAGATAAAACTTACCGGGAGATTCAAGAGGAAAAGAGTTCCGCCTGGCGGTCGGTATCCCCTGAACCTAAACCCCAGCCGCAGCCTGAACACGAGCCGAAACCTGAACCCGAACCCGAGCCGGAGCCTGAACCCGAGCCGGAGCCTGAACCCGAGCCGGAGCCTGAACTCCAGCCTGAACCTGAACCCGAACCGGAGCCTGAACTCCAGCCTGAACCTGAACCCGAGCCGGAGCCTGAACCTGAACCCGAGCCTGAACCCGAGCCGGAGCCTGAACCGGAACCTGAACCAGAGCCGAAACGTAAAAGTGACCGGAAGCCCAAACCGCAGCCGGAGCCTGAACCTGAACCGGCGCCTGAACCGGCGCCTGAACCCGAACCGGAACCAGAAACTGTAGCAGCGGAAGCGCCGAAGCTGGAGAACGTCACGGAAGGAATGGAGATAAGCGTCGACCAGCTGGATGAGCTTTACCGGGGGAATATGGTGGGGACGCACACCAAATTATCAGGCAAAACGCTATCGGTAACCGGTACGGTGAGTAAAATATTTATCCGTGACCATATCGACGTTCGCTATATTATTCTTACCGGCTCACAGAAAAAGATGGTATGGAGCGTCCGCTGTTCTTTCGAGAAAGAGGCCATGAGCCCGATGAACCGACTTAAAGAGGGGCAGACGGTAACGATGCAGGGTAAGTACGACGGCTACGGTAAGAATATCCTTTTCAAGGAATGCGTCCTGGTCGCCGGCTAGAAATGCCCGGTACCTTTCAGCCTTTTACCACCTGATACACGGTTTGCCCTTTAGTCATCCGCTGGAATATGCCCGATTATTCCCAGCAGCTTGTTCAGTATCCGGGCGGTGGCGCCCCAGATTACATTGCCATTGTAGTTGTATGTATAAGAAACGATTTCCCTGCCGTTGAGAAACTCGATATCGGGTTTGAGGCAATCACTGTCCATGAGCGCTGCCACGGGCACTTTTATAATTTCATCAACCTCGCCTTTATTGATAACGAACGAGTAGGGACAGGGTATAATAGCGACAAAAGGGGTGACCACGTAGTTGGACGTTGTCGTTACCTCGTCGTCAAGTTCGCCCAGGACCTCGATATCCTCGGAGAGCAGGCCTACCTCCTCACCGCTCTCCCTGATGGCGGTATCCAGCAGTGTCGCATCGCTGGCTTCACGTGTTCCACCCGGGAAGGATATCTGGCCTTTGTGTGTTTTAACCGTATCCGTCCGCCTGATAAAGACGATATGGTACTCTCCCTCGTTTTTATAGATGGGGATTAATACCGCCGAAGGCACGCGGTCGGGGTCATTAATATACCGTTTCTGTTTTTCTGCCAGTAATTTCTTCAGTTCTGCTTTCACTGCCCCTATATTAATACAATACCCACCGAATAGTAAACACAGGCAGGGTCAGGCAGATTACCGTCCTAGCCTGTATAAAGCATATTGTGTATAATTGGAGTGTATTTATGGTAACAGATTATTCGCAGGTAGTTGTAAGGGACGGTAAAAAAGCAGACCTGTCGCGTAGAAGAAGCACGTCAATCGGCAGGGTGGTCAACTATATCGAGGTTCTAAAACCTCTGCCGAGCGTGCTGCTGGCCTTTATCGGACTCTGTACGGCGATAATCGCCGGTCAGGGACAGCTAACACCACGTCTTGCCCTTGTCCTGGCGGCCGTCCTGATAGCCTCCGCCGGCGCCAATGGATTGACCAACTATCTGGACCGCAATATTGATGTTCGTATGCAGCGCACCTGTTTGCGGGTGCTGCCTTCAAGGATTATCTATCCCCACCGGAAGGTGCTGCCTTTAGTTATCGGCCTGATTCTTATCGGCCTGGCCCTGGCCTGGTATTTGCACCCCTTTGTTTTTCTGGCCGATGCCTTCGGCACGCTGGTGGCCGCCACCTGGCGAAAGAAGGTGACCTGCGTTTATCCTCAAGGGGTACTCGCCAGCTGCGCGCCGATTCTTATGGGGTGGCTGGCGATAAGGCAGACTTTGGAATGGGAGCTGCTGCTGCTCTGCGTGATGATTGCCGCCTGGCTGCCGCTGCACGTCTGGAGTGTCAATATCGCCCACCGTGATGACTATCGGCAGGCGGGACTGAACTACTTCCCCATCAACCTGGAAGCCAGGGAATCTGTTAAAATTTTACTGGTTTTTTCGCTGGTTTTATACGCGGCTTCCATCGGCCTTTACTACGTCGGCGGATTTAGCTGGCTGTATCTGGCACTGGCCAATGTCCTGGGACTCGTCATGGTCTATGCCGTTTCCCGGCTGGTCATTTCCCACGCGTCGAAAGATTCCTGGAGGCTGTACCGCTTATCGGCCTTTCCCTATCTGGGGGCGATATTCCTGGTCATGTGCCTGGATATCCGGCTTCTGGGATGAGATTTACGGAGAAATAAAATGGATTTTAATCTGAACGAACAGGAAAAGATGCTGCAGAGTCTGGCCGCGGACTTTGCGACTAAAGAAGTGCTGCCGAAGGCGGCGGAGATAGACCGCACCGGCGAGTTCCCCGTCGACCTTGCCCGGGAGATAGGCAAACGCGGCTTTCGAGGTCTGCCGTATCCCGCCGAGTACGGCGGCAGCGGCGCAGGCTATGTCAGCTTTGTCCTGGTTCTGGAGCAGCTTTGTCGGGCCTCGATGACCGTCGGCGCTATAATGTCGGTCAATACCGTCCCGGAAGAAGGGATTTTCCGGTTTGGGACCGAAGAACAGAAAAAACGCCTGCTGACGCCTCTTGCCAGCGGCGAATGGCTGGGGGGCATCGGCTTTACCGAGGCCGATACCGGCTCCGACCCGCGGATGATTACCACTACGGCCCGCCGCAGCGGCAAAGGTTTTATCATCAGCGGACAGAAGCAGTTTATGGCGCTGGCGCCGGCGCTGAACGTGGTGCTCCTCTTCGCCCGGAGGGAAAAGGAGGAGGGACTGAACGCCTTCATCGTCGATTCTTCCTCGGATGGATTTACCCTCCGCGAGCCCTGCGAGACCATGGGACTCCGGGGACTCGGCACCTCGGTCGTCTATCTCGACGATGTTTACGTACCGGAGGAAAATGTAATCGGTGAAGAAGGGCGGGGTTTCGATATCCTGCTGGAGGCGATAAGCGTGGAGAGGTTGAGCGTGGCCGTGCAGGGGTTGGGTGTCGCCCAGGCGGCGCTGGAGCTTTCGCTGGACTACGCCCGGGAGAGAAAAGCCATGGGACGG
>Ga0315550_1000331_pt1 | contig 28539 bp, 22 predicted proteins | sample SalMarSW160190MG_2_FD_203100 | JGI IMG/M metagenome (GOLD analysis project Ga0315550, IMG submission 203100) | Salt marsh sediment microbial communities from the Plum Island Ecosystem LTER, Massachusetts, United States - Salt Marsh Sediment SW1601-90 ... | reverse complement strand
GCGCAGGCCCTCCAGGTCCAACCCGCCCTTCGCAGTAAAGGGGGTGACCAAGGCCGTCCAACACCCCTCTAATCGTTCCAATTGCATGATCGTACTCCCCTTTTATGAAGCTTGTCTGAGATCTATCAGCAAAGTAGAAGAAAGGAGGGAAAAAGTCAAGTTGAGAGAGGAGGCTTCCTATGGATGAGGGGCATTACCCCTCTGCCGAATGACCTCATAGAGGATGATTGATCCGGCTACCGACGCGTTGAGAGAGTTGATCTTCCCCCTCATGGGTATCGATGCAAGGAGGTCACATTCCTTTTTAACTAAGGACCTCATCCCACGCCCTTCCCCCCCGATGACAACGGCCAGGGGGACTGTCAGATCGTGGGCATAGATCTCCGTTTGCGCCTCCGCGACGGCGCCTATCACCCACATCCCCCGCTCTTTGATCTGCCTGAGTGTGGAGGCGATATTGGTGACACGGACCACGGGAATGTGAAAGACCGCCCCGGCGGAACTCTTGGCCACGGCAGGGGTGATTCCGGCCGCTCGGTCCTTGGGGATGATCACCCCCCACACCCCGCAGGCGTCGGCGGTTCGGATGAGGGCCCCCAGATTTCTGGGGTCCTCAATACCATCGAGGACCAGGAGGAGGGGGTCACCCGCGTGCCCTTGCAGGACCGCGTCCAGATCGGCATAGGTAAACTGATCGATGGAACCCACCACCCCCTGATGGGGGGCGTTCTTGGTGAGGGAGTCCAGTTGAGAGCGCTCTGTCCTTTTAATGAGGATCCCCTTGGATTCCGCCATGCTGATGATCCCCTCGAGCCTCGTGAGATCCCTGCCCTTTGCCACCCAGATTTCTTTGATCTGGCAGCGGTCCGATCGCAGGGCCTCGGAGATCGGGTTTATCCCGTAGATCAAGAATGGCTTCATAGTCTTTCCAGCGCTCTGGCAATGGTAGCTGGAAAGCTACGCTCTGGCAAGGGCTTTCCATAGACGCCGCTTGCCAAAAACAACGAATTTTGCGAAAATTATCCAGGGTAGTCTTATGAATGTAGGAAAAACTTCGCAGGAAATTGCAGATAATCACTTGTTGAGTTCGAACAGGGGGATTTAGGGAGAATATTTCAAGAAATAGAGAGGCTTGTATAGCCAATCTTAAGTCAGCTATTATAGATTATAAACAAGAATTACAACGAATAATAACCACGCATAAGCTGGATAGTATATTAGCAGCGAATAAAGAGCTTTTAAATCATATTTATAATTCTCATGGCTGGAAAGTTTTATTGACCTATTACAGGCTTAGAGATAAGATCTTACCAATTAGTAGCAAAAGGCGGGAAGCGGTGAAGTTTGTATGGAATTTTTTTTGGGAAAATTTCTCCAAATATGAGACTTATAAGGAAAAAGATTTTTGGGAAAAAATAGGTATAACTCCTTGGGGCCATATCAAAAGAAGTATTACATGATAAGGGACAGGATATTTCCCCCTTATAGTCGCAGAAGAAATGCGGCAAGGTTTATATTGTATTTTTTGCGGAAAGTTTTCCCCAGGAGAGGATTTATAAGAAAAAAGATTTTTGGTAAAAATAGACGTAACTTCCTTGGGCCATATCAGAAACGGTATGAAGATTGGTTGGACGAAAACAAAATTACGGATAGAGTTCGAACTTTGATACGAAGTGATCTTGTCTATTTTGTTAGTAAGCCTAAATTCAGTATCGTCATGCCCGTATATAATACTCCTATCCGATTCCTGCGCGAGGCCATTGATTCGGTTAGAAACCAAATTTATGGCAACTGGGAACTTTGTATTTGTGATGATGGATCAAATGTAGAAATTATCAATGAATTAAAGAAATATGCACTGCTGGATGAACGGATCAAAGTAGTACGGTTGAATATAAACCTGGGTATCTCAGAAGCGACCAACCAAGCGCTTGCTCTGGCTTCAGGAGAATTTGTCGGTTTAGTGGATCACGATGATTTACTTTCAGAGGCAGCCTTATACTACGTTGCGAAGGCCATTAATAATGACCCCTCTATTGATATTATATATACTGACAAAGATCATGTGACAGAACATGGCCAACGCACCGATCCATATTTCAAGCCGGATTGGTCGCCCCATACCATTCTCTCTCATAATTATATGATTCATTTCCTGGTATTTCGCAAATCTCTACTCAATGAAGTTGGCCAGTTAAGAAAGGAGTGCGATGGCGCACAAGACTATGATTTAATATTGCGGCTCGTAGAGCAAACGGAAAAAATTCACCACATACCAAGGGTACTCTATTCTTGGCGGAGGCACTCTGGCTCCGCGAGCTTAGTTCCTAAGCCTCCAGCATACGAGGCGGCTCGTTTGGCGGTTCAAGATGCGGTGAACCGACGCGGGCACGTGGCGACTGTTCAGAAGAGAGAGCCAACTGGTCCTTATAAAGTTTCTTATAGATTGAAAGGGCGTCCACTCGTGTCAATTATTATATCGACGCAGGGCAAGTCGAAATTATTTGAGAGATGTTGTTCCAGCTTAGTAAGAAAAACGTTATATGATAATTACGAGGTTATTATTGCGACGAACATACCCGATAATAGCATCCTTCAAAAATTCTGTGAGCAGAACGGCTGTAAACTCGTTGAGGAGGAAGACGGTTTTTTTTCCAAAATGAATAATTCGGCTGCTGCTGTTGCACAGGGAGAATATATTGTATTTTTGAATGACGACACAGAAATTGTGACTCCGCGATGGATAGAGCAGATGCTTCCGTTGTGCCAACAGCGGGATGTAGCGGCGGTTGGCCCGAAGCTAATATATCCTAACGGCCGGATTCAGTTCACGAGGATGGTTCTCGGCATAAAAAAGGATGGAATGCCATACTTCTTTGACCCATTTGCAAACTATGATACTTCAATGTTTTTCGGGTTCTCATCTGAAGTCATTTCTGATGTTACGGCAGTAAGTGGTGCGTGCATGATGGTAAAAAAGGCGGACTTTTTGAAAATAGGTGGTTTTGATTCTGAACTCTTTAATCTTAATTGGCAGGATATAGATTTATGTTTGCGGTTTCGCGACATGGGATATAGTGTTCTTTATACGCCATATGCCATAATAACGCATTATGGGGCATCAACAAAGAAAAAGAACCCATCTATATTCCGCAAAGATGTGGAAGCAGCAAATATCTTTTTCAGAAAATATCAAGATTTACTCCTTCGAGGCGATCCCTTCTACAATAATAATTTGTCCGATGTCCAGGCATTCATTGAAGCACCGCATTTCCAAGGTGTGGATCGGATAGATATATCACAGGGGTATGGTAATACTTATTGGGAATATTACTGTTTTCCACTATACCCGAAGGGTGATTTCATCAGAAATCGGAACAAAACAGTTCAATCATTCATGCCATTTGCATCTAAAATTCGAAACATTACGGGATGCAGAAAGATCGTCGATATAGGTTGCGGTCCAGCAATGCTCATCGAGGCATTTCAGAAATTGGGGGTGGATGCTTGGGGTATCGAGTGTTCCCGCGAGGCTATAGAATATGCGCCACTCACAGCGCGTGATAAAATATTTCATGGCGACATATGTTCACCTGAAGCTATCACGAAGTTGAGTAGCCAGCGGCCGTTCTCAGCCGCGATCTGCATTGAAGTCCTTGAGCATGTACCAATGGAAAGACTGCATGAAGCGATAAGAAATATCAGTATGTTGTCTGATACGATTATCGTAACGACTCCTCAGCCAAACCTCTGGGACAGAGACGATAAAACTCATGTATGTGTGATGCCAAGAAGTTTTTGGATGGATCTTTTTAAAAGAGCAGGATATATAGAAGATACACAGAAAGGCAAAAAAATATTCGGATATAATTACGAACTCAATCGAGACACAAATATGTTTTATTTAAGAAGTAAATAATTATGGATGGTGGGCTATATTAATAGCAGATCATCAAAGACAACATTGCGCACGAAGAATAATAAAGCTAATTGAAGTCCCTTAAGAATCAAATAGCGAGGAGGTCTCAATTTATGAATGTTATAAACTAGTTATGGGGTTATACAACAGTCATACAGTTTTTTTACATTGTCCCATGTAAGAAAAATAGTGGAAGAGTATACAAAAAAATAGAATATAGAATAATGATGAAAAATTCACTTGACAGATTTGATCGCAAAAGAAAGGGCTTAACTAGAGGGATATGGGCAGACGATGAAACCCTGGTCTTCCCCGATGTCTCCTTTGATGTAACAGTAGTAAACAGTGCGACCCATCAATCAACCCCCGAAAAGTTTGTGCTTGTCAAATCGCGGCGCATGATTGAATACTACCAGGATTTATTAAGTCGGTTCAAGATAAAAAATATTTTTGAAATTGGCATTTTTAAAGGTGGCAGCATGGTTTTCTTTTATAAACTATGCAAGCCTAATAAGATCGTGGCGATCGAAATCGAGCGTGACGCCAATCCGGCTCTCGCCGAGTTTGTCACAAGGAAAGGTCTGACCAAAGTATTACACCCGATCTACGGCGTGGATCAGGCTGATGGGGGAGCTGTGCGGAGAGTCATCGAAGAGGAATTCGGTGATGAGCAGATTGATCTTATTATCGATGATGGCTGTCACTATCTCGACGAAACCAGGAAATCGTTTAATGCGACGTTCCCATACCTTCGGAACGGTGGTTTCTACGTGATCGAAGACTGGGGCTGGGCGCACTGGCCGGGGATCTGGCAGGAAGATGGCGGCCCATGGAAGGACAGACCCGCAACTTCTTTTTTTATTTTCGAATTGGTCATGCTTGCGGCATCGCGACCAGATATTATTGAAAAGCTTGAGATTTTTCAAGAGTTGGTACTGGTGAGGAAGGGGAACATTAAGAATTTTGGTTATGAGTTTGATATTTCGAAGTTTTACTTGACGGCCGGACGAACTTTTATCGAACAGGGCTTTCCTGAGCAAAGGATCTTAAAAGTTATTCAAACACGTCTTAGCTGGCAGTTAATTTTTCAATATCGTAAAATTATGAATAAAATATGCCCTCCTGAAAGCATGCGTAGAAAAATATATGAATCCATTCTTAATTTCGCAAAAGGAAAATCATAAGAAGAAAATAGAGTTTGCTAAAAGGATGTTTATACAGCGGATAGCAAGGTGGATGCTTTAAGAGATAAAGTTACTCCAATAGTCAATCTTGAATCAGTTATGAGAGATAGCAAAACAGAATTACCACGGCAGATAATAACGACCTACAAGCAGGTGAATTGAGGCTAAAGAAGAAGGAAGATACATGAAATCGTCTTTGCCAGGCTCGCGACTGGAAGGTTCTAACAGCTTACTACAGGGTGAGGAACAAAGTTCCATCAGTAATGAGAAAATCAGATCCTTTGCCAGAATGATAAAAATCATTTTTAGTGATATCTTTAATGCCATTCTATCCCCGAGTATTATAATAAAGGCCCTGATGATTCTACGGCACCGAGGGCCGAGTGCATTATTTACCAAGATAGTAAATGGATTTAGGCAAAGAGATCAATATAGGAGATGCCTCCTCGCTCTTGAGAAAGTAGAAAACAAAGAAGATGTTAAAAGAAAGAAGGCAGGATATTTTCGATACAGACCTAAGATTAGTATGATCATTCCTGTTTATAATACTAAAGAAAAATGGTTAAGACTTTGCATTGAATCAGTGATAAATCAAGTATATGATAACTGGGAACTATGTATTGTAGACGGTGGTTCTACATTGCCACATATAAAAAAAATATTGAAAGATTATGCGCAAAAGGAAAAAAGAATAAGGGTTAAATATTTGCTGCAAAACAAAGGAATATCAGGAAATACGAACGATGCCCTCGACCTTGCAACAGGTGAGTTTGTTGGGTTTCTAGATCATGATGATATGCTCACACCCAATGCTTTGCATGAAGTCGCAAAGACTCTAAATAAAAAGCCTGATGCAGATTTTATTTATACGGATGAAATTAGGGTTGATAATAAAGGAAATGTGATCAATATTGCATTCCGACCTGATTTTTCAGAGTATTACTATTTAAGCCATCCCTATATCGTTCATTTAACTGTATTCAGGAAAAGTCTCATCAATAAAATAGGTGGCCTTAATGAAGTTGATTTTAACTCTAATATCTCACAGGATGTAGACCTTAATTTGAGAGTCATTTTTAATTCTGAGACAGGTAGAATTATTCATATTCCGAAGCCGCTATATAAATGGAGAATCTCGGCTCAATCAGCGGGGCCTCTCAATATTCATAGAGTTCATGAATTTACTAAGAAAGCGATAAAGATGTTTCTAGATAGAAAGGCGCTGGATGGCTATGTAGAAGATGGCATACATTTTAATACGTTCAGGGTCCGATTTAACTTAAAGGAAAAGAAAAAGGTATCTATCATTATTCCGACCGAAGATAATTATACTCTATTAAGGCAAGCCATAAAAAGTCTGGAAGATAGAACAGATTATAGAAATCATGAGGTGTTAATTATCGCAAATAACACAAAAGATGAAAGGGCAATAGAATTTCTTAAGAGCTTGCGCGAAGATAAGGGATATAAGGTGCTTGAATTAAATGAACCATTTGACTACTCTGCGATTAATAATTTTGCTGCGTTACGCGCAGAAGGGGAATATTTGCTTTTTTTAGACGATGATGTCGAAGTAATAAACCCAGATTGGTTGGCGTCAATGGTCGAAATAGCCGAAGATCCTAGAGTGGGCATAGTAAGTGCAAAACTTTTATATCCTGACGGCTGTATTCAACACGCAGGGGTGGTCTTGGGGCTTATGAACGGATATGCAGGACATACGCATAAATTCATGTATGCGTATCTTGACAAGAACAAAATGATATATGAACCAGGATATGAAAGGAGCTTAGTTTGTATCAGAGAATATAGTGCAGTCACTGGTGCGTGTATGCTAACTAAAAAACACGTTTATTCAGAATGTGGGGGAATGACAGAAAAATTAAGGTGTGGTTATAATGATATAGATTTCTGCTTAAAGGCTAGGGAACGGGGATATCTTGTCTTATTTACTCCATATGCAGTTTTATATCACCACGAGTCACCATCCCGACGATTAGAGAGTAGTAATGTTTTATTTCAGTATGATGATTCAGAGACATTTTATAAGAAATGGAAAAGATTGATACAGAAAGGCGACCCATATTATAACCAGAATCTGTCCTTGAATAGTTATATGCCGATTCCAAAACTATGATAGAGAGTTTAGCGATAGTTGATATGACTGTTATGACGAAAAAATATATTACTCTTTTCGTAGTAAGCGCCTGAGGCAAATATCTTACGGTTTCGACGTCTAATTAAGGCCGTATGCGTATATAAGATAATGAAAAATGTGAGTGTAATCATTATCAACTACAAGGTGGGAAATATAGTATTAGATTGTTTGAAAGCCTTAGAAGGATAAAGCTTCAAGGAGTTTGAAATCTTAATTATAGATAATGCATCTTCAGATAGCTCCTTGAATGAGTTGGAGAGGTTTGTCAAGACCAGTCCATTAAGTCCTCTGGTCAAGGTAATACCTCTGAAAACAAATGTAGGTTTTGCAGGAGGTAGTTTAGAAGGGTTAAGGCATGTTCATGGCGAATATATAGCCCTTCTAAACAACGATACAGAACCGGATGAAAGATGGATCGAGGAGTTAGCGGAAGCGATGGACGCAAGTCCTGAGATCGTTATGTGCGCCTCCAAGATGATTGTTCATGGGACTGATATCATAGATAGTGCCGAAGACGGGTTTTCCCTGCATGGTGACGGCGGGATTGTGGTGATCTCTCTTCAGGATCAACTTTTCCCGCCAGAAGTAGACATCGGTGCGATGCCCCCGTCTGATCTCCTGGATGGGAAGATCGAAGATATAGAGGGGGAGCCTGGTTGCAGGCCGCCCTCGTTTGTTTCCTTCCCATCGAGGACCGCGAGAAAGGGTGTGCCCTCGCCCTGCTGGAGGGGCTCGTCAAGATCGGCATAGTTAAATTGATCAATGAAACCTACCACCCCCTGATGGGGGGCGTTTGCAGTAAGGGAGTCCAGCTTAGAGCGCTCCACCTGTTTGATAGGGACCCCCTTGGATTCAGCCATGCCGATAATCCCCTCCAGCCTCGCGAGATCCCTTCCCTTTGCCACCCAGACTTCTTTGATGCGGCAGCGGCTCGATCGCAGGGCCTCGGAAACGGGGTTTATGCCATAGAACCAGAATGGCTTCATAGTCTTTCCAGCACTCTGGCAATGGTAGCTGGAAAGCTACGCCCTGACAAGGGCCTTCATCAGACGCCACTTGCTAAAAAAAATTTTTCGTGATAGTTTTTCCGTGCGGTTCAAATGGATTAAGGGGACGTATTCGACCGGAGACCTTAAGGGCAAAAATGAGTTTTTAGGACTCTACGTTACTATTTCATAGACAGCGCAGTCGACCACCAGATCGGCACAGGGGGGGAAATGATCTCTGCAGTCATACTGGCTGGCGGCAAAGGAACCAGATTTTGGCCTCTCAGCAGGGAAAACTGCCCCAAGCAGATGCTTAACTTCGTGGGGGAGGACACTCTTCTTCGGCAGACGATCAAGAGATTACATAAATTTATTTCATCGGATAATGTATGGACCATTACAGCGGATACCTTGGCTCAAGATATCCGCTTTCATTTAAAACCCCTGGGGAACGATGCAGAACGATTAGAAGGCGATTATAAAAGAATGAAAAATGAGTGAGCGTTAAATAATGATGAATTCCCGGATCCGACATTATATAGACTTAATAACAGTGCTGACCCAGAAGGAGATGAAGGTCAGATATAAAAGCAGCTTCCTGGGCTACGTCTGGTCGATTCTTAATCCACTTGCCTTTGCTTTTATCTTTTTTGTTATCTTCAAGGTAGTAATGAGGATCCAAATGGAGAACTATACTCTCTTTCTCATAACCGGGCTCTTCCCTTGGCAGTGGTTTTCCAATTCGGTGAACCTGTCACCGGGGGTCTTTCTGGGGAACGCGTCCATCATTAAGAAGGTGAATTTTCCCCGGAACGTGACACTCCTTGCCGTAGTCCTCCAGGATATGATTCATTTTATCCTGGCCATCCCTGTAATAGTTTTTTTTATGTTCGTATATGGGAAACAACCCTCGTTTTCATGGTTTTATGGAATCCCGTTCTTGCTTGGCGTACAACTTTTTATGACGTATGGCATCACCCTTGCTGTCTCATCAATAAACCTCTTTTTTAGGGATCTCGAGAGATTGACAACCATATTCACGATGTTCTTATTTTATGCAACACCCATCCTATACCCCGTCACCATGATTCCCGCAAAATACAGATCTGTGATAGATATCAACCCCCTCGCACCATTGATGATAAGCTGGAGAAACCTCTTTATGGAAGGAACGCTCAAGGTAGAGCTTCTGGCAACCAGTCTTGCTTACGGTATAACTGCATATATGGTAGGTTATTTCATTTACAAAAAGCTCTGCTGGAAGTTTGCAGAGGTATTATGAATAAGCCTGTCATCGTCTTTGACAATGTCAGTAAAAACTTCCCTCTTTATCATCATCTTACGGGGGGAATTAAGAACTTTCTGTTCAATCTTCCTGAAGCTGTGAATTCAATGAGGAATAATAGATTTGAAGCATTGAAAGATATATCTTTTAAAGTTCACCAAGGCGAGACCCTTGGGATAATTGGCAGAAACGGTGCTGGAAAGAGTACTATATTAGGACTCATGGCGGGGGTGTTAAAACCATCCGCGGGCGGGATCACTGTAAAAGGACAGATTGCTCCTCTGCTTGAACTTGGCTCGGGATTTCACCCGGAGCTGACAGGCAGAGAGAATATAATGCTCAATGGTGTCCTCCTTGGTCTCACGAGGGCGGAAGTTTTGAAGAAGATCAATGAGATCATAGAATTTTCCGAGCTCGAGGAATTTATCGACCAGCCGATCAGGGTATACTCGAGCGGCATGCTCGCCAGGCTTGGCTTTTCTGTGGTATCATGTCTTGACCCTGAGATCTTGTTAATTGATGAGATATTAGCAGTAGGAGACATGGAGTTTCAAAAGAAGTGTATTGATAAGATGATGGGATTTAAGAAAGACGGAGTCACCATGGTCTTTGTCTCACACGCTATGGCTAATGTAGAGATGATATGTGACAGGGCGATCTGGATTGATGGTGGAGAGATAAGGGAGGAAGGCGAGCCTGAAAAAATAGTGGAGGACTACCAAAGCCACATATAAGAGGATCAACTGGAATTGGGGATGAAAAGATGACCCATTCAGTTTCTTCGCATCAGTCCCCATACTTTAGAGGCATCATTCTTGCGGGGGGGGCCGGAACTCGGCTCTATCCAATTACGAAGGCAGTCAGTAAGCAGCTTTTACCAATTTACGATAAACCGATGATTTATTATCCTTTGTCTATTCTGCTGCTCGCTGGAATTCGTGAGACAATTTTCTGTCATTAAGGAAATTCCGACTTAAGTTGTAATGAAACGCCATCTAAAAGAGGTCCTAAAATCCGTTGTGCAGCGAGTCGCCGGGACCTCGGGTCTCCAGCAGCAGCTTGCCTCAGTCCAGCAGCAGCTTGCCTCAGTCCAGCCTTTGCGGAAGACCCTCAATGAGATTACAGGCGCTAGCCAGGGAGTACAGATCCTGCTATCCCTTCACTACCAGGAACTCGCATGCCGAGGCCTCCCCCTGCCCGAACTGTCCAACACAGAATTTCGCTGCTTCTCGCAGAACGGTGAAGACGGGTTGCTGCTTTACCTTTTTTCGCTAATCGGTACGACCAACAAGAGAGCGGTGGAGATTTGCGTGGGGGACGGCATTGAATGCAATATCGCCAACCTTGTCATCAATCACGGATGGCAAAGTCTCATGTTCGATGGGGACAAAGATGCAATTCGGAGAGGGAATGAGTTCTATTCTCGGTGCCAGGACACCTTCTGTAGGCTGCCTGTAATGGTATCTGCGTGGATAACGGCAGAAAACGTGAATGCTCTGATTGCCGAGCACGGCTTTGCTGGTAACATCGACCTTCTTTCCTTGGACCTGGATGGCATGGACTACTGGATCTGGAAGGCGTTGACTACTGTCGTCCCGCGGGCTGTGATTCTGGAATTCAACGCTGTGTGGGGGCCTCACCTGTCGGTCTCTGTTCCCTACAAGGCAGATTTTCGCCTCGACGTCAGCAAACGACCCTACTATTGTGGGGCCTCGCTGGCTGCCTGGGCCAAACTCTGTCGGGAGAAGAGATATAGGCTGGTGGGAGTCCTGAGCGTCGGATTTAATGCAGTTTTCCTGCGCTCGGACGTGGGTACCGAGCTGTTCCCCGAAGTTTCCCCGGTGGAATGCTTCGAGCGGAATCCAACGTTGCGGACGTGGCACCCTGATTGGATCCCCAGCGGCGCAGACCACCCGGAATGGGGGGAGTTAGTCGAGGTCTAAGCGGCTACGGTCAAGCACGCCCGGTACTATTGCTTGCTCTTTGTCGGGATAGACCCAAAGTTGCTGCTTATAGATGAAATCCTCGCAGTAGGTGATGAGGCTTTTCAGAAGAAATCCAAAGATACATTAATTGGGTTAATAAAAGGGGGGGTACTACCATTTTCGTCTCTCACAGTACGGCTGATGTAAAAGCAATATGTGACAGGGCGATCTGGATTGATCATGGGAAGGTCCTTGCTGAAGGGGAACCAAGGGTGGTTATAGAAAAATATAGGCAGGAAGTGGCACACACAAAATAAAAATCAGAACATTTTGCAGCAGTCATTGAATTCTTGGAAAAGAAGATAGAATAGGGGAGAGATACAGAATGTCACCTATAGGCGGGAAAAACGCTCGCTCTCTTTGATTCTTGGCAAATTTTATACGACTTAAGGAGATATAAAGAGTTCAGAAAGGTGAAACCAGAAATTAAGAAGGCAAGGACAGAGACAATCAAGGATGATGCTAAAGACATTGACACATTATGAAAATTCGGGCTTTTTATAAGATACCGCTTGTTAGACAGAAAAATATATGAACCAATGGCAAAGGAATTTTCACCCTTGCCAAGCTGAGGAACACTTATGATACCAGACGTAGAATCATTATTTCCGGAATTTTTGAATATTGAGACAACGAATAGATGCAATCTGAAGTGTGCAATGTGTCCACGGCACAAAATGACGCGTGTCGAACGTACAATGGACATGGACTTGTACAAAAAGATTGTAGAAGACTGCGGCAATTACACTGAACATATAAAGTCTTTCCAGCCATTCATGAATGGTGAACCACTTCTAGACAACTTCTTAGAAGAAAGAATTAGAATAGCCAAAAAGGCTGGCATAAGGTTTATCCAAATTGCCACAAATGGAATTTTACTGACCCGGTCAAGAGCCAGGAGTCTTGTTGAATCCTGCTTGGACAGCATAATAATCGCTCTGGAGGATATTGACAAAGATGTGCATGAGCAGATACGACGGGGTTCTAGTTATAACAAAATAATCTCGAATTTGGAAAACTTTATCTCCATAAGAAGTGAAGCCGGTTTAACCAGGCCGGAAATAATCGTCAGAATGCTGGGATTGGAAGAAAACAGTTTGCATAGAGAGGCCTTTTTGCAGCATTGGAAGACAAAGGTAGACCAAGTAGTGATAGTACCCGTGCATAACTGGGGCGGTGCCATATCATTAGGAAGGAAGATCAGCCATCCCAACCTTGAGTGTTCTTATCTATGGAGGCAAATGGTTATACTGGTTGATGGTACGGTAGCTTTATGCTGTCTAGACTACGATGGGGTTCACGTGTTGGGAAACGTGTATAATGAATCACTCTATGATATATGGCATGGAGAGAAGTTTGCAGAATACAGAGAAAAGTTTGAAAATTGTCAGGTAGACCTTTGTAGTCGCTGCAATTGGATTCCAGGGTCAGTAATAGCATATGATGTAAGAGACAGGGCAACATAAACGTAATGGAGAATATATAGTTTTCCAATATAAACATATAGACTAGTACTCACTTGGCTAAATCCGTATGATTATTTCATTGAAGCTACAAATTGCGGAAAGGCTATTCAGCGAGCGTAATCTGTTAGCATTTATAATTATAGCCTTCTTTGAAGGCGAGTACTAGGTTTGTAAAGTATATAAGCCCGTTTGAGAAATATGAACCGATTTTCCCCGTTAGAAAGAGGCCTTACTAAGCTTTCTTCGATAGGATTGTCGAGTCCTTCGAACAGAAGAAAAGATTGGTGCATTGGCAATAGAGGGCAAGATAAGCAGAGCCGCTGACCGATTTGTATTCTAAGAAGAGTTAAACAGATGATTTTTATTGAGCACGGAAAATGTTTTGTATGCGGAAATAATGTGGATTTTCAAATTGAAAAGGGATTTAGTCTCAGAGAGGTAGGATGTCCAATATGTCAAGGAACTAAAAGAAGCCGAGATCTAGCGAAAGCTATTATAAAAACCTATCTAAAGGATGAAACGCTTTCGCTTGCCGAGGGGTCGGATTATCTGAGAGAACTTGCGATATATGAGGCACAAGCAAGTGGACCTATCCATGAATACCTTAGCAAATTGCCTAAATATACTTGCTCAGAATATTTTGATAATGTTCCACCGGGGTCGGTAAGTGGATCGGGCATAAGGTGCGAAGATTTACGGAGATTAACATTTCCCAATGATAGTTTTGACCTCGTCATAACTCAAGATGTCTTTGAACATATAAACAATCCTGAAAAAGCCTTTCTAGAAATAAAAAGGGTTTTAAAACCTGGTGGACACCATATATTTACAGTTCCTGTTCATGAGGGCAGAAAAACAGTTAGAAGAGTAATGATTAAAGATGGAAAGAAGGTTTTCCTTCTTCCTCCCGTCCATCATCTTGGCCCCTTAAGAGAAAGCGGGAGCCTAGTATATACAGACTTTGGTGACGATATCATAGATAATCTTATATCTCTTGGATTACCTACCGAAATTGCGCTGCACGAGAATTTCTACCAGCCCGATGCTATTCCATGTATCACAGATGATTCCTCTTATAAACTCTATTTGGAAAGTAAACAAAAAGGGGATTTGTTAAAATACTTCCTATACAATTCAGTTGTATTTAGGTCAAAAAAGGAGGATAAAGCTGAAATGCTTGAATGGACGGGCGAAAGATATGTGCCGTGGGCTGATGATACTGTCACCGGTTATGAGCACTTACATCGCTACAGGTTGGCAAAAGAATTTGTGAAAGGTAAAAAGGTCCTGGATCTTGCTTGTGGCGAGGGATACGGAAGTTTTATGTTGGCAGAGGAAGCTAACGAGGTGATAGGAATAGACATTGATGAGACCACAATAAGACATGCTTCCTCAAAATATATAAAGAAAAATCTTGAGTTTATCAAAGGCTCAATAACAAATGTTCCGATTAAAGGTGAAAATATATTCGATGTTGTAGTTTGTTTTGAGGCATTAGAACACATAGAAGACCATGATGGACTAATGAAGGAGGTAAAAAGGTTACTTAAAGAAAAAGGGATGTTTATCGTTTCCACACCTAACAGATACATATACTCTGAGCAGCCAAATTATCAGAACCCCTTTCATTTGAAAGAGCTTTATTTTGATGAGTTTAAAGAACTTCTTTCGAAATACTTTGAGAATATTCTCATTTATGGTCAAAAAGTTTACCCTTCTTCAAATATATTTCCTCTTTACAAGGAATCAAGTCCCACCAAAGATTTTCCAATAGAAAAGGGGGATAAAGAATTTCTTTTCGTGTCTCCGGACAAGAAGTTGGCAAGATATTTTATTGCGGTGGCATCGGATAGCAGTATGGATAAGAATCTAGTTCCAGGAAATTCTTATCTATTAGACCTTTCAGAAACTTTAATCCAACAGAAGGATGCTCACATATCCCATCTGGAGGGCGTGGTAAGAGAGAAGGAGGCTGAGGTAGAAGGACTGATTGCTGAGCTACGCAAATTGTCGACGAAAGTGGACGAAGCTTATTCTGCAATAGAAGCAATGAATCGCAGTCGCTCGTGGAGGGTCACTGCTCCACTGCGAAAGATCGCTGGATGGTTACGCAGAGTTTCGGACCCAAAGCCACGCTGTAACCTTTTTTCCTGTTTAGTGATCGCTGCTTGTACTCTGCCGGCGACTTTTTTCCATTACGAAAGCTTTAACGAATGGAAGAAGGCTATGCTCAGTGGAAAATCATACTTTAGGGCCGTTTTAAATCGGCCTACCCGCTGCCGCGAATCCCTCACGAAGCTTCCCACAATGTTAGGAATGCCGGTGTCGGCGTTGCTCTCCGTAGCATTACGCATCCGCCGGAATAAAGGTGTGCTGCCTTCACTCAGAAATCTGTACAGAATAGCGCGAAAAGAGGGGAGGTACGGAATCTTCGCGCGGCTGACAGCGTATGCTCCTGCTCCTGTGGTGATTGCTCAGCCCCCGCAGGGACGCCCACGTGTTCTGGTTATGGATTATCGTATACCCATGCCGGACATATCCGCCGGGGAACTCTTGACGGTCGGTATCCTCCATGATCTTTGCACATTCGGCTTTGACGTAGTGTTACTGCCAAATAATATGACTCCTGCTCCCGGTTATGAAGAAGCTCTTCAGCGTGCGGGGGTTACAGTCATTACCGGCGCGCATGGTTACCATTCTTCGAATCATTACTTGAGTGAACAAGGTCACACCTTCTCTGCTTTCTACCTCATCCGTGTCCACGTGGCCGAAACCGTCCTAGACGTTATTCGGCAGGTTGCGCCTCATGCTCGCATCCTCTTCCACGCACTGGATGTACAATTTTTACGCGAAGGCCGCGAAGCCGAACTCAAGAAAGATCCGACACTACGTGCCAGGGCCGAAGCCACGAGGGAGCGCGAACTGGCCATCATGCGTCGAGCCGACCATACGGTAATTGTCAGCCCGGCGGAGCTGCCCGTACTGCGCCGATATCTGCCGGATGTCCCAATCAGTGTCTTCCCGGCGCTGTATGCGCCGGTCGCCTCCCGCCCAACCTCTTACAATGCCCGTAAAGACATTTTCTTTCTCGGCGGCTATACGCATACACCTAACGTGGACGCTGTGTGTTGGTTCGTAACAGAAACTTGGCCGCTCGTGCGCAAACAACTGCCCGGCGCTGTATTTCATATAGTGGGTAGTGAAGCTCCTCAGACCGTGCTGGACCTGGTGGCGGTGCCCGGCGTTGAAGTTGATGGCTTCGTGAAAAACCTTACTCCGGTTCTCTCTTCGATGCGCGTCAGCGTGGCCCCACTGCGATTCGGTGCCGGGATCAAAGGTAAAGTGGCCATGGCAATGGGGGCAGGGATTCCGTGCGTGTGTACCTCCATAGCTGCTGAGGGCATGGGTTTGGAGGATGGCGTCCACACATGTGTGGCCGACGACCCGCGTGAGTTTGCAGATGCTGTAGTGCGGCTCTACAAGGATCGTGGACAATGGGAACAACTGTCTTCTAATGGAAGGGATTTGGTCAGGCGCCATTTCGGTGAGGAAGCTAACAGAGCATCTCTACTTGCCGTCTTGAATGATGCCAATGCGCTGCCCCTCCAGTTGCTCATTGACTACTGTAAGACACTAAAACCGCGTCCTATGCCTTCTCCATCGGCTGATGAGGCCGTGGATGTTTCCATAATTATTCCCGTGTACAACCAGTGGGACTACACGCGCGTTTGTCTCAATTCCATCCTGGAAACCTGCCGAACCGTCGGTATTCGCTACGAAGTCATTTTAGCCGATGATGGCTCGAGCGATGAGACAACTCTCGCGGCAAAGCATTATCCGGGTCTGCGCGTCATCAAAACGCCGAACAATGTTGGGTTCTTAAGGAACTGTAACCATGCAGCAAAGCATGCAAGAGGAAAGCATATTCTCTTGCTTAACAATGATACAGTCGTTCTTCCGGGTTGGTTGACTGCTCTTTATCAGCTTATGGAGGAGGATGAAAGTGCCGCTATCGTTGGGTCTAAGCTGCTCTACCCTGACGGAACCATCCAGGAAGCGGGGGCCGTACTATGGAATGACGGCACTGTAAAAAATTGCGGCAGGTCTCTATCACCACGAAACGAGCCTAATTTTGCTTATGTTCGCGAAGTGGATTACATCTCGGCATGTTCCATCTTGGTCCGCAAATCCTTCTGGGACTCCGTGGGCGGTTTCGACGAACTATATGAAAACGCCTATTGCGAAGACTGCGACATGGCGATGACCGCACGCGCCCAAGGCTTGCGCGTGCTATATCAGCCAAAATCGGAAGTCATCCACTTTGAGAATAAGAGCTATACCGGAGAACGCACAGATGGTTTTCATCCGATACAGCGGGCAAATACCCAGCGTCTGCGCGAAAAATGGCGAGCTGAATTCGATACTGCCCACTTGCCTCCTAATAAGTCCGAACAGGAGGGCATTCTTAACGCCGAGCGGTCCCCTTCGCCTGCATCCCAGGGTCGCCGTGGTCAAGGCCGGCTGAACGTGCTCTTTTTCAGTCCCTTTCCGTCGCATCCCGAATGCCACGGCAATCAATTCGTCATCCAGCAATTCGGTCGCCGCTTTCAGAGTCTTGGGCACAAGGTCCACTTTGCGCTTCTACAAAGCCACCTCATCTCCCAGGACGCTGTTGGAGATATGCGTGCCTGCTGGGACACGTTGGATATTCTGCCAAATGCGAATTCGCTCCTAGCGAATGGCGAGGCTGTTCCTTTTGACGGTTGGTACGAAGAAGGCTTGGGCGAGCGAATTCGCGCCCTTTGCGCCAAATACGACATCGACGTAGTGTTCTGCGCCTACGTGTTCCAGTCCAAGCTGCTGGAATTTCTCCCCGCACATATCCTCAAGGTTATCGATACCAACGACAAGATGGGCAACCGTTACGAGATGTTGCGGGCGAACAGGCAGCCCTTGGAATTCTTTTCTTGCACTCCGGAAGAGGAAGGTGCTTATCTGCAACGGGCGGACGTTGTCATCGCGCTACGGGAGGAGGAGGCGCGCTACTTTGACAGCGTTTCCGGTCGGAATTCGGCAATTGTTATTCCCCATGTCGAAGATCCGCGCTTTGTGGAAAAGACTTTCTCCGGCCTCAAGAACGTAGGAATGGTAGCCAGCGCCAACCGGATAAATCTGACGATCACCCGTGTATTCCTGGATGCTGTTGATAGCCGCCTGCAGGGAAGGAACTGTCCGTTTACTGTTCATATAGCCGGACAGGTGAGGGACATGGTGGCAGACCTCCCACGTCGTGAGGCAAAGGTTTTTCGAAAACCATGGGTGAGGATGTATGGCTTTATCCCTGATATCGCCAAGTTTTATGCCGATATGGATGTGATTGTTTCACCTGTCACCATGGGTACCGGAATCAACATCAAGACTGTTCAGGCCATGGCCTTTGGGATGCCCCTGATTACTACAGCCTGCGGCAGCAAAGGGATCGAGACTGGGGATCCGATGCACTCCCACTCGGACTTAGACGCCCTTGCGGATACGCTTCTTTCCCTCACAAACCGCCCAGATGAACTGCAACGCCTTGCCGCCATTAGCCGAGCTCGGTACACCACGTTCTACGAGTCAAGCCTGGCTGCAATGCCGCAGATATTCATGCATCCTAAGTTGACCAAGGGGCGCAAATGGACTTTTATCCCGGAGTACTAGACTACCAAAAACAAAACCTGCAGCAGGTAATGCAAATGGCAGGCCTCACGTCAACGTCACTGCGTGGCAAACGGATTATGGAAATCGGCGGGAATGGAAACATGGCAATCGCCAAAACTTTTTACCACTGGAGTGGTATAAAGGTTACTGAAGTAACACCGGACCCGGCACTCCATCCTGACGCGATAGATGATGAAAAGTTTGATCTTCTGATACGTCCTGCTGAAGATTCGGGTCTTCCCGACAATAGTTTTGATCTGATCTACGGCGGCGCTGTTCTGGAGCATATTCTGGAATATGAATGTCTCTTCCGGGAATGTTTCCGCCTTTTGAAGCCAGGCGGACATTTGCTCCTTAATGGTGGCCCCCTCTGGAATTCCCGTATCGGTCATCATCTATTCGTTGTCAATAACAGGATGGACTATCGGTTTAACGGAAACAACCCGATACCGGACTTCGGACACCTTTACCTAACCAGGGAAGAATTAGACGTGGTATTGGCTAAACGGCATATCCCGCTGATGGACAGAAAGGCCATCATCCGGCAGATCTATGACGACAAGATGCTTAACCGGGCGTCTTTAAAAGACATTACCCGGTCTTTTCAATCCTTGCCTTGGGACGCTGTTCAGATACAAAAAGATGAGGCGCAACCAGATCGCAAGATATTGTCTCGAATCCGGTCGAGGCAAGGCACGATCGAAGACAGAACTTTTGCGGTGAACCTGTATATTGCCGCAAGAAAACCTTCCCAGGGCGCTGCAATAGCCGTCGAACACGCGGTTTCCGCAATGAAGGAAGTCGCAATTGACTGGACTCAAACCTTTGATTATCAAAAGCTCACGAAAGAGGAGCTTGAGGAATATTCTAACATAGAAGTTACGAAGGATTTGCGCGAAGGCGGCATCCATGCTCATAAGGCATGGGTATATTGGTTCCAGTATCTGGCCGAACACGTCTGGAAAACATCGCTCCACGGAGAAATCGTTTCGTTCTCCAATACTATCGACGATCCCAGAATTCTCAGTCTTGGATGCGGGTACGGGGGTGTCGAACTGGAGATCGCACAATCACTCAACAAGCCCTATGAAATAATGGCCGTTGATATTAACGAACATATTTTCGCCAAAGCCAGAGCAGAAGCAAAAACAAAGGGGATAAACATACAATTTTTACGGCTCGATTTAAATTTCGTCGAAATTCAAGAAAACACCTTCGACCTGATCTTTGCCCATGCCTCCCTGCACCATCTACTGAACCTGGAACATGTTTTTTATCAGATTTATAAAGGACTGAAAAAAAACGGCAGGCTCATTGTCCAGGACGTCATCGGTAAGACACAGATCCTCTTTTGGAAAGACAATGTTGATTTTGCGATCGAGGTCGTCAAGAAGATGCCCGTGAGATATAAGTCGGGGGTCCCTAATCAGCATGCAATCATCACGCCCTATGCGGAACCTTCGATCCAGAAGGGCATGGAGGGGATTCGGCAGGAAGATATCCCAGCGCAAATAGACAAATACTTCGCTCCGGTCAAAATGTTCAGATATGGGTCATTTATGAGAATGATCTGTACTCACCCGGAGGTGGGCAAACGGCTTGACCCTGATAAGAAAGAGGACAGGGAATATCTGGAGCAGCTTTTCCGGCTGGACTTGCAGCAAGTCGAAAAGAATAAACTACGCCCGACCGAAATGCTTGCTCTATATGAGAAAAGAGCGTCGATTGACATCAAAAAGATCAATTCGGAAGCGCACGTCAGTTTAGGCAGTTATCTGTTACTACAGGGTGATACGGATAAGGCAGTCAAACACTTCAAGAGCGCCGCGGCGCTTGATCCGGACAATCAGGCGGCACAACGAAATCTCGCTGTTGCTTCGGACGGTAGGAGGCAGTCCAATACAACTTTCCGACTATTCCCTAATTTGAGGAAAATGTGTATTAAGATTCAAAAGGGCCTTTTGAAAGGCTGAAGGGTTTGATCTACACGAAAATCATCATAGCAACATAAAAGATAATGTTCCCGGTTCGCTGCGCGCCCCGGGCTAAACCAGCCGGTGAAGCCAACTGCGGCCCGTCCGGCGGAGAGGAGAGCGGTATGAATATTGAAGATGTTAAGAGAAGAGTCGAAGAAATCTACTGGACGCATATCCTGGACCTCGGGAACGGAATAGTAACCCCGGGCCTTTGGCCGCCTGGAAATCTCTCTATGATGGGGTGTCCTAAGGCTTTGAGAGGAATGAGAGTGCTTGATCTATGTGCCGCCGATGGCGCCTATTCATTTCAAGCGGAGCGCCTTGGAGCTGCTTCCGTTTTAGCCACTGATTCCTACTTGTGGGGCGACGCCCCGGGGGACTAGCAAGGCGGCATTCGATTTCGCACGAGAGGTTCTCAATTCGAGGGTTGGGAGCAAGTATATTGACGTGCTTGATCATTCCCCTGAAACGGTCGGTGTCTTTGACTTAGTGTTGTTTCTCGGGGTGCTTTACCACATGCGCCATCCGCTGCTCGCTCTTGAGCGGGTTTTTAGCGTAACTGGAAAACAAGTGATAATTGAATCACATGTGGACATACTCGATTATGATCGCCCGGCGATGGCGTTCTATCCGGGGGATGAGGTGAACGGCGACCCATCAAACTGGTGGGGGCCCAATGTCGCTGCGGTAGAAGCGATGCTTAACGTTGTTGGGTTTCAGAAGGTGAAACTGATCTCGCTCACATCATACAAATCATTAAACCGTAAACTTGGGGTATTCAGATCGGGACAAAAAAAGATTGACTGGACGGGGAAGAAACAGGGGCGTGGAGTCTGGAACGCATGGCGGTAGTTATTTCTCTGAAGCCCGGCCAATAGATTGAGGCTTCATTGTGTAAAAGAACAATCCCCTCAAGGGACTGCAGGGGGGTTCCTTTTGCAGCTGCGAAGTTCTATAATAAAGATTATCTGCTTGCGACAAACGGAGATTCATTAGTACGTGCTGATCTTTCTTCTGCCTTCGAAATGGTAAGAAGAGACCATTACGGCGCAGTAATTATAGGTCAAAGAGTGGAAGACCGCTCACTTTATGGTTCTTTAGAATGCGATGAAAACGGAATCCTCGTCCAATTTCATGAGAAGGAGAAAGGAGAAGGGCCAATTAATGCTGGCATTTACATTTTCCCAAGAAGTAGTCTGGCGAATTTTCCATCAAGGCACCCACTTAGCTTTGAGTATGATGTTTTTCCATCATTCGTTCGAAAAGGGATGAAGATAAAAGTTCTCACTCCGGACGCGCCGTTCATAGACATCGGCACGCCGGAGGGCATTAGGGGGGCGGAGGCATTCATTAAAAAGCACAGGGTGAAATTTACTCAAGAGGAATAAAATAAATATGGTGCCAGGGATATGTTCAATGCGCTCCAGGAGTTTGTTTTGGGTGTGAAACATAAAACAACAAAGGTGAGTTTGATTGTAATTAACTATAACGGGAGAGATTTTGTGGTTAATTGCTTAAAGGCATTAGAAGGGCAGCTATTAAAAGAGTTTGAAATCGTACTTATAGACAATGGCTCTTCAGATAACTCTGTGGATGAGATAGAGAGGTTTTTAAAGGCAAGCCCATTAATTTCTTCTGTGAAATTAATTTCTCTCAATAACAATGTAGGCTTTGCTGGTGGTTGTTTAGAGGGGTTAAGGCATGCTCATGGCAAGTATATAGCCCTTTTAAACAACGATACAGAGCCAGACGAAAGGTGGCTTGAGGAATTGACGAAGGCAATGGATAGTGACCCTAATGTCGGCATATGCGCTTCCAAGATGATCGTTCACGGAACCGATATCATTGATTGTGCTGGAGACGGTTTTTCCACTGCCCTAAAAGGTTTCGGAGAGGGGGAGGGGCAGAAGGGCTTTTTATACAATGAAAAAAGGTATGTCTTTGGAGCCTGTGGAGGGGCAGCCCTCTACAGAAGAAAGATGATCGAAGAGATCGGCTTTTTGGATGGGGATTTCTTTCTGATACATGAAGATATTGATTTAGATTTTCGAGCGCAGCTGAATGGGTGGAAAGTACTTTACGTTCCAACGGCCATCGTCCATCACAAAGTCAGATCATCAATCGGACATATGAGTGACATGGCAGTTTATTATACCCTGAGGAATAGCGAATTCGTAAGAATGAAAAATATCCCGCTTGCTATTTTCATAAGATATTTTCCAGAATTTATCATCGGGATGTTAACGGAATTTATCTATTTTGCTATAAAGCACAGACACCCCATGTTATATTTTAAGGCGAAGATTGATGCAATCAGAATGCTCCCCAGGATGTTAAAAAAGAGGGCCGTGATAATGAAGAACAGAAAAGTAAGCTATAGATATTTGTTGAACATTATGACTCCACTATGGAAAAAAGATTTCCTGCTAACAAAGATAAAAAAGTTTTCCCACGCATAAACGTCGCCGCTTACGAGGGGGTGCCGAATGCGTATTTCAGTGTATTATCTTGTGTCTAAAACCAGGTATTGGAAAATAACGAGCTACATATAAAGTGATTATCAATGCTACCAATATTGGACAAAAGCTTACCGGAATAGGAAGATACCCTCTTTCTCTATCGCTTTATTTTATGGAGCATTGGGATTATCCTTTTCAATTATTTATAAATAAACACGCACTAATGCATTTTGAGAAGCTGGAGAACAAAGGCAAAATAAAATTTGTTGATGGGATTATTTCACCAGATTTTGGTTTTAAAAATCATCTCTTGAGACTGCTTTGGTCCAACAAAGTGGGGATACAAAACCCAAAAGAATTAATTTTTAATACCTCTCAGCTTGAAGGATGCCTATTGCACAAAAGGCAAATTATCACCGTTCATGATCTCATACCGTTCATCTTTCGGCAGCACTACAAAAAGCAATATTTTTACTTTAGATACTTACTTCCGTTGATCATGAGAAATTCCGCAAGAATTTTGACGGGTTCCCATCATACAAAGCATCTCATGATGAAGTTTTATAAAATCCCCGAACAACAAATACGTGTTATACCCTATGGGTTAAGCGACTTTTTTCTCCATCAAACCCCTCATTATAAAAAACAAAATTATATTTTTTATGTTGGCAGATTGACTTCAGTAAAAAATATCAAGGGGTTGATCAAAGCTTTTGAGATGCTAGCATCGAAGCTTGATTTCGACATCGTATTAAAACTGACAGGAGATGAAAGCGACTTAAATTTTAACATTAGCGGCAAAGTACGAAACATGATAGAATTTGTCGGGTGCCCTGGTGATGAGCATTTGGCGGGATTATATAGGAACGCGTCTTTATTTATTTTGCCTTCCTTGCATGAGGGTTTCGGACTTCCACCCTTAGAAGCCATGGCGTGCGGCTGTCCTGTAGTAGTTTCAAATGTGGCAAGTTTGCCGGAGGTTTGCGGAGATGCTGCACAGTATGTAGACCCCTATAATATTGAAAGCATAGCAGAGGGGATGCATAAGGTGCTTATGGATGAGGATCTGAGACAAAATCTGATAGAGAAAGGTCTTGCAAGGGCAAGGCTTTTCAGATGGGAAAAGTCAGCCAGGGAACATATAAAAGTCTTTGAAGAAGTTTTAAATTCATAAGAGAGAGGAAGTAAGAATGAAAAAGGCTTTGATTACCGGCATCACAGGACAGGATGGAGCATATTTGTCTAAGTTACTTTTAGAAAAAGACTATGAGGTTTATGGCGCATTCAGGAGGACTTCTGGCTTAAACTTAAATGGACTAAAATATTTAGGCGTGGAAGATAAGGTGAAGTATCTTCCCTTAGAACTTCTTGAGTTTACAAATATTTATAGGGCCATAGAAAAGATTCAACCTGATGAGATCTATAACCTCGGTTCACAGAGCTTCGTCGCACTGTCGTTTGAAGAACCTCTCTTTACCGCTGACGTTACCGCTTTAGGGCCCTTGCGGGTCCTTGAAGCAATCAGGGCTCTAAACCCCAAAATTAAATTTTATCAAGCCTCTTCGAGCGAAATGTTTGGTAAGGCGCAAGCCATACCCCAGAACGAGAAAACTCCTTTTTATCCCAGGAGTCCTTATGCGGCATCGAAGCTCTTTGGCCATTGGATCACGGTCAATTATAGGGAGTCCTACGGGATATTCGCCTGCTCCGGGATTCTTTTTAACCATGAGTCTCCATTACGAGGACTCGAATTTGTTACAAGAAAAATAACCTATTCAGTTGCCCGTATCAAACTCGGACTCAAGAGCGAATTAAAACTTGGCAACCTCGATTCAAAGCGCGACTGGGGATATGCCCCAGAATATGTGGAGGCCATGTGGCTCATGCTGCAGCATACAGATCCTGATGATTACGTGGTGGCGACTGGGGAAACCCATTCCATCAGGGAGTTTGTTGAGCACGCCTTCAGATATGCAGGTTTTGATATCGTATGGAAAGGCAAAGACATGGAGGAAAAGGGCATAGACAAAAAAACGGGCAAGACCTTAATTGAGATATCCCCGGAATTTTTCCGGCCGGCAGAGGTGGATATCCTGCAGGGTGATTATTCTAAGGCGCAAGAAAAGCTTGGCTGGCAGCCGAGAACGAAATTCCAAGACCTAGCAGGCATTATGGTAGAAGCAGACATTAAAAGAATCGAAAAAGAATTAAGGGGATGAAGGTAGCTCTTATCCATGACTGGCTCACCGGCATGAGGGGTGGCGAACGATGTCTTGAGGTCTTCTGTGAGCTCTTCCCTCAAGCTCATCTTTATACCCTTCTACATATTCCGGGATCGGTTTCACCACTTATCGAAAAGATGGCCATCAAAACCTCCTTTATTCAAAATCTCCCATTTTCAAAAAAAGGTTATCGAAAGTACCTCCCGTTATTCCCTATGGCAATCGAGCGTTTCAACCTAAAGGGATATGATCTTATCTTGAGCTGCAGTCACTGTGTCGCCAAAGGGATTATCCCCCCGCCCGATGCACTCCATATCTCCTATATGCTGACACCCATGCGATATGCATGGGATATGTACGGAGAATATTTCGGCGAAAACAAGAAAAAAATTATACCTTTTTTCATTCATTATTTAAGAATGTGGGATGTCACATCGAGTCAGCGAGTGGATAATTTTTTATGCATATCAGATCATGTGGCCAATCGAATAAAGAAGTACTATAGAAGAGAGGCGGAGGTGATTCATCCTCCTGTGGATGCTAACCGATTTAGAGTACGGAACAAAACAAGAGATTTTTTTCTTGTTGTTTCCTCCTTAGTGTCTTATAAAAAGATAGATTTAGCTATAAAGGCTTTCGGTCAACTTGGATATCCTTTAAAAATCATTGGTTCGGGGCCTGAAGAAAAAAGACTGAAATCAATAGCCCCGTCAAATGCGGAGTTCTTGGGATGGCAACCAGATGAAGCTGTTGCCGATTATTATTCGAAATGCAGGGCATTGATCTTCCCAGGCGAAGAAGATTTTGGCATTGTCCCTTTAGAAGCAATGGCTTCCGGCAGACCTGTGATTGCGTATGGTAAAGGAGGGGCGTTGGAAACGATCGTTCCGTATAGCCAGAAAAATAAAAGAGGAAAAACTCCAACAGGCATCTTCTTTTATGAACAAACTGTGTCCTCACTGGTTGAGGCTGCCAAACAATTCAATAAAATAGAAAAAGCGTTCAATCCATCAGCAATCAGAAAACATGCACAGCAGTGGGACCGTAAAATTTTTAAGAAGAAAATTAAAAAAAGCATATTTGAAAAGATTGGGGCAAAGTGCTGAAAAAACACGCTCAATTTTTTAAATCTTTATTCATTCTGTCGGATATTCTCGTCCTTTCGATCGCATGGATTCTATCTTACTTTTTGAGATTTTATATAACCTCCACCAATCCTGTGTTAGTCATTCATTTTTTTTGGCTTTACGTTGAATTCTTAGTCCCCCTTTGGTTGATATGGGGTCTGGTAACAAACAGCCTCGCGTTATATCATCCTCGACGGATGGAGCATTTTTTTAGAGAATTATTTGATATTGCAAAAAGCCTGACCATAACCTTATTTATTCTCATCGCAAGCATCTACCTTTTTAAAAAATTCGAGTTTTCCCGCTTGGCATTCTTTTACTTCTGGGTCATAGGATTGTTGTTTCTCATGGCGGGCCGATTTACCATGCGAAAAGCGCTCAATGCCCTTCGTGCCCGAGGGTATAATCTGCGCCATGCACTTATTGCGGGCACGGGGGGGCTGGGAAAGCAAATCCTCCAAAAGATCGAGGCCTTCCCGGAATTAGGGATTCGGATGGTAGGCTTTCTGACCAGTAAGAGGGAAGAGATAGGAAAGAAGGTCAGAGATATTCCAATCGTCGGGGTATACGAAGAGATTAATAAAATTCTTAACAACAATAGAATCGATATCGTTTTCGTGGCCCTCCCCATTGATGAATATAAGTATTTATCAAAGGTCATCAAAAACCTCCAGAGACATCCATTGGATATTAAAGTCGTCCCCGGGGCCTATGAATTCATCACGTTGCGCGGGGGCGTTGATGAGTTGGATGATCTTCCGCTGGTGAGCCTTCAGAGTTCACCGTTATACGGCTGGAACAAGATCTTAAAGAGGTCATTCGATCTCATAGTGGGTGGTCTGATACTGGTTATTGTGTCACCGTTTATGGTAGTGATCGGCGTCTTGGTCAAGGCAACATCTCAAGGGAAGACCCTCTATCGGCAGGAGCGCATCGGGATGGATGCTCGTCCATTCCAGATGTTGAAATTCAGGACGATGAACATGGATGCGGAAAAAGAAACCGGCCCTGTCTGGGCGAAAGAAAACGATTCAAGAAGGACCACGGTTGGCGCCTTTTTAAGGAAAACAAGCCTTGATGAACTTCCCCAACTATTCAACGTCCTCAAAGGAGACATGAGTCTGGTTGGGCCTCGGCCGGAGCGTCCTCATTTTATTGAGGAATTTAAAAATCAAGTCCCCCTGTACATGCTTCGGCATAAGATCAAGGCCGGAATGACAGGTTGGGCCCAGGTCAACGGCTGGAGGGGAAACACCTCTCTGGAGAAGCGGATAGAACATGATCTCTATTACGTTCAGCATTGGTCAATTGGTTTTGATCTGAGGATTCTGATTATGACACTCTGGAGGGGTTTCTTCAGCAAGTCGGCCTGTTAATATTAAAAATTCTTTTATGATTAAAGAGGATACAGGCGAAAAGATCGAGACCTTTGAGGAGTTGATGGCAAAATCTCTGGCTGATGACGTTGCACTCATTACCGAGGATGAAAAGAGCCCTGGTGAACTCTTGACGGAGCTCATTTACGAAGATTTCGCCAAGGCCCGCTGATATCGTCTCGTAACATCCTCTTAGACCTCATTATCAATCCCCGCACATAATCCACCGCACGAAATGGTCTTGAACACTCTCAACGTATCGTGATATGCTCGCAGGGAATTTCTAAGGTAATCCATTGGCTAAAGAGCCACCTTCGGCATGAGGGAGCGTCACCCATGAATCCCGTCCCTCCTTTGGCGGGACGGGAAAAATCGATAATCACCCCTTTAGCAAAGGGGAATAGGGGGATTTAAAAACTATTTGCTAGGCAATGCCGAGACGTTAAAGGAGTATACGTGACCGCCGTTCTTCTCAATTGGAAAGAAGTAATTCTGTTTGCCGTGCTCTTTATCTTGCTTTTTATCCCCTGGAGCAGGGGGTTGAGAAGATATCTCCTGCTGGGACTTTTTATATACCTGCTGAACAAACCGTTGATCGCCAATTTCCATCCCGGGAACATACCGTGGTGGCTTAAGGACCCCGCCGCCTGGATCACCGTGGCCACCTGGGCGGGAGCTGTTATAATATCATGCCGG
>Ga0315550_1000328_pt1 | contig 28643 bp, 26 predicted proteins | sample SalMarSW160190MG_2_FD_203100 | JGI IMG/M metagenome (GOLD analysis project Ga0315550, IMG submission 203100) | Salt marsh sediment microbial communities from the Plum Island Ecosystem LTER, Massachusetts, United States - Salt Marsh Sediment SW1601-90 ... | reverse complement strand
GTTCATAAAAAATGCTCTCGAACGGGAGAAGTTCGGCGAAATGAAGGAAAGCCTCAGTATCAAATTCGCCGATTATAATCAGAAGATCATTTATCTGAGCGGCGGGAATCAGCAGAAAGTGGTAATTGGAAGAACGCTCATAACAAACTGTAAGGTGCTCATTCTGCAGGAGCCGACGAGAGGCATCGATGTGGGTGCGAAGGCTGAGATTCACAGGATCATGCTGGAACTGGCGAATAGAGGAATTTCAATAATCATGACTTCTTCCGAGCTGCCCGAGCTTGTTAATCTTCCCGATCGGTGTATCGTACTCTATAAGGGGAAGGTCGCCGCTGAGTTCAACAGGGAAACCATGAAAGAAGAAAAGCTCGTTGCCGCACAGATCGGCCAAAGGATAAAATAGCTTCTGTCTATGGGTTTTCTCGTTTGCCTCCTGCGGCAGGCATATAAACAGTATCGATAAAGGAAATCAGCCCATGCTAATTTCAAGTGCTTTGCAAAACAGTCTGACGTGCGGCTGTAAAAGCCTGACGAGGATGATTTGAATGGCGAAGTTTTTGAAACTCTATGAGAAAATAGGTATATTCATCTTTTTCGTTGCCGGGGGTATTTTCCTCTCAATAGCGAGCACTCATTTTTTAGAGGGGGACACAATACTTAATATAATCGCCCAGGGCACGTACGGGGCAATAGTCGGGTTCGGCATGACACTCGCTATTACGCTGGGCGGTTTCGACCTTTCCGTTGATGCCGTTATGGCTCTTACCAGCGTCTTCATCTCGATACTTATTCCCCACGTGGGGATGATTTTCGCCGTATTTTTTTCACTGATTATCGCATCCTGTGTCGGTGTTGTAAACGGGCTCATCATTACGAAGCTCAGGGTCAACCCTCTGATTACCACACTCGCAATGATGACAATCATCCGCGGTGTCGCGCTTCTCGTTACCGGCGGCAGACAGATTGTTATACAGAAGAAGGAGTTTATGTTTTTAGGCACTGGAAAAATACTCGGTGTTCCGAACCCGATCTATATCATGATCGTTCTGTTTGTTATTTTTTATTTCATACTCTACCATACGGCATTCGGCAGGCATATAAGCGCGGTTGGTTCCAATGAAAATGCCGCGCGTATCTCCGGCCTCAAGGTCGATTTCATAAAGATTGCTGTTTTTGTTCTCGTTTCCTTTACTGCCGGGGTGGCAGGCACCATCCGTACTTCACAGGCGCTTATCGGGATTCCTACGATGTCGCCCGGTTTTGTGCTGGTCGCGATCACGGTGACGATCCTTGGGGGGACGAGTCTGTCCGGTGGAAGGGGCAACCTGTGGGGAACTCTGTTCGCGGGTGTTTTTATCTCAATGATTTATTACGGGCTTAACCTTCTCGGGGTGCAGATATACTATCAGATGTTATCCGTCGGGCTGGTGCTCATATTTGCTCTTTTCGTCGACGGTATGAGGACGAGGTATCTGGAAAAGATCAAGGTAAAGGGTATTAAGGTATAAGGTATGGCAAGAAAAGCAGGCATCGGAGCAAAAATTGCAGGAAGGTGGGACAGCTACGGTCTCCCCGCGCTGTTTGTCGTTCTCTTTGCGGTTTTCTCGATACTGTCCCCGACTTTCAGGACCTCCTTTAACTTTATCAGCAACCTTCGTTTTACTTCGTTTATCGGTATCGGTTCCATCGGAATGGCCTTCTGTATTATGAACGGGGATTTCGACATCTCGGTCGGATCGATGCTTGCCCTGGTCGGCGTGCTCGGGTCATCGCTGCTGCCGCTCGTAGGCGGTGTACCGGCGGTATTCTTTGCGCTCGTTATTGCGTCTTTTCTCGGTTTCGTGAACGGTATTTTTATTACAAAGCTGCGAATTCCCGCATTCATCACCACACTGGGCACGATGTTCATCTTCCGGTCGCTCGCCTTTATCTACACGGATAATGCCCCGGTGTATATAAGCAATAAATTCTGGCTGTTTATGGGAAACGGTAAGGTGCTGGGCATCCCGTTTGCCATTATACTCATGCTGCTTTGCTACTGTGCCGCCTTTGTCCTGTTGCGAAAAACGCCGTTCGGCAGATATGTCATCGCAGTTGGCACCAACCGGGAAGCCGCGAGACTTTCTGGAATCAACGTGGACAGTGTGAAGGTCCTCGTGTTCACAATTGTCGGGTTTTTTATAGGAGTGGCTTCAGTGGTTATCTCAGCCAACCTGGGGAGCGCCAATCCTGGAATGCTCGGGCAGGGGTACGAGTTTCAGGTGATTACCGCAGTAGTCCTGGGCGGAACAGCGCTGGGCGGCGGGGACGGGAATCTCTGGGGCGCATTCTTTGCAGCCATGATTATTACTTTTCTGAAGAACGGCCTGGGATTGGAACAGGTCAACTCATACTGGCAGTTCGTCGCGGTTGGACTTGTGCTTATTTTTGCCGTTTCGATGAACAGGATAAAGTACACGGTTTTGGGCCAGAAAGAGGCGTAGAGGGTTTTTGCATAGTGCATGGGATTTTTTTTCGGCTGGCTTCAAGGAGATGTTCTTAAAGGATGTATTCAGGCTGGGATCGTAGCTTTCGCTTGCCTATTTTTATGGAGAGTACAAAGTTTTTTTTTCATGCTACAATAGTGTTCAAGTAGTAAAAATATATTTTTAAAGTAGGAGGTTGCATATGAAGAAGAGAATTTTTGTTGTTGTGCTCGCTCTGCTCATTGTGCCGGCATTTCTTTTTGCGGGTGCAGGTGGAAAAGAGAAGAAAGAGGGTATCACTATCGGTTTCTCGCTCTGGACGATGCAGTTTACTTTTTTCCAGAACGTAGAAAAGGGCGTGAGGGATGCATGTGAGAAGTTCGGTTACGGGTATATCATGCTCGATCAGAACAGCGACCCTCAGAAGATGGTTCAGGATATCAACAGCCTGGTCGGTCAGAAGGTTGACGGTATTGTCATCACACCTGTTGATCCGGGAGCGATAGGCCCTGCCGTACAGAATGCGCGTGATGCGGGTATTCCGGTTGTATGTGCCGATATAGGGAAGACCGGTCCGGTTAATGCGCTTCTCATCTCCAATAACTACAAGGGCGGCCAGATGGCAATGGAGTATATCGATAAACAGATGAAAGGGAAGTCGAACAATTCCAAAAAGGTCGGGGTCGGCAGAGTGAAGCCCCAGTGGACCTATGCCCGTGAAAGAGGGCAGGGATTCATGGATAAGGCGAAGGAGCTGGGCTATGAGGTGGCATCGGAAATAGTCGTGGAGACCCCGTCTGCAGAGGGCGGCTACGATACCATGCAGCAGATCATGTCTGCGGCTCCGGATGTTGTCGGTGTATTCGTATCGAGCGGACGTGAAGCAGTCGGAGCGGCGAATGCCGTAAAGGCATCCGGCAAGGATATCATCGTGGTCGGCTATAACGGCGATCCCGAGGAGCTGCAGTCGATTGAAGATGGTGTGCTCAATGCAACCGTCGCACAGCAGCCCTGGTTTATCGGGTATGAAGCTGTCCGGATACTGAAAGAGATCCTCGAAGAGGGCAAGAAGTACGAAGATGCAGTTGTTCCGGTAAAGGTTGAGCTTCTGACTCCGAAAAACTACAAGAAATGGGCTGATGAGGCTACAAAGAGGAGAGGCACACCTGCGTATTGATTGTGTACGCTCGATGCACGTTAAAAACGAGGTCAGGCTTTAGCCTGTCCTCGTTTTACTATTTTCCGGCGTTTATGTGTGGTTCTGCATTAGATATATGCATAAAAAGAATGAATTGGTGCCTGCTGATCCGGGAGCCCTGCAGTCTATTTTTCTGTCTGGGAAAATGAGAGAGCTCCAGATGAAAATTATTTTCTCAGGCATTCCGGAGGAGAGACATGTTGACAATTGACCTGAGGGGGAAAACAGCGCTCGTAACGGGAGGCAGCAGGGGGATCGGTGAAGGTATTACACGGTGTCTCTGCAGTGCAGGTGCATACACCGTGTTCACGCACACGGGAAACCCCGCCCGAATTGAGAAGATTGCTGCGCTTAAGGCAGACATAGAAAAAGAGGGATGTGAGGTGCAGGATGCTGTGATCGATGCCCTCGATTATACGGGAACGTCGGCGCTCGTTCGGAGTATCGCGAAAGAACGGGGTAAAATAGATATTCTTGTATGCAACGTGGGAAGGAACTTTGCCCGGGATGTTGATAAAACAACGGCTGCGGACTGGCGAAAATTTATCGATATTAATCTGGGCACTGCATTCTACACGGTGAAAGCGGCTCTCCCCAATATGCTGAAACAGCACTACGGCAGAATCATCCTCATCGGTTCTTCGGCAGCCTATGACGGGGGCGGGGGGGCGATCGATTATGCAGCCGCGAAGGCGGGTCTATCGGGGATGATGCTCTACCTTTGCAAGACCTACGTAAGAAAGGGTATCAACACCAATGTTGTTCATCCCTGCGTGATCGGTACCGATCTTGTGCGGGAACGTTACAACACGGACGAACTCTGGCAGGATCTCGTGTCTCAGATTCCTGTGGGAAGAGTGGGCAGACCTGAGGATATCGGCGGTATGGTTGCGTTTCTCACAAGCCCCTGGGGTGATTATATCACCGGCCAGGAAATTCTTATTGACGGCGGAAGGACACTGTGGAGGAGCTGAAAAGGTACATTATTTTACCATTTCGTTTATGCGGTATGCGGTGGAAACCGTGTTAAGAATACAGCACAGGCCGTTGTGTGTAACGTTTCGGGCAGAGACAGTACTATACATTATTCTTTACAACTATTTCTATTCTGTACGAGGTAGATCGATAATAATATAAGTGCCCCTCCGATGTACATCGTTACTGCGAGGGTTTCATGGAGCACGATAACGGAAAGTATTACACCGATAACTATGTTAATGAGAAGATATACGGCGCTGCTCACGGCACCAAGCTCTTTTATCGCGATGAGGTAGAGAATGAAGGCGACATTTGTACACAGGACGCCGAGATAGAGTACCGGTAAAAGTGCGATTAACGGAAACGGACTGAGGCCGGGGAGGTCTCGCAGGAACAGCCCGGTTATGAAGATAATAAGGAGAGAAGAGACGCTCGAAGCAAAGAAGAGGGAAACGGGATGCGGGGTCTTCCCTCTGAAATTTACCGCCATGATTTTTTCAGAATATACAATATAGAGACCGTAAACGATCCCGGCTCCGAGGACCATCAGGATGCCGTAGAGCGTGAGGGTAAGCGCATGCGATTGCATTATATTGCCGACGGCGATAACGGCAGCCCCTATAAACCCTGCTGCCGATGCAGCCTTCTTCCTCCGTTCGACCGGTTTCTTGAAGAAGAAGTGGTTGAATAGCGGCGTAGAGAGCACATAGGTATTGAGCATTATGGATGAGAAACTGGCGCTGACGTGAACCTGACCGATAAACTGCAGTATATACCCTGCGCCGTTCATAATACCGAGGAGCATTACTTCATAGCTGGTCAACAGATGAAAGGCCTCTTTTCTTATTGACCGAATGGCAAGAACGGGGGAGAGGGTCAAAAGGGCAAATACGAAACGCATGAAAAGGTACGTCATAGGCGTAAGGTGTATTTCCTGAAAACCAATTTTTATTATGGGGTATGTCGTTCCCCACAGTATCGCGGCGAAGATCAGCGATATATAAGCCAGGGTCCTGCTGTGAAGTTTCATTCTACCATACCGCCGTATCTTTTCAGGAGTGAGCTCAATCAATAAAGATATTCTGCGCTTTTGTAAAGAGAAAAAATCAAAATCGATTGATTATACCTGCTGAATTTGGCATAGGATTGAAACGCGCCTGTATTTGTTTTTCTTTTAACTGTATTGTGTTATAATGAAGAAGTGCTTTTTCCCGTATCGGTACCTGTTGCTGATGGGAAATCAACCTACTAAAAAATTATATAAAAACAAGGAGCAGAATATGAAACTGAATGTAAGCGCTCATGTTTTCTGCCTCGGCACCTATCCCGAAAGATACGTACCCGACGGCTACTTTGAAGAAATGTCCATCGATGAAATGTTAGAGGTTTTTTCGAAGACAGATGGCCTTGATGGCATCTTCCAGATGTATCCACCGGCTCTCATGCCGAAAGACCCGGTGAAGCTTCTGGAAAAGGTAAAAGGATTCGGGCTGAAGGTTCCCGAGGTTTTTATCGAGGAGTGGAGCGATCGGAAGTGGAAGGACGGCGCATACAGCACAACCGATGCAGGCACCCGCAAGGAGGCCATTAAAATATTCAAAGAGGGCATCGACTTTGCAAAAGAGCTTAAAGCTGAGAGTGTGCTCTTCTGGCCGGCTCATGACGGGTTCGACTATCCCTTTCAGGCAAATTACTATGACGGGTGGAAGAATCTCGTGGAAACCCTGAAGGAGCTGGGCGAGTATGCCGGGGATATGAGAATAGCAGTAGAGGCGAAGAGCAAGGACCCGAGGCAGAAAGAGTACGTAAGCAATACCGGGAAGGTAATGATGCTGCTTAATGACGTTGGCCGCGACAATGTCGGTGCTGCGCTTGATATCGGACATTCATTCATGGCCCAGGAAAATATCGCAGAATCCTGCGCAATTCTGGACAGCCATAAAAAACTCTTTCAGATACACCTCAATGAGAACTACAAGGACGCGGATCCGGACATGCTGTTCGGCTCCATCAATTTCTGGGAAATTCTCGAGTTTTACTACTACCTCAATAAAACTGATTATAAAGGCTGGCAGGCGATTGATATTATAGCGCCGCGGGACGACAGGGTGAAATCGCTGTCAGTCGGGGTAAAGCTCGTACATATGTACAAGGGGTTTGCGGATAAACTGAGCCGGCATTCTGATGAAATCGAGAACAACATGAAGGGCTACCGTTTTACAGATAACATCGAACTGTTGACCAGTTTACTTTTCTAAATAGCTTCGAGCTAGTTGCTGTTTGACACCCAGTCCTGTCAAGGACCAGTCCCGGGGGGATGTATCCTGTCAAGGATCAGTCCCGGGGGATGTATCCTGCCAAGGATTGGCCGCGAAGTGGTTCTACCTCTTCTAACTGCTGCAGAAATGCCTGAGGGGAGATGCATGGCTGACAAACACTATCTGATATTTGACCTCGGTGCGAGTAACGGAAGGGCTCTTGTTGCGCATTTCGAGGGAAGAGCATTTACCATGGAGGAGGTTTACCGTTTCGAGAACAGACCGGTCAGGGCAGGGAAGACCCTGTACTGGGATGTATTGAGACTCTATTCCGAGGTGCAGATTGGACTCCAGTCTGCGGTCCACCGGTTCAGGGATATTGAATCACTTGCAATCGATACCTGGGGAGTCGACTTCGGTTTTATTGACCGAAAGGGGAAGCTCATCTGCAATCCGATTCACTACAGAGATGAGCGAAGAAACAGCCTCACTTCGGAGCTCTTTTCAATTATTCCGGAGGAGGAAATTTTCAAGCTCACCGGGATGTTTACAATTTCGATTATGGGTATTTTTAACATGTATGCACTCGCAAAGGATGATGCGACCGAGCTCAGGAACGCGTACAAATATCTCATGATGCCTGATATCTTCAATTATTTTTTAACGGGCGAAGTAGCAAATGAATATACCAATGCAACAACCTCTGATATGTATAATCAGAGGGAACGTAAGTGGGAAAAGAAGATACTCGACAAGCTCGGTGTTCCGCCCTCTATTTTTTCTGAAGCAGTATTACCAGGTATCCGGATCGGTACAATACGAAAATCAGTATGCACCGAGCTCGGTGTGCCTTCGATTCCCGTTGTTGTGCCGGCTACCCATGATACGGCATCAGCGGAAACGGGTATTCCGGTAAAGGATGTTGACCGAAACTGGGCCTGGCTCAGTATGGGTACGTGGATAGTAAGCGGAATGAAGACAGCACAGCCGATTCTTGATACAGACGCCCTGCATGGTGGATTCGGTAATGAAGGAGATTCCGAAGGAAAGAGCTTTCTTGCAAGAAATATCACGGGGTTGTGGATTGCGCAGCAGTGCAGGGAAAAATGGATGCTGGATACGGGGAAGAAGATAACCTGGGAGGAGATTGTTGCTGCATCTGAACAGGCCCCGGCGCTGGGTGCTTTTATCGATGTGGACGATCCACGCTTCGGGCAGGTGCAGGCCGATATGCCGGGTGTTGTCAGAGAATACTGTGTAAAAACAGGCCAAAAGGCCCCCCTGGGAATGGCGGAGGTGGCGCGCTGTGTGTATGAGAGCCTTGCTATGAAGTTTCGTCGGAGTTTCGAGGAGATGATGCGGCTGACCGGAAAACGGATCGAGCTTCTTCACCTTGTGGGCGGCGGTTCAAATCACCAACTTCTCTGCCAGTGGACTGCGGATTGTATGCACGTACCCGTTGTGGCCGGTCCGTCAGAAACGACGGCGGTTGGGAATCTGCTCATGCAGTTGAAGGGAACCGGGGAGATATGCTCCCTTGAAGAAGGACGTGATACAGCGATACGCTCATTCAGGCTGAGGCACCATGAACCCCGGAAAGGAGAAAAATGGGATGATGCGTATAACCGCTATACCAGGTTGTTCCAGCGAACGACGGAATAGCACTCTTTTTTTAGGGAATTTTCTCATTTCCATCTGCAAATATTTTACTATTTCAAATAACGCGTAAAGGGTCGAAAATAGAAAGGGGAGCCCGCGGGAGCAGCTCCTGAGAATATATACCATAAGGGCGAAACAGTATGCGTATCAGTGGGTGGCTTGTACATTTAACGACCAGGGCGCTCGGCGAATCAATGGATGTACGATCAATGATTCATCTGGCTCGACGTCTAATACGAAACTACGATATTTATGAGCGATCCGGGTTTTCACCGAATATGTCGATTCCGAACAAAGATGCTGCGAGCCAGATTGTCAGGGATATAAAAAAGGACGAGCTCATGCTCGATTTTATTATCCTGCTTATTCAATGTCAGGAAACAGGGCTTGGAGGTAGAAAGTACAGGGTTCCCCACCTGCGTGAAATAATCAACGAACTCAACAAGGCTGGCTTGATCTATGACGGTGAAGTAAAAATGTTTTTGGAAAATCCCCGTGTTCGGCGAACGAAGAATTGGGGGGTTTTACGGGAAAACGATGAGTATATATTTACCTTTTTAAGCCTCGATATCGTCGGGAGTTCCGCCATTGTCGGTCAAAACGAGAGTGAGATTGTTTATTCGACCTATGATGACCTGCGAGGTATTGTGCAGAGTGCGATTGAACGCCGAAACGGACGTATCTGGAATTGGGCCGGCGACGGCGGTTTGGCCGCATTTTATTTCTCCAATAAAAACTCGAATGCAGTTTTAAGCGCCATGGAAATTATCCATGAACTCTACTTATACAATCTGGTTTCATGCAGGCTGAACAAGCCTCTCAGAATTCGAATGGCCATTAACAACGGCCCGTGTTTATATATGCGGAATTACGGTGATATCAAGAGCGATACGCTCAAAAAACTCTTTGAAATCGAGACAAAGTACACACCGCCAAATCATGTAACACTCAGTGATTCGGTGTATCATATGATGAATGAGACAATCGCGGCACAGCTCACCCCTTCAAAATACGGTGCTAACACCTCGTGTTATACTTATCAATTACAACTGGAACGGTAAATGGATATTATCGTTGTTACTGATACGGAAGCTGTAAAAGAATATTTCAAACCCATACAAAAGAGTAAAACCTACAGCATCCGAATCTGCTCGTGCGCAGATATGAAAGAAGAGCTCCGTCGGAAAGTGCATGAGTTTCTTCTCTATGTTGATATTAATGGTTTTACCGCTGAAAAGAGGGACCAAACGCTCGAGTATCTATCGAAGATACGCGGTCTGGTATACGGAATAATCGATGGTCGCGGAGTTTTAAAAGATCCCGCTTCGCTTTTTCATAGCGGCGCATCAGACTATCTCGGGAAGGACATGAAGCAAATAGATACGAGGCGGCTTCGGCAGGTAACAGCGTTTGCTTCAGTCAAAGAGGGTCCGGCTCAGGAAGGTAATCGCCGCAGGGCGTCTCTTGTAGAATGCTGTATTCCGTCGGGGGAGGACTGGCGCGGTGTGAAAACAGGCCAGGAGTATACCTTTTACCTGATGTTTGCTGAGCTCGATAATCAAACAGCATTAAAAAACCAGTTCAGTGACATACAGCTGAATATTGCTGTAAATAAATTCAAGAATTTCATCGAAAGAATGGTTGCATCCGAACACGGCAGGATCTGGATGTGGAATGAATTCGGCGGTCTTATACTCTTTCCCTACAGCGGCTTGAGTTTCGGTGCAGTCATGGCCTGTATGCGCATTATTCTCTCCCGTAAACTCTTCAGTGTTGAGCTGAATTTTAAAAAACTTGTCTCCTACCGTATTGCTCTTCATATCGGGAATACCGTGTACCGGAAGAGAGGGGATACGGGAACAATCATTTCAAGCTCGATCAATACAATATTTCACCTCGGAAAAAAATACGTAAAGCCCGGCAACTTCTACATAACGGCGAACGTATACAGGAACCTCTCTCAAAAAGTGAAAAAGACCTTTCGTGCTGCAGGAAGTTTTGAGGGACATGAAATAATGAGAATGCGCCTTCCCGTATAGTACTGGTTTGAATCGACCAATGTCGCTTAGAGGCTGATTGTCACAGACAACTTATTTGAAGTAGCGTAGGGGCGGGATCGTACGGCCCCGAAGATCGGGTGTCCGCTCACCATAAGCATTACAAATGAACGTTAAGACGGAGGCCTGTATGGATACCTATACCATTGTGCGGCCTGAACATCTGAATCATCACGGGTATTTGTTCGGTGGAAGGCTCCTGCAGTGGGTTGATGAAGCTGCCTGGCTCACAGCAGCCAGGGATTTTACAGGCTACTCACTTGTAACCAGGGCAATGGATGACATTGATTTTAAGACAAGAATAGTAAACGGATCAATTCTCAGACTCCATATCTCCCCCTTCAAACAGGGAAATACTTCGATTACCTATGTTGTCGAAGTCTTTGCAGATGAGCCAGGCGCAACAGAGGAGAAACAGGTTTTTTCAACGAAAGTGACCTTTGTATGTGTTGATGATACTGGTGCTAAACGCAACCTTCCGAAGAAAGAGCGCCTCCGCTCGGAAGAATAGAAAAAAATTTCCATAAAATTACATATTTCAATTGACAAATAAAATAATTTACATATACTGATTCTATGTCCATTCTCGCCCGCTTAAAGGCTTCCTACAACGAGATGAAGCCCGTTCAGAAAGTAATTGCGGATTTCTTTCTCGCAGCAGATTTCGATTCGCTGAACGCATCGATCGATGATGTGGCACGCCGAACCGGAACATCGGTGGCTTCTATTTCCCGTTTCTGCAAGGCGCTCGGGTTCGATGGATTCAGCCAGTTCAAGATTACGCTTTCCAGAGATCTGAAATACGAACCCGATACCATTCTACCGATTTTCAGAAGGGGCGACGATCCGAATCTCATAATACGCAAGGTTTTCTCGGAGGCCGTTTCCAATCTGCAGGCAACGGAGGAGGCGGTTGACTTCGACACGATAAAACGGGTAGCCCGGAGGATCGTGCAGAAGAAGACGGTCTTTTTCTTCGGGCTCGGAGGATCCGGAAAGGTCGGTGCAATAGGCGAAACACTCTTTTCGCATATAGGGTATACTGCGCGCGCAGTTTCCGACCCGTATGAGATGTTTGTAACTGCCGGCCATGCCGATAAAAACTGCACCATTATCGCCCTGTCACATTCGGGATGCACCAGGCCCGTTGTTGAAGCAATTGCAGCTGCAAGGAAAAGAGAAGTCTTTTCAGTCGGTATAACGAATTACAGGGGGTCGTTGCTGGCCGAAAATGTGGATGTATTGCTCTTGACCGCCTGCCCGGAACGGAGAGTGCATATCGCCCAATCGAATTCAATGGTGGCGCAGTCGACACTGCTCCGCTCCCTGTACCTGCTTGCCGCCTCGAAGGCCGACGGAAGGATGCAGGATGTGGTAAATAAAATAAACGACAGTGTCGATGAAAAGCTTCGCATGCATAAAAAGCACCGGTGAATGTATAATTCAACGGACATGAAGCGTCCGGGTAAAAAGCACCGGTGATTGAGTAATAAAATGGGTGCCTTATCAATTACGCTCGCTGGAGAAAACGATTGTATTAAAAGATTTTACCAAAACGAGGAAGGAGTAACTGTTTATGAAAGAAACTGAAGGAGAAAGAGTTCACGACCCTGTAATTTTTCAGAATTCGCTTGACGGTATTGACATGAAGAACAATATCGTTGCAACGTATTATATGTCAGACCGCCTGCCCGGTGTCGATTTCATCGATCACTACAAGCTGATAGAGTCGATCGCTATCGAGGGTTCGACAGGCTCCTGGCAGAGGGTCGAGGAAGAGTCGGATGAGGTCCGGCGCATGCTCTCAGGCAAATTGGCTGGATATTTTGAGATTCCCGAACCGGACGAGTTTACGAAGAGTGCGGTTATCCAGCTTGCGTTTCCCATAAACGCCTGGCATGACAACGTGCCGATGATGCTGCTCTCGATTGCGGGAAACTGTTTTGCATACTCCCAGAAAATAAGGCTTCTCGATGTTGCGTTCCCGGAAAATATGGTGAAGAACTTCAAAGGCCCGAAGTTCGGCGTCGAGGGGACGCGGAAGCTGCTCGGAATCAATGACCGACCGCTTTCTCTGCACATAATCAAGCCGAAGATGGGGATGACGCCGAAACAGACCGGCGATCAGGTGTATCAAACCGCGATCGGTGGCGCTGATATGGCAAAGGATGACGAGATGACCTCCGATACGTACAACAACGATTTTCGGGACCGTCTCAAGTATGTCATGGATGCCGTTAACCGGGCGGAGAAGAAAACGGGTAAGAGGTTGATTTATTTCTGTTCAATTACCGACGAGGTTTCGAAACTGCACAATAAGGCGCGGGAGGCGGTTGAGTTAGGCGCGAACGGCATTCTTATTACTTACTCGGTCGGGCTGTCCGCGATACGGGAGGTGACGAGCGATCCGGATATCAACATCCCCGTGATGGTTCATAATTCTCATATGATTGCAGCGATAAATTCAATCTCATGGCCGGTTTTTACAAAGCTTTTACGGCTCTGCGGCGCTGATCAGACGCTTACGCCGACCTACTGGTCGAGTATTCCGATGGTGAGTCTTGAAGAGGGATTACGCTGTCAGCATGTTGCCCAGGCGCCTTTTTTTGGCTTCAACAAGATGTGGTCGATGCCTGCAGCAGGGACGTATCCCGGCCTCACCCCGATTCTTATGTCCGAATACGGCAGGGATATTATTGTTCCCTCCGGCGGCGGTATGCTCGGGCATCCGGATGGGTACACAGCCGGCGCACAGGCATGGCAACAGGCTATTGCCTCGGTGATGGAGGGTGTTCCAATCGCAGAGTATGCGAGGCGTCCTGAAAACAAGGCTCTGAGAGGTGCACTCGAGAAATGGGGCTATCTCGAAAGGCCGACGACACCCTGGCTCAGGGTTGCACCGAAATTTCATCCGAAGCCGTTCAAATTCGAGACGGATTGACGGTGCCGCATCGATGAAATTTCTCAGGAAGTTTTTTTAGGAGATGTGTAAATGGCAGTTGAAATAAAGATGCCCCGTCTCAGCCAGACCACGGATGAGGTGCGGTTTATACGATGGCTTGTCCATGAAGGGGAGACTGTGAAGAAGGGAGATCCTCTGTGTGAAGTAGAGACCGACAAGGTGACAATGGAGGTCGAGAGCTTTACGGGTGGCAGGGTTCTCGAGCTGATTACCCGTCCGGACACAACTGTTGATGCCGGAACAGTTATTGCTGTTCTGGGAGGCCCGAAGGAAAAACCTGGTAAAAAGCATAAAATAGAAGAAAACGGGTCGAAGCATCAATCTGATAAAACGGACGAAACCGTCGTAGAAGAAACCCTTGTTGAAGAAACTGTCTCTGGAGAGGGGAACATAAACGGTCAGTCGGGTTCATCAGAAAAGAAAACCACGGTACTTTCAGGTGATGTCAGAGCTACGCCCCTCGTCCGGAATATCTCGCGCAAGAGAGGTATTGACCTGCGGCTTGTGCAGGCTACTGGACCGGGCGGGCTTGTTACAAAGCGCGATTTAGAGCTGTTTGAAAAACAGACGGCCATGCCTGAAACTGCAGGTAAACCTGCTGCGCCTGCTGGGGGAGCTCCTTCAAGGCCTGTGGGAAGGCTGCAGGACGTTTCTGGAGAAGGCGCTGCCGGGGAAACGATATTTGAGCTCAGCCCGTCGCAGGCAGCAGTTGCGCGGAACATGGCTCGCAGCAAGTCGGTGATTCCGCATTACTATCTGAAGACTGCAGTATATGCGGATCACATGATTGAGTATATCGAAAAAAGCAGAGACCGGACTGACGGTAAGCTCTCCGTGTATTCACTTTTCATATATGCCGCTGCCGGAGCATTGCGTGCGCATCCGGAGCTCAACGGCTTTTTCAGGAAGGACCCTGTCAGGGCGGCCCCCGTCAGGGCGGGCCGTGTTATTCGTATGAAGGATATACATATCGGATTTGCGGTGGAATCGGGCCCCCAGCTTTTTGTTCCGGTTGTGCGGGATGCAGACCGCAAAGTCGTGGGGGAAATAGACAGAGAAGTCAAACAGCTTGCTGTAAAGGCGAAGAGCGGGAAACTTGAGCCGCATGATGTCCGCGGCGGGACTTTTACGGTAACAAACCTCGGCATCTATCCAGTCGATGAGTTCTACGCTATCATCAATTACCCGCAGCTCGGGATACTGGCAATGAGTAGAATAGGAAAGACAATTTTCATCGATGATGACAACACCATGAAAATCAGGAATATCTTCACAGTGACCGGAAGCTTTGATCACCGGTGTATAAACGGTGCGCTTGGTGCGAAATTCCTGCAGACATTCAAGCAGATTATGGAGGGAGTAAAGGGAGTATGAAAAATGAGCGGGTAATAGAAGGGCTTGGAAAAACGAAGGCAGTCGGTATGTTCCGTACAATGCTCGAGATACGGGAATTCGAAGAGAAGATCCGCTTCCTGTTTCTGGAGGGAAAGATGCCGGGTACGGTGCACCAGTATATCGGCATGGAAGCCTGCGCAGTGGGGGTGTGCGCCGCGCTTGAGGAGCATGATGTTATTGCCTCGACACACCGTCCGCACGGGCATGCAATTGCCAGGGGAATATCCATGGATGCGATTGCCGCTGAGCTCTACGGCAGAACAACCGGCTGCTGCAGTGGCAAGGGCGGATCGATGCATGTCGGTGATCTTTTGAAGGGTATGCTCCCCGCCATCGCGATAGTGGGTGCGAATATCCCGATTGTCATGGGAATGGCGTTGTCTTTTAAAATCCGCAGACAGAAGAGAGTCGCTGTCAGTTTTTTCGGAGACGGGGCTTCGAATGAAGGGGCCTTCCATGAGGGGCTGAACATGGCAGCGGTATATGACGCCCCGGCAGTATTTGTCTGTGAGAATAACCAGTACGGCGCTTCAACGAGCATCAAGAGAGTATCTAAAATCGAGAATATTGCAGACCGCGCCCCTGCCTACGGTATGCCCGGGGATATTGCGGACGGTATGAACGTGCTCGATGTCTACGAGCATGCAAAGAAGGCGGTTGACAGGGCCCGGCGGGGGGAGGGGCCGACGTTGCTCGAGCTGAAGACTTTCAGATTATGCGGGCATTCCCGCAGGGACCCAAACAAGTACATGAGTGACGAAGAAAAGGAATACTGGAAAACAAAGGACCCCATACCATTTTTCGAGAAGGTGCTCTTGGAGGAGAAACTGATAAAAAGCGGCGAAATATCGAGCCTTCGGGAAGATGTCGAAAGACGGGTGGAGAAGGCGATTGCATTCGGCCAGACGAGTCCGGAGCCGGCTCCTGAAGATACACTCAGGGATTTCTATGTCACCATGGATGTGCCGGATTGATGATTCAAGCCGAAGAAAAGCGGACTGATGGCGAATAAAGGGACGGAGGGTGTGTTTATGCGCCTTGGAATAGCGGAAGCATTACGCAAAGCGATACACGATGAGATGGAACAAGACGACAGGGTGTTTTGCATCGGCGAGGATATCGGTATTCCGGGAGGGTACGGAGGAGCCTTTACGGTAACCCTGGGCCTCGAGAAGGATTTTCGTGAACGTATTATTGATACTCCAATTTCGGAGATAGGTATATTCGGAGCTGCCTGCGGCGCCGCTGTGATGGGAATGCGCCCCATAGCGGATGTGCAGTACGGAGATTTCCTGCTCTGCACCATGGATCAGATAGTGGATCAAATTGCCAAGCTGCGGTATATGTCCGGCGGCAAGCTCACGGTTCCCGTTGTTATGCGTGCGCCAGTGGGTGTGACCGGCCGGGGAGCACAGCATGCTCAGAACCTCGAGCCGTTTTTTATCAGCTGCCCCGGCATCAAGGTTGTGGCACCGTCAACAGCGTACGATGCATGCGGACTCCTCCGTTCGGCTGTGCGGGATGACGACCCTGTTCTGATGTTTGAACACAAGCTGCTCTACGGGTCCAAGGGGATCAGGGCGGAAACAGGTACGGTGGATGCGTCATCCGAGATACCCGATGAAGATTACACCGTCCCTATCGGAAAGGGCATCATCCGGCGCGAGGGAAAAGATGTGACAATTGTGGCAAGCCTTTTGATGATGCATTTCAGCCTCACGGCAGCCGACATGCTCGTAAAGGAGGGTATTTCGTGCGAGGTGATTGATCCGCGGACATTGTGGCCTCTCGACGGAGAGCTTATCCTGACATCTGTAAAAAAGACGGGGCGGATCGTTATTGTTGAAGAATCTCCGAAGCAGGGCGGGATAGGTGCAGAGATCGGCATGCAGGTTGCCGAGAACATACCCGATTACCTTCTTGCACCTGTGAAGCGGATCGCCGCGCCGAACACCCCTGCACCGTTTTCCCCGGTAATGGAGAAGTTTTACATTCCACAGCCGGAGAGAATAGCCGGAGAGATCAGGAAGATGCTCGAGGAATACTGACGAGCCTGGAGATGAATCATGACATCGAGAGAAAGAATCATTGCGGCTCTGGAAAGGAAGGAACCAGACCGACTGCCTAACTTCGAGTGGAAAATTTCCCGCCCCATGATTGAAGCCTTCACGCCGGGAGGAACAGAGTACGATTTTATCGAAGCGGCGGGCTTAGATGCGGTCTGTTGTTCTCCGTCTTATGAAAAGTTCGAAATAATCGATGATGATACATATGTCGACGAGTTTCACATTACAAGGCATTTGACGGGGGCCGATAAATATCCGGTTTCCGTCGGTCATCCGATTACCGATCTCGATTCGTTCATGGCGTATAACCCTCCTCCACTGGATTCACCGATCAGGTTCAAGAAAATTGACTCTGTTCTGAAACGTTTCCGGGACGACAAAGCAGTTGTTGTGAACCTCCATGATATTTTTTCTTTTCCGCGGGATCTTATGGGGCTTGACAGATATCTCATGGCATTTATCACCGAACCAGAACTGGTTCGCCGAATAGTAAAATTTTCGGTCGACTATAACCTAGAGCTTGCCGGACTCGTCAGAGCGCGCGGGGTCGATATACTTGGTATCGGTGATGATTTTGCAGACAACAGGGGTCCCTTCGTGTCACCGGACATGTTCCGGGAGTTTCTCTACCCCGAGTTCAAACGGGTGGTGCAGGGGTACAAAGAGATGGGCTTTTACGTTATCAAGCACAGTGACGGCAATCTGAACCCGATACTCGACATGCTCGTTGACGCGGGAATCGACTGTCTCGATCCCATCGACCCTCTCGGCGGAATGGACATAGGATGGATAAGAGAGAAGTACGGGCGGCGAATTGCGAGAAAGGGCAATATAGACTGCGTGAAAACTCTTGTGGATAGTCCGACCGAACGGGTGAGAAAGGAAGTCATCGAATGTATACGCGCAGCCTCGCCCGGAGGGGGGCACATTATCTCATCGAGCAATTCGCTTCATGCAGGAATCGACCCGGACCTGTACCGGCTGATGCTTGATACGGTCGAAGCGTACGGTAGTTACCCTATACGGGTTTAAACCCGTATTTGGGACTCGCGGAGCTTTGTATTGACAAATTATTTCGAAATTTGTTGACAACTACAGAGTTTATGTAGAGTAATGCCGTTGGATAATTGCACCGGCGGTATAATAAAGAAACAGGAGGATTCCGATGGGTTTTGAGCCGTATACAGGAGAACCTGATATTAACAGGCTGCTTGACGCGTTCAAGCGAAAGAGAATCGACAGGGTGCCGAACTTCGATGTGCTCGTCGAGGACAAACATGTTGAAAAGATGCTGGGACGCTATGCGGGAAACACCCTCGCGATAGGCGGCGACCCTGCAAAGGGAGTGGAAGAATCAGAAGGTGCACGGCCCATGCACCCTGAAGATTATATTGAGCTTTGCAAAATCATCGGACAGGATGCGATTATAGTCGAGGCGATATGGACGCCCTTTAAACAGAAAAAGGAAGATGGCACAATGGGTATTGCCGCCAGCAGGAGCATCAAAACAAGAAAAGATTTTGAAGAGAAGGTGGTACCGCCGTCTGACGATGACATTGAAGAGAAGATGCAGTATGTGCGAGAGTACAGAAAGGCACTCGAAAAATCGGGCACAAAAATAGGATTCTGTGTGCTGATCGCCGCCTATTTTCAGACCCTGTACGAGTTCATGATCGGCCTCGAAGACTGCATGACCCTCGTATACAGGGACAGGGATTTCATTGAAGAACTTCTTGAGATCAGCACCCGGTACTGGGTGAAGTTTGTGAAACGTTCCGTTGAAGAAGGGGTTGATTTTATCTGGCCTGCAGATGATGTGGCGTTCAAGACGGGGCTTTTTCTACCTCCGGATATAATGAAGGAATTGTGGCTTCCGCATCTGAGACGCATAATCGAACCGGCACTGAACGCCGGCAAACCCGTTATGTTTCACTCCGACGGTAAAATCGACGACATCGTTCCCTGGCTCATCGACATCGGGGTGGACTGCATTCATCCTATGGACCCGTACGGAATCGATTATCGGGAGTACAAAAAGAAGTTCGGAAGAAAAATCTGCCTTGCCGGCAATATCGATATTGAGTTTCCGCTCGCACACGGCACACCGGAGGATGTCGAGAAAGACGTGAAAGAGCACATGGAGACGCTGAAGCCGGGCGGCGGGTATGTTGCGGCATGCAGCCACAGCATCGTCAACTATATTCCCCATGAAAATTACCAGGCGATGATCAATGCAATTCACCGGTATGGGGTATATGATAATGAGAGACTCTGGGCGGTTTCTGGTGAAGAGACACAGGAAATGACGGAAGAACACAGAGCTGAGGCCGTTCACGTACACCCGGAGAAGAAAATTCGGGAAGAGGTGCTGCAAAAGATTTTCAACGCCGTGTATCATGGTGAGCAGGCGCAGGTTGGGGAAGGGGTGAAAGAAGCATTGAAAGAAGGTTTTTCAGCGGTCGATATTATTGACCATGCGATGACCCCCGCAATCAAGGAGGTGGGTAACGAGTTTTCTACGGGTGAGCTCTTCCTCCCGGATCTTATACTTGCGGCAAACACCATGCAGGAGGCGATGAAGCTGTTGACCCCGCTTCTTGAAAAGAACAAAAAGAAAATCAGCAAAGGTAAGGTGGTTATCGGAACCATCAAGGGGGACCTCCACGATATAGGCAAGAACATGGTCATCGCTCTTCTCAAGGGAAACGGGTTCGAGATTGTCGATCTCGGCATCGATAATGCCCCTGAGGATTTTGTGCAGGCGGTTAAAAAGTACAGGCCGGATGTGGTGGGGTACTCCGGTCTGCTGACGACCACATTGAGCGGTATACCGGACCAATTAGAACTGTTGCAAAAAGAAGGATTACGTGATACAGTGCTTACCATTGTCGGGGGCGCGCCGGTTACCGAAGAGTTTGCGGCGAGAAACGGCGTCGACCTGTACGGGAAGGACGCCAACGAGGCGGTAAAGGTAATCGAAAAGGCGCTCAAAGGCAGGGGCAGGAATTAGTTAACTTTTCTTGAATTTACTTAATAGTTATTTAAGAAAGTGAGGTGATGAAAGACATTGCAGCTCAAAGTATTTTGATTTAAAAAATAAACTAAGGAGGATGGTACATGCGTAAGCTATTAATTGTATTGATTGCACTAACATTCGTGGTTAGTGCAGGAGTTGTTTTTGCAGGAGGCGGCGGTAAGGGGGCCATGGCACCTCAAGAAAAGGAGAAGGCAGAAGAATCAAAGGCGTATGTGGCGGAAAAAGGCCTGTACGACACCTTCGAGATGTACAGAGACTATGCCAAGAAGGAGCAGCCCTATCCCGGGTCTCCCGGTAAAGGAAAGAAACTAGGATTTGCGAACATCTTCGGTACGCTCCCATTCTGCATCGATGTTGAAAAGAACATCATCAAGCAGGGTGAGCTTGCGGGTTTCTCAGATGAGGACATGATAATCATGGACAATCAGTACGATTCGGTAATCGGGCTGAAGAATGCCGATATCATGCTCTCCAAGCACCCCGATTTCTTCATCGAGTTCCAGGCCGATGCAAAGGTAAACAACATAGTGGCCCAGAAGTTCGGTGCTGCAGGCATTCCGATTCTGGCAATCGACGTGCCGGTTCCCGGTTCGCCGTTCATGGGCGTAAACAACTGGAAGGTTGCCATTATGGGCGGTAAGTATATGGCAAAGCTTATTAAAGAGCAATGGGGCGGCTGGGATGCCGTCGACATGGTCGTTCTGCTCCAGATGCCTGCCGGCGGAGACGTTACCATGCTCAGGTCGGAGGGTTTTGCTGCGGCGCTGGTGGATGAGTTCGGCCCTGAAGCGGAAGAGAAGATTGTGCGGGCAGACGGCGGAATGGGACAATCCGAGCAGGCAAAGGCCGCTATGGACGACGTACTTGCCGCCCACCCGGACGCAAAGAAGATAGCGCTCACCTCGATAAACGAGCAGACAATGGCCGGTGCTATTGCTGCACTGCAGGGTGCGGGCCGCTGGGATGCGAACGACATCATCATCATCACGCTCGGTGTGGATGATCTGGGGAAATCCCAGATCAGAGATGGTTCAAGCGACGCGGGTATCGCTTTCTTCCCCGAGCACTACGGCGAGTATGTTGTGCCTGCGGTATGCGCAATGCTTGAAAACCAGGCAGTACCGCCGTGGATCTATGTAGAGAACGAGGTAATTACCAAGGATAATATCGATCAGTTTTATCCGCAGTAAATCAGGAAGAATAGCTTGCCGGGTGCTCCAGCACCCGGCAGAATTTAAACGTCAGTGGACGGCATCCGGCTTGGGGGCTGAATTCATCTGATCTGCAGCCATTTAAATGAAGCTCGTCGGGTGAGTACCCCTGTATCGGGTCGAATAATCAAAGGATATATATCAGAAAGCACGCTCACTTCCTTAACCCTGGATCCTCGAGTCCAAAAGCATGTCAAGATTTGTAAAGGACGGAGTTTTAGATCTGCAAACATTCGGTCTGTGACGGTATCAAAACAGTTTTTGTGTGTGAAAATGAGTTGTAATGAATTGGGGTTATCAAAATGGACAATCGATTGCTTGAAATGGTTGACATCACCAAACGTTTTCCGGGTGTGCTTGCCCTCGAGAGGGTGAATTTCGACCTGAAAAAGGGCGAAGTGCACGGCCTGCTCGGTGAAAACGGCGCCGGGAAATCGACCCTCATCAAGATACTAGCCGGTGATTATTCGAAAGACGAGGGTGAGATCATTATTAACGGGGAAAATGTCGAATTTTATTCCCCCTCCGATTCACAGAGCAGGGGTATCAGTGTCATCTATCAGGAGCTCAATACCCTCGATACCCTTTCCGTTGCCGAAAATATCTTTGTCGGCAACCTCCCGAAAAAAAAAGGCCTTCGAACCGTAGACTGGAAAACCCTCAACAGAAACGCGAAAACCGTGTTAGGCAGGATGCTTGTCGATATAAATCCGAGACGAATTGTCGGTGACCTCACCGTGCATGAGAAGCAGATTGTCGAAATTGCGAAGGCGATATACAAGGATGCAAAGATACTCGTCATGGATGAGCCGACTGCAGCGCTGGGCGAAAAGGATACGGTCTCACTGTTCAACATTATTAGAAGCCTCAAGCTGCAGGATGTCGGCGTTATATATATTTCCCACAGGCTCAAGGAGGTATTCGAAATAACCGACAGGGTAACGGTGCTTCGTGACGGCAGGCTGATAGGCACCGAGGTAACAGCCGAAACGAGCCGGGGCAGGCTCATTACCATGATGGTCGGACGCGAATTGAAGGATATGTATCCCAAGCGGGATGTTCCGTTCGGGAAAACACTTATTGAAGTGCACAATCTCACGATCAGGGGCATTATCGAGGATATCAATTTCGATGTGAGAGAAGGGGAAATCGTGGGGCTGTTCGGGCTTCTCGGATCCGGAAGGCAGAACATTGTCCGTGCGCTGTATGGGATTGATGAAAAGGACAACGGCACCATAAAGATAAAAGGGTCACCGGTATTCATAGACACGCCGGCGCAGGCGCTCCTGCATAATATCGGTTTCATGCCTATAGACAGAAAACTTGAAGGGCTGGCCCTCACAATGTCTGTTTTCAGCAATATTACGATGGCGCATATAGACGAGCTCGGTAGCGGATATTTTATCGATAAAAATCTTGAAATGGAACAGTCTCAGAAATGGGTGAACGATGTTAACATCAAAACCCCTTCCCTTGAAACCGATGTGAACTCTCTGTCCGGCGGTAATCAGCAGAAGATAGTACTCGCAAAACTTCTTGAAACAGGCTCTAATATCTTTATTATGAACGAACCGACACGGGGGATCGATGTGGGGGCCAAGGTCGACATTTACCAGATGATGGAAAACCTCTGTGAAAAGGGTGCAGGAATAATCATGATATCGTCCGAGCTTCCCGAAGTCCTCGCAATGTCAGACCGGATCATTACCATCTCTCAGGGTAAAATAACCGGCGAGTTTACCAGGAAGGAAGCGACACAGGAAAAACTACTTCAGGCTGCGACGGTATAGGGGCAAAAGATGGCTAAAAATATTACAGCTGAGTCTAATGGTGAGAGACAGAAAACAAGGCTGTCAAGCACCACGATACTCTTTATGTTTCTTGTGGTGATGGTTGCTTCGTTTGCCGTGTTGAGCAAGGACTTCTACTCGGTATACAATCTGTCCTCCATGCTGACGAATATTTCCTTCAGCGGTATTGTGGCCGGGACATTGACCCTCGTGATGATCATGGGCGGGCTCGACATCTCTATCGGTGGCAATATCGCGCTCACCTCGTGTCTTGTTGCATATCTGTATAATTTGGAAAACCCGCCGCATATTGCGCTCATCATTCTGATCGGCCTTCTCCTGGGAACAGCTATCGGCGCTTTCAACGGTTTTATAATTACCCGGCTCGATCTCAATCCGATTATCACGACACTCGGAACCATGGCAATGACGCGTGGTATGGGGTACGTTCTAACACAGAGCCGGTCTATACTCATACTGGAGAATGTCGTCGGGTTTATAGGGAGGGGGTCGATCGCGAAAATTCCCTTTCCGCTCATACTCTTCGGCGTAATCTACACGATCCTGGCCGTCGTTATGGCACGGTCGAAATTCGGCAGGAAGATATACTGTATCGGCTCCAACCAGGAGGCGGCGCGGCTCTCCGGTATAAATGTACGCAGGGTGAAGTTTATAACCTACCTTGTAAGCGGAATAGCCGCATCGCTAAGCGGGTTGATTCTCACCGGCCAGACTGCGGTCGGCATGCCGCAGCATGCAAACGGCAGTGAGCTCGACGTCATCACTGCGGTGCTCATGGGAGGAACCTCACTTGCAGGCGGGAAGGGGAGTGTGCTTGGCACGCTTGCGGGTGTTCTCATACTCGGAGTGCTCTATAACGGGTTCACCATGATCGGGTTCAGGTACGTTCATATCAGGGTGTTTCAGGGGGCGATTCTAATACTTGTTGTCTCGCTGTACGAAGTAAGGGATAGAAAACGTTTCTGAATTATCGGGCCATTAATCGGGATTTCCGGCCCGATGTAACTTTTTATGAAGGGCGTGGGGAATATAATGACTGATAATGCGGTTTCTATGGAAGAGGAACAGAAGAGAACGATTAAAGACAGGGTTACCGAGGTTTTTGTATACGGGAAGAGCATGGCACCGGCCCTGATCATACTTCTGATACTGCTTATCGCATTTTTTGGAATTATGACGCCAAACTTTTTGACCTATACGAACTTCAAGGCGATTATAAGCAACTTTCCGATTATTGCCATTATGTCCGTGGGTATGACCTTCGTGCTCCTCATAGGCGGACTTGATATATCGGTCGGTTCCATTCTTGGTTTTACCGCTGTAAACGTCGCCCTCTTTCATCACATCGGATTCCCTGCGTGGGCGATTGTGCTCGTGTGTCTTGCAATAGGCACCGCATTCGGCTCGTTCAACGGGGTGATCATTACAAAGGTGGGAATCAATCCAGTCATTACTACCCTTGGTACCATGGCACTTGCACGGGGCATGGCATCGTGGTTTGCCCTGGATATCGAATCATTGAAGCTGGGAAGAATTTTCGATCAGAAGTTTCTCCTGATTGCCAGGCTGTATTTACCTCAGGACAAGCAGATTATTCCAATTACCCTCATATATGTTATCGTGTTATACACAATAATGTCGCTTGTCCTGAAGTACACCGATTACGGAAGAAAGGTGTATGCGGTCGGGAGCAACGAGTACGCAGCGCGGCTTGCCGGTATCAATATCAACAGAATAAAATTTTCAAGCTATGTCATGTCTGGGATTATGGCTTCGATCGCCGGTATGATTCTTGTTGCGCAGCTGAGCCTCGGCAGGGACGATGCCGGTCTCGGCTCGGAATTGGAGGTTATTACGGCTGTTGTTCTCGGGGGAGTGAGTCTGGCGGGGGGAAAGGGTAATCTTCTCGGTGTCATAATCTCGGTTATCATTCTCGGAGTTATACGAAACGGCATGGTCCATCTCAAAGAAGCAATAGGTATATCCTACTACTGGCGTGAAGTTGTAAAAGGAGCGATTCTTATTCTCGCAATTTCAATAGACGCCGCCAGGTTAATGGCGGTTAAAAAAAGGCAGGTTGTACGGCAGTAGAGAATTTTGTAAAAGCACGGCATGTATAGTGGAATATTTATCATTGCGAAAATGACGGAGTGTTTTTTACAGGAGGGTTGTGCCACATGGCTGATGACATTCTTGGAAAATTGAAGGCTATGGTCACTGATTTCGATATAGACAATGCGCAGATCACGGCGCAGCGGGCAATCGAACAGGGTGCCGATCCTCTGCAGTGTGCCGAGGCTCTGACCGAGGGTGTACGGGAGGTGGGAGACAGGTTCGGCACTGGTGAGCTCTTTCTTCCCGATCTGGTCTGCGCTTCGGAGGTCGTGAAGAATGCGCTGCCTGTTATAATACGGGAGATTGAGAAACAGGGGAAGAAGGTCAAGTCCATGGGAAAAGTAATTATCGGAACTGTTTTCGGTGACATTCACAGCATCGGAAAGAGCATGGTTGCTACCCTGCTCTTTGCATCCGGATTTGAAGTGATCGATCTCGGGATCAATGTTAAAAGTGAAGAATTCCTGAAGGCCGTGCATGAGTACAGCCCTGATATTGTTGCCATGTCTGCCCTGCTCACCACAACGATGATGGAACAGCAGAATGTAATCGAGGGCTTGAAAAAGGAAGGAATCCGAGATGCGGTAAAGGTAATCGTTGGTGGAAGCCCCATAAACCAGGAGTTTGCGGACAGTATCGGTGCAGACGGATACGGTGCAACTGCGCCTGAAGGCGTGCGTATCGCAAAGTCGATTCTAAGTAGCATAAGATAAGACATCTAAAACACTCGGTTCCGGGGGGATGTATCCCGGGGGGATGTATCCCGGGGGGATGTATCCCGGGGGGATGTATCCCGGGAGGGATATTCCCCAGGGGGACTTTTCCCAGGGGGACATACACCACTTCTGAGACTGCAGTATTGGGGTGAAGTCGCGGCTAATGAACGCGGCCTGAAATAAGCACGGAGGAACGGATAATGCGGAGGGGGTTCAGGAGGAGTTTTGAGCCGATAAAGATACTTTCTGATTCACAGATAGAAGAGATTCACCGGGCCACACTCGATGTGCTTGAAAAAACAGGTGTGCGGTTTGAAAGCGAACGGGCGCTGAAACTGCTGCAGAAAAACGGCTGCATGGTTGATTTTGAAGAACGCATAGCGCGCATCCCCGGATTTCTGGTCGAGGAATGCATCCGTAAAACGCCGAGCAGCTTTTCAGTGCGGGCCCGGAACCCCGAGAATGACGTACGGGTCGGAGGCAATACCCTCTATTTCATGTCGTCCGCCGGCGCCAGATACACCGACATAACGACCGGTGAGGTGCGGCAGGCGACGCAGGAAGAAAACGATCAGGCGGTACTCATTTCTGATGCACTTGACACAATTGATATTTTTCCATCGTATACCCCCTACTTTGAAATAGAGGACGTTCCGCCGGTGATGCTCTGTCCGGCAAGCCTTGCGAGCAGAATACGTTTTACTTCAAAGGCTTCTCGCGGCGCACAGGCGACAGACTCCTTCATTTTCGAAACCCAGCTCGCGCAGGCGGTGGATATGCAGCTGTTCGGCGTATGCGAGGCCGCAGCACCGCTCTCCTATCCGGAAGATGCGATCAACGCAGCCTTTGAATATGTCAATGCCGGGTTTCCTGTGTATATCGCCGCTGGCTCTGTGATGGGCGGAACAGCGCCGGTAACCGCAGCAGGCGCGACTATCAGCAACAATGCGGAACTTCTCGCTGTTGTGGTGCTTATTCAGTGTATCAGCCCGGGTACCGGAATATGCGGCAATGATTTCGTCACCCCGATGGATATGGAGAGCGGAGGTTTTTTATTCGGTGCCCTGGGGGTAAACCTCCATCAGATGGCCTTCAATCAGCTCTGGACCCAGGTGTACAGCATACCCTCGGTAAACACAGGCGCTGCATTTTCGAACTCTAAGCTGGTGGATTATCAGAGTGGGTATGAAAAGACGCACACCGCCATGGCATCCGCGCTGTCAGGAGCGAATGTCATTGTTCTGCACGGCGGCGTAACTGCAGAGCTTGCCTACAACCCGGTACTCTCCATTATCAATGATGATGTGGCGAATATCATCGGCCGCACCGTGGAGGGCTTTGAGGTAAACGATGACACTATGGCCGTTGATCTTATCGAAAAAGTCGGTCCTGTTCCCGGAACGTTTCTTAACAAAACTCATACCCGGGTCAACTGGCAGAAGGAGTACTTTGTGCCCCGTACGGCGGATAGGCTGTCATACCCCGAATGGCTGGATCAGGGGAAAAAGAGCACGATCGATCTCGCGAAAGAACGGATGGAAGAGATGCTGGAAACGCATACGCCGGATCCGATAACTCCATCACAGGATAAGGATATCGATAAAATCCTGGAGGACGCAAGACGGCATTACAGGAAGAGAGGACTGATGTAGGTGCGCCTCCGGTTTTATACACACGGGGTAAACACCGGCTGTACTTTATAAAATTTTTTACGCTTCACGCATGTTTTAGAAAAGTATGGAAAAATTGCTTAACAAGAGGCTCAGTATATGAAAAGATACGCGTTTGTATTCAGAATCAGACCTGAAATGAGGACGCAGTACAAAAAAGCCCATGATGAAATCTGGCCGGACATGGCAAAGGCGATTCAGGACAGCGGTATAAAGAACTATTCAATCTTTTTCCGTGGCGACGGTACACTTTTCGCCTACCTAGAGGCAGAGGATCCGGAAAAATCTTTTTCCTATATCGGCGGGCAGGAGGTAAATGAACGCTGGCAGAAGGCAATGGACAGGTATTTTATAAAGGAGGACAGCTCACTGCTCGGCCCTGAGATGGAAGAGCTCGAGGAGGTTTTTCATCTCGATTGAACGGTGTTTTCATCAAACTGCCAACGTCCGAATAATCCCTGTTCAGTAAAGGAGTGGAGAGATGAATCTTCGAGAGAGGTTTTTAGAGGTGATGCTCAATTTCAACCCCCGTGTCACTCCTCCGAAATGGGAGTTCGGATACTGGGGGGATACGATAAACAACTGGTACGAGGAGGGCCTTCCGAGAAGAGAATTCCCTCGGATACCGATTAATATAACGACCCCAACTGCATCGCTCTACAATCCGTGCTGGAACTCAATAAAGGGCGAGCGGCTTCCAGCAGGGGTAGCGGTCATCGGTGGTGGTTTGTACTGGCCGACCCAGGGATTCCCCATCGATAATGATGTGAAAAACGAGCTGAATTTAGATAAAAGTCAGATATTGGTCAATGTTAACCTCCTCTTTCATCCGATGTTCGACATCAAGATTTTCCAGGAGGATGATCACTATCTTACCTACCAGGACCTTGACGGCGTGAAGAGGAAATTTATCAAGGACACGGGCGTAATCCCACCGGGAATCGAGTGGGTGATCAAAGACAGGAAAGGCTGGGAGAAACTGAAGGATGAGCGGATCAATCTGAACGATATACGGGGCAGGTTCCCGCCGAACTGGAATGAGCTT
>Ga0315550_1000327_pt1 | contig 28668 bp, 21 predicted proteins | sample SalMarSW160190MG_2_FD_203100 | JGI IMG/M metagenome (GOLD analysis project Ga0315550, IMG submission 203100) | Salt marsh sediment microbial communities from the Plum Island Ecosystem LTER, Massachusetts, United States - Salt Marsh Sediment SW1601-90 ... | reverse complement strand
ACCTGTTTGTACTTTACAGATGCTCTTTCTGCTTCGGCAGCAAGACGTTCCATCTTTGAAGAGTGTTCACACTGCTTTTCAAATTCATCTTTCCCTCCGGGATTTTCCTTATTAAGGTATGCTGAAAGAAGACGGTGGACCATCATATCGGGATAGCGTCGTATAGGCGAAGTAAAGTGAGTATAGTACCTGAATGCCAGGCCGTAATGACCGATATTGTTTGTTGAATAGACTGCTTTTGCCATGGCCCTGAGTGCCAGGGTTTCGATTATATTCTGTTCTTCCCTGCCAGCTACAGTCTTCAGGAGCCTGTTCATCGCTTTTGGCAGCGACGTTCCCTCATTATCAGTAAGATTATAACCAAAACGGGTAATAAAATGACTGAAATTCTCAATTTTCTCAGGATTAGGTTCATCATGAATACGATAGACAAATGTCCTGCCTTTTATCTTTTTCCCGATAAATTCAGCAACCTTCCTGTTTGCCAGCAGCATAAATTCTTCTACCAGCTGATTGGCTGTCCCCATTTCACGGAATTTTATTCCAAGGGGTCTGCCCTCTTCATCGAGATCAAATTTCACCTCAGTTTTCTCAAACGAAAATGCACCGGCAGCAAAGCGTCTTGTTCGGAGCTGCTGGGCAAATTTATGGAGAACAAGTACCTGTTCTTTCATATCACCATCGCCGCTATCGATAACATCCTGTGCTTCCTGGTATGAGAAACGTATGTCGGAATTAATTATGGTTCTGCCAAACCATTCATCCAACACTTCTGCCTTGTCATTTATCTCAAAGACAGCCGAATAGGTGAGCTTATCTTCATTGGGATTCAATGAACAGATATAATTTGAGAGTCTCTCCGGCAGCATTGGCACTACCCTGTCGACAAGATAAATGGAGGTGGCTCGTTGTTTTGCCTCTTTTTCAATAAGCGAGTCGGGTTTAATATAATGTGTCACATCAGCAATATGGATACCGACCTCCCGGTTACCGTTATCAAGCTGCCTGAGGGAAATTGCATCATCAAAATCCCTGGCATCAACCGGGTCAATAGTGAATGTGGGCACATTGCGGAAGTCGCGCCGGGATTTTATATCATTGTTTGTAATGGCAGCAGGGATACTTTCAGCATCCTTTTCAACATCTGCGGTAAACTCATAGGGGAGCTCAAATTCTGCAAGTATGGCATGCATTTCAGTTTCATGCAGTCCGGGTTCCCCAAGCACTTTTATTATCTCAGCAACCGGATTCTTCGATTTGGAATCCCATTCAATAACCCTGGCAACTGCCTTTTGTCCCTGTTTTGCACCATTCAGCTTTGATGAGGGAATGAAGAGATCAAATGGCATGTTTTTATTATCAGGGATGAGGAATGCAAAATTTGGCATTATCTCTACAGTCCCTACAAATGATGTGCGCCATCTTTCAATTATCTCGACAACTTCGCCTTCGGGCCGGGAACCTTTCTTCCTGGCATAGAGCCATACTTTTACCTTGTCGCCATGCAATGCAGTGCGCAGGTTTTTTGCCGCAACAAACACATCCTCCTCAATATCGTCAGAAACGACAAATCCATATCCCATCCGGGTCATATCTATTGTACCGGTAATATAACCCCGGCTGACCCTGACACTGTATTTACCCTGATAGATCTCCTTAACGGTCCCTTTCTTTGCCAGTTCCCTTAATATCTGCGATATCATCTGTTTTTCAGACTGATCACTGATGTTAAGACTTTTAGCGATTTGTTTGTAGTTGAATCCCTGGTGTGGACTTTCAGATAGTATTGTAATTATTTTTTCTGTAACCGATTCTTTTAAAAGACCACTTCTTTTTTTCTTCCCCTTTCCCTTCCTGCTCATGTTTTTCTGATTTTTGCGAAGGTAAGAAAATGAACCATTATTTTTATAAATTTGATTTATAATATAATATATATGGTAAATCTGCAATCTGTACCATCACGTTCATCATCTGTTGTTACACGCAAAACGGGAAGCGAATATGTGCTTGTGCCTGTTACAAACAACATTGCCGACATGAACAGTGTATATACACTGAATGAAACGGGTGCTTTCCTCTGGGAGCTGATTGACGGGGAAAACAATATCGAAGATATGATCGAAGCCGTCATAAGAAAATATGATGTAAGCGAAGAAACCGCAACAGTTGATGTCTTCGAATTCATAGGTGAAATGCGGAAATACCTTATTATAAAAAAAGGCCCATAATTTTTTTGCCACCAAGACACTAAGACACGAAGAAACACAAAGATATGGATGAGAAAATTTCAGATGAAGAGGACCGTATAGGCCGGGAAATTGTTAACGCAGCATTCATTGTTCATAAAGAACTTGGACCCGGGCTATTAGAAAAGGTTTATGAAGTCTGTTTTTGCTATGTTTTAGCCCAGAAAGGTTTTGACATAAAGAGACAACTTGATATTCCTATAGTTTTCGGGGGAATGACTTTTGAAGAGGGTTTAAGATTGGATGTCTTGGTGGCAAGACAATAAGTTTTTGAATAAAGAAATAATGAGGGATTATAATTTATATATCGCCGGATATAATATAAGGATTGAAAGTGCCGCTGGCGGACCTGACCTGGCTCCTTCAGAAAGATACCTGAATTACTTTTGCTTTGAGAATTATCCGGATGTCATTATAAAAGTACACTCAGATAAATTTAGTATTCCTCCCGAAGCAAAAAAGGTTTTTGATGCACCCTATGTTGAAGAGCTTAATGGTATCAGAATAAAAAAAAGTGACAGGTTCTGGAGTATTTATAAGCAACGTAATGATTTGTATATCAGCACTACATTTCCTTTTTCCCATAAACAGAGAGATGCGACATTACAGTTTTCACTTAATAAAAGGGAATGGGATCTGTGGTTAGATATTACAGGTTATGAAGCCGATCCCCTGGAGTATCCTCTTGACGGACTTGTCCTTTATTATCTTACCGTGATCCACGGCGATATTATGATCCATGCTTCAGGAGTCTGCTATAAAAACCACGGGTATCTCTTCAGCGGCATTTCCGGCAGCGGTAAGAGCACCATAGCAAAACTATGGGATATACCGGGTGTAAAAATCATCCATGATGACAGGCTTATTGTACGTAAAGAAGGTGTGGGATACATGATGTTCAATACACCTGTTTACAATAATGATGAACCAAAAGAATCCAGACTGGACAGGATATTTATTATTGAACACGGAACAGAAAATAAAATTATTCCGCTCAGGGAGGCTGAATCGGTAAGCAGGATAATGGCAAACTCTATTCAGCATGGATGGGATGCCGGTATAATTGCCGGTCTGCTGGATTCAGTGTCAGATTTGAGTGCAGTTGTTCCGGTTGCACGTCTTCATTTCAAGTTCGACAAAAGTGCTGTAGATCACATTCTTAAAAATGAAAAGGGACGCAAATAGTATTACAAAAGAGTTAGGTTTTTCCCTGCTAGCTGAAGGTAAAACTCTCAGGATAAGAGCCGATGGATACAGTATGTTCCCGGCTATAAAAGCAGGTAATTTTATTTTTATTGAACCTTATTCTGATCCCTCCCCGGGTGATATTATAGCCTGGAAAAGAGAGACAGGTTTTGTTGTTCACCGGTTAGTGGAAGTAATAAATGAAGGGAACCGGGTATATTTCATAACAAGAGGCGACAGCTGTTCGAATGAAGATAAGCCCGTGAAGAAAGATCAGATCGCCGGGAAGGTAGTAAGTATTGAAAGTATTTCAGGCAAGAAGAAAACAATTGAGAAAAAGAAGCTAAGCAAGTTTGATTATATTTATAACAGATTATTAGTGTGGTTTATAATAAGGTTTATGAGGGCGTGGGATAAAGGGAAGCAAATATTTAATGCACAGTAAGATCAAATATTTAAGTGAATCGGTCAGACTGGTCTGGAATTCAGCCCCGGGATGGGCAGTGACTAATTTCTTTATTTCCCTTTTGCGGAGCTTTTTGCCTCTTGCCCTGATCTGGTTTCTCAAAGGATTGATTGATGGTATAACAAAAGCTGTGTCTGAATCACCACAGGAGTCAGTTGCAGGTATTGCATGGTTGATTGCTGCTGTGGTCATTATCTGGTTTCTTGATGAAGCCACTACCGATCTGGGTAACTTCATACGTAAAAAACAATCAATGAAACTTGAGGCTTATATGTACGGCCTGCTGCATACCAAAGCTGTAAAGCTGGATCTTATAAACTTTGAACGGCCTGAGTATTATGATTGTCTTGCCAGAGCTTCGAGAGAAGCTCCCTGGAGGCCTAATAGCATTCTCAACAACCTTGTCTCGGTGTTGAGGTCATTGTTATCTCTGGTTCTGATGGCGGGTTTGCTGGCTGCGCTGCACTGGAGTCTGGCAGTGCTGCTGTTTGTCTTTAATGTCCCGGGAATATGGCTTAGGCTCCATTATGCGGGAGTCCTGTATAAATTTCAGCGGAAGCAAACACCTGAAGCAAGAAAAACAGCCTATTTCAACTGGCTTCTGACGGGCGACCGCCCCTCGAGGGAGATAAGATTATTCGGCCTCGGTGACTATTTTATATCACTATTCAGGAAATCGTTCCTGAAAACAAAAGAGGAAGAGCTCAGAATTATTAAGAAACGTGCCTCAATTGAGCTGGTATCCGATATTTTTAAAGCAGGAGCCGTGCTGGTTACTCTTGTATATATTACCGACAGTACAATTAAAGGCTCAATAACTCTCGGTGAAATGGCAATGTTTCTACTTGCTTTCAGACAAGGGATGATATGTATCAGGGACCTTTTCGGATCTCTGGCAGGTCTTTATGAGGACTCACTTTTTATCAGTGATACCTTTGAATTCCTGAACCTGAAGGAAAATATCCGTGCAATCGAGCCTGAAGTAGTACCTGCCAGCCTCAAGAGAAACATAGCTGCTGAAAATCTTTCATTTACATATCCCGGCAATAACGTTAAGACAATTGACAATGTATCTTTTGAAATAAGAAAAGGTGAAATAATTGCGCTGGTAGGGCCTAACGGTGCAGGTAAGAGCACCCTGGTAAGGTTGTTGAGCAGACTTTATGACCCTGATTCGGGATCGATATTTTATGATGGGAACAATATTAAAAATATGGACCCGGACAGGTACAGGAGGTTTCTGTCGGTGGTTTTCCAGGATTTCATGCTTTATAACCTGAGTGCCGGAGAAAATATACGGCTTGGAGATATCAATGAATCAGAAACAGACGAAAAAATCAGATCAGCCGCAACAGCTACAGATATACATGATCTTATCAGCAGACTTCAAAACAGTTATTCAACCGTGATCGGCAATCTTTTCGACGACAGCCGTGAATTGAGCTGGGGTGAATGGCAGAAACTGGCTCTTTCCAGGGCTCTTTTCAGGGATGCTCCCGTGCTTATTCTCGATGAGCCTTCAAGCGCCCTCGATGCCGACACCGAATTTGAGATCTTCAATAGTTTCAGGAAAATAGTAAAAGGGCGTACAACAATCCTTATCAGTCACCGATTTACCAATGTAGGCCTGGCTGACAGGATAATAGTACTTGATAAGGGGAAAATCATTGAAACAGGTACACATGATGAACTGATAACGAAAAAGGGCACTTATTTCTCGATGTACAAAAAACAAGCCGGCAGGTTCACCGGATGAATACCAATATAGACATATCCAATGAAGAATCACTGCTTATCGGTCTGTGCCGTCTTGAATTCAGCAGCGAACAAACCGGTAAATTAAGGACTCTTGCATCAGGCATAAAAGGCTGGAAATATCTTGCTGATCTTGCCAATGAACACGGAGTGGCAGCCCTGGTTTATCATAATCTTGAAAAGCTGGGGATTATACAGTATGTGCCTCAGACAGTTGTCGATTTTCTCAGGAATGCCCTGATGATAAGTATGAGCAGAAATGCGCACCATCTTAACGAAATGAATGAGATCCTGAAAATTCTTAATAGCTCCGGTATTAAAACAGTGCTTCTGAAAGGGCTGGCTCTTGAAATATCGGTTTATGGCAATACCGGACTGAGGCAGATGACAGACGTTGATGTGTTGATCAGCAGAGAAGATTGCCTCAAGGCACGGGATCTTCTGATCAGGGAGGGATTCACCTCTTTGCCCTTAAAATCACCTCTGCATAAGCTTATTCTGACTCATATCGGTAAACATTTGCCATCATTGATAAAAAATGGATTTTCGTTTGAAATACACCATGAGCTTTTCGGATCAGGGAAGAGTAGTCTGACAGGCATGCTTTATGATAAAAGTTTTGAGACTCAGATCAATAGCGAAAGAGCCTTTATCCCCGGGGCACAGATCTTCTTTCTCTATCTTGTAAAACACCTTTTTCTGCATGAAAAGAATAATGAATCACAGCTGAGGCTTTATACCGATCTGGTTGTTCTCATTGAAAAATTCAGGGATGAAATTATCAACACTGATCTGCCTGTGCTTGCAGAGATGGGAAGCATGAGCAATATACTTTTTAGCAAACTCGAGTACCTCAGGAATATATGGGGAATATCATTTCCGGGATGGCTGGATGAATTTATCAACAGGGAGTATGATCCGGACAGCCAGGATAAATTCGTCTTCTTTCTCAGAAGTCCGAAGAATAATCCCGTTGCTGACAAGGCATGGCTTTACAGGTATAATATACGTGAGATTCCCTGCCTTCACAGGAAGCTGCTTTATATTTTGGGAGATCTGTTTCCTTCAATCAGCTTCATGAAAAAGCGGTATAAATGCAGCAACAGCTGTAAAGCACTTCTTTACTATCCTCACAGGTTAGGGAAATTATTGTATCTTATAAAGTCCTTGCCCCCTGCCCCTTAAAAAGGGAGTCTTAATTATCTGGAAATAAGAAGTCCCTCTTTCGGGATAGGGGTAAAGACAAAAAAAGAGGCGGTGTCAAACCGCCTCTTCTATTTTATTAGTATTCCCAGAGGTCATGTTCAAAATCGAAAAGCTCCATCTTTATCCGATCCGCTTCAAAGAGAGAGGATTTACCAACGGTATATTCATTAATATACCTGTCGTTGAAAACGTTGGATTCACCAAAGATAATGCTGCTGAACCTCCTTTGCATGAAAAGGTCATCGAAAGAGATTCTCTGGGCGTCATTATTTGTCATGAATACCTCTTTTGTGGCCAGGACGTTCCTGATATCGTCAAACTTGATCCAGAATAAAGGTATCCTTTGTGTCTGTCCGGTCTGTGGATCCATACCAAGCCAATATGGACAAATAGCAATTATCCTGACGTCAAGTTTGGAGAGCTTTTTGTCGAAGTACCACTCTTCATACAGCATATATTGTTTTACCTCGTTAGGATTTGCTTCATCCATTATCGTTGAATCCTTTGTATTGCCGAATGCATCAATAGGGATTTGAATAGTTCTTTCCCTGGCACCCATCTGTGTTTCAATATCTTCGTATGTTTTAGATATGGACGTATCAAAAGCATCGAAAGGAGTAACATTACCACTCTTGATCTCATCGAGCAAAATACTTATGAGATTCTGCCTCCCGTCATTTGTTTTATCTGTTGGATAGTATAGTGAATGATTGACCTTTTCCCTGAGGTCGATCATGCGGTAAAATCTTTTTGACCATATCACTTCAGCTTCCCTCAAAAATGAATAATCAATCTTTTTTGCATTGGGGATCGATTTCTCGTAAATATCGCCGAATGTCTGTCCGCAGGCTAATCCGGCAGTAAATGACACAACGATAATTCCCAATATTATTCTCTTATTCATAATATGCATAAGTTATTTTGAACATGTTATTCCACTTTTAGTACAATTGCCCCCAGGTCACGTGTTATCCCATCGGGTCCTAAAGCTCTTATATTTTTAATAGTCAGGTCTCTTCCTCTTGTAACACTGTTCAGAATGTTTCTTTGTTCATCTGTAAGTCTCCAGTTGTTGCTGTCACCCTGACGGTCACCCATTCTGTCGGAGTATGAGATAGTATATGACACCACATCATATTTCAATTCAAAGTCAAAGTCCTGGCCCAGTGAGGCAAAGACTCCAGGTTGTGAAAGTGCTTCGGATTTAGTTATTGATCCTGATGATTTGTTGGCAAACTTGGCAACAGGGTCCGGAAGTCTTTTTACCCTGAATGGGATAGGAGCATATGTAGTTACTTTTCCGGCTGCATCTTCAGTGGTAACAATAACCTGGACATCCTTTCCGACTTCATTTGGAGTCACTGCCCAGTTACCCCTGAAATAGTCACCTCTGGCATTCTGGACTCTCTTCCGGGAATAGGTTCCGCCGTTAACTCTGATTCTTATTCTGTCAGGACTTACGCCGGGGACAGAAACATCAATAGGATTCTCTAGTCCTTTATACATAACGTTCATAGCTGTGGGTGATACAACAACATTTGGTTCACCTACAAAAAACGAAGCACTGAAAGGATAAGGCTGGATATTGCCATCGGGTGCTTTCATTGAAATAACTCCTCCCCATGTTTTTGGTCCTATTGAGCCTGGGCGGACGGTATAGATACCTTTCCCTGTTTCATCGAGAGAAAGCACCTGATCCCCTACTGTAATTTCCGGCTGCTGTGTTGTGTCAGTTGCCGAGATAAAGACCGTAGCTTCATAACTGCTGCCGAGAGTAACATAATCAGATTTAGGGATTACAACTGCATTCAGCTTGTTAAACTTGAAGCTTGATTTGTCGATCTGGGAAAAGAGATGGTTAATAACCTCAGTTTCACCATTCCTGACATCAACCTGTATTTTAGACAGCATGGTTATGACATAAACCAGCGGAAGTGCCTGGAAGTTAAAATTTGGCCATTTTTCTAATTCTTGTGTTCTTCTATTTCTAACATCATCGGTATTAAGACTTTTCTTCAGGGCTTCCTCTGCTATAGGGTTTTCGCCGTCAAGTGTTCCTATAAGGAAATCGCGGTAGTCATTGATCATTGTCCTCAGGAAATAAGCTTTTTGATCATCGTTCGACCCAATCAGGATCTGCGACGGAACATTGTTTTCGTCAATCTTTTCAACATTGTCAATGATCACCTCACTTCCCTGAACAGCATCAGTATCATCACCTTCTGCAGTTTTAATGATCTCAATTTTCAGGTTCTGAAGGTAATCGAAGAGTTCATCAGCGCGTTCTTTTACAGCCAGAGCCTTGGTCCTGAAGGGTCCTGTCTTTTCAGGGAATTGTGCAAATGATGCTTCAAAATCCTGGTAGATGAGGTTATTTTTCAGAGCATAATTCTTGACGGTAAGAGTAAGACCATTGTCAATATTTTTAAATGCTTCCACGGCCTCCTTTGATACGTTAAGAGCAAGCATGGCGGTAAGCACCAGGTACATCATACCGATCATCCTTTGTCGCGGAGATAGCTTTTCGTGAGCCATTTTGTAAGTAGTTTAATTAAGTGAAACCAATGCTGTTTTATTTAACATTCATAGCAGCAAGCATATTTCCGTAAACGTTATTCAGGGCTGACAGGTTTTCATTAAGTTTTGTAATCTGTTCACGATATTTTGTGGTATCACCTGCCGAATCACTAAGGTCTTTAACCAGTCCCTGAAGGCCCTTATACAGTTCTTCGGATTCTTTAAGATGATTGTCTGCTCCCTGTTTCTGCAGTTCATAGACGGCATTAAGGGCAGAAAGGTTTTTATTAAGTGTTTCGAGCTGCTCCTGGTATGATTTACCTCCAACCTCAATTATTGAAAACGAATCAGCCATATTTTTGTAGGTAGAACCGGTTTCATTAATTGCTTTGGCGGTTTCTGTGTAAGATTCGGTAAGCTTGCCGAGTGATTCAGTTGCAGTACCGATTGAATCTGCGTATTTCTCTGAAGCTGCTGTTACATCTCTCATGGCATCAATGTTGGATGTTGCCTGACTAAGCTTTGTCATACCCGAACCAAGTTTCTTGAAAAGCTCCGGTGTTATTTCGGCACTTTCAAGCATCTCATCGAATTTTGCAAGGGCAGCGGAACCTGCTCCGCCACCGCCGCCGCCAATACCACCACGGTATTTTGCGCCGTGTGATGGCAGTTCTTCAGTTCCCTCTTCGGGAATTCCCGCAAGTTCGGGGTAGACAAGTGTCCAGTCTATCTCTTCATGCAAGGGTTCGAAAGCTGAAAAGAAGAAAATGACAGCTTCTGTTAACAAACCAATAGTAAGCATTGTTCCTGCAAGTGGCCAGTGCTGTATTTTAAATAATGCACCAACAATAACGACGGAAGCACCCAAACCATAAAGTTTTGCGATGAAATTCTTCCATCCGCTGCTTTGTACTAATTCTGCTAGGCTCATATACCTGATTATTTTAGGGTTATTTAATTTAAATTTCTGCTCCGATATAAGATCTTACATTTCGAAATCCGACAAATGGTTTTGTTGAATCCTGATATTCATAATCCCTTGCACTTGTCTGAAGAAAATATGAGATATCTTTCCAGGAGCCGCCGCGTATGACTTTTCGTTTCATAACGGGAGGATCCTGCGGGGTTGCATTATACTCATAGTTAGGCTGAAGGTCATGCTGGAAAATGTATGCTGAGGGATGATATGCGCCGGAGGTCCATTCTGCAACATTACCTGCCATATCATAAAGACCATATTCGTTAGGATCATATGATGCCACTTTCCCGCAATATACATTTCCGTCGTCAATATAATTACCGCGCAATGGCTTAAAGTTAGCCAGAAAACAGCCCTTATAATTACGGGTATAGGGACCTCCCCACGGATACATGGAAAGATCAAGTCCTCCCCTTGCAGCATATTCCCATTCTGTCTCAAGGGGCAGCCTGTATCTCTGGACATCAACAATACCCTGTTTCCTGAGAGCTGAATTCATATAATCGGTTCTCCAGTTACTGAAAGCTGTTGCCTGAACCCAGCTGATACCCACAACAGGATAGTCATCGAATGATGGATGCCAGAAGTACAGATCAGCCTGAGGATCATTGAATGAATATGTAAAGTCCCTGATCCAGCAAAGGGTATCAGGGTAAATATTGATAATGTTATGCTTTATAAAAGAGGAACGGTCTCTCACATCCGTGCGAGAACCGTCAAGATTGGTCACCTGTCCCTCATATCTGCCTGTATTATTCTCATAATCATAGACATACCGTGATCTTGCAGCTTGCTGATAATCTACCCAGAAATAGGAATAATTAAATTTGCGGACATCATACTGCTTTTTCCCGTTGAATCTCTCTTCGGGGGGGTAATACATCTCTTCAATAATACTTTTAGTAGTCTCTTCTTCAGGGTCTATCTTTTCATCCCAGTTTATGACATTGGGTTCGATAACATTTCCCTCTTCGTCCACAAGGAAATATTCCCTTTCAGGAACGCCTGCATCACCTAGTTTGGTTCTGAGGATAGAATCACGTATCCAGTATACAAACTGACGGTATTCGTTATTTGTAATTTCCGTCTGGTCCATCCAGAATGCATCAACAGTAACTGATTTTGAGAGGCTGTTCATCGCAAACATAGCATCCTGGTCGCTGGGCCCCATCATGAAGTTTCCGGCAGGTATGAATGCCATTTCCACTGGTACCGGCTCAAAAAATTTTTTCCTTCCCAGAACCCCGGTAAGCTCACCGGTTTTTGAAGAGCCGCATCCACTAAGTAAGATTATAATTACCAGAGCAGATAGGATAACCTTTTTCATACTTCTTAAAAATTTATAATGCAAGTAAGTTATTTTTTTTTAATAATCATAAAAATCTAATACTTTTATATCTCATAGGACTTTTGCCCAAATTGATATCAAAACAATAGTTTACCATAAATTCATGTGATCCGCTTGTACTTTTCCTGATATCTGACAAAGGGAAATCATAGGCATAACCAATGCGGATTCCATTATATAACTCAAAGCCAACCATGCCTGTTAGTGCATCACCGGCTCTGTATGAAACGCCACCCCATATCTTTTTATTGTATTGCACAAGGGATGTTACACTAAACTGTATAACCTTGCCGTCACTAAATGCAAAAAATGAGGGCAACAGCTCAAGCGAAGGATTCGGAAGCTGTACCGTATAACCTCCCGAAACATAGTAATGCCTGCTGATATAGCTGATGGCTGACGAATTGTCTTTAGTATATTTTATTTTAGGCTGGTTTATATGAGTTACAGAAACAGAGGCATAATATTTATCAGTTCTGTAATATGCTCCCACTCCTGCATCAAAGGCAATAACGCTCTCCTTATTGACGGGGATGAGTGGATCTTCATTGGCCTGGGTGAATTCATCACCGGTGGGAATAATCCAGTTTGGTTCAAGAGACTTATTCACAACTCCCAGGCTGAGCCCGATTCCCAGTTTTCCCATTCCCACATTCATAAGATAAGAATAGGCGCCGGAAATACTAATATCCTTGTCAAAACCGATATTGTCGCTATTAATCAACAAGCCGACACCGCTTTTGATCCTGAAAAGAGCTACAGGAGCCGTAATGTGAAAAACAGTCGTTGAAGGGGCACCGTCAAATCCCAGCCATTGCTGCCTGTTAAGTGCTGTAGCACATATCATTCCTGAAGTACCCGCAATACCCGGATTATAGGTCATCGTATTGAACATATAATGACTTGAAAGCGGATCCTGCTGCGACAATGCAGAACAGGTGGCTAAAGTTAAAAAAAGAAATGTAATATTTAGTTTTTTCATTTCTTTGCCAACAGATACATTCCCCGCAGGGGGAAAGAGTAAAATAAATAAAAATATAAAACGTAAACAAATATACTTTTATTTTATTTCAGTCTTTCATATCCCTGCACCCATCGTCCCGGGATTTCATTCCTGTTCGCCTTCAGATAATCCTCATGTGAACACGCTATATACCGCGGTCTGTCGTCTCCGGTAAGCAACTCCATCCACCATCTGTCGGTGAGGTTGCTTTTTATAAAAATAAGGTCATCATCGAGGTCCGTTACCCTTACATGATATTTTATAAACCTTCCCTGGTTGCTATTGCTTAATACAGGGGTTTCATACTGTTTCTGCGAAAATCCTTCAAGAAAAAACCACAAAATCTGGGCAGCCAGACCTGAAGTTTGCGACCTGATATCAATATCAGGGTCCACATCGAAAAGGCTGAAAACCTTGAGGTTATCAGATATGCCTGCATATCTTGCCAGCGTGCAGATCTCTTCGCCATAAAAGCCATTGGGAGAGGGGCTTATGGTTCCGGGAGCATCTGATTGCCTGACAGATGAAATATCAATGACTGCCACATCGGAATCCCTGAAAAAAGGCTCCGTAAGGTTAATGGCCTTTCTAACGTCACCTATCCTGATAAGCTCGGACTTTCGTTTTAAAAACCTGTTGATCACCTGCTGGTCATTCAGGTATGTCTGGTATCCGATATTAATGTAATGAGTAAAAGTGGATTTATGATTATGCAATAAATTATACAGGTAGTTAAATGAATCAGACTCTTTCCTCTCATTAATGAAATCTATTCTCGGATCAACGGTAATGAGAGAATATTTTGTATTCATGCGGGTAAAAGCAGAATCGATAGCCGCCACCAGTGCACTGCTTCCGCCGATGATCACAGGGAACACATTTTCACTTAAAAGCCAGGTAAGAACATCCGATAATCCTGCAACGGTATCATTAAAGGTAATTCCCTGCTTCATATTGCCCAGGTCGATGATCTTTGATTTACCGGGAATCCTCGTAAGCTTGTAAAGCTGACTCCTGATACTGTCAGGGGCTTTCATCGTTCCTGTCCCCGGAGAATTGCGTCCTTCAGGAACTCCTAAAAGTGCAATTTTATTCTTCCCGATCTCTTTCACGGGGTTATTTTCGGTATGGATTATGATATTGTGCGGAAAACCTGCCTGCTCTGCCAGGTGATCATAATCCGGTTTTTCAATACTGACGGGGTCAAAATAATCACTGAGATCTGTCATGATGATTTTCAGGAGCTTTTTTTGGATTTATTATTCTTTTCAATGATTTTGATACACTCTTCCCTGGTAAGCTCTTCTGCGGTAGTTCCCCCGGGAAGCCGGTAATTCTGTTTATCCTTTACAAGATAAGGGCCATACCTTCCGTTAAGAAGCTGTATATCCCCGAAATCCTTTATGATTTTCTTTTTCTCATTTTCATTCTTTTCCCGGATCAGTTCGAGGGCTCTTTCGTATGTTATGGAATATGGATCATCCACACCTTTCTTAAGTGAAAAGAATTTATTTTTAAATCTGATATATGGTCCGAATTTCCCCTGACCTACTATCATCTCATCTCCTTCGTGCATTCCCAGGGTTCTGGGCAGACGGAACAGATTCAAAGCCTCTTCAAAGGTTATGGTTTCAATAAGAAGGTTCTTTGTCAGACTTGCAAATCTTGGCTTACTGCTGCCTTCGGAGTTTCCTATTTGTGCCACAGGTCCGAAGCGGCCCATTCGTACCGATACAGGTTCACCGGTTTCGGGATGATTGCCCAGCATTCTCACTCCGGTTTTTCTTTCTTTTTTCTCCAGTGTATTTTCAACGGTTTTATGAAATGGTCTGTAAAATGAGTGAAGCATCCCTGTCCATTTGAGATTTCCGAGTGCAATTTCATCGAACTGCTCTTCAACTTCAGCAGTAAAATGATAATCAACAATTTCCGAAAAATTTTCAATAAGGAAATCATTAACGATCATCCCTATATCCTGTGGGAAAAGCTTGGATTTTTCTTTCCCGGAGATCTCTGGTTTCGAATTGCCGGACAGTCTGCCCTTTTCGAGAGTGATTATCATAACCTGCCGTTTTTCTCCCGGCCTGTCCTCACGAAAAACATAGCCCCTGTTCTGAATTGTTGAAATGGTAGGCGCATATGTGGAGGGTCTGCCGATACCCAGTTCCTCAAGCTTTTTTACGAGGCTGGCTTCCGTATATCTTGGAGGAGGGATAGTGAATTTCTGTAATGCAGTTATGGTGTTATAGTAAAGGGGCATGCCTCTTGAAACCGGCGGAATAACGTATCTCTCCTCATCGCCGTTTTCCTGGTCTGATGATTCTGTATAGACCTTAAGAAATCCATCAAATTTAACAACTTCACCTGAAGCATTAAAGATTATGGGAGAATTGTTCATCTCAACTGAAATAGTTGTCTTTTCTACCTCAGCGTCAGACATTTGTGAAGCTACAGTCCTTTTCCAGATAAGTTCATAGAGCTTCCTCTCATTCTGATTGCCTGTTATGGCAGAATGATCGATATATGCCGGGCGTATTGCTTCATGTGCCTCCTGTGCTCCCTTCGATTTTGTTTTGAACTGCCGTGTCTTCGAATATTTTATACCATATCCCGATATTATTACCTCCCGTGATTTTGCCAGGGCAAGTCTGGAGAGATTGGTTGAATCGGTCCTCATATAAGTTATTTTTCCTGCTTCGTAGAGTCTTTGTGCAACAGCCATAGTCTGTGCAACGGAGAAACCAAGCTTTCGATATGCTTCCTGTTGAAGAGTTGATGTTGTGAAAGGGGGAGCAGGCGATCTGGTTCCCGGTTTGACAGTTATACCAGCTACCTTATATTCCGCTCCTGCACAAAGCTCAAGAAACTTTCGGGCCTCATTCTCATCAGTAAAGCGTTTTGATGCTTCAGCCCTGATAACTGAACCCGTACCCTCTTTATCATCGATCCTGAAAATCGCGCAGATCCTGAATGATGACTCGCTCACAAAGGAGATTATCTCCCTCTCTCTTTCAACGATGAGCCTCACTGCCACTGACTGCACTCTGCCGGCAGAAAGTGCCGGCTGAACCTTCTTCCACAGAACGGGAGAGATCTCAAAACCCACAAGACGGTCAAGAATACGGCGGGCTTGCTGAGAATTGACCAGATTCATATCTATCTTCCGGGGATTATCAATTGCATCGGAAATCGCATTTTTCGTGATCTCGTGAAATACAATCCTGCGTGTAGAGGAAAGATCAAGTTTCAGGACATTAGCCAGATGCCAGGCTATTGCTTCTCCTTCGCGGTCCTCATCACTGGCGATCCAAATATTCTTTGCTTCCGCTGCCGCCTTGCGCAGCTCGCTCACAACCCTGACCTTCTCCTTCGGGATCTCATAATCGGGAGTGAAATCATCTTTAACATTTATCCCCAGATTCTTCTTTGAAAGATCTCTTATATGTCCGAAGCTTGATATAACACGAAAATCTTTTCCAAGAAACTTTTCAATGGTCCTTGCCTTTGCCGGGGACTCAACAATTACTAGATTTTCGATCATTTACAACGAGATTTATTCTTTGCAAAAACACGACAAAGTAAATCATTTAAAGACCAAACTTCAAAATAAACCGTTAAGTTTCTTCAAGATTTTACTATTTTTGAAATAAATATTTCCCTCTGATGAAAGGTAATTCAGGCAACAGAAAATATATTATCTGGTTCTGGATAATATTTTCAATACCCTTTGCAGTTGTTATAACACTGATTATTCTTATTTCGAATGAGAAGCTCGGGCCGATGCCCTCTTTTAGTGAACTCGAGAACCCCGAATATTTTTTAGCTGCAGAGGTTTACTCGGAAGATAAAGTGCTTCTTGGCAAGATAAGCATTGAAAACAGGACATGGACAGAATACAGGGAGTTATCACCTTACCTTATCAGTGCCCTGATTGCAACGGAAGACATACGGTATTACAGACATTCGGGAATAGATATCCGCGGACTGGCCAGGGCCCTTGTCCGTACTATCCTTCTTGGACAGGATACAGGAGGAGGAAGTACCATCACCCAGCAGCTTGCAAAGCAGCTTTATCCCAGGGATACAGCAAAGGTTTCGTTCATTGTAAGAAAAGTCAGGCTGGGTGTTTCCAAATTCAAGGAATGGCAGACGGCAGTTAAGCTTGAAAAAAGCTATACAAAGGAAGAGATCATAGCAATGTATCTCAATAAATATGATTTTCTGTATCAGGCGATCGGGATACATTCGGCAGCCAGGGTTTATTTCAACACTACTCCTGATTCGTTAAATATTCAGGAAGCAGCTGTTCTTATAGGTATGTTGAAGAACTCAAGCGCATATAATCCTCAAAGATATTATGACCGGATGTTAAGAAGAAGGAATGTAGTTATTTCCCAGATGGCAAAATACGGCTATCTTGATCCTGCGGTTGCTGACTCTGTTAAAAACATGCCAATAGAGCTCGATTTCCAGGTTGAAGATCATAATACAGGTCCGGCAACATACCTGCGCGAATATCTGCGAAATATTATGCGCAGGCCTGAACCCGACAAAAGTAAATATGTAAGGGAATCATCATATGAAGATGCTTTATGGGAGTGGGAAAATAATCCCCTTTACGGGTGGTGCAATAAGAACAAAAAACCTGACGGATCAAATTATGATATATATAAGGATGGTCTGAAAATATATACTACCATCAATTCAAAGATGCAACAGTATGCCGAAGAGGCTGTCACAGAGCATCTTTCCAACGAAGTACAACCCGATTTTTATGAAAGGACAAAAAGCTTTAAGAATCCTCCCTATTCTGACGATCTTGCAAAGGAACAGATTGATGAGCTGATAATGAATTCATTGAAGCAGAGCGACAGATATTATATAATGAGGGCAAGAGGAGTTCCGGAAGACTCAATCATACTTGCCTTTAACACACCTGTCCAGATGAAGGTATTCTCATGGCAGGGTGAGATAGATACCATAATGACACCTCTTGATTCAATATGGTATTATAAATATTTCATACGATCGGCTTTCATGGTTGAGGATCCGCATAATGGTCATGTTAAGGCTTATGTTGGCGGACCCGACTTCAGATATTTCAAATGGGATGCGTGTACCCAGCAAAAGAAACAGGTAGGAAGTACTATTAAGCCCTTTCTGTATACCCTGGCGATGCAAAACGGTTATTCTCCATGTTTAGAAGTGGAGAATATCCCTCGTTCATTTGAGGATGTAGTTAATGATACAGTCTGGACCCCCAGAAGCTCCGGCCCGAGAGCCTATCATGGCAAGATGGTAACATTAAAATGGGGCCTGGCACAGTCAGAAAACTATATTTCAGCCTGGCTTATGGAACAGTTCAGACCCTCTGCAGTTGCTGACCTGATGCATAAAATGGGAGTCAGAAGTTTTATTGATCCGGTATATTCAATTTTCCTGGGCACCTCCGATATCAAACTTGAGGAGATGGTGGGAGCTTATGGAACCTATGCAAATAAGGGAGTCTATACACGCCCCATGTATGTGACCAGGATCGAAGATAAAAATGGGAATGTCATTTCCAGCTTTACTCCGAAAATAGAAGAGGTACTAAGGGAGGAGACTGCCTACCTGATGCTTAACCTTTTACAGGGTGTCGTCCTTACAGGTTCGGGAAGGAGGATGAGACTTGAGCCATATAACCTGCTTAATCAGATCGGCGGTAAGACCGGAACTACCCAGAACCAATCCAACGGCTGGTTCATGGGGATCACTCCGAACCTTGTAGGAGGTGTCTGGAGCGGCTGGGAAGATCAGGCCATACATTTTGAAACACTCGGTGAGGGACAGGGAGCGGCTATGGCATTGCCAATAATGGCAATATTCCTGCGAAAAGTATATGACGATCCCCAGTTTGGAATTATGGAATCAGATGAGTTTGAACGTCCTGCCGGATTCAATATGGAACTAGATTGCGCAAAGGTTAAAAGGGAGAGTTCAAGAAGGGATAATCCGCTGATGAACAGGTATTAATATTAAAAAACGGGGGGTATTTTTAGCTAAACAAAGCCTTGACCAGATGCTCAATTTTGCCGACAGGTACTATCTCAATATCCAGCCCTTTTATAATAACGTTTTTATGGAACTTTGACAGACATATCTTTTTGAATCCCATTTTTGAGGCTTCCCTTATACGCTGTTCGATCCTCGATACGGGCCGGATCTCTCCCGATAAACCTGCCTCACCGGCAAAACATATCTCCCTTGAAACAGGGATATCAAGATTTGATGACAGGACAGAACTTATTATGGCAAGGTCAATAGCAGGATCATTTACCTTAATACCGCCGGCAATATTCAGAAAAACATCTTTGACCCCCAGCCTGAAACCGGCTCTCTTCTCGAGTACGGCCAGCAGCATATTAAGTCTTCGTATATCAAAACCTGTGGAGCTTCTCTGGGGTGTACCATACACGGCACTGCTCACGAGGGCCTGTGTTTCAATAAGGAAAGGGCGCATTCCGTCAATGGTTGCGGCGATAGCTATACCGCTTAGCGGCTCGTCATGCTGGTTGATAAAGAGCTCCGACGGATTATTTACCTCAATGAGCCCCGACTCAGCCATTTCAAATATTCCAATTTCGGACGTCGATCCGAACCTGTTTTTCACCGACCGCAGAATACGGTAAACATAGTTATTATCTCCTTCGAAATAGAGAACAACATCGACAATATGTTCCAGTACCTTGGGCCCGGCAAGTGTTCCATCCTTTGTAATATGGCCAATAAGGACAACCGGTATACCGCTTATTTTTGAATATTTAAGAAGCCGGGCAGCACATTCCCTGACCTGAGAAACCGATCCGGCTGATGATTCAAGCATGCCGGTGCTGATGGTCTGAATGGAGTCAACAATTATGAGCCCGGGTTTAAGACTCTCGGAATGTACCAGGATATTTTCAAGCTCTGTCTCAGTTAAGATGTAGCATAGCGGGTTGGAACCTTTAAGGCGCCGGGCTCTGAGGCTTATCTGTTCATCACTCTCCTCACCCGATACATATAATATTTTTGTATCCTTCAAAGCGAGTGCCAGCTGAAGGGCAAGGGTTGACTTGCCAATACCCGGTTCGCCTCCGAGAAGGATCAGGGAACCGCTTACCATACCTCCTCCCAGGATCCTGTCAAGTTCCGGTATCCCGGTATGATGCCTGTTCTTTTCATCAGCAAATATATCATCCAGCAGTGACGGCCTGCTATTTGGCTGCCCGGTTACAAATGACAGATTATGATGGGATGCAGGGGCAATTATCTCTTCATGATAGGTGTTCCACTCTTTGCACGAGGGGCATCTTCCGATCCATTTTACAGATTCGGCGCCGCAATTCTGACAGACGAAAATAGTTTTGGATTTTGCCATCTTGTATCTCTATTCACCCTTGTATGGGATTATTAATTATGATTTTTGACCCGCATCAGAGGTAAATGCCGGGTCAGCATTTTTTACTTTATGGTGTCTGCCATACATTATATAAATTGAAATAATCCCAACGATTATTTCAAAAATTATCTGCGATTCATGAGTTAGTAAGGCATAAGTGAGTCCGTCTTCCAGACTTACTCCCTGTATCACCACGAGAGCTCGTGATACGGCATAGTGAAATGCCCCGAATCCGCTCTGGACAGGGACCGACATTGCCAGCCCGCCAATTACAAGTATGATAAGTGAATTCCAGAATGAAATATGTGATGTGCTTTCAAGGGAGAAAACAACTACCCATGTCATAAGGGCATAACTAATCCAGATTAGGAATGTAAGGAAAATAAATTCCCATTTTCTTTCGAGATTTGTAATCGTTTGCAGTCCGCTGATAACACCTTTTACTATATCAAATATCTTTGAAAAAAACCCGATTTTCCGTAGATTTTTTTTATAACGGATAATCATGTATAGTATAATAATAACTAAAAGGACCAGCAGCACCCAATAGACCCATGAAAAGTTCCACACAGAAAGAACTTTTTCTTTGAAAGGGATGAAGATGCTTTCTTTCAGAAACTCATTTATGATCGCTCCGCTAGTAAATACGATGATTAGCAGGAGTAACAGGATCGAAAAGAAATCAATTGTACGTTCAATGATCACAGTTCCCACGAGCTTGTCAACCGCTATCTTTTCACTTTTCCCCAGTGTCACACAACGTGTTATTTCTCCTATTCTTGGCAAGGCAAGATTAGCCAGGTATCCAATCATCATTGAATGAAACGTGCGCCAGAATGAAGGGCGATATTTAAGCGGATAAATAAGCAATTGCCAGCGGCGGGCACGGCAAATAAAGGCTATTAAACCAAAAAAGAGCGATAGGATGAGCCAGTAATAGTTAGCTTCCTTCAGGTTTTGGGTAAGGCTGTTAAAATCTACATTACGGAAAGCCAGCCATAACAGGAGAATTCCGACAGCAAGAAATCCAAAAAACTTCAGTGCCTGTATGATGATCTTTCTCAAATTCAGATCAGTTTATTTGTTTTTGTATCAGGGAAAATGATGGTGGGGCGGAACTTTTTTGCATCCTCGGCATCAAGAAATGCAAAAGCCATTATCAGAAGTATATCACCTACAAGAACCTTTCGTGCGGCAGCTCCGTTAAGGCATATCTCCCCGGATCCTCTTTCCCCTTTTATTACGTATGTTTCGAAACGCTCGCCATTGTTCAGGTTTAATACCTGGACTTTTTCATTTTCAATGATGTTTGACGCATTCATAAGGTCCTCATCAATTGTGATACTCCCTATGTAATTAATATTTGCCCCTGTAACGGACACCCTGTGGATCTTCGATTTCAATACTTCCAGAATCATAATAAAAGGAGATATCAGTTTAACACCACAAAGTTAGTTATCCTTTTTGATTCAGACCAACATGAATTCAATATTATCAATAAGTCGTATTTTTCCGGCCCTGACTGCAATACATCCATAATAACGTTTCCCTTTTTCCATTTCTTTTTTTGAGCCGGCAGGAATGAGTTCTTTTTCATCTACAATCTCGAAATATTCAACACTAAAACCAGCACTCTTTTCAATACTCTTTTTTATATATGCTTTTATTTCACATATATCACTTTTCTTTATCATTTTTGATGCTACTGATATTGTTTTAAAGATAACAGAAGCATTCTTCCTCATCCGGGGCTCAAGGAGCATGTTTCTGCTGCTCATGGCAAGACCATCGGGTTCGCGTATTACAGGACATACGGCAACTCTGACTTTATATTGGTTTTGTCGTATAAGCTCTTTTATGACCGCCACCTGCTGGAAGTCTTTAATCCCGAAGAAAGCAACATCCGGAAGGATTATTTCAAATAACCTGCTTACAATCCGGGCTACGCCATTAAAATGTCCGGGTCTGTGAAGAGACTCCATCACATTATCGAGATTACCGAAACTAAAGATCCTTTTATCTTCGGCCGGGTACATTTCATTATCATCAGGAGTAAAGACGATATCATTTTTTCTGAGGTATCTCCGAAGCATTGCAAGATCTTTTTTTAACGGCCGGGGATATCTTTTAAAATCCTCCCTGTCATTGAACTGGGTAGGATTCACATATATGCTGACTACAACCAGCGGGCACTCACCAACTGCATTCCTTACAAGTGACAGGTGTCCCTTATGCAATGCACCCATTGTCGGGACAAAGCCTGTAGTGCACCGGCGCAGCTCTTTTAACTGTTCCTGAAGCTCTTTAACGGTATTAATGATCTTCATTTAAGAAAATTTAAGATACAAAGCTAATATATAGTTGCTAGCAACAAGCGACTGGCATACGAAGTAATTAATTAAAAAGTCATTTTTAAAGATTACTGACAAAGACAGAAGATATTGAACATTACCGGCACCTTATCAATATTGATTCTTGTAAATTTTCTCAATTTTTATTACTATCTTTGCACCTTAATACTAATGGGTTATAGAGGCAGGAAAATGGAAAGCAGGAAAGTATTATTCATTTCACAGGAGATCACTCCATATCTAGGGGAAACAAAACTATCAAAGATCGGCCGTTATCTACCCCAGGGAATTCAGGAAAGGGGTAAGGAGATCCGCACTTTCATGCCTCGATATGGATGTATCAATGAACGCAGGAATCAGCTCCATGAAGTGATAAGGCTTTCAGGAATGAACCTGATAATTGACGACACCGATCATCCTCTCATCATAAAGGTTGCCTCAATCCAGAGTGCAAGGATGCAGGTTTATTTCATTGATAATGATGATTACTTCCAGAGAAAACATATAATAACCGATGCCTTCGGCAAAGAATTTGAAGATAATGATGAACGGGCATTGTTCTTTGCAAGAGGAGTTATTGAAACGGTAAAGAAATTGCGATGGGCGCCTGACATTGTACATTGCCATGGATGGATGTCGGCACTGGTACCGGTATATCTCAGGAGCATTTACAACGATGATCCCCTTTTCCATAATTTTAAAATCATTTATTCAGTCTACAATAATGATTTCAAAACACCGTTTAGATCAACGTTCGCCGATAAACTGCGTTTTGATGGAATAGACGGGGAAAATCTCAAAATGATAAGGAACCCCGATTTTATAAATATTTCAAAACTGGCCATCAAATATTCCGACGGGATCATTATCGGAAGTGAACAGATAAACAGTGAATTAAGTAAATACCTGACAACAGTAACCAAACCAGTACTTCCATACAAGAATGAAACAGAATATATTGATGCCTATAACGACTTTTATGACAACATACTATAATAATTCCAAAACATCCTTCAAATCATATTTTTCTCTAAATGCTTACCTGCTCATTATTACAGGAATCCTGTTCCTTTGTAATTCCTGTGAAGAGGATGGAACCATCATTGGCAGTAAGATACTTCCTGGTAGCGATTTTGTTACCTTACATTCAACCGACACACTGAGTATAAACTCATATACAATGTATACTGATTCCATTGAATCAAATAATCCCAGCTACTCATACCTGGGAGAGCTTTATGACCCTTACTTTGGATCAACAACAGCAGGTTTTGTTACCCAGATAAGAATGAATGAATTATGGGGAGGCGGTGTTTTAACCGTTGATTCCATTAAACTTATACTTTATTTTACAAATGTCATCGGTGATACCTCAGCCGGCCACATATTAACTATTTCAGAAATAGCTGAGGAGATCTATACCGATACGACCTACTATTCTAATAAAGAGACCCCGCTTACCGGATATAGCATTGATGTCCCTCTTCCCGGACTGAAGGCTGATACTATTAATCAAGTTGTAATTACTCTGCCTCCCTCTTTCGGTGAATATATCATCAGGGACACAACAATGCTTTTTCACAGTAACTCCGTTCCTGACTTCAGATCATATTTTAAGGGGCTGCAGTTCACACTGAGATCAATAGGAGATCCTGTTTTTCTTACATTAAGTCTTACACCCTCGGATAACTACAATTCATATAACAACATTATTGCTGTTTATCTGAAAGATGATGATGATGTTACATCAACATTCTTTTTTATTCTGGATGCAATATCGAGGAATGCATGTTACAATATATATTCCAATGACTACAGTACGGCACTTGCTGATAAAAGAATTGAACATATAAATGACGGATTCAGGGACACCCTGGCTTATCAGCAATGCCTGCACGGAGTATTTACAAAGTTTACGGTTCCCGGACTTGAAGATATAAAGAATGATACATCATTGAAAGGTATAAAGGTTAATAAGGCCAGAATAACCTGGCCAGTGCATTATGACGGATATATTTATCATGGTTCATCTTTCCCGTCACAATTATATATGGGATATTATGACAATACCGGATCAAGATATCTCATACACGATTATTACATAAGCACATTATTTTTTGACGGGGAAATAGATACAACTGCAGGCAATTACAGCTTTAATCTGGCATATTATGTACAGCAGTTCCTGGAAGACTCAACCAATGTTTTAAAACCGGAATTTCAGCTCATTCTTCCGACAGGATCAGTTCAGAATGCTATTTTGAAGGCAAATAACAGCACTGATCCGGTAAAATTTGATTTGACATATACCAGATTCTGAATATCCTGATCATGTTATCGGAGTTATATAATGTAGTTCTAAAATATCTAATATGTGTGGTATTATTGGTTATATTGGATCCAGGCCTGCCCGGCAGATAATAATAAACGGACTGAAACGGCTTGAATACAGGGGATACGATTCAGCGGGTTTAGCTCTTGTAAACGGCGATACGAAAATCTTCAAATGCAAGGGGAGGGTAAAAGACCTTGAAAAAATGGTCGCCAAATCGAGTTTTGACGGAACCATTGGAATTGGGCATACCAGATGGGCAACACATGGCGAACCCAATGAATTGAATGCACATCCGCAGATCTCTGCCAAAGGAAATTTTATAGTTGTTCATAATGGTATTATAGAAAATTATGCTCTTCTTAAAAAACACCTTGAAGGACGTGGTATTATTTTTTCCAGCCAGACAGATACCGAGGTTCTGGCCAACTTAATGGATCATCTGTATGTTGAAGGTGATCTTACTGCAGAACAGGCAATTACATTAGCACTTAACAGGGTTGAGGGGGCTTATGGCCTTGTAATTATTTGTACAAAGGAACCCGACAAACTCTTTGCAGCTAAAAAAGGGAGCCCGCTTGTAATTGGAGTGGGAGAAGGCGAGAACTTCATTGCATCCGATGCCACACCAATAGTCGAATATACACAAAGGGTAATATATCTGAATGATGATGATCTGGCAATTATAAAAAAAGAAGAACTTCTACTTAAAACAATTAAAAGTATAATGATACAACCCGAAGTAAAAAAAATTGACCTGAAAATTGGTGAAATTGATAAAGAAGGATTTGACCATTTCATGCTCAAGGAGATATTCGAGCAGCCAAGAGCCATCCATGATACTTTCAGGGGAAGAGTTCTTCCCGATCATTCCGGAATAATGCTTGGAGGACTGCATGATGTACTGGATGAAATGTCAAGGGCGGAAAGAATAATAATTGTTGCATGCGGAACATCATGGCATGCCGGACTCCTTGGAGAATATCTATTCGAGGAATACACAAGGATTCCGGTTGAAGTTGAATATGCTTCGGAATTCAGGTACAGAAACCCAGTCATGAATAAAGGCGATATTGTAATCGCAATAAGCCAGAGCGGAGAAACAGCAGACACTCTTGCCGCAGTACAGCTGGCAAAGAAAATGGGGGCAAGGGTGATAGGTATATGCAATGTTGTCGGAAGCAGCATCCCCAGGGATACGGATGCCGGGGTATATACACATGCCGGACCGGAAATAGGGGTGGCTTCAACAAAAGCATTTACCACACAGATAACAGTATTGGCAATGATGGCGTTTGAAATAGGCCACCTGAAAGGTATCATATCAGATAGCGCCTTTAAAAAACTTATCGAAGAGCTGGTTTCAATTCCCGGGAAAATAGAAAAAACATTGAAACAAAACGACCAGATACTAAAATTATCATTAATATTCAGGGATACTCATAATGCAATTTATCTTGGAAGAGGATACCTGTTCCCTGTCGCACTGGAAGGGGCTCTTAAACTGAAGGAGATATCCTATATTCATGCTGAAGGATATCCTGCTGCCGAAATGAAACACGGACCTATTGCACTTATTGATGAGAATATGCCGGTTGTGATTATCGCAACCAAAGACGATACATATGAAAAGATCATAAATAATATTCAGGAGATAAAAGCCAGGAGGGGTAAAGTAATAGCTATTGTTACAGAGGGTGATGAGATAATAAAAAGAATGGCTGATTATGTTCTGGAGGTCCCTGAGACTCTCCCGGTATTTTCAGGTCTTCTTACTGTTATTCCTCTTCAACTGCTGTCGTATCATATCGCTGTTCTGAGAGGATGTGACGTAGACCAGCCAAGAAATCTTGCCAAATCGGTTACTGTTGAGTAACTTAGCTGATCAAAACATAAATTACTGCCATGACAAAAAAATACAGGAAACTTACAAAAGAAGAGATCCTGTCAATGACCAGTAATGGGTGCAGTTGTGATGAGTGGGGAAGGATTTTAGTCATGAACGGATTCAACCCTTCACAATGTAAAAATGTTATTTTTTCAGGAGATATTAAATTAGGTGTCTTTGATAAACCATTCGTGGATGAATCAGGTGTCAGCATCCCTGCCGGGATATTGAATGCAAGACTGCACAACTGTACTGTAGGATCGAATGTTGTAATAAATAATATAGGAGAATATATTGCCAATTATACCATTGAAGATAAAGCGGTTATAATAAACTGTGGGAAGATTTATACCGAAGGTGTTTCGAAATTCGGCAATGGTACCAACGTTGCAGTTCTTAATGAAGCAGGGGGCAGAATGGTAAAAATATGGGACCGCCTCTCTGCCCACGAAGCATATATAATCGCTCTTTACAGGCACCGGAGCAAGACTGTTAAGGTGCTTGAGAAAATGATCGATGATTATTCCAATTCTGTAGCATCTGATAAGGGTATCGTAAGAAGGAACTCCCGTGTAATAAACTGCAATAATGTAAGGAATGTTAAAGTTGGCCCCTACAGCCGTATTGAAGGTGCAGTAAGTCTGCACGAGGGTTCAATTAACAGTTGTAGGGAAGATCCTGTTTACATTGGCCCGGGAGTTATTATGGAGCATTTTATCGTTTGTTCCGGGGCAATAGTAACCGAATCAACACTCATCGATAAGTGCTTCATCGGGCAGGGATGTGTGTTGGGAAAACACTATTCTGCCGAAAACTCACTCTTCTTTGCCAATTGCGGCGGATATCACGGAGAAGCATGTTCCATATTTGCAGGACCCTACACCGTCACACATCATAAATCGACACTCCTTATTGCCGGGATTTTCTCATTCATGAATGCCGGCAGCGGATCGAACCAGAGCAACCATATGTACAAACTTGGACCCATACACCAGGGTATAATGGAAAGAGGCTCAAAAACAACCAGCGATTCATACATTCTGTGGCCGGCCCGTATAGGTCCCTTTACACTGGTAATGGGTCGTCATTATAAGAATATGGATACCTCATCCCTTCCATTCTCATATCTTATTGAAAGTAATGATGAAAGCATTCTTGTCCCGGCTATAAACCTGAGAAGTGTCGGCACTATCATGGATGCACAAAAATGGCCGCAACGCGACAGAAGAAAAGATCCGGTGAAAATCGACCAGATCAACTTCAACCTGCTGAGCCCCTATACAATAAGGAAAATGATAGAAGGAAGAGATCTTCTCCGTAAACTTAAATCACCATCCGGGAAGGTGTCTTCTACATTTACATATAATAATATGCTGATAATGGGGGCCTCACTGGAGAGGGGTATAGAACTCTACCAGGCAGGAATAAATATATTTCTTGGCAACTCCATAATTAAAAGACTTGAGAATAATTCTCTTAATTCAAATAAGGAATTACGAAAAAGACTTACCCCGGATAAAAAAATTGGTGCCGGTGAATGGGTCGATCTTGCAGGATTGATTGCTCCCAAACAGGCAGTAGACAAACTTCTTGATGATATCGAATCAGGTATCATTAAATCGGTAATGGATGTTGAGGAGGCTTTCAAAAATATGCACAAGTGCTATTATGATTGGGAGTGGACATGGTCATGTGAAAGAATTGAAGAAGAGGAGGGGAAGCCTGTAGCTGAATTTACCGCAGCCGATGTAATAAGAATTGTCGAACGATGGAAAAAGAGTGTAGTCGATCTTGACAAGATGCTCTATAATGATGCGCGCAAGGAATTTACACTGTCATCCATGACCGGATTCGGCATTGATGGAGGTGACGATATCAAGAAACTTGATTTTGAGCAGGTAAGAGGTGAATTTGAATCAAACAGTGTGGTAGCGGCAATACAGGATCATATAAAGCGGAAAACTGCCCTGGG
>Ga0315550_1000326_pt1 | contig 28752 bp, 31 predicted proteins | sample SalMarSW160190MG_2_FD_203100 | JGI IMG/M metagenome (GOLD analysis project Ga0315550, IMG submission 203100) | Salt marsh sediment microbial communities from the Plum Island Ecosystem LTER, Massachusetts, United States - Salt Marsh Sediment SW1601-90 ... | reverse complement strand
TGACAAATATCGAGTCTGCTCCCTTGAACGGGAACATACTATCTTCCGCAAGGTCTTTAGGCAAATAGATCAGGTATTTGCCGTCTTTCCTCCTGAACAGGCGCCCTCTTCCGTCACTAACCATAATTTTCCCTCCTGATTTAATCATGTCACAAAGTACATTTTTGTACATATTAAGTAAATAAGATTTGCCCTGAAAAAAAATACAGCCATGCAAGCATCAATGTTTTCCCTTATAGGCAACTTTATGAAAACATACAAGTTCAAATCCATCGCCAAGTGAGTACTTGAGTTTAACATTGTCACTCATTACGCATTCTTTAAAGTATATTCCTCAGCTTGACATTAAAACAAAGAGTACTCCAGGTCCGTGCCAAACTTCAGCTAACTGTAGCGTTTAAACTCAGCCGGGCACTTTAAACATCTTAAATCATTTGGAGCTTCGGGCTTAAGTTTGCTACTTCAAATTTGCGTGGACTAAAACCTAACAAAAAATAGGTAGCGAGCAAGCTTGCCACCATTGCTACTCTAATACTTTGGAGCCGAAGCACTTACCGCCTAAGACTTTTAATCCGAGTATGGCAAGAATACCAGCTAGTGCCAGATCCACCAGGTCCCAGAGAACTTCAATTATCAGGAAACCAGCAGAATACCCGCCTCCACTTACATCTAAGAAACCGTAGATGGCGCTGAAGAAAAAAGTCAACCCCCACAAGATAAGAAACCAGCCAATAAGCATACGACACGGCAGTCCTTCAAACATTTTTGCTGTTTGCCCCATTAAGTATCACCTCCAAAAAACATAGTGACCCTTAGCTGACTAAATACCCTGTGATTTATGAAGGTTTATATGCTGTTGTTGTTGCATGACGGCAGTCACAAACTAATTTATTCCCATAAAATTACTAAACAGCATATGGATTTCAATTACTGAGAGGGTTGTGTGTCGTATTTTGAAGTATTACATTTTTAGAAACTTTGTTTATATCTCATTTCACAATAGATTGGATAATCGAGCGTAACAAGAAAGAAGGGAGAATATTTGATAGGTAATAACTTTACGTATGAAAAACCTTGTCAAATGCAGCTAATTATTGCTGCGTTGAATGAAGAACACGGGATTGGACCCACCTTAACGGATTTTCGTGGTTACATGGACACGTCTAACGTCCTTGTTGTCGACGGATATAGTGTCGATAGGACTGTGGAGATCGCTAAGAATATGGGTGCACAGATAGCTTTCCAGGATGGCCTCGGCAAAGGCAATGCTATAGCAAAAGCACTCGAACACATCGACCACAACGTGAAATACGTCGTACTCACAGATGCCGACTACACCTACCCTGCACAATACGTGCCAGAAATGATAAACGTCCTTGAAGAAAACCCGCAAGTAGGCATGGTATGCGGAAACCGTTTTAGCGGAAACATAGAACCCAAAGCCGTACGCAGCACCTTCTATTTAGGAAACAAACTCCTAGCATTCGCACATGAATTGTTGAACGGTGTTTCTCTACGTGATCCATTAACTGGATTGCGGGTAATTCGAGGAGAATTACTAAGAAGATGGTCTGTTAAATCACAAGGTTTTGATATCGAGGTTGAACTTAATCGCTATGTAGAAAGAAGTGGCTATTCAATAGTTGAGGTGCCTATCAAGTATCGCCAAAGGCTCGGTGAAAAGAAACTGAAAATGAGGCATGGCGCTACAATTCTAAAAAGAATATTCCAAGAAGCTACTTACTAGAAAAACAACAAAAACTATTTCTAACTCACAGCTGAAGGCATCAAATTCACATCCATCTAACCACCAGTAAGTTTCCGTTTTTTGGCATCTGCTCAACCTCGTTGAACCTCGCAATCGAATTTTGTGCGTAATGCTTAAGCTGCGGGAGACACTAGAAATAACCGTTAACGTGTAAAACAGTGGAGAGAACGTCCGATCAGTCCTAGAAAGAGAAGCCCAAGAAACGCCAAAAACAAAGGCGGCAGAGGAAACTGCCCAGTCACCGTAGGCGAAGAATACGAAGTGCACATCAGCCAAATAAGCCCGCACGGAGAAGGCATAGCCCGCGTCAAAGGCTTCCTAGTTTTCATAAGCAACGCTAAACACGGAGACCACGTGAAAATAAAAATCACAAACATAGACTCAGTCAGCGCATACGCAGAAATAACCAGCCGCCTCTAGAGCGAACGCTAAACGAATAAACAAGCGAAAAGAAGCCATATCAGAAAACATGAGAACAGCGCACGCTTACTGAGACGAAATCCATTTTCCAAATTCATAATTCATAAGAAGCAAACGATATGCATTGTTTACGGGATAAGATGTTCGGAAAAAGCAAAAGGCAAATAGAAAACGTGACCTTCGTACAACCACTCAAAGGCGAGGTATATTTCCACACTCCCATAGCATTTTCCAAAGAAGAGAAAGGAACGCCGGTTTTCAAAGATTCTGATTTGGCCCTTGCAGGTAAGCTGAAGCTCATTTTTGAACGCGAAAAAATGATTTGGTTTGAAATCAGAGAAGAGAAATCATCAACATCATCCAAAGGGGAATACTGTTTTGCACTGTATTATTACCCTCATCGTTTAGTGGCGAGTCGGGTTTCCCCGTTCGATGAGAAAGCTACATTAGAAGATATAAAGAAACTGTTTGAATTCATTGTGACTGAAGACCAGACTAGATTAGCGGAAGTTCGGCAACCGCAATTGCTGTTAGCATATGGGTCAATCGTGGAAGAGTTACGCGAAGAATCGGACGCTACTACTTTAATGACAGAAGAGCCATACGAAGAATCGGACGCTATAATAGCGGAGAACGAACAGTATTAAACCGTCATCAGCTAACAGCACTCAGCGCGCAAGAAAACACTCACTAAAAAATGTTTGAGTTATTGAAGAATAGGCTATCATGTTAAGGCTGAGCGAATAAACTTCTACTGAGATAAAATCTGTCATTCAAATTCATAATTCATAAGAAGCAAACACGCCAAGTACACTTCATGGATTTAGGTGCTCAGAAAGAGCCAATGGGGGTATTAACAAAATGGAGCAAAAAGTAGCTCTTGCAATACTTCTCATGGTTAGCATAGTATTGGGCTTGATTGGGGGAGTAACAAGCTCTTTTCTTGCGGCTAAACCAGGTCCACAAGGTGAACAGGGACCTCAAGGACCGCAGGGCGAGCAGGGCCCTCAAGGCGAACAGGGAATAACCGGAGCAACAGGACCCGAAGGACCACAGGGGGCTGCAGGCGAACAGGGAGTTCAAGGAATACAAGGGGAACAAGGATCGCAGGGAGAACAAGGTCCTCAAGGAAGCAATTCCATAATACAGGCAATTCAAAGCAGAAACACCACAACATTCGAAACCCAAAGCTATCCCACTACGCAGTGGTTTAACATGTCAGAACTCGACTCTTCGATGATAATAAACATCAATGTCCAACAGAACTCCCGACTGCTAATTCAGTTCTCAGCTTCAATATACATCAGCCCCCCAGGCTTTTTACAAACCCGAATAGTTGTGGATAACAACTACAATAGCACAGCCTCTATGACCTCGGTTTATTCATCAAGCGCGGGAATAGTAAGGTCGCCAAATCACATAGAATTCTTAACGGACCCATTAAACAGTGGCATACACACGATTAACCTGCAGATACTTAGAGAATACGGGGCGCCCACAATATTAGATCGAACAATCACGGTAATGGAAATTGCAAGTTCATAAAGATCAAAACCTTCATTTGTGACTCATAGGCTTCAAATAAGCAATTACCAAGAACTGTTCGGAGTAGATGAAAAACACGTACACATGCGCTCTGAAAGCAAACCGCTTTTATCCTCTCTTAGCCGAAACGCAACGCAGTCAAAGACCAACACAGGAATAATACTCAGCAGACACCTCCAAAATGGTGCTGCACGCCCCTGGAGAAATAATGTGTATTATATAGATAACAATCAGAACCTTAACGCAGGCTAATTGATTCAAAATTTTTAACAAGATTTAAAATGTCTTACTATAGGAACCCTAAGCCATGCAGTATGTGGATGCCTATTATTATGTAGAATGAAAAGGAAAGACCGACATGCACGAATTTCCTTGTTTGTGACTTAATTTGCGGAATTAGCTGGAATCTATGAGTGAAACCAGTAGCTACCAGCAATATCATGATAATGTATAGTGCTAATCCCGTTCCTAAGTCTGGATAGAACGCTGCTGGTCGGTCGATTTGCCCCGAGAAGTGAAGTGATATTAATAGGAAAGCCAACAAGTTTCCGAAAACATGCAGTCTGAATAGAGCTAAGAATTTGCTGGGATATCGCCGTTTTGAAACGGCTATTATGGGTACAGTGAACGCTGTATATAATGTGCCAATCCACACGAACCAGTGATTAGCACGGAAAGGACCAACGAAAAAGCCAAAATGAACCCACTGCAAGTTGTCCGCAATCATAAGAACTATGGTCGCAATAATTATCGATAATGCTGCCCAAAATTCTACGCTCCTAAGAATTTTCAATGTTTTCTTTTCCGACCAGCTAATTATAATACAGATGTAACATATGGTTTGAATAAAACTCTTTGGATTAATTGATTTATTTTCGTCTTTGTTATTAACCACACAGCTTGAAAATAGACTAAATTTTTTCAAGAGCGCGCGCTAATGTGCGCTAAGTTATGATAATATATCTTTAAAGTCGTAGGCGCATGTGCCCTTTTTTCTTCACCTTGAAGAAATAGGTTAACAGACCAATGCCTGCAACAGCTAATGACGCCAAGCAAACCGCAATTATTGATTTTGGAAAAGGTTTCGCGCTGTAGCCACCTCTCGGCTTAGCTTCATTGCTTAATCGCAACAAATACGTCCCAAAGCCTTCATAATTGCCTTTCACAGCGTTAACCTCGTCACTTATCCTTCTAAGATATGAGTCGTCGCCTTCGTATATGCCTTGATACGCCTCTTTCAGGTCTTCATAATCCTTCAATTCTATATCCATAATTCGCGCGCCTTCCAATAATCTACTCAGCCATACATTATAAGACTTTGCTAACGCCGAATATCGCCCTTCTTTTATAAAAAATCAAACAAACAATAAACTACCACATATCGAAAAACATTAGAAACCTCAAATCTAGCTGTACTAAAACCACAGCAGAGGAAACGAAATTAGAAACCAACAAACCGATGATAATAATGATAGGATAATGATTATGATAATTATTATAGGATAATACCTATGCTTTTTGGCAGTATAAGAAGCTAAAATGAAAATGTTTGGTCGAAATCATGCGGCTGTGCTTATTCATTTTCTCTTTGACATGGAAAATACAAGCAAGATGTTAATGAGTACAAGGTAAGCTGGAAAGGCGATATCCGAGAATGCCCACGTCGGGGTCACAAGAAAACTTGTCATAGGACTAAAGACACCAACCAAGAACGGCCAGCTAAATTCGCTCTCCGGGTTGCGCCAGGCTTTTCTTAGCGTCGGCGCTGCGGCTAGGGCATCGCTAAAAATTGCGAAAATTATGGCCACGTTGGGGTTTTCTGTTATATACCACAATACTACCGCCAGAGCTGACAAGGCACCACAAGCATAGTCAAATGCTGAGAGTTTCCAGTATGCTCTCTTGTTGAGGAAGGAAGCTAACAAAATCAGCAAAGGCGAGAGACCTGACATGAACACAGGCACAACCGCCCAAGTTGCGCCACTATACAAGGAAGCAAAGGTTGCGGTGAAGGGCGCGACCGTCCACATCAGCCATGTCACGCGATTGGGGTTAGTTTTTCCTTTAAACATGGAGTGTACGTAGGCGATGGCGGCAACTAATGAGGCTAAGGCAGCAATTAAGACCAGAAACTCAAACATACGATTATCTAAATGTGCCGGTCAGATATTTAATGACATAACCTAGGCGATAATGTTTCATAGCACAGCTACTCTAGAAAACCACGTATAATCTTTCACATTTATGATTGCATCACGAGTTCTATACCGGGTATTCTCTTTTTCTCGTAGAGTATATCCATAATCTTGGAAAAGCCTGTGATCCAGACAAAATAGACGGCGCCGATTACAATCCAAACGGGGAGAACCTGGTATGTCCACATTATGATTGACGTGCCTGAGCTGACCAAATCGAATAAGCCTACGTATGTTACGGTAGCTGTGCTTTTTGTTAAAGAACAAAATTCGTTTGTCCATGATGGAATGACTATTCGGTAAGCTTGCGGTAGAATGACATAGCGAAGCGTTTGAGCTTTTGACATCCCCGTGGACAAACCTGCAGCCATCTGGTCATCCAGTACAGTTTGCATTGCCCCTTTCATGTAGCCCTTCTGGTAAGCAGCACTGTTTAAACCAAAAACCACGAAAGCCAAAAGAGCATGGTCTATGTGGACATTGAGTATGGCAGGCACTGTATACACTGCTAGGAACAGCTGAACAAAAAGGGGGCTTCCTCTGAAGAATTCCACGTAAACTGCGATTGCGCTTTTTGCAGGCTTTCCACCGTAAATATCCCCAATAGCAAGAAGCGTTCCAATAACTAAGCCAAGAAGAACTCCGAATAGAGTAATCTCTACTGTTAAAGTCAAGCCTTGCAAGATCCATGAGTAATACTTGGGGTCTACGAGCCAATCAAACTACTCAAGTTTATGAAAAGCGCAGCCTTTGCCACCGATGTGTTACCCATCGCTGCGTACTGAAGCAGATAACCTGTGCCGTTTGCTATTCCCAAGAGAACCAGGAGCTTTTTGTCTGTTATCTTGAACTGCAGTTTTCCCAAAAGCAACATCACGATTACCAGCGCGACTGAGGAGACAAAGAAGCGCCAGAAAACAAAAGCGAACGGATCAATGGAGCTTAGCCCGATTTTAATTATGGGAAAAGATGTCCCCCATAAAACGCCTGCCATTATTGTTAAGAATACCGCTTTTCCTTTCCGACTCAATAGTGGATTAGGCAATGCCCTTGTCTCCTTGCCCTTCCAATAGACAGCCCAAAGCAATAAAGCATTTTTGCCAATATTTATGAGGCTTTAATTGAAATCTTTTTTTGCATGATTTTGTAAGAAAATATTGGCGCGTGCGCTTTCACTGTTTTTACCCCTCATACACTACTGGATAGATCCATCCATTCCATCCTTATCCTACGGCAAGCTAATGTTGATTATCCAAAATAACCGTAACCAGACAGTACTCCGTTTTTGGTTGGATTAAAATGTGATATTAAACTCTTCTAAAGATTCAACTACTGATCAGCTAATTGCTCCTCTACAACTTCCTCGAGTATACCCAGATCCGTGTAATCTTCAATTGAGGTTGAGTTGTCTTCCGAAACAACAGAACGTATTTTCCTTTCATCGGCTGAATTGTTACTTGTCTGCTTATCTCCCACTACATACAGGATCCAACCTACAATAAAGATTAAGGCTATGATAGGAAAAAGCAGAATCTTTAGAATGCGGCTTTCCAAAGTGCCCAACCAAAACGCATATACTTACTGTGAGCTTATGACATTTATGAATCTCTCGTACATATTCTTGTCAAGTTTCTGATTCTGCCGACTCTCGCTTGATTATGAAGGCGTTAGCTTTCACCATTAATACTGTGCCGGTTGTAATTGACTTTAACGATTGCTTTACCAATTAATTCTTTTACATCACTCCAAAACAATTATATAATCTTAATATGTGTAGAAAAACGCAACATTGTTATAGATAATTTCTATAGATGTTACATTCTGCGCTGTTTAAATAGAACGCATGGAAAGGAGAAATGGAGAAGGAAGAGCAACGAAAACACAGCCGAGCCATTAATTTGTTCTCATCCACTCCCGTCAGGGAGGGATTTGATAAACATGAGTCTGTCCCAGAAGGGAAAAATTCGGAAGCTCCATGCATTGACTAAAGCTGTGAATTAGACAGAGCAGACCCAGAGGAACATTGAGACATATCTATACACGAATCCACAGGAATAAAACACTGCAACGTGGCCTGCTCTAATATGAATTAGCTGGACTTTCTGTGATTAAAAGAAAGTAACAAGGAAAAGGGCAGAGGCTGGCTCCACACCAATGACATCGCCTGATTAAAGATCATTCTGTCTTTTTGTTGTTTTTCTACCATTCAAAAAATTGAGGAAATGTAATTGAAAAATTATAGAGGAAAGCTGGATATTATAGCAGACATACTGCAAGTCGTTAGCCAAAAGGCCAAGAAAACGCATATAATGCATAAAGCAAACTTGAGTTACACAGTATTGAAGAAATATCTGGAAGAAGTAACTGATGATTCCTTAGTCAGCTTCAACACAGCAGATCATTGCTACGTACTTACTCAAAGGGGACAGGACTTCCTCGAGGCTTACAAGGACTATGACAAAACCAACAAAAGAATGAAAAAACGCTTTAAAGATGTTGACAGCAAAAAGAAAAATCTGGAAAACTTTTGCTCAACCAAATGAGCAAGCTTTATCACACTCAACATTTCTTAATTTGAAGCTGGTGAAAGAAGAAACTTGCGGATTCCATACAAGATAGCCGTTGTGACGGCAACTCTTCTACTAATATCTGTTTCAGTCGCGCAGCCAGTTTTGGCGAATCAAACGGATGCAGCCGCGGCTATCGATTCAGCCAAAGACAATATCCTGGGCGCCTACGACGCTGCCAAAGAAGCAGAATCTGCGGGCGCTAACATCACCGTTCTCACAAGTAAGCTTAACAACGCTGGTCTGCTACTCTCGCAAGCCGAATTAGCCTATGCAAAAAATGATTTCGAAGGAGCGCTTAGTCTTGCAACTCAAAGCCAGACAGTTTTGAATGGCTTTGCTTCAGAAGCTGATGCTTTAGGACTGTCCGCATTGCAGCAGCAGAATCAAGACTTTTTAATTAACGTTGTAGGCTCGATCAGCGCAACTTTGGTTATTTTGATTGCTGGATTTGTGGCTTGCATTTATTTGAAAAGAAAGTATGAAACATCTGAGGCAACGTGAGTGAATCTTCAAGGGTATAAGGCATTGTTACTTGTCGTCACGGCTGTTCTAGCGTTGCTTGTGGCTTCGCCTGCTCTGGAAAGGTTTCTGGTTTATCCTCAGACCGAATTCTTCAGTGCAATGTGGCTCCTAGGTCCAGAAGGTCAGGCTGAAAATCTTCCATCTAACCTGAAAAGCGGCGCCAGCTACAATGTTTACTTGGGAATCGAGAACCAGTTGGGTTCCTGCGCTTACTACTCGGTTCAGGTGAAGTTCAGGAATCTAACTCAATCGGCACCCGACCCATTTAATCGTACGGCAAGCAGTTTACCGCCGCTTTACAGCTTTACCTCTTTTGTGGCTGACAAGGAAACTTTAACCCTGACGTTGACGTTTTCGTTTGATTACACGTACATCTTGAACCCTAACTCAAGCCTCTCGAAAGTAACCTTTGATGACCTGATGTTCAACGGGCTCCCTTTGAATCTTAGAGGTTATCCAACTGCATGGGACGCTGAGAGAAATGGGTTCACGGGTAACTTGTTCTTTGAACTCTGGATTTACAATGATACAACAGGCGGCTTTCAGTATCATCAACGTTACACATCTTTGCAGCTTAATATGACAGTCTAAGCTCACACCTTTTTCATCAAAGCAGTTCTTAACAAACGATTTTAGGAGAACGCGTGTTAAAAGAGTTGTTCAATAAAGTCAAAAGAAGGATGTATTGGGGAATGAACAACAGATCCGATTTTTTCAAGAAGCTCTATCCACCTCAATCTTTTTGTCAATAAGTTAAATGGTTACTCATTCGTGTTGCTTTAAAGACAGCTTTGAACTAAAAAGGAACAGTTATAGAGGATCAATGCGCATTTTTTGTTTTCATACAATTTAGTCGAGGAGGATTTAAGTACCTTGGATCTATTGGAGAAGGAAAAAGCTGAGAAACTACGTATGCAATGGAAAAAGCTGTGGCAGGAACAAGCAAAGGACAAGCTGAGAGCTGAAGGCATAGCCACGGCTGACTATCGTGACATTTCCATTGAGAAAGGAACAATAATTCACGCAACACACAATTCGAAGGCTTTGGACTTCAAAGAAATTTTACACCAACACAATTTACTGAATTCAGATCAATTCATTGCACCTAGTCCTCAGATTGGCGGATGGAACAAATTTATCAAAACGAACATCGCAAAGCAGAAGTCGCTAAATCAGAAGCAAACGCTACTTTCTAACAATGAAAAGAAAGGCAAGCGGCAGCAAAAGAAAGGCGGCAGAGGCTGGCTCCACACCAATGATGATAGATAAGCACAAAATGGCGACAAAAATGAATTTAAACAGAAATGAAAAAAAGGCAAAGATACTGGTGGTCGTTGCCGCATTAAACGAAGAAGAAGGCATAGGCCCAACCTTATCCGAGATAAACGATAATTTAGATAATGCACTGTACCTAGTTGTTGATGGACGAAGCGACGACAACACGGTTAAAATTGCTAAAGAAATGGGCGCGCAGGTTGTATTTCAGAAAAGTTCGGGCAAAGGTGACGCCATAGCAACGGCTGTTGAGTATGCAAATAACCTTGACGTCGAATATGTGGTTTTTACGGATGCAGACTTCACGTATCCAGCTGAGTATTTGCTTGAGATGATTAGGATTTTGAAGAAGAACCCTCGAATTGGAATGGTATGCGGAAACAGATTCAACAATCATGTTCATCTGGGCAGAATGCACAATATACTTTATACGGGTAACCGTTTGATAGCGTTTATTCATAATCTGCTAAACGGCGTAAACATGCGCGATCCCTTAACAGGCCTAAGAGTCGTGCGGTGGAAAGCACTCAAAAATTGGCAACCAAAATCATGGGGCTTCGACGTGGAAGTAGAACTAAACTACTACATAGAACGCACAGGCTATCAAATAGCAGAAATACCGATACACTACAGGCCACGCGTGGGCGAGAAAAAACTGCAAATCAGACATGGTTTTACAATCTTAAAAAGAATCTTAACTGATGCAGTAAAGTCTTAACCATATTTTAGCAATAGAACCTAAGCAACTGATTAGGTAAAGTCTGAATTTATTAAAATAGTTCAAATACGTTTAAGCTATGGTTGGAATCAGCTTGGCACAAGTTTCTGTAGTAATCTCTACCTATTCAAAAGAAAGACTAAACTATCTTTCAGAATGTATAGTGTCTCTAACAAAACAGTCGTTGAAACCCGATGAAATCATTCTGGTTTTGGACCCTTTTCCGGATTTAATAGAATTTTATGAATCAAGATTCTCCAAGGACGTACGGGTTGTTGTAAGTCAGAATCCGGGGCTATCCAATGCCAGAAATGCGGGTGTAAAGAATGCAAAAGGAGACATTGTCTCCTTTATAGATGACGACGCCGTAGCCGATGAAAAATGGCTGGAAAATCTTGTCAAAAATTATGAAGATACAAACGTTGTTGGTGTAGGAGGATTTATCAGCCCTTCTTGGGAAAATGGATATCCAAAATGGTTTCCAGAAGAACTAAACTGGATAGTGGGTTGTTCATACAAAGGCCTCCCTGTGCAAAAAGCAAGTGTAAGGAACCCTATCGGCTGCAACATGTCCTTTCGAAGAGAAGTTTTTGATAAAGTTGGATACTTTAGATCTGATATCGGCCGATTTGGAAAAAACCTTTTAGCCAGCGAAGAAACGGAGCTTTCTATAAGGATTTTGAATGATATTGAGAATTCCAGAATAATTTATGACCCCTCCGCCGTCGTTCATCATAAGGTCCCCATGCGACGAGGAAGTTTGAAGTATGTATGGGTGCGATCATTTTATGAAGGCCTATCAAAAGCAATAATAATTGATCAAACAAATAATTCAAAGAAGCTATCCACAGAATCCAGTTACTTGAAATACGTCCTTTCTGTAACAATTCCCTCAAGGTGCAAACGAATCTATAAACTTGAGGAGCTAAGCAAACTATTAACTTCATTACTTTCTATCGCCGCAGTGTTCGCAGGGTTTGTAACAGGTAAAGCCTTGAGAGGATAGCAACAATGAATTTGTCTGATATAATTGAACAGGGCTTATGCCTTGGATGCGGAACTTGTGCTGGGATATGTCCAACTGAAGCAATAAAAATGAATATGTCTGAAGGCCTTTTTTTACCTCACATAGACCAAGAGAAATGCAATAACTGCCAGTTGTGCGTGCACTCTTGCCCTGGACACGCAATGGATTTTAAAACGCAACGCTCGAGAATTTTCGGCAAAGAGCCCGAATCGAAAATGATCGGAAATTACTCGAATTGTTACGTGGGTCACTCGACGAGCGAGCTAATAAGATATGATTCGACTTCGGGAGGAATGATTAGTCAATTACTAATATTTGCCTTGGAAAACGACCTTATCGATGGCGCCGTAGTAACCCGCATGCGAAAGAATAATCCCTTGCGGCCTGAATCATTCATAGCTAGAACTGCTGATGAGGTCATTGAAGCCTCAAAATCGAAATATTGCCCTGTAGCAACAAACGTTTGTCTGAAACAGATTCTGAAGGAGAAAGGGCGGTACGCCGTTGTAGGTTTACCATGTCACATTCATGGAATAAGAAAAGCGGAAACAATTTTTAAAACATTAGATAAGAGGATAGTATTGCATTTAGGGCTTTTATGCTCACACGAGGTAGACTTTGCAGGGACATATTTTCTTCTGAAGAAACTGCATCTTCAGACAGCAGACGTAAATAAGATAGATTATAGAGGAAGAGGATGGCCTGGTTCGATGTCGATTGAATCAAAAAATGCTTCAAGAATAGATTTGCCCTTGGTTGGCAGTTGGCAGGCATATTGGTCGGTCTTCTCTTCTTTCTTTTTCACCCCGATGCGTTGCACGTTGTGTCCGGATCAAGCAGCAGAACTGGCGGACATATCGTTCGGTGACGCGTGGCTGCCAGAGTTGAAATATGACAAAGACGGAGCGTCGATAATAGTGTCTAGAACAAGTGAGGGCGAATTTCTTCTAAATAAGGCTAGAGAAGCCAAAGTAATATCCATACAACGTGTCGGTATAGAAAAGGTAAAACAATCACAATTTGTCAATTTAAAAATTAAGAAAGATGATCTGCCAGATCGTCTTCATTTTATGAAATTAATAGGTAAAAAAGCACCCACCTTCAACCCTCCACTACCGCCATCGAACTCACTTGCCTCCGCATTGCGAAACTTCTACATTTACTTTAACATTAAGATGTCTTCGAATCCATACTTCAAGTCATTCCTTTCAAACACACCCTTTCCAATGATTAGACTTTATTACGGAATATACAAATCTCTTTCAAAAATCTGATTGGCGGGTTATTTTTTGACATCATTTAAGGCTCATATAATTCATGTCGGGAACATGAACAATAAGGGTACGCAAGCTCTCATAAATAGTGACGTTTCGGTTCTACGCGAGGCAATTGAAGATATCTCAATTTCTGTTTCGACCACCGATATAACTGGAGTAAAAAAACTGGACCTGCCCTTAAGTCGAGTGCTGCCACCAATGGTTGACATCCCTTATGACAAAGCAGACCAAATTTCCAAAAAATTAGGGTTCGACAGAAGCAGCAGTTTCTACAAAATACTTACACTCGCGCTGCTATTTCTTATGCCAGTGCAAATATTTCTGTCGCTAATTTCAGTCATTCTAAGCAAGATTGGTTTTAAAGCTGCATACCGAAATGAGGTAATTGAAAGTATAAAAAAATCCAATGTCGTGATATCTCACAGCGACGAAAATTTCAAAGAAACAGCGTCTCTGTTGCCATTAAACCTCTACTGGATTATAACCTGGTGGTCGATGTTAATCTCAAGAACCTTGGATATCATGGTATCCCGCTCCCTCGGTAAGCCAGTTGTTATGTTCCCAAACTCGGTTGGGCCTTTCAGAACATTAATTGGGCGATTCTTATCGAGGCTTTCTTTGAATAGCTGTGACTATATTTTGATAAGAGATCCTGTTTCGTATCGTATTGTGGATGAGGTTGGAATTAACACTGCTAAGATTTTGACTTACGATACGGCAATATTATTTAATCGCCCCTCCAATGCGACGTTTACTACCGTAGATAGGCCAGTAATCGGCGTGTCTCCGGGCATATATGGTCAGAGTCTATCAGCTGCTGAAACCCGAAAATACATCTCGGCCCACGCGAGAGCGTTAGACACGGCTATTGAAAAGCACGGATTTTCGATAGTGTTCTTGCCACATTACATAAGCGGCTTTAAACACGACGACTTAGATGTAAGCAATTCCATAATTGAGAAAATGAAGAATAGAAGTCACACGCAAATAATAAAAACGGATAACGTTGCTGAATTCTGTCTGCTTCTGAACCGTATGGACATGGTAATATCATCAAAGATGCATCCCGCAATCCTTGCGGCGATAGGGTTTGTACCTGTTCTTTGCATTTCATATGATCATAAACAAACTGCCTTTTTCCAACGTCTAAACATGACTGAATGTGTCCTCAACATACGAGAAATATCATACAAACGACTTTATTCCAAAATAGATGAAACTTGGGATAAAAGGATGAGTTTAGAAAAGTCACTGAGACGTCAAATTCCGAAATGGCAGAAAAACGTAAAAGCCACTATCGAAAAAACGGTTTCACGTTATATCGAACGAGCACCGGAGATGACAAAATTTTGAATTATCTTAGAGCGTTCTATTATTTGAATGCCCTTAATAAGCAGGCTTTTTGGCATCCCCGTAAACTGGAAGAATATCAAATAAAAAAGCTTCAGAGTGTTATTAGATATGCCTATGATAAAGTTCCTTTCTATAATAAGAGGATGAAAGAGTCAGGAATAAGACCTGAAGAAATAAAGAGCAAAGATGATCTGAATAAAATACCAATAATCAGAAAAGCAGAGATAAGAGAGAATCTCGATGAAATAATTTCTAAGGATTTTGATGTCAAAAGCCTTAGAATGATGTCGACTAGTGGTTCTACGGGTGAACCATTGTTCATTTATTTATGCTCGCGCGAAATGGAGTTCAGAAAGGCTAAACATCTGAGAGCGAACATAAGTTGTGGTCAGAAGGCTCTTGACAGATGGATTACTTTGACAGGGCCGCAACACTTTGGCAAAACTACTAGACTTCAACGTCTATTTCGGTTTTATGTGCCCACAGCGATTTCAGTGTTCGATGACATTTCAACTCAGATTTCAAAAATTGAACGGTTTAAACCAGATGTTTTGGATGGATATTCAAGTTCGCTTTTCCTTCTAGCGAAGGAGATCGAAAAACAAAAAGTTGAGACGATTAAGCCCCGATTTATTATTGGCGGGGCTGAATTGATCGACCGTTATTCTCGAGAATATATCGAAAAAGTTTTTGGGGTTAATTTTTTTGATCAATACTCAAGTGTTGAGTTTGAGAGAATGGCTTGGCAATGCCATGAACGCAAGGGCTACCATATAGACGCGGATGCATTGATTCTGCAGTTTCTCGACAAGAACGGGGAAGAAGTTTCTTCTGGGGAAAGCGGGGAGATTGTTTGTACAAGCCTGTTCAACTATTCAATGCCTTTAATTCGATATGCCGTTGGTGATGTGGGGACGCCGTCCGGTGAGACCTGCGAATGCGGAAGAACCCTTCCCTTGATGCAAATGGTCGAAGGGAGAAAAGACTCGCTGCTATTACTTCCAAATGGTAGAATTTTGACACCTAGAGCTTTTACAATAGCGTTACATGAGTTTAAATATTATAACTGCATAGAGAAATTCCGCATTGTGCAGAAGAAATTGGATGCCTTCGAGTTCAACATAAAAATGAAAAACAACGGTCTAAAAGAGGACGTTTTGAAGACGGAGCTTTCTGATCATTTGAAAACAATTTTCAAGTTTGATGATTTAACGTTCGAAATAAATCTAGTCGATGACATCGCTTTGGACAAGAATGGAAAGCTGATGGCGGTAGTATCAGAACTAAAATAGTGTGGTTAACATATTAGGCGCATGGTGAAATAGTATCTGGTCAAGTCAGAGTGTTAAGATTTGAACTCTTTTCATAAATCTCTCTTGTTCAAAAGCATGTTGGCGGTTGCCGCTGGTATTATAGTTTATACTATAGTAACCACGTCGGTGTTGTGGATTGGACCAACAGACTGGGGACTTGTCAGCAAGTTACCAGTAGTTTATTACGCTGGAATATTTCTTTTAGGTATTCTTTGGTATGCCGGTATTAAATCTAAGTCGTATTTACCAGCAATCCTAATTCTAACAGTCGCGTACATATTTGTTGTTCCCGCGGTTGTTAGAATCCCGGTTTGGACAAGCAATTCGTACTACCCTTTTGGAGAAAGTCTTCTAATAAATTCTACAGGTCATCTAGTTGCAGACACTCCTCCGACGTTAGCTAACTACCATTACTGGCCGTTATTCTTGTATTTTGCGAGCGCTTTTACTACGTTGACCGGCGTGCCGCATTATTTCTTGTTGAAGTTTTTTCCCCTGTTTGCGGTCTCCATGTATGGACTTTTGGCTTTTTTAATACTTAGGATAAAATTATCCGTGCCTTATGCGTTTTTGGGTGCCGCCTTGGTCTTAGCAAGCCTATTCGTGCGACAACAGTACTTTGGTCCGCAAAGCATAGCGTATATTCTTTTTCTTGCAATCCTTCTAGTCGTTTCGCTTTTGTTCTTTGGTGATGGAAAAAATCGAAGAACATTAGGCGCCTTGCTGATACTACTTTTCGTAGCTACAACACTGACACACGCGTTAACTTCGTTTATGGCCATAGTCGTCTTTTATGCAGTCTATTTTGTGGATAGATTACTGAAGAGAAAGAGCGTGGCGCCTTTAGGCTTGATAAGTTTAGGCGCAACCATAATCTGGCTTGGCTACAATGGTTTTTATGCAAAATCCTTCTTCGATCAAGGAATTCAACATTTTGTTCAGATATTTGAAGGCATCCGAAGCATTAGCTTGTACTCAGAAGGAAGTCGCATAATTAGCTCCACTGCCCAAAGAATAAACTTTGCAGCTTCATGGGGTATAGTTGGCTTAGGAGCCATTGTTGCTTTGCTCTCGATATTCAACATTCTAAGAAAAATCAGAGCAAAACGTTCGGTTTCGGACTACTCGATTTTCAGTGCGGCACTGTTGGTATTGGTGGGTCTGTTCGCTTTTGTGGGAGAATACGGACCTCAAGAGTCGTTTACACGCGCCTTTTTGTTCGGCTTAGTGCCTTTAAGTTTTCTCTGTGTTAGTTTCTTGGCTCGAAAACCAAAACTTCTGGTAGTATTATTGGCAGCAATAATGTTTCTAAATATTCCAGCCCAATATGGCTCAGACGCGTACAGATTAGCCACAAACACTCAATTAGCTGGCACAGCGTTCATAGCCTTTTACACGCCTGATGGAATATCTTTAGTTGGGCAATTCACGTTATACATAAAATATTATAATCCGATGAAAAACTATACAATACTTGAGAAAGGTTTAGCCACACCATTCACTGAACCGCCTAATGCCACATTAATTGCTGAAGAACTATCTAGCGCAGACTACGTTATAATGTCTGATCTGCAACATAATTACTACATTTTTTATCTTGAAATGGATCCCTTTGAGGAGATTACTCCCCAAGATTTCAACAGGGTCTACGACAATGGAGGCTTCACTTTACTGATGCCTTTGAGTGCCTCAGGAAAGTGAACAACCATTTGTTTATGGCAATTTCGATTTTTTAGATCCTGTCTTAAACTGGAAATCGCTTTCGGTTCTGTATTTCGGCAGGTTTGACTATCCTTGAACCTAAATTTACATTATTAAAGTTGTATTTTCACAAGAAACATTATATTAGCCGCTGTTCACTAGCCAATTGATTGCTTAACTTAAACTAGCAGAAACCGATACATAGAGGATGCCAAATGAGACCAAATATGACCTCACTTACAAAAGCGATCATAATCCTCTTGACGGCAGCAATTGTTTTAAACATCCTATCCATTTTCGTGATAAACAATGTAAACATAAACATCGTCAACTCTACACTCTATGACTACGGCTTGGAATTTAGCTGGAACTGGGTTGGGCAATATTGGAGCTATTCAAATCTACTTTTAGGTTCAGTTGCATCATGCATAATTCTGATTGCCTTGGCTTGGGCATCTTTATTTTTCCTCGGAAAAACTCAGGGTAATGGTCCAAGATTATTCGGTTATTTCACTCTTGCCTTGGGCACCGCAGCTAATTTCCTTTCGATAATCGCTTTTCTTTTGATAGATAAAATTGTGAATACGGACCTCTATTCATATAGTCTCCAGTTCAGTCTGAGTTGGTATGAACCATATTTCTCGCAAGGTAATTATTTTTTGGCTATGCAAATATTTTCAGTTACATTAGTAATGATTTCTTTTGTTCTGGTTTTTTTAACTAGACCATCGCCAATTAGAATTAATTCTCCGAAAATTATTTCTTTGTTTTTGCTAATTCTTGGAGTGTTTTTGGTTGGCTTTTCATTGTTTTACATTTCCTCCACCGAGGGTCTACCGACTCCTGCGCTTGTAGGACTGGGACTAATATTTTGGGGTATGATTATAGGCTATATTTCCTCGGAAGAATACGTTAAGCGAGAAGTGTTTGAGGCTACAAACCTTTCTTATTTGACGACACTAAATGAAATGATGCAGAAACTTCACCTAAAAGAAACAGCAGTCTTTCTACCCATCAGATATCTGAGCGGTTCTAAATCAAATAAAGTGTACCTTGTAGAAAGCAAGACGGCAAAACTTGATAACATAAAGGAAATTTTGCAAAAAGCAAGCAACAATGATCCGCTGAACGCAAGATTAATGGTTGCGCCGGGTAACGAGCTTTTGAAGCTCTTTGAGAAAACTTTAGGCAAAAGTTTTGCAAATGTTGATTTTTCTTTTTTTGAAACTAACATGCCCAAACTTTTAATAAACGAGTTAGAAATAGCCCAAAACGTCGAAATCGAAGGTAAAGGAAATATCGTCCAAGTCAAAATAAAAAATCTAGTTACAGAGGACTTTTCTAAAGAATTAAATGAATACGAAACGACCGTTCACTCCTTGGGCATACCACTTTCAAGCGCAATTGCCTGCGCCTTAGCCAACTGCACTAACAATCCAACGGTAATAAATAACCACAAGATAAACGTAGATGAAAAAACTACAGAAATCGAATTTCTCTTGATTAAAGAAAAAGGAGCGTAATTTGAGTAATTTCCTTTGGTACGCTTGCTGGAATAAGTATCTTGCTCGGAATTATATCAATAACGCTAATCATAATATCAGAAATGCTTTCCTCATATTACGGTACAGGAAACATACGATTGAGTAAAAGAAAACTCAGAAGGGCGGCTCTAGCTACCTCTGCTTTTTTTTTGATAACCATTGCTATAAGAATAGTGAGCATTATTGCTGGCGTTCCCACGGCATGATAGCCCAACGAACAATGCCTGATCTTTCACTTGCTTTTGTAAAGCATAGCTGTTTCATTTAATACTCTCTCGATATAGCACAGTAAAGTATCGAAGCGAGTAGACTACATATTTATTTTATGCCATTTGGCTTGCTGGTTATCTATTTGGGTTGAGATTTGGCGGTTCTCGAAGTATAATACATTGACGCAAAATAATCTTCAGGAAAGAATACTTCTTTAATAGTATGTTGTAGATAGACTGGGGGGGCTCCATGGGTTGAGCAATGATATTGAGGAACTAATAATTCAAACTGTTCGAAGGGATGACCCGGAAACGGCTCAGCAATTAATGATGACCGTGGCAAAAAAGGTGTCCTTACCTGGAAAAAACATTATGCAAGTCATCCTTAAGCTTCAAAAAGAAGGGAAAATAACGTTTCATAAGCCTTCCGCGGTCGAGATCTCCCAGAATCTCGGCGCATATTTAAAAACCAGAGACGCTTTTTGGTATTGGGCCGCCGTTGGTTTGACGTTTCTATGTGCAATAGCAGTTTTTGGCTTTCAATCCCTGGGTCTCCAAGGTTTGATTCGATTTGCCCCAGGGGCTGTCCTTGTTGTTGGGTTGCCCGGCTATAGTCTTGTAAGAATCTTGTTCCCAGGCAACTTCACTAAATCAGGTAAAACTCAAGCCATAGACATTCTAACTTCTTTTGCTCTGACAGTAGTTTTGAGCATAGTCCTAGTTTCCATTGTAGGATTAGTGTTAAATTATACACAATGGGGTGTCCAGTTAAACAGCTTAGTTTTGAGTCTTTCCTTTTTAACGTTATTTCTTGCGACCGCTGCTATAGTTCGGGAAAATCGAAATCTGAAGAAACTCTTGGGCGAACTTAAAAATGGGAAATAGCTTGGTTGAGGTGGCAGGTGACTCTGCTCGAAGCGGGTCGTTCCTAGCCTTCGGAATGTCGCTTGCAACTGTTATCTTATCCATCGGATCGATAGTGGCAGCCAGGCTCTTGGGCCCAGAACTTTATGGTCAATACACTTTGGTGTTAGTAGGACCACAGCTTCTTTTTTTGTTCACAGACCTGGGTATAAATCAGGGCATAATTAAACTAACGGCGGATCTACGCGCACAGGGAGAAATGGATAGGGTAGCAAAAATAGTTAACACAGGGCTTCTTCTCAGAATTTTAGTTGGAACATCTTTGTCCGTAATCCTTTATGTCTTTGCTGAACCCTTTGCCATGATTCTTTTGAATAGAGTGGAAATGTATCCTTACTTGCAGATTACGGCGATTTTAATTCTCTTTCAAGCGCTTTATAGTACAGCAATCTCGGCATTTGTCAGTGTAGATCGAGCTGAATTTAGTGCGATAACTTCAAACATGCAAGCGGTTGTTCGAACTTTGTTTACCATATTGCTTCTACTTCTGGGTTTCGACCTTCTTGGCGCCTTTGCCGGGAACATACTTGGCTACGCGGTCGCAGGAATTTGCGGTGTTGTTATTCTGAGAATAGTTCTTCCAAAGAGAGAAAATGTCAAAAGCTCAACCTCGCTTAAAGGCGATACAAAAGCCTTAGTGCAATATGGTATGCCAATTTTCGCGACGTTTTTGCTAACAGGGTTCACTCCCCTATATCAAAACATGATACTCGCTCATTTTACTACTGATGCGGCAATAGGTAACTTTAAAGCAGCCTTAAATTTCGCAACTACGTTGACTTTACTTTCTTTTCCAATAACCACCGCTTTGCTTTCCGGTTTTTCAAAACTTGACTCAATCACAAAACAAAATGTGAGTGCCTTCTTTAAGTTGGCAAACAAGTATACGTCTTTAATAGTGTTTCCAGTAATAATGCTCTTGATAATATTTTCTGGCGAGATTGTTCAAATTCTTTACGGACCAACCTACCAGACTGCCGCTGTATATTTGGCGCTTTACTGCTTGCTATATTTCGCCGCAGGTATAGGCTACCTTAACCTGGCAAGTTTCTATAACGGCATCGGAGAAACGAAGACGACGTTCAAGATCGGAGCTTTAACTTTCGTGTTGGTTGCATTTCTTTCACCTTTGCTCGTTCAATTTTTCGAAGTTTCGGGTCTTATAGTGGCTTTCCTTGTCGCGAACGTTGTAGGTACAGCATACGGCGCGTATATAGCAAAAAGAAAACACAATGTAGAATTCTCAATTTCTACGGTGGGAAGAGTTTTTATAGCCTCATTAGTTTCCGTGATTCCATCGGTTCTTTTGCGTTTAGCCGGATTACAATCGTACTTCATATTAATTGTTGGCGGTCTAATCTACTTGTTCGTCTATTTGACTCTGGTCCCTTTGATGAATATAATAACAGAATCTGAACTTGAAAATATTCGCCATATTATCCAACGGATAGGACCTTTGAAAATAATTGCCGTTAGAGCATTGGAACTTGAGCAGAAGCTAATGCATATTGCCCTCTCGATTAAGAGGCATAAAACTGCATCTTCAATGGAAAAAGATTAGATGTTGGCGATCTGATAGTGGTTTATGTAAGGCCATTCAGCTGCAAAGCTTGTTTCCAAATAAATTTCGGAAGCCTTGTTCAACTCCTTTTTGTGAAATCAGTCCGAGGAGTTGGGATGGATAAAAGCTATTTGAATTCGTTTATCGAAATTTGAAGATTTCGAGCTAATGAGGGACGTCATCGCAATATCAGTGGCTTCCGCAATAGTGATTGCAGCTTCAATACTTGTCAAGAAGAAAAAAGGCTCGAGCTAGTTTGAACAGATTATAAAGAATAAAATTTGCGAATTTATTAAATCAAAGAGGGAGTTTTACTATATAGAGTGTATTTCCTTGATTCGTAGCTTTTAGGTAATGAATGATGTTTTGTAGGCTTATTTCTTTGCTGCCGGTTGTGTTGTTTTGTTGATTGAAAATGCTATTTTTTCCGTTTCATGCCTAATAAGATCAGTATCGCGGTCATGAATATTATTGTGATTCCCCCTAAAATCCGTCCTATCCCGGTCGGATCCGGCGAAAACTGGGCATGCAATGCTTCTAAGGGGACTGAAAACTCAAGGTTTTCGTTAGAGGGATATCCTGCTTTGTTATCGGCATTATCAAAGGCTTCCACATAGCAGCTATGGGCGCTTTGAGGCGGAAAACTTTTTGTGTATATGTGTGAACCCTTTGTTGTCCATACTGTCACTGCTGTCCTATCGATGTAGAGGATTATTTGAGAAATTCCGCTTCCGTCGATGTTGTCTTCAGCTATCACTGTGAAAACAATTTGATTCGAATTTTGAGGACTTGCTGGTTCTAAACTGATGGAAACTGCAGGGGCCGTTACATCAATCTTAATTATGATGTTGGTTGACGTTGTTTGCTGGCTCTTAGCCGTTGTTGAATCGCTTTTGCCGCTAAATCGATTTTTTGTTGCTTTGAAGATATAGGAGCCAGGCAAGATGTTGCTGAATCTCGCGGATCCAGTGGAATCGCTGGTCCCCAAAAGAGGGGATTGGCCAATAGGTTGTGTTGTTGAGGTGACCGTGGCGCCTTCAACAACGTTGTTGTTCGAGTCTTTCACGCGAACAATTATGGTGCATTTTTCGGATGAGGCGTTGAGAGTTTCGTTTGGTTGGCTTGATGGTGATGAACTCGGAGAAGGCGATGGTGAAGGTGCGGATTTTGATTGTAGAGTAATATCATCGTAGAATTCTGGTGAAATATTCCCTGCTTGATCTTTAAGTTGTACATATACTCTTTTAGTTCCATCTCCTGATTGTAACGTCCAAGAGATCGGCTCGGATGTGTAAACTTTCCAAGGACTCCAATCTTCTCCCTCGTTGCGAATGTGCATTTGCGTTTTTTCGCTTTCCTGCTCAGTATAAGCTTGTATGATAAGGGTAACTGTTGATGAGTGAGTTGATTCATTATTGTTGTTTATTGTGACTTCTCCGGAGGGTGGGGTTTTGTCAATCTTCACGTTTATCGCTTTTTCGGGAATTTCTTCATTATTTGCTTTGTCCACGGAATAAAACTCGATGATGCTTACGCCTTCTGAAGTTATGGTGAAAGGTGATTGGTAACGACTCCAAGAACCGCCATTAATTCTTCTGTTGGTATAGTCGATGCCATAACTATTTGGCGGATTATTGTCCCCGGTGCTTAGTTCTATCATAACTTCACTTGTATACCAGCCATTTTCAGCCTCTGTTCCTGTAAGCGTCGCTGTCGTTGTCGGAGCTGTATTATCTGGATAGAGGTCCTCCAGAAGAACTTCATCGATACTAACTTGACAACCGGTTTTTTTGTCGAAGAAATTTGATGTTGCCTCCGCAAAGCCATAGGCATCATTGGGGTATTCAAAGTAAACCTGACTATCAGCACTCGTTTCCGTTCGAATACCAGCACTCCATTCGTATATTACACTGCTTTCTAATTGTATCGAGTCTTCGATGATAATTGATCCTGAAATTTCCTCCGGCGGAGTTTCATCGGCGGTTACTTCTTTTTCAAAAATTATGTCGTCTTTCTGAAAGATCACATTTCCGTCTTGGCTGTTAACCAAGGAAACATACAAGATTACCTTTACGTTCGCGTTTATTCTCAATGCGAACATCCCTGGGACCGCAGTGGCTCCGACCATACCTTTATACCCGAATACAACTGTGATATTGTACATGCTTGAATGAATGATTTCAAATGTTTCCCTTATGTTAGAATCTGCCCAAGCGCTGCTGTTTCCGGTTATGGGACCCGCACTACAGGTTGCTTCGGCGTAGATTATTCCTTTTTTACTGTCATGATCGGCACGATGTTTTTCACTGCTATCTCCTTGATGCGCACCATCAGATCCATGACTACCCGCTGAGAAAGGAGACTTCATGCTTAATGTGTTTTTCACAGGAACAGCTGATTCAGCATGAACAGATGAGAAAAGCAACATAATTGCGAGAACCAGTGCTAAGAGCGCTATGAAAGCCTTTTTCATTTCATACTCTCCTTTTGCTTTAGTAAAGTCAAAGACGACATAATAAGAATTGTGCGACCACCTATTTACTACTACAAAAGGGCTCTAAAGTCTTTTGGTGAGCGCGCGCCAGCTTGTTGCTAATTCGATTGGTTTATGTTAATTTCTGCTATTTTCAGGACTTTTGTTGGAATGTTGGATTTGCCTGTCCTATTGAGTCTGCATTTGATTGCATCTATTAAGAAGTAGCCTTCATTTTTAAAGCCTTCAAGAGACTTGAGGTTAGATGTTTGAGCGCTTCTTTTCTAAGGCCAGTTCGTTATTCCTTTTCATTGTTGTAGAAGCAGGGTTGTTTGACGTGAAGATCAAGTAAGTGTATCTTTCAACCCAATTAAAAAATGTATTAGAGACCAATCAATCTTATGACAAGTGCTTTCAGCGTCAAAACTGGAAAAACCAGTACTGCCCCAAACAGAACAGATGTTAACTCCATAATCCTCAACGCTTTCCGAATATCATCAGGAGAGATTTCTTCGCCATCACCCAAAGCATAGTAACCTTTCTTTTCCAGTTGCGTGTTCAACGCTCCAGCCATTGCTGAAATGGTCCATCCTGCATTTGTGCTTGCAGTTTTGTTCTTGTCTCTCATTAGGATTCGCCAGCTGTTTCTTCCCTCCGCACATAGTAAACCAGCCGAAACGACCATTAAAACAGCCGTTAATCTAGCTGGAACATAGTTAGTTATGGTGTCCATTTTTGCTGAGAACCAACCAATGTTTATGTTATCTTTATCTTTGTAGCCAACCATCGAATCCAACGTGTTGATAACTCTAAACGCAAAAGCTCCTGGAACCCCAAACAAGGCAAAGAAGAAGAAAGGCGAAGTTATCCCATCTGTTGTAGATTCAGCTATAGATTCAACAGCAGCAGAAATTATATGCCGTTCATCCACCTTGTTTGGGTCACGCCTCACTATATAACGTAGCCACTGTCTTGCTTCCTCAAAATCCCTCTTCTTCAACGCCTCAGCAATAGGCATAGTGTAGTTCCTCATACTCCTTACTGCAATCGTTGTTTTCAACAACACCGCGGCAACGACGATGTACAACAGCCAGCCCCAACCAGGAATCTGACGAAGCAACCACAACAGAAAAAACACTGGAACCGCGAACAGCGCAATGACACCAAGGCAGAGCAAAACACCGTTTGCTTTCTCAACCTTCGAATTAACATTTCTAATTCTGGGCTTAAGGTAAGCTATTACTTTGCCCATCCACACCGTTGGATGTGCCCTGTCTGGAATTTCCCCGAAAGAAGCATCTATTAAGAATGTTAAAGCAAAAATCAAAACAGACTCGACGAGAAAGGAAAGGTCTAATTGGAACATGCCCTGTTCTCATACTCGCTTATTTCAAGAACATAACCTCTGAAGCATGTTCCGATAATTATCATTATCTCAAACTCTTCTTGAAAGCATCAAGCAACTTCTCGTTTTCGTGCCTAGTTTTAACCGCAACCCGAATAAAATAATCATCCACGCCTGCAAAAGAGGCGCAATCCCGAATTAACACGGCACAACTTAGCATCTTTTTCTTAACTTCAGCTGCCGTAAACCCTGACTTCCTGACGTCGATGAAGATGAAGTTTGCGTCAGGAGGATAAACCTTGAGAGCCTCAAACTTGGTCAACTCCTGCATCAAAAACGCTTTCTCTTTCTTCACCAACGAAAGCGTCTTCTCTAAGTGCTCTTCATCCTGCAAGGCTGCCACAGCTGCAGCCTGAGCTAGGCAGTTAACGTTCCAAGGAATCTTGGCGTTCAACAAAATACTCACAATCTCCTCGGACGCGATTCCATAACCTATTCTGAGTCCCGTTAACCCGTGAATATTTGAACGGCGTAATCACTGACGAATTAATGCGGTCAATCGTTACGGTTACATTGTTGGTTTTAATCGTTCTCAGTTCGCTTGGCGGTTTGGCTGTTTTGGTAGGCGGCTTTTTAATCTTAAAAAATCATGTCATGACCGGAAAGCTGCTTATTACGTTAGGTGCCGGAGTTGGCATCATATGGGTCCTTTTCTTGTTTTTCACTTTAATAACGACGGGTGATGTTTCCGCTACTCTCTCGCAATACAGCCTTATAGGTTGGATAGGGCTTATTTTGGCTTTCTTGGCGAGATTAATAGCCAAATAAAAGCAAATATTCATAATCTATTCCGTGTCAAGGACACTAACTTCCATTAAACATCAACTATATATTAGATGAAAAGGAAAAGCTGAGAGCTGGAGTGACGCTTTGCAGTAGTTTTATTGCCCCTAACTTTCAACATAACCGTGCTAGCATATGGTATTATAATCTCTAGAATTATATATCATAGCACTTTATAGCCTAGTTTTATTAATCAATTATTGGAGAAAGCAGAAATCAGAAATTAGATTTCGGATTGCGGGTGACATCTACACTCTGGTGAGGGTTCAGTTCACATCTTCAGCTTCTCGTTAGTTGAATATACATCTACGTTTCTTTTATTAGCTAAATTGCTATGCTGTTTTCAAAAATCGAAGTCAAAAAGGAATATTTGGTTGTGGGAGACATATCCACGACTAGCCGAGGGTACCTCACCTCCGCCACTCTCATAGACTTTTCCGATATTGCGTAATATCTCAAGCATACTTCTTTATGATGAATCGGCAGTCAGCATATTACATAGAATCAGGGCCATACTTCGCATGTGCATTTTCCTACTGTCCAGTGTGCCATTGAAACGCCTAATCATTTCCTTAGCTACATAACGCCTTCTGCGCTCATAGACTAACTTTCTGTCTTTCTTGTCAAAGCCGGAAATTATCATCTCTGAAGAGCCCACAACACCTTCCAAAACCTGAACAAGAAACTTCAGCTCTGGAGCAGTCAAGTGCAACCTAAAAGTTTCATTTTCAGTCGTGACATATCACCTTTACTTTTCCGCTTTCATTTCTTGCACAGCACATCTGCGAACATATCTATACGCGGTTGTTTCGTTGTCTAGGTCTAGGGTTTCTCTGACTTCATACACAGCGTCAAGTGTTCGGCCTTTAGCCCTAGCGATCTCTGCGCCTTTCGTTTCGCGGAACAGGTGAAACCAAGCTTTTTCATTCAACGGCTTAATCAATCGCAAGAGCTGCCTACCGCTAAGATGCTCATTCTCGAAACTCATGTAAGAGGTTCCAAATACTTCTATTCCACTCGGAAAAACATATTTCGTGTTTGGATATTTGCGTTCAAGAAACTGTGTGTAGTCTAAAATGAGTCTTGCATACTTATCGTTAAAATCCACAGATTTTGTTCGCTTTTCTTTTTTTACTCTGTAGTCAGCTTCTATTTCGGTCCAGAATTTCCAGTCTAACTTGAGCTCAGCAAACAGTCTTTGTACATTCACCCTTCGCAAAAAGCACAAGAAAGGGGAATTCCAATATCTGAAGTAGCTGGAAAAACACACCCCAACAGACTTAGCAAGCAGTTTTCCGTTTTTTATCCAAGTTTTCGCGTTCCAAAGATGCTATTTCAGAACGGCGTTTCCCAAACTTTTTAACTATACCAACAAGAGCCTTAATTCGCAAACGGAATAGTCTAATTACCAAATAACAAGGTACATTCTCACCCTAAATAAGTGAGAGAAGCTTTGTTACTGTGGCAGCACAGTCACATAACAAAATAAGATTCTCTGCGCATTCTACTGCAGGTGATATAAATGGAAAAAGAACTGCTTTTTGAAGGAAAAGAGAACACCTCCTCAGTTGACATCAAAGAATTCAGTCCAAAAGGCGCAAGTCTCGACATCACCCTTAGCGGGAAAATCAGCGGTAAAATAGAAGGACTCATCTTGTCTACACACAGTATCCTTATGAAGCCTGACCGCACAAGCGACGTTGAAATCAGGGCAATCATCTTCAGCAAAGGCGAGCCAATCTTCCTTTGGGGAAAGGACACGGGGAAAATCGTAGACCCTACTCCAATCGGAAAGATCGCGGGAAACCTCACATTTCAGACACCCTCTCAAAGGTTAGCATACCTTAACACAACTAAAGGATGGTCAGAAGCCATGTACAACATCGCAACTGGCGAATACACCTTCAAAGTCTATGCGGTCAAGTAACGATCATAGTCTACTTCAAGAAACGCAAACATTAGAAGAAATGTTTGTTCAATTTCACCATGCTCTCCACTTTGCCGCATGGTCTTTTCTTTACTTGTCTGTTAAACCGTAAACGCCTAAGGTAATTCGGATTTCGCGAGCCTTGATTTCCCCAATTTACGAAGTCTTTCTTCTGCAATTTCAACGGTTGTGGGTGTTGCTTTAGCTGTGTTACTCACCCCGATGGCTGGTTTCATGTTTAC